>Ga0181537_10002326_pt1 | contig 16789 bp, 18 predicted proteins | sample PEATcosm2014_Bin_39_FD_119765 | JGI IMG/M metagenome (GOLD analysis project Ga0181537, IMG submission 119765) | Peatland microbial communities from MTU Mesocosm Facility, Houghton, MI, USA - PEATcosm2014_Bin23_10_metaG | ecosystem: Environmental > Terrestrial > Soil > Wetlands > Peat | place... | reverse complement strand
TGGGCGGGATCAACAGCGCGGTGCGGCGCGCGAAGGGCGGCGCCGCAACGCCCGTCTACATTGCGGACCATACCAGCGGCAACGGCGCCATCCGCACCTTGGCCGAGCAGGTCGGCCTGGAAACGCGCACCCGCACTTTGAATCCCAAATGGTACGAGGGGATGCTCGAGCACGGCTACGAAGGCGTCCGCCAAATCGAGGCGCACGTCACCAATACCATGGGATGGTCCGCCACCACGGGTGAGGTGCAGCCCTGGGTCTATCAGCAGATCACCCAGACTTTCATATTGAATCCGGAAATGCGGGCGCGCCTCGCCAAACTCAATCCAACCGCGTCGGCCAAGGTGGCCAACCGCCTGTTGGAAGCCTCGGACCGCAAGTATTGGCAACCCGATGAGCAGATGCTCGCGGCGCTGCGCTCGGCCGGCGAAGAACTTGAAGATCGCCTGGAAGGAATTTACGAAGGGGTAGCCGCATGACGATCGCCACCGCACCGCCACCGGTACCAGTATCGGTTCCTTTATCGGCCCTCAAGTATCCAGCGAGGCCCGCGGATGGCGCAGGCAGCGTGCAAGTTCCGCTGGATCCGAATCTCAAGATCGGCAACGCCAAGGTGTTCGCGGTGTACGGCAAGGGCGGCATCGGCAAGAGCACCACCTCCTCCAATCTGTCGGTGGCTTTTACCAAGCTCGGCAAGCGGGTGTTGCAGATCGGTTGCGACCCGAAGCACGATTCGACGTTCACGCTCACCAAGCGTCTGGTTCCGACCGTGATCGACGTGCTCGAGTCGGTGAATTTTCATTCCGAAGAACTGCGCGTCGAGGACTTCGTCTATCAGGGCTACAACGGCGTGATGTGCGTCGAGGCCGGGGGACCTCCCGCAGGAACCGGCTGCGGCGGCTATGTGGTCGGACAGACCGTAAAGCTCCTCAAAGAACATCACCTGCTCGAAGACACGGATGTGGTGATCTTCGATGTGCTCGGCGACGTCGTGTGCGGAGGATTTGCGGCGCCGCTGCAGCACGCGGACCGCGCGCTGATCGTCACGGCCAATGATTTCGATTCGATTTTTGCAATGAATCGCATCGTCGCGGCGATTCAGGCGAAGTCCAAGAATTATGCGGTGCGCCTCGGCGGCGTCATCGCCAACCGCAGCGCCGGCACAGATCAGATCGACAAATTCAACGCCCGCGTCGGGCTCAAGACCATGGCGCGGTTTCCGGACCTCGACGTGGTACGCCGCAGCCGGCTGAAAAAGGCCACGCTATTCGAGATGGAAAGCTCCCCCGAACTCGATGCCGTACAGGCCGAATACATCCGGCTGGCGCAGGCGTTGTGGGACGGGACCGATCCCTTGATCGCGGAGTCCATGAAGGATCGCGACATCTTCGATTTGCTGGGATTCGACTGATGATGACGAGCTATCTGCAGCGGCGCGGCGAACTTCAGACGTACTTCGACCGGACGGCGGTCGATGCCTGGGCGCGGCTGACCTCGACCGCGCCGGTGAGCAGGATCCGCGCAACGGTGCGCGCCGGCCGCGACCAGATGCGCAACGCGCTGCTCGAGATGCTGCCCGCCGACCTGCAGGGACGGCGCCTGCTCGACGCAGGATGCGGTACGGGGGCGCTGAGCGTCGGCGCAGCGCAACGCCGGGCCGGGGTCGTGGCCGTCGACCTGTCACCCACCCTCGTGAGCCTGGCGCGCGAGCGGCTGCCGGCTCAACCCGGCTTCGGCAGCATCGAGTTTCGCGTGGGCGACATGTTCGATACGAGCCTCGGCGATTTCGATCACGTGGTCGCCATGGATTCTCTCATTCACTATCAGCTGCACGATGTCGTGCGGATCCTCGCCGGGTTCGCGGCGCGCACGCGGCGCTCGATCGTGTTCACTTTCGCGCCGAAGACCGCGGCTCTTACCCTGATGTGGACCGCGGGCCGGCTGTTTCCGCGCGGCGACCGCGCGCCGGCGATCGTACCGGTGGCCGAATCGTCTCTGCGGCGTGCTTTGGCGGAGGAACCTCTGCTTCATCAATGGCGCATTGGGCGCACGCAGCGCGTTGCGAGCGGCTTCTACAAATCGCAGGCCATGGAGCTCGTCAAGCTATGAACCCCGTCAGTGGCAGATTCGCGAAGAAGTGGATGAAGCTGGGCACCGAGTTCCTGCCGTTCGCGGACGCGGCGAGCGCCGAACTGCCGTTGAGCCGTCTGTTGCGGCTGTCGCTGTTTCAAGTGTCGGTAGGGATGGCGATGGTGCTGCTGATCGGGACCCTGAACCGCGTGCTGATCGTCGAACTCAGCGTGCCTGCGTGGCTGGTATCTTTGATGGTGGGTTTGCCGCTGGTATTCGCGCCGTTTCGCGCGTTCATCGGCTTTCGCTCCGACAATCATCGCTCGGCCTTGGGCTGGCGCCGCGTGCCCTACATCTGGATGGGCACGCTCCTGCAATTCGGCGGCCTCGCCATCATGCCCTTTGCGCTGTTGATTCTGTCGGGCGACACACATGGTCCGGTATGGATCGGACAATTCGCGTCCGCGTTCTCGTTCTTGTTGGTCGGAGCCGGCCTGCAGACCACGCAAACCGCGGGTCTTGCGCTTGCAACCGATTTGGCGCCGACCGAGTCGCGGCCAAGCGTGATCGCATTGATGTACGTCATGCTGCTGGTCGGCATGGTGGCGGCCGGGCTGGTGTTCGGCAGGCTGCTCGCCAACTTCACCGAGATCCGCCTCATCCAGGTGGTTCAGGGCGCCGCCATGGTGACCATGGCTTTGAACATAGCGGCGCTCTGGAAACAGGAGGCGCGTCATTCGGCACGCGCCCGGATTGCGCAAACCGGCGCCAAGTTTCTCGACTCTTGGCGCGAATTCACCCGGCACGCGCGCGCCATTCGCTTCCTGGTGACGGTGGGATTGGGGACGGCCGCATTCAACATGCAGGACATCGTACTCGAGCCGTATGGCGGCGAGATCCTGCACCTGCCTGTCGGCGCGACCACCGCCTTGACGGCGATGCTGGCCGGCGGCATGTTGGCCGCATTCTCGCTCGCCGCCCGATTCTTGGGACATGGCGCCGATCCGTACCGTCTCGCCGCTTATGGCGCGCTCATCGGACTGGTGGCATTTGCCGCCGTGATTTTCGCCGCGCCCATGGAGTCGCCGCTGATGTTTCGGCTCGGCGTGCTCATGATCGGCTTCGGCGGCGGGTTCTTCTCGGTCGGCACCCTCGCGGGCGCAATGGCGCGCGAGCGCAACGGCGAAAGCGGCCTCGCGTTGGGCGCCTGGGGGGCCGTGCAGGCAACCAGCGCCGGAGTCGCAATTGCCTTGGGCGGCGCCGTGCGTGACGCAGTCACCGGTCTCGCGGTCCACGGATCGCTGGGCCCCGCGCTGTCCGGCGCCTCGACCGGTTACGCAGCCGTTTATCAAATCGAAATTATTTTGTTGTTCGCCACGCTGGTGGCGATTGGACCGTTGGTGCGGTCGGGACCGAGGGTGGCCGAGGCGCCGACGGAATATGAATTGGCAATGAAGTGAACATCAAGGGGATCGAGTGATGAACACGGGCGCTGTGACCGGTTATTTCGACGTTGCGCAAATAGTGCTATATGCATTTTGGATCTTCTTCGCGGGTCTGATCATTTACCTGCGCCGCGAAGACAAGCGCGAGGGCTACCCCCTCGAGTCCGATCGCTCGGGCGGACGCGTGGACGTGCAAGGCTTCCCCGCCATACCGCCGCCGAAGAGTTTCCATCTCGCCGACGGCAGCGTGGTCAAAGCGCCGCGAATCGAGTCCGACGCGCGTCCGATCATGGCCAATCCCATGGGCCCGTATCCGGGCGCTCCATTGCAACCGAGCGGCGACCCCATGCTCGACGCAGTCGGCCCCGCCTCCTATGCGCAGCGCCACAACATCCCGGATCACACGATCGACGGTCAGCCGATGATCGTACCACTGCGCGCGGCACCGGGCTTTGCCGTGGCGGGCGACGATCCCGATCCGCGCGGCATGACGGTCGTCGGTGCCGACCGCGAATCCGGCGGCGTGGTGTGCGAGCTATGGGTGGATCGAGCCGAACCGCAAATCCGCTATCTCGAGGTCGATACCGGCTCGAGGCGTGTTTTGCTGCCGATCACTTTTGCGAAAATCGACGCGGCGCGGCGGCGGGTGAACGTAAGATCGATATTGGGTGCCCAATTCGCCACCGTCCCCGGCCTCGCGAATCCCGACCAAGTCACGCGGCGCGAAGAAGATCAAATTACCGCCTACTATGCGGGCGGCAATCTGTATGCGACGGCGAGCCGCTCGGAGCCGCTGCTATGAGCCATGACGATTTCGAGTTCGAGCCGATTCGCGGCCTGCCCGCCCTGCTTCCCGCGGGGGAGCGGCTGCTTTGGCAGGGAGCCCCCAATTGGAGATCGTTGGCGATTCGCGCCTACCACGTGCGCAAAGTGGCATTGTACTTTTCGGTGCTGGTGGCGTGGCGCATCGGTGTCGGAATCGAGAGTGGCCACTCGCCGGCGGCGATCGCCCTTTCCTGCGCCTTCCTGCTCGCCTTGGGCGGCATCGCGGTCGGAGTATTGGCCGTGCTTGCGTACTTCGCGGCGCGCGCCACGGTGTACAGCATCACGAGCCGCCGCATCCTGATGCGGCATGGCGTCGCGGTGCCGATGACGATGAACCTGCCGTTCAAAGCGATCGAAACCGCGAACCTCAGGATGTTTTCGGATGGCACCGGCGATATCGCGGTGGGGGTGAACAAGGCTGAACGGGTCGGCTACATGATCACCTGGCCGCATCTGCGGCCGGGGTTCGTCACCCGGCCGCAGCCGAGCCTGCGGGCATTGCCGGATGCGCGCGCCGCCGCCGAGATTCTCGGGTTGGCGCTGGCGGCGGATGCGGGTGTCGCTCCCCTGCGAATCGATGCGGCAGGAACCGTGCCTGCTGCCAACGGTTTGCGGCCGCGCACCGCCGCGGCGGCCTGAAGGGACCCCGACCATGGCTGCCGTCGTACGCGATCAACAGGAAAAGTCCCTGCCGCGAGGCGCTCTGTTCGGCGCGGGCTCGCTGGTGCTCGCCTCGCTGCTGTTGGTGAGCGTTGCAAGAATCACGGGCTATGGACCCGCCAAGCCGCCGGCCAGCGCCGTCGTGGAGCGCTACGATTTGCGATTCGAAGATCGTGCCGACGGCGCCGTGCTCGTTTATTCGGACGCAACCGATCGCCTGGTCTACACCCTTGAGCCCGGCACCAATGGCTTCGTGCGCGGAGTCCTGCGCGGATTGGTGCGCGAGCGGCGCGCCGAGCACGTCGGGCCCACGCCGCCCTTCCGGCTCACTCGTTGGGCGGACGGACGGCTGTCGCTCGATGACCCGTCAACAGGGCGGCACGTCGACCTCGAAGTATTCGGGCCCACCAATGCCGCCGCGTTCGCCGACATCTTGATTGCCAGCAGCCGGCCAAAGGACAAATCATGATCGATGAAGTGATCGGCATCAGTTCCGGTTCCGAGGCGACGCACAAGGCGGAGGCCAATACGCTGTTGAGCCCGCGCTTCTACAAGACCGACTATGCGGCTCTCGAGCGCTTCGATGCCTCCCCGGTACGGGCCGAATGGGATCAGATGATCAGCGAGTTCAAACGCGACGTAAATCGCGACCACTTCGAGCGCAATGCGCAGTTCGACGCCGAAGTCACCAAGCTGCCGGGCGCTCTGCACCAGGAATTCCTCGATTTTCTCATCAGTTCGGTGACCGCAGAATTCTCCGGCTGCGTGCTCTACAGCGAGATCAAGAGACGCGTGGCCAATCCGGACCTGCGCGAATTGATGGGCTTCATGGCGCGCGACGAGGCGCGGCACGCGGGCTTCATCAACCAGGCGCTCAAGGACTTCGGCGTCGGCGTGGATCTGGGGTTCCTGCGGCGCGACAAGAAATACACGCACTTTCGCCCGAAATTCATCTACTACGCGACCTACCTGTCGGAGAAGATCGGCTACGCGCGCTACATCACGATCTTCAGGCACCTGGAGAAGCATCCAGAGAGGCGCTTTCATCCGATATTTCGCTGGTTCGAGCGCTGGTGCAACGATGAGTTCCGGCATGGCGAGGCGTTTGCGCTGATCATGCGTGCCAACCCCCGGCTCTTGCGCGGACACAACAAGCTCTGGATAAGATTTTTCCTGTTGGCGGTGTTTGCCACCATGTACGTGCGCGACCACGACCGCCCGCTGATGCACGCCGCGTTCGGCATCGAGCCGACCGAGTACGACTTCACCGTGTTCCGCATCACCACCGAGATTTCGAAGCAGGTGTTCCCGCTGTCGCTGGACTTGGAGAATCCGCATTTTCGCCGCGGGCTCGAGCGCTTGCGCAGGATCGCCGCTGCCAGCGCCGCCGCCAAAGCGCGCGGCGGCGTGACCGGCGCTGTGCGGCGCCTGGGTCTCGCAGCGGCGGCCACGGCGACGTTCGTGCGTCTATACCTGCTGCCGGTGCAGCGCCACGACCTGCCTGCGCAAGTCCGCATGGCGCCTGCCTGGTAGGCGCCCGAGCATGTCCGACTTCGGCGCGCCCGCGCTCTACGCGGTTCTCGTTTGGTGGTTCACCACGGGAATCATTTTGTTCCTGGACGGCCTGCCGCGAACCTCGTTCCGCTGGAGCATGGCCGGCGCCACGATGATCCTGATTGCGGCCGGGCTTGCGCTGCATTGGAGCGCCGCCGATGCCAGCCTGCGGGGAGCTTACATCGCCTTCACCGCCGCGATTCTGGTCTGGGGCTGGCTGGAGATGAGCTTCCTGATGGGCTTCATCACCGGCCCGAGGAAGCACGCCTGTATCGAACGCTGTTCCGGCTGGCGACATTTCGCGCACGCAACCCAGGCGATCATCTACAACGAGATCGCGACGCTGCTCGGCGCGGTGGCGGTTTTCGGCGCAACCTACGGCGGGCCCAATAGATCGGCCATGGCGACCTACGCGATTTTATGGGCCATGCGCCTCAGCGCCAAACTCAACTTGTTCCTGGGCGTGCCCAACTTGGGGGAAAAATTCCTGCCCGCGCATCTGCAATATTTGAAAGGATTTTTTTGCCGGCGGCCGATGAATTTCCTGTTCCCGTTCTCGGTCACGGGCGCGACCCTCGTAACCGCGCTATTGGTGCAGAGGTACTTGAGCGCGGCAGATGCCTTCCGGAGCACGAGCTACGCCTTGCTCAGCAGCCTGTTGGCGCTCGCGGTGCTCGAACACTGGTTCATGGTCTTGCCGTTGCCGACCGATCGGCTGTGGATCTGGGCGTTCAAAGCCGGCCCCGGCACCACCCGCCGCGGGGACAATCTCGACCGGCAGCTGGCTGCCAAGGCGCCGTACCATCCCTGGAGCTGATGTGGCACCATAGCTTGGCCTATGAGCCCATTACGAGCCAGCGGCGGCGACGCTATGTTGCGATGATGAGCGCCATGGCCCAGCTGCGCTCAGCGACATCGTCCTCCCATCAGCGGCTCGAGAAGCGCCTGGACGTCAAGTCGCGATTCACCGATTTGCGTGCATACCGCGAGCATCTGAAGAAGATGTGGGGATTTTGCGCCGCGCTCGAGTCGCGCTTGGCAGCGGATTCGTTCGGCGGCGCGCTCCCGGATTACGATGCACGCCGCAAACTGCCGCTGTTGACGCACGATCTGGTTGCCCTCGGCGAGAGCGAGGGCGGCTTGGCGTCGCTGCCGCGATGCGCGGCGGTGGCGCGGGAGATGGATGCCGCTGCCGCATTCGGCTGCGCCTACGTGCTCGAAGGCGCAACCCTCGGTGGGCGCACGCTGCTGCCTCTGGTTCAGAGCCGCATGGGGTTCACGTCGAGCCACGGAGCACGCTACCTGGCAAGTTACGGCGACAACGTCGCGGCAATGTGGCGCGACTTTGGGTCGGCCTTGGACGGCTGGTGTTGCGTGGCCGAGCGCCGCCACGCGGCCATGCAGGCCGCGGTGGCGACATTCGACATACTGGGCGACTGGCTCTGCGGGGCGCCATGAGCGAGGCGGCCGTTCGTTTCGGCGAGGCCGATCTTACCACCTGCGATCGCGAGCCCATTCACATCCCGGGATCGATCCAACCGCATGGGGTGCTGCTCGTGATCGATGGGCAGCGGCAGATCGTCGAGCAAGTGGCGGGAGATTCAGAGTCGATGTTGGGCATCGGCCCGGATCTTATCCTTGGGTTGCCGATCCCGGCAATTTTGGAGCCCGATACCGCTGCGTTCGTGAGCGCGCGGCTGCGATCCAGCGCCGCCTTCGTCCCGCCGCTCATGCGCCTCGGGGTCCGATCGCAACGCGGCTCCATGCCTCTCGATCTCACGCTGCAGGCGTCGAACGGTACCGCCATCATCGAACTCGAGCCGGCACGGCGCACGATGGCGGGCGCCGGCGAACCGATCGAGCAGTTGAAATCGCTGCTGGCCGCGGTCCAGCACACGTCCAGCCTGCAAGAATGCTGTGCGGCTGCCGCGGTGACCATGCGCGCCGCGACCGGATTCGATCGCGCCATGGTGTACCGATTTTTGCCGAACGGCAGCGGCGTCGTCGCCGCGGAGGACGCGAATCCGGGGTTGGAATTGTTTTTGGGATTGCACTACCCAGCCTCGGACATTCCGCAGCAGGCGCGCGAACTGTATCGGCGCAACTGGCTGCGCGCGATTCCCAACATCGACTATGTTCCCGCGCCGCTGCGCCCGGAGACGAACTCGCGGACGCGCCAGCCGATCGATATGAGCCACTGCGATCTGCGCAGCGTCTCGCCGATCCATCTGGAATATTTGCGCAACATGGGCGTGTGTGCGTCGCTCTCGGCATCGATCATTTGTCGGAACGAGCTGTGGGGAATGCTGGTCCTGCACCACTATTCGCCGCGCTACGTGTCGGCGGATTTGCGGGTCGCGTGCGAAACCTTCGCGCAGATCCTGTCGCTGCATGTCGAAACCAAGGTGCAGTCCGAATCCTCGGTTCTGCGCTTGAACGCGCGGCATATACGCGAACAGCTGGTGGAGCGCCTGATCGGCGCGAGCGACATCGCCGCAGTTCTCGCCTCCTGGGATCTGCTGCATTATCTGGGCGCGACCGGGGCCGTCGTGTACCTGGAGCGGCAATTGCGCCTGGTCGGCGAGACACCGTCGTCCGGCGAAATCCTGGCGATGATGCAATGGCTGAACGGCATCAACCGGCCGTTGTTCGCCACCGAGTTTCTCTCCTCCGAATACGCGCCGGCGGCCGGATTCGCCGCCGTCGCCAGCGGCATGGTGGCGGTCGGCCTGTCGCGGATACCGCGTGATTACGTGCTGTGGTTTCGTCCTGAAATGGGGCGCACGGTGCGCTGGGCCGGAGATCCGACGAAGCCGACCAAAGTCGACCGCCACGGCGCGCGGCTCACGCCGCGCGGCTCGTTCGCCGAATGGCTGGAAGTGACCAAGAAGCAGTCGGCGCCCTGGTCCGAGGTGGACCTCGAGTCGGCCGAGGCTCTGCGCGTGGTGCTCCTCGAGAGCGTGCTCAAGAGTGTGGATCTGGCGCGGCGCGAGCGGGCTTTCGAAGAGACTCGGATCATCGCGGAGGAGCTCGAAAAGCGGGTGGCGCAGCGCACCGAGCAGCTTCGCGCTCTCGCCACCGACCTTGAGGCGGTCGAGGAGCGTGAGCGGCGGCAGATCGCGCGCGATCTGCACGATGATCTCGGCCAGATCCTCTCCGCCGCGCGGATCCGGCTGACCAGCCTGCGCCAGCACGAAACAGCGGAAGTCGCGGCGACTGCCATGCAGGTCGACGCGCTGATCAACCGCGCCAATAATGCGATCCGCTCGCTGGCCTCGCAACTGGCCCCCGACGTGCTGCACGAACTCGGACTGTCGCCGGCATTGGAGTGGCTCGCGGAGGAAATCGAGGGAACTTTCGGCATCAAGGTGAAGGTACGGGATGATGGCCGCCCGAAGCCGCTGGCCCCGGAGAGCCGCTCCATCCTGTACCGCGCCGTCCGCGAACTGCTGATCAACGTGGCCAAGCATGCACAGACGGATTCCGCGACGGTCGAGGCAGAGTGCCGGGCCGAACGGGTGGTGGTCACAGTGTCCGATCCCGGCGTGGGCTTCGAGGATGGCGCAGCACCCCCCGGGCAACGCCGTCGCCTCGGACTGATCAGCCTGCGCGAGCGTTTGTCGCACATCGGCGGGACGATGCAGCTCGACTCCAAACCCGGCGCCGGCACGGTCGCCGTTTTGACCGCGCCATTGGAGCGGCCATGATCACGCGCGTTCTTTTGGTCGAGGATCACCGCATGGTGCGCGAAGCGCTGAGCGAGGTGCTGAAGAAGGTGCCCGACATCGATGTCGTCGGCGAAGCGGGCGACGCGCAGGAGGCGCTGAAACTGGCCACGAGCCTCAAGCCCGACGTCATCGTTCTCGACATCCGGCTTCCGGACCTCAATGGGATCGAGGTCGCCGCCCGCTTGCGGGACACCGGGATCTCCGCAAAAATCGTCGCGCTCTCGGCGTTTGCGGACAAGCGTTTCGTGACGGCGATGCTGCGCGCGGGGGCGTCGGCCTATGTGACGAAATCGGACGCCGGCACGGAGTTGGTGCGCGCCATCCGCGCCGTGGCGGGCGGACAGGGTTATTTTTCGCCCGAAATCGCCGGTGAACTGGTCACCGAATTACGCGCTCGGCCGCTCGCCGGCGAGGCGGCACCCCTGGCGCGCCGTGAACGCGAAGTGCTGCGCCTGATCGCGGAAGGCGTTCGCTCACCTGCCATAGCCGAGCAGCTGCACGTTACGGTCGGAACGGTGGAAGTCCATCGTCGCAATATCATGCGTAAATTGGGTCTGCGCACGGTGGCGGAACTCACCAAGCATGCCATCCGCGAAGGCATCATCTCTCTCTGATCTCATTCAGATCTCTCTCTGATCGCGTTTGAAGCGCGCCCTACCGGGTTCCCGGTACTCAACCGTTTGGGAAGCGGGAATGTGCGTCGGGACGCGTGGCGCATAGGCTTTGCAGGGCGACATGCTACCCCTATATCAATGGCTGGTTTCAGGCCCGCAGGGCACTGCAGGAAGTTCGGTCGACGCGGAGGCCGCGCCGCTCCCAAGCGACTGGCTGTTCAATGCTTCGAACGAACCTGTGCTGATCGTGAACGCCGCCAACACGAACATCGTTCAGGCAAATCCACCCGCCGCTGCCCTGCTGGGACAGATTTGTTCGGAACTCGCCGGCACCCAGTTCCTCGCAGCCTTCGAGAAAACGAACACGGCCGAAATTCGCCGCTGTCTCGCCCTGGCGCAAAGCGCGGGCAGCGCGAGCAGCGCAGTCTTGCGTACGCAGAACGGCGGGAGCGACGTTCGGGCCCAGCTGTCGTTGGTGCGCTCGGCCTGCGAATCGTACATGTTGGTGCGGCTCGACCGCGATGTGTTGCGCGCCGGCGGGCGCGGCCGATCGCCGGCGTTCGAGGCCATCGATCGCGCCTCGGCCGGTTTCCTGCTGACGGAGCACGGCTTTCACATTGATTACGCCAACCGGGCGTTCGCGGCAATGGCCGGGGTGCGGTCGCCTGCGGAGGTTCGCGGCAGTTCGCTGCTCGAGTGGCTGCAGCTGACCGAGGAGGATCTGTCGGGCTTGCGCGCGCACCAATCGCAGCGCGCGGCAGCCACCCTGCTCACCACCGAGCTATGTCCCGCCGGCAGGCGTCCCCGCCGGGTCGAAATTTGCGCGATACCCGTACCCGATGGCGTCAATCAATGCTGGGGCTTTACGGTTCGCGATCTGCCGCGCCTCAACTGATTTGCCTCGCGGCCCCTTCCCGGGTAAGGTTCCGTGCGAACCGAAAAGGACGGGGGCCGAATGTCGAATCGACGCTCCATCACGCCTTTGCCCGGCCGCAGCGACGCCGGCCGGGATCAAGGCCCGTACGGCCGAATCCCAAGTGACTCCAGCGAGCAGGAACGATTGTCGCGCTTGGCCCGCACCATCGAGGGCGAAATCATTCCCCGGCTTCTCATTTCTTCGATCTTCAGCCATCGCTCCGGGCCGCTCGCCGAAGATCAGGCGCAACTCGCCCGATTGCTGCTGACGCTCACGCAGCTGCAAACGGCGTTGCTCGAAGTCAGCCCAACCGCGGCCGACTCCAAGACTTAGCAATCCCTTAGCGCCCGCTCCCTTGCAATGAGGCCGTCGGCGGCGTCACGGCAGGGGCCGGCGGCGCGGCCGGGTGCATTTCCCCCTGCAGTTCCGGGTAATCCTTCGCCATGCTCTCGCCGTACAGCGGCTTGAACAGTCCCTGATGGCAGGTTGCGCAATTCACCTTGGCCACATCGCCGAGTACGCCCAATCGATGCTCTGGAAATGTCGCCTTCAGGGGCACGAGGTAGTTGTTGTTGAGATCGCGGGCGAGTCGAATTCCGTACCAGGCCGTGGCGCGCTTCGGCGTGCTCGCATCCCACACCGAAAACGAACGCGAATTGTGGCAATAGTCGCAATTCACCCCCAGCGACTGCGATATGTGAATCATCAACGCATAGGTGCCCTCGGTCTGTTTGATCGAGGAGCGGTTGCCGTCCGGCAATGCCGTCTCGGAAATGACACGAATATTCTTGTCGTCGAGCAGGAAGCGCGTGAACGGGTCGTACGGCAACGCTGTGAGCCCGATGTCCGCGCTCGGCTTGTTCTTTCCGGCATTGCCGGCGATCAAGCCGCTGGTGTTCGACCGTCCCGGATCGCTGAACCACACATTCTGCGGCACGGCGTTGCCCCGGTGGCAGGTGTAGCAGGTGACGCCGGTGGCGCCCACATGATCTTTCCAATCGGTGTTGATGTGGCGGACCATCTGCAGCATGCGCCGCGCCACCACCTTGGTATAGCGATCGTCTGCCGCCATGTTGCTGGTATGACAATAATTGCAGCTTTGATCGGGCGGCGCGACCCATTGCGTGATCGCCAGCATGACCCGGGTGAATTGCGCCACATTCAAGTCCTTCAGCACTTGAATGTTTTGGTACACGCTGCTCGCCGGCGGTCCGTCCGCGGACGCGGGCGGAATCGAGACGGGCAAGGCGTTGGTTGCGGCTCGCACCGCGTCGATCCGCGGATTGATGATTTGCTCCATGCCGAGCCCGCGATAGCCGCCTTGGATGGTTTCGACCGGCGGATGCTCGCAGCCGCTCAATCCCGCGCACAGGCCGAGGGCGGCCAGCACAAATCCAGGGCCGATCGCACGGCGACCGATGACACTGCCGAGTTGCTTCATTTTGACGCTCCCGTCAACGCTGGATCGACCACCGGCGGAAACACATGCGGGTAGATGGGTGCCACATGGTGCTTGACCGCCCACAGATACCAATTGTCGACCACGGTACCGGTGAGGAGAATTCCGATCCCGCCGACCAAGGGGCACAGCACCGCGAACCACCACGCCCAGCGATGAATGGACTCCATGGTCGCATTGAATCCCATCGTCCAGCGCCAGAACAGCGCGGCACGCTCGGCCGCCGTGCCTCGATCCACGATCTGCTCGAGTTCTCGATCGCCGCCCAGACGGCTCACCGCCAAAATGGTTCCACCGTGCATCGCGAACAGCAGCGTCGAGCCGTACAGAAACGCGATCGACAGGCAGTGAAATGGGTTGTAGAACAAATTGCCGTAGCGAATCGAAAATGCCGCGGTCCAATCCAGGTGCGGGAAAATGCCGAACGGAACCGCTTCCCCGAAACTGCCCATCAAGACCGGGCGGATGATTCCCAGAACCAGCATCAACCAGATCGCCGACAGGAACGCCCAGGACACGTGAGTTCCCATTCCCAAGGCGCGCGCCCGGCGATACATCCTGAGCCACCAGAGCAGCACCGAACTCGTCAGGAAGAAGCCTGCCATCAGCCACCAACCCCCGTCCTGCAAGCGCGGGAAATGCAGGCCGTTCGCGGGCGATGGCGGCTCGAGAGCGAGCCACGGCAATTGGCGGATGAATTGCACCGGATTCCAGTGCACCGAGGCGAACATGTTGAGGCCGATGATCTCGAAGGCGATGAAACCGCAGATCAGCGATAGCAGCCCGGTCGTTCCGAGATAAATGGGTCCGATTTGCGCGTCGCCGAATCTGCCGAGCAAATGGCTGAAGCCGCCCTTGCCCTGACGTCCCCAAGGCCCGCGCGGCAGCGCAATTCCGGCATAGGCGGGAGCGCGAATTTGCACCCGCGTAAATATGTTTTGATATTCAGCCATGATAGTCCCCATCCCCAACCAGTTGATTCAATTCCAAATCGACAGGTTCAACCACCAACCCCACCACTCAGGCCAGCCGCGGGTCCAGAACGGACCGCTGATCAGAATGCAGATCGCACTCCAAAACGCCGCGCTGATGGCGAGAAACAGTCCCAAGCGGTGGATTCCCAGCGAGCCGATCGAATAGCCGATGGTGTCGCGGAAGTAGGTATTTTCGTGCTCGGCGGTCTGCACCGGACCGGTCTTCGGATTCGCGGCCGACAGGATCACCGCCCCGTGCAGCGACAGCGCCAGCGTGGTCGCAAAGAAGAAGCTCACGGCCAGCATGTGTGCCGGGTTGTAGTGAAAGTGAAGATATTGGTAGCCGGTATTGGACACCCAATCCAGGTGGCTGAATATCCCGTAAGGGAATCCGTGGCCCCATGCGCCGAGCAGCAGCGGCCGGATCACTTCCAATGTAACATAGGCGAAAATCGCCACGCTGAACGCGAACGGCACGTGATAGCCGATACCCAATTTTCGGCAGATCTCCACTTCGCGCAATGCCCACGACACGAAGGCGCCGACGGCGCAAACGGTTATGATTTGCCAAAGCCCCCCCTCGCGCAGCGGTGCGAGGCCGAGGCCGTATTTCAAGTCGGGCGGCGCGATATTGATCTGCCAGATATTCCAGGTCGGACCGATCGCCGCGCCCCATACGATCAGGGCGGTTCCGAGCAGCGCGAAAAACGCCGTGGTTACGCCGAAGAATCCGACGTAAAACGGCCCCACCCAGAAATCGAACAGATCGCCGCCGACCAGCGTTCCCCCGCGCACCCGGTATTTTCGTTCAAAGCTGAGCATCGACATGTTAGTGCTCTCTCGTTGAGGTCGCTTCCGGCAGCGGACGGAGTCCGGGCCCGCTTGGGCGCGTTCTCCGGCCGCCGCCTTCGGCAAACCGCCCTAGGGCTTGGCCGTGTCTGGCAGCGTCGACATGTGCTGCGCAGCCGCCGAGGGCGCCGCATGCCCGCCCAGCCAATTGAACCTGTCGGTGCTCAACAAGATGAAATGAATCAACAATGCCAGCACAAACAGGAATGTAAACAGAGCGATCAACGCCCTGCGCGGATCGAAAAGAAGCCAAATTCGCCACATTTTGTACTCTCCTATGCCTATCAGCGATCAATGCCTAGAGCCACGGCCGCCACTGCCACACTAAAAAATGCGCGACAATCGCAATCACCGTGAAAATAATGAAGCTCGTCACGAAGATCCCGTGAAACTCCTTGGCTTCACTTTCCGTCAGCCCGGAAAGCGAACCTCGACTCTGGTCTGCCATACCTGTCACCTCCACAAATCAGGCCCCGCGGCCGTCCATCGCGCTAAAGTTCGCGCGACCCAAAAAGCCGCGGCGGTGTAGTCCCACCCCGGCACGTCTACGTCCGAAAACAACTTCGGGCGAATTCTTGCCAATGCGTTGCAATCCCGCGGCGCGCATCAAGCCGGCTCCGTCAGGTGATGAACATCCACATGCTCGGCGAGCGCACGCCGGGCGGCGCGCTCGGCCGCATCGCGCAGGCGTTTGGCGGCGGAAATGCGCACCAGTACGGGTTCCGACGACACCATCTTGTCGAGCGCATGGGTCGCTGCATCGCTCCAGCGCAGCTCGCGATGCAACCGCGACGGCGTCGCGTCCACCTTGTCCAATTCGGAGCCCAACGGCAGGATGTTGAACAGCGCATCGAACAGCCCGTTGCATACTTCTTGAACCAGGTAGGTTGCGCCGCCGTAACCCATGAACGGCGTTCCCGTGTGACGGCGGATGATTGCGCCCGGAAAAGATGCCGGAATGTAGATGGCGCGCACCGCGTGCTCGGCCATGTACATGCGTTCATTGAAGCTGCCGAACATGATGAGCGGCGGCGACTCCTTGATCGCCTTGCGCACGGCTTCGTTGTCGGGTTTGACTCCGGCACGGCGTGCGTAGGAAAACGTGCACGGCAGCCCCATTTCCGACTCGAGGAAGTGCCGCACGCCGCGCGCGTAGGTTTCATTCGCGACTATCGCGAAACTCGCGGTGCCGAAGAAATCCTGGGTGACGGAACGCCACAAGTCCCACAGCGGCTTGATGGTCGTGTGTTTCTCGCGTTCGATGAACGGTTCCGGATCGAGCCCCAGCAGAGCGCCCAACGAACGCAGGAACTTTGTCGTGCTGTGCAGGCCGATCGGCGCCTGCAGGTAGGGGCGTTGCAGGGTTTCGCACAACAGCCGCCCAAATTCGCGGTACATGCAGATGTTTGCGTCCGCCTCGATCAGACGCGGCACATCCTGCAGATGGCTGCCGAGCGGGAACGTCAAATTGACCTCGGCGCCGATGCCCTCGACCAGACGGCGGATCTCAGCAAGGTCGCTCGGCATGTTGAAGGTGCCGTAGACCGGCCCGATGATGTTGACGCGCGGCTTCTCGTTCTCCTTGCGCGGCTTGCGCTCCGGTATTTTTTTCCTGCCGTACTCGGTCCACAGCCAGGTCATCGCGCGATTGGCGCTTTGCCACTGGTCTTCGTCGATGGTGCGCGGCAGAAAGCG
>Ga0181537_10002325_pt1 | contig 16789 bp, 12 predicted proteins | sample PEATcosm2014_Bin_39_FD_119765 | JGI IMG/M metagenome (GOLD analysis project Ga0181537, IMG submission 119765) | Peatland microbial communities from MTU Mesocosm Facility, Houghton, MI, USA - PEATcosm2014_Bin23_10_metaG | ecosystem: Environmental > Terrestrial > Soil > Wetlands > Peat | place... | reverse complement strand
TCGAGGTTACTGTGGATGTCTCCAAAAATGCCAAATCTCATGCGAATCGTCCGACGGATACGTCAGGAATATTAAACCCTAAAGAGACTACCCTAATTGGGAAAGATTCTTTTTTCCTTTGGGATGGAAAGTTTTTGCTCCAGGCGGCGAATGAGGGCGGCGTTTTTCACTCCGGCCCAGTGCTGCCGTTCGGCCCGTTGGGCAGGCGTCAGGCGCTCCCATAAGGCCGTCCAGGCGGCGTAGGCGGCCTGATCATCGCCGGCGAGGCCGTACATGATCGCGGGAAATCTTTCCAAATAAACCGGCGCATCGGGTTGTTCGCTGGCTTTTTGGTAGTAAACGGCCGCGGTCCGATAATCCAGCAGCCGCTGTTGGTAGAGCTGGGCGGTACTGTTCCAAAGCCTCCAGTAAGTCGGATTATTTTCGATTCCGCGCAGGTAAATATCGAGGCCCCGCTCGACCCAAAAGCGCGAGGCCTTGATGCGCCGCAACTCGTTCGGCTGGGTTGGATCCTGAAGGGAGGCAATCGAGGCGTTCCAAGCCAGTTCCCAGCCGCCCATGTCCCAAAAAACGGGCGTGCGCGGCTGGAGCGCGGTGCAGAGATTGATGTAACCGCCCATCCGGAACCATTCCTCGTTCATCCAGGCGGTCGTGACATTCAGCCAGATGAAATCGGCCACCACGCTGCGCATGCCGCTGAGGACGCCGATGGTCAGGCCCTGGCCGAGTTCGTCGCGCAACTGGCGCGTCATCGGCGCGCCGCCGTAGCGGAGAAAGTCCTGCTCGCGCTGGATGTGCTGTTCCCAGACGATCTTGCAGGGCGCCCACAGTCCCAAAAGGAGAGCCACAAGCGCGGCGCGGCGCAGCCGCAGGGAAAGCGGCAGGCAGGTGCTCAGAGGCGAGGCGGTGATTTCCATTAAAAAATAAACTCCGGAACTCTTTCTGATTGGACGAGGGCAAGGCCTTGGACGTTCATGTTAAGTTGCTGATTTTGAGCCAATTAAATATCCTTGTGGTTTATCTTTTTTTGGAGGGCATCCGCCAGTGTTTGATCGAGGACGGCGATATCAACCGGCTTGAGGAGGTGGGCATCGAATCCGGCGGCCTCGGCGCCTTTGATGTCCTGTTCCCGGCCCAGGCCGCTGAGGGCGATAGCCACCACGTCGCGCCATTCGGGATGCTTGCGTATCTCGACCATGAATTCGAGGCCCGAAATGCCGGGCAGCCCGAGGTCGGAGATGATGATTTCAGGCGGGGTGTGCTTGACCATTTCCAGCGCCTCTTCCGCGCTGGCGGCGGCGGTGACTTCGCAGGCGCGCCGCTGAAAGATGCGCACGAGGGCCTCGCGCGTGTCGTCGGAATCCTCCACCAAAAGGATGCGCCGGCCCCGCAGCAGGCGGCGATCGACCATATCCGGCAGCGGGGTCAGGCTCGGCACGGAGAAATCCACCGCCTGGGAATCGGTCAGCCGAGGCAGCCAGAGGGTGAAGGTCGCGCCTTTTCCGGGACCGGCGCTTTCCGCCAGCAGGCCGCCGCCGTGCAGCTCCGCGAGGGAGCGCGCCACGGTGAGGCCGACGCCGAGGCCGCCGACGCTTTGCGTATGCGGCGTGCGGGATTGGTGGAACATTTCAAAAATCCGGCCGATCTCGTTCCTGCTCAGCCCCGCCCCCGTATCGCTCACGGCGATGCGCACGCCATCCTCCTCGCGCGAAGTCAGCCGCACGGTGATTTTTCCTTTGGCATCGGTGTATTTGATCGCGTTGGTCATCAAGTTGGTCAGGACCTGGGTCAGGCGCGTCCGGTCAATGTCCAACTCAACCGGCTTGTCGTCGGGGATAAACGTGACGTCGAGCGCCTTTCTTTCCCATTCCGGCCGAATGGTCTCGAGTGTCGCGCGCGTCCACTCGTTCATTTCGGTTCGCTCCCGCACCAGCCTCAGTTTCCGGTTCGTGACGATGGAAAGATCGAGCAGCTCGTCGATCATGCGTGACAGCGCGCGGGCGTTGCGGTCGATGACCTGGACGCTTTTCAGCTCTTCCGGCCCGAGCTTTTCGTCGGCGGTGAGCAGATGGGTGCAGGTGATGATGGGCGTGAGCGGCGTGCGCAACTCGTGGCTGAGCGTGGCGAGGAATTCATCCTTCAGCCGCGCGGCTTCGTTCAGTTTCTGGTTCTTGTCCTCCAACTCCTTCGTTTTCAGGTTGACCCGCATTTCCAGGCCCGCATTGGCATCGCGCAAGGCATCCTGCTGCTGCGAAAGGCGCTCGTTCTTTTCCCGGAGTTCCTTCTGGGTGCGCACGATGTTTTCGGCCATGGCGTTGAAGGTCTCGCCCAGGCTTTGGATTTCGTCCCCGGAACGAAGTTTGGCCCGGGCGGTGTAATCGCCGCTTTGCAACCGGCGCACCACGCCCGCCAGCGTCTGGATCGGGCCGATGATCGAGTTGGCCAGGGCGAGCTGGATGAGGATGGTGAAGCCCGTGACGGAGAGCACGAGAATCCACATCAGCGTGACGAGTCCATTGGCTTCGTTCGCCTCCTGCTCCTTCAGGCCGGCCAGTTTGGCCTGCTCTTCGCCGCGTACTTTCTCGGTGACATCCTTGATTTGGTTGAGCAGCGCGCTGCTGGCGGTGTTGAGCGCCGCGAGATTGGCGGCCTTGATTTTCGGCTGCGCGACGCTGGCGTCCCCGATCTCGGAGATCCATTTTTTGGCCAGCGAGCGGCGCTGGGTTTCCTGGTCGCTAGGCAGGACGAGCGGCGTGTTCAGGAGTTTGAGGTTGCTCTCCACCGAATCGCGGATTTGGGAGTAAAGCGCCCGGTCGCTCGGATCGCCGCTTTTCTGGTAAACGCCTCGTGCGGCGTCCATGGCCCCGAGCAGCGCCGGAATGGTGTTGAGGCTTTCCAATTGGACTTCCTCGGCATTGGCCAGCGGGGTGTAAAGGCGGACGCTGTTGAGAGACGAAGCGAGGTAAATGGCCAGCAGGAAGAGGAGGGTGAGATGGCCGAACAGGCACATCACCAGCCTCCAGACCATGCGTACCTGGATTTTGCCTGGTTTGGGGAGGTTATCGGGTTTGCTCAAGTTCGAGAGAATAGCACGCCAAGCGCCGTTGCGTCCATCGGGCGGGGAGGGGTTCACGCAAATAGAAGCTTGGAATCAGAGGGGAGCGGCTCCAAAATCGCGCCTTCTTACATGAAGCGTTCGTTTTGGTCACTCATCGCGGTGCAAATTCAGGTCCTGCTGAATGACAATGCCGCCAAGCTGATGCTCATCACCTTGGGCGCGGCGGTGGCGCCGGAGTTGTTGCCGCCGACCCTCTTCATGCACCATCACGAGTATGCCGTGATGATCGCCAAGCAGATCAAGACCATCCTGGCGGCGATCATCATCCTGCCGTTTATCATTTTTGCCCCGACCGCGGGCTGGGTTTCGGACCGCTTTTCCAAGCGTAATGTGATCATCATCACCCTCTGGGCGCAGTTCGCCATCATCGGCATGATCTTCGCCGCGCTCTGGTTTCATAACCTTGGTTTTTCTGTCTTTGGCCTCTTCCTGCTCGGGGTGCAATGCGCGTTTTTCTCGCCTGCCAAGCAGGGCATCATCAAGGAGATCGTCACGGCCACGAAAATCAGCTCGGCGGTTGGGGTTGTCGAGGTGACGGCCATCGCCAGCATGCTCGTGGGCGGCCTGGCCGGCGGCGCGCTTTACGATTTCTGCCTGGGCCGGATGGCCAATTCCTGGGACGCGGCGGTGGCGACGATGGCGGTCCTGCTTGTCCTGGCCTTCGCGTCGTTGATCGCCGGTTACCAAATCAAGCAGACACCGGCGCATACCAACCAGCCTTTCCGCGCCGGTTTGCTCTGGGAGCATTTCGGCCAGTTGCGCGACGTCTGGTGCCAGCAGACCATCCGCTTGTGCGTGCTCGGCATCACCTACTTCTACGGCCTGGCCGGCGCGATGTACCTCACCTTGTTCGAGGTCTCCGATTCGCTCCACGCCAACCACGTCGGCACCGCCTCCCATACCGGTCTCTACATGGCCACGCTGGGCCTGGGTATCATCTGCGGCAGTTTTCTCGTCACGCGCATGACCACTCATCAAGTGGAAATCGGCCTGATTCCGATTGGATCGTGCGGATTGATCTGCTCCGCCCTGCTGGCGGGCGAAACCAATCCCAAAAGCGCGCTGTTCCTGGGCGCCCTTTTCGCCATGGGCCTGGCCGGTGCGCTTTTTGTCGTGCCGCTCAACGCCCATTTGCAGGAGCAGGTCGAGCCGGAACGCCGCGGACGCATCCTGAGTGCGAATCTTCTGTTCAATAATCTTTTCGGCATCGTCGCGGTGTTTGTTCAATTCATCGTCTCGGCCGAGTTCATGGTCACTCCCCGTCATCAACTTTTGCTTTATGCCATCCCGACGGCGGCGCTGACCGCCTACATCATCTTTTTGACGCCGGAGGGCCTTTTGCGTCTCGCGCTCGGCCTGCTGGCACGCACGTTTTACCGCGTGACGCCGGTGGGACTGGAATCGATGCCCGCCACGGGAGGCGTTCTCCTCCTGCCGAATCACATCTCCTACGTCGATGCGGTGATTTTGCAACTGGCCTGCCCCCGCCCCATCCGCTTTCTGGTCTACGACCAAATCTATCGCGCCCGCTTTCTCCACTGGGGCCTGCGCCTGCTCGGGGCCATTCCGATCAGCCCCAAAATCGCGCGGACGGCCATCGAGACCGCTGTGAACGCGCTCGCCCGGGGCGAGGTCGTCTGCCTCTTCCCCGAAGGCGCGCTCACCCGGACGGCGACCCTGCAAAAGCTCAATCGCGGTTATGAACTGATCGCGCGCAAGGCCCGCGTGCCGGTGATGCCGGTCTGGCTCGAGAACGTGTGGGGTTCGATCTTCTCCTATTACGGCGGGCAATTTTTCTGGAAGTGGCCGCGCGTGGTTCCGCTGCGGGTTTCGCTCTTTTTCGGCACCCCGATCAGTGCGGACGCGGCCAAGCCGGAGGTGGTGCGGCGGGTGCTCTACGATTTGTCGGCGGCGGCTTTCGAGGCCCGGCCCGAATTGCGGTCGCACGTCGCTTACGAGGCCCTGCGCGGTTTGCGCAAAAAATTCTTCTCCAACGTGCTCATCGACGCCCACGCCGGAAATCGCGCGTTGACCGGCGGCGAACTGCTGACCGTCGGCATCGTCCTCTCCCTTTGGCTGAGGAAAAACGTGCCGGAAAAACGAATCGGCATCGTCCTGCCGCCCGGCCTCGGCGCGACCATCGCCAATCTCGGCGTGCTGCTGGCGGGCAAGATTCCGGTGAACCTCAATTTCAGCGCCGGCCGCGCGGCCAATGAAGCGGCCATCGCCCGCGCCGCCATCCAGCGCCTGGTCACCGCGCCCGCCCTCATCGAGCAGGTGAAGGATTTTCCCTGGCTCGAGAACCGGATCGATATTGGCGCGCTGATCAAAAGTTTTTCCCCGGACCAGATGAAGCGGTGGTGGATTCTGGCGAGGCTGGCCCCGCTGCCGATGTTGCGGCGGTGGCTCGACGTGCCGAAACGCGGCGACCGGGAGGAGGCCGCGCTTCTCTTTACCAGCGGCAGCGCGGGCGAACCCAAGGCGGTGGTCTTGACCCATCGCAACATCCTCGCCAACACCGCGCAGATCGGCGCGATCCTCGGCCAGGTCCATCTCGAATCGATCCTCGGCTCGCTGCCGGTCTTCCACAGCTTCGGCTTTACCGTGACGTTCTGGTGGCCGCTGCTCGGCGGGCCGAGGGTCGTCACGTATCCGAATCCGCTCGACGCCCAAAAATTGGTCGAGACGATTGAGCGGCACAAGCTGCAGCTCCTCATCACCACGCCGACCTTCCTGCGCGCTTTTCTGCGCAAGGCGAAACCGGAGCAGCTTCGCTCGCTCAAGATGGTCGTCACCGGCGCGGAGAAATTGCCGCTCGACCTGCTGCGCGAATTCGAGGCGAAGTTCGGCATCCAGGTCAGCGAAGGTTACGGCATGACGGAGGCCTCGCCGGTCGTGGCGGTCAATCTGTTCGACGAAGCGCCCTCGAAAATGAATCCCGACGGCGTCCTCGGGCGCAGGATCGGCAGCGTCGGGCGCATGGTGCCGGGATTGACGGCGAGCATCCGCGACCCGGAGACGAACCAGGAGGTGTCGCTTTTCGAGTCGGGGATGCTCTGGCTGCGCGGCGCGAATATTTTCGAGGGTTACTACAAGGAGACCGACCAGACGACCGCCGTGCTGCAGGAGGGCTGGTACAAGACCGGCGACATGGGCCGCTTCGACGACGACGGATTTCTTTTCATCGAGGGACGCATGAGCCGGTTTTCCAAGATCGCGGGCGAGATGGTGCCGCACCTGACCGTGGAGCAGAAAATCGTCGAGGCGCTCGATCTCCATCCGGCGCACGGGGAGGGTCCCGCCGTCGCGGTGATCGGCGTCCCCGATGAGAAGCGGGGCGAGAGCATCATCGCGCTGGTCACGGTGCCGGTGGCGCAGGCCGAGTTGCGCCAGCGGTTGGCCGCGCTGGGACTGCCCAATCTCTGGATTCCCAAGGTGGTGAAGCAGGTCGAGTCGATCCCGATCATGGCCACGGGCAAGCTCGATCTGCGCGCATGCCAGCGGCTCGCCCGGCAGGTGGAAGCGCCGGTCGAAACGCCCGTGGAAACATCGGTGAAGTTGTCATGACGATCCTCGGCGTCGGCATGGACATCGTCGAGACGAAGCGGATCGCGGAATCGATCGAGCGCTTCGGCGACCGCTTTCTGCACCGCGTTTTCCTCGACGGCGAAGTGGCTTATTGCCAAGGCATGAAATTCCCGCATCTCCACCTGGCCGCGCGGTTCGCCGCGAAGGAGGCGATCAGCAAGGCGTTCGGCACCGGGATCGGGCGCGAGATGGGTTGGCGCGACCTCGAGATCGTCCGCGAGGCCAACGGCGCGCCGCGCGTGCAGTTGCATGGCAAAGCCGAAGCCTACGCGAAAGCGCGCGGCGCGCACGCGGTCCACATCAGCCTCTCCCATACCGCGCAGTACGGCGCCGCCAGCGCCGTGGTCGTCGGCTAATTCAGCCCGGCGTTCGCGATTTCGGCCTCGGGCGCGGAGAGGCGCGTGAGGAGTTCCTTGCGCTGCGAGCGGATCGCGGTGAGCGCGACTTTTTCCTGCGGGCCGAGCCACGCTTCGTTGAGCCGGTGCAGCCACGTTTTCGTTTTGATCAGGAGCAGGCAGTTCACGATGGCGAGGATCGAGGTCACGCTCATCATCAGCACGCCGCTGACGGGAAGACCGTTGGTCGCCTGCAACGTGAAGAGTCCCTGAAAAAGAATCAGCAGCGCGATGGCCAGATAAAGCATGGTCACCTGGCGCTTGAGTTCCTGGTCCGCTTTTTTGAGGTATTCGGGCGAGCGCAGGATGTAGGCCTCGAGCTGTTGCTCGCGGATGGTCACGTCATGCAGTGTTTCTTCGGCGCTCATCGTTATTGACTGCGGTACATCGCTTCATTAATTATGCGCCTGAGATAATAGTTTTAGCAAGCTTTGTTTGCTGACCTGAAAATCGACCTGGTGCCGGGCCAGATCGACCCGCGCCACTTCGACCTGCAGCGATTGCCCGGCGCGAAGCGTGATCCGCGTGCGCTGGCCGTGGAGTTCCAGCCTTTGGGGATGGAAGACAAAGAGGTCACCTTGTAGGCCGGAAAGGGGCACCATGCCTTGAATGACGAATTCGGGCAACTGGACGAGCAGTCCGGAGGAGCGGACTTCCTGGATCAAAGCCTGGAACGACGTGCGCTTGGTCGCGTGGGCCTGGCGGTCGAAGTATTCGAGCTTCTTCAGCTTGACCGATTCCTGTTCGGCCTCGGCGGCGGCGCGTTCGGCGTTGGAGAGATGAAGCGCAAGCCGGGAAAGTCCATCGTAGCTAAAGTCGGCGCCAGTGGCATGGTCGCGGCCCTGGCTGAAGAGGACGCGATGAACGACGAGATCGGAGTAGCGCCGGATGGGCGAAGTGAAGTGGGTGTAATTCAGCTTGGCGAGGCCGTAATGTCCGAGCGGCTTGGGGCTGTACATCGCGCGCTTGAGCGACTTGAGCAGGCCGATCTTGACCACGCTTTCACCCGGCTGGCCCCGGACGCGATTGAGCAGCTTCTGGATTTCGCCTCGCTGGGTCAGGTCGCCGCAGGGAAAACCCATCGACTTCGCCTGGGCGCGGAATTCCTGCAGACGGTCCGGGTCGGGATTCTCGTGGATGCGGTAGAGGCCGGGCCGGTTGCGGCGCTTGAGTTCAAGCGCGACGACTTCGTTGGCCAGCAGCATGAATTCCTCGATGAGCTGGTGCGAGATGTCGTTCTCGGTCTTTTCGAGATGCGTCGGGATGCCGAGGTCGTTGACGCGGACTTTGACTTCGGGGAAATCGAGATCGAGCGCGCCCTTGGCGAAGCGGCGTTTGCGCAGGACCTGGGCCATCTCGTTGAGGTCATGCAACTGGCGCGCCAGCGGCGTCGTGGCCGGCTTGCGGAGTTGGGCGAAGGCCTCCTGGTAGCTGAAACGCTTCGCGCTGTGGATGATTCCGGCGGCGAACCGGAAGGCTTTGGTCTCGCCGCGGCGGTCGAGCGTGACGATGGCGGTTTTGACCAGGCGATCCACATTCGGTTGGAGCGAGCAGATGCCGTTGCTGAGTTTTTCCGGCAGCATCGGGATCACCCGGTCGACGAGGTAGACGCTGTTGCCGCGCATGCGGGCCTCGACATCGAGCGCGGAGCCGGTGGGGACGTAATGCGAGACGTCGGCGATGTGGACAAAAATCTCGAAGTCGCCGTTGGGCAGGATGCGATACGAGAGCGCGTCGTCGAAGTCCTTCGCGTCGTCGGGGTCGATGGTCAGGGTGAAGATTTTGCGGAAGTCCTCGCGCATCGCGATTTCATAATCGGGAATGACGGCGGAAATATCGGCCGCTTCCTGCTCGACGTTTTCGGGAAAAGAGATGGGCAGATCGTGCTTGCGGATGATCGAGATGAGATCGACGCCGGGCGCGTCGGGCGCGCCGAGCACTTCGGTGATGACCCCTTCCGGCGGCTTGCGGCGGTCGGGCCATTCTTTCATCTCGACGACGACTTTTTGTCCGAGCGGCGGCTCGCCGGTCGGCGCGGGCACCGAGATGTCATACGGAATCCGCGTCTCGTCGGGTACGACATAAAAGAACATCGGCGTTTTGCGCAGCGTGCCGACGAGCTGGCGCCGTTTGCGCTGGAGGACTTTCACCACTTCGCCGCGCAGACGGCTGTCGCGCTGCCTGCCGCCGCGCTGTTCCTTGATCCGGGCCAGGACAAGGTCGCCGTGAAAAGCCGTCGCGGTGTCTTCGCCGGCGATATAGAAATCGGGCTCGGCGGGATCGATCGGGACGAGAAAACCAAAGCCGCGCTCGTTCATTTGCAGGCGGCCGACGCAAAATCCGAGACGCTTCGGCAGGACGTAGAGGCTGTGGCGGACCTGCATGATGCGTCCCGCTTTTTCCTCCTCGGCGAGGAACGCAACGAAAGCGGCGGCATCTTCCGGCGGGACGCGGAGCTTGCGGGCGAGCGCCTTTTCGTCGAGCGGCTGGTAGTTGGGGTCGGCCAGAAAGGGAACCAGGGCCTCGCGCCAATGCAGCGAAGCGGCCGGCCTGGGCTCGCGCGCGAGTTCGCGGCGCGGCGGCGGAGCCGGGCGGGAACCCGCAGGTTTCGGAAGCGGCTGCTGCTGCCGGAAGCCCGATTTCGCCTGGGGCGCGGGCTTGGGTACGTGACGGGCGGAGTTGGGCCGCCAGTCGTTCGCCCCATCCTGGCGGTGGGGTTGCGATTGGGCCTGGGGCTTGTTGGATTGGGAATGGCGGCTTTGCCGCGACTTTTTCATCTGGATTAAATGGTGTGGTGGTATTACCGCACGCGGTAATGAGGTTGTCGAGTGATACGGAATTCGGTCCCTGACCGGACCTCAAACGCAGTTACCTGCAACGCAGGCGGCGGTGCATCCCGCCGGTGTGAAAATGACTGCTGGATGGCGAACCTCGAATACGAGAAGGCTCAAGCAAACATCTTAAAACTGGAGCGAATGTAGAACGAACCGGGAATTTTGTCAATCCCAGCCGAAGCTGGGTAGTGGTACAGTTTGAATCTGGCGTTAGCCCTGATAGGCGGCTTCGGATGTATGCCATACCCTGTGATCCAGCCAAAGAAGTGGCTTGAAAATAAATTTTACGGCGGGATTTATCCGGTTGTTTCCTGAGTAGCCCTTGGGCACCCACACGACATACAAAATGTCGTTCTTTAGACTGTCCCTATATTCTCCCTGCGAGGAGAGGCGACAGTAGCTGCCAACGTAGATCGCTAAGACGCTGGCGAGGATAACCAGAGCGATCTTTAATCGGGCTTTCACCTAATCCAACAATGCGATCACTTCCTCCAAAGTCCAGACGTGATCGGCAACGCCAGCTTCCAGCGCAGGAATCAGCGTAGCGGATGCTGCACAAAGAAATCCCAAATCCGGTCGGTGGCGTGGAACGGATCGAGCGTCGGGCCGCAAATAATGTGAGGCAGCGGCTCAACCGTACCGGGCCAGTGATGACCGTTGCCCTCGATGGTGGTGAAGAGAATTTCCGATTCGTCGCGGCCCGGCCCGTAGCGCTCGACGCGCACGCCGTTTTCATCGCTGACGACTTGGGGCTGGGGCGGACAGCCGTCGAGTCGCGCCCACGCATCGACCGATTCCTGCACCGGAGGCAGCGTGCGGGTATTGCCCCACGGCAGCTTGACCGAGCCGCCGTAATAGGGAATAAGCGGGTCGGCGGTGCCGGTGAGATAATAGACCGGCAGGGGCCGCGCGAGGCTCTCGACCCGGGCGAAGCTCTGCGAGGAAATCGGCGCGATGGCGGCGATGCGATCCGGAAAATGAGAGCCGAGCGTGAAGGTCAGGCCCGCGCCGTTGGAGAAGCCGGTGACGTAAATGCGGCGCGGATCGATGGGCAGCGCGGCCTGCAGCCTGGCCAGAAGTTCCTCGAAAAAGTGGACATCGTTGACGCCGCTCACCGGCAGGCCGGCCCGCTCGTCGCGCCAGATGTGGGGATTAAGAATAAAGCTGGCCGGCGCGTCGGGGCGCACGGGCATTCCTTGCGGAAAAGCGGCAAAGAAATTTTCCGCCTCGGCTTTTTCCGCCCAGCCGTAAGTCCGCGCCGCCTGCTCCGCCGTTCCGCCCGCGCCGTGAAAGAAGAAGACGATGGGGAGCGGTTGACCCGGCTTGAATCCCTTGGGCGTCACGAAAATGAACGTGCGGTCGCGGTCGTCGATGCGGATGGAAACACGATGCTTGCCCGGTTCGAGAAGTTGGTTCAGGTCGGTCACAGGAGGAAAAATGTCGTCCACGAGGGAGCCAAAAAGGATTCGTGTCAGGGCGAGAGGCAGGAGCAGCAGGCAGGCCAGAATGAAAAGAAATCGGCGCATCAAGGTTCCAGACGGAAATAAACGGCGGAGGTTACGTTGGCGGTGCGGAAAGATTCTGGGGCCGCTTCTCAAAAATAAATTGAATCAAGACCGGCAAAAAGAAGAGGGCAAGCAGCGGCTTGAACCAGCGGTCGGTCAGGTCGTGGATGCTGAAGCCGCCGATTTTCGGAACGGCGTCGCAGGCAAAACCGAGCGCCATGAAGCCAAGACCGATGCTAAGCCATTTGCGGCCGGGCTGGGCCGCGTAAAACAAGGCGAGGCTCGCGGCAAAGGGGCCGAGAAAAACATACGAGCACGTTTCGGTGCGGGGATTGAAGAGCATGAGATAATCGGCGCTGAGCGCGCCGACGGTCCACGCGGCTTCGAGGCGGCTCAACCGCCGGAGCGAGATCGCGCCCAGGTCGAGATAGGCCAGCGCAAAAAGAACGCGCGCGATGGTTTTCAGCAGGGCGGGCGCGTCGTACCCGAAGTGGGAGAGGAGCGCGGCCAGGTCGCTGTAACGGGCTTCGTCGCCCTTCGAGGCCCAGACCAGCGTTTCAAAACAGCGGACATATTCGTGCGCCACGAACGCGGGATTCCAGTGGAGAAACGGCAGCGCGGCGGTGATGAGAAGCCCCACGGCGAGGCGCGGGATGAGCTTCCAATAGAGCGCGCCAAAGAGAAGAAGCGGCACCACCGCCAGCGGTTTGAGCGCGACAGCCAGGCAGATCCACGCGGCGGCGGCGGTCCAGCGCGCGGCGGCGATCTCGGCGGCGGTGAGGACGATGAGCGCGGCCAGGGGCAGATCGAACTGCGCATTTCTCAAGCTGGCGAGGGAGCTTGGCACCGCGAGGAGTGTCAGAATACAAAATGTTTTCCCAGGCGAGGGACGGTTCGTGGAAAGAAAAAAGGCGTTCAATCGCACCAGCGCGTAGGCGAAAAGTCCGAACGTCGCGGCGCGCCAAAGAATTTCCCCGGCGAAGAAAGGAACCGCGTTGAACGGCGTGAAGAGGAAGGCCGCCTGCGGGAAGTAGAGAAATCCGGCGTGGGCATTCAGGCTGTAGGGGTCCTGGCCGGCCCACCACTGCGTCGAGGCCAGCCGGTAGACGGGCATCGTGGTGTGCTTGAGGGGAAATCGCACCACATCGACGTTGATGGCGAAAAAAATCAGAAGCAGGAATCCCCACGCGATCCAGCGGGGCCGGGACATTTTGTGCGGGGCGGGCGTCGTCATGCGAGAGATTCGGCATCGACCCAGGTCACGAGATCGCCGAGGGACGGGCGGCCATCGTGATGCCAGGTCAGGGGTGGAAACTGCATCCGGCCCGCCGCGCAAAAACGGCCAACGCCGAGGCTGAGAAAAACGTTTTCCCATCGCGCCGGCAAATGTCCCGCCATGCCGACGGTCGAGATGCGTCCGGCGACGGAAGCGAGCGCGGCGCGCAAATGAGCTGGGGCGGCCTGACGCAAATAGATGACGCCGTGGAGCGGCGAAGGTTGAAACGCGGGATCGGGATCGTGAATCAGCGTCCAGCCAAAATGATTTTTCGGCGGCAGCCAGATGCGCTGGCCGAGGGCATGCGCCATATCGCGGGCTTCGGCGATCCGCGCCGCGACCGAAAGCGGACGCGCGGGCTTTTTCTTCAAGCCTCGCCAATGCGCTTCAAGGGCGCGCGCCAGCTTGCGGCCCAGCGCCTCGAAATCGGTTCCCGGCGGAACGTAGATGGCTTGCGGCGAGAGGCAGCCGAGTTGGTCGTAGGTCTGGATATCGGTGGCGCAGGCGCGGGCTTGCCGGGTCGTGAGTCGGTTCGGATCGGCCAGCCAAAGCAGGCTGAGCGCGTGGCCGTGGGCGATGAATTTTTGCTCCCAGCGCACCTGCGCGCGGAGATGGCCCATCGTGGCATCCGACCCAAACGCGATGACCGCATCGGCGCGGCGAAGGAGATCGGTGTCAAGGGTGCGGTGCGTTTCCACCAGCTTGCGCAACGGCACGGGCAAGCCGCGAATGAAATCGAGAATCTCGCGACGGGCGGACGAGTCATCGCGGTCGCCGGGGAGTTTCACCACGTTGCGCGCGCCGAGCAGGAGGCCATGCGCCAGGCTCGTCCAAGCGGAGACGGCGAGATTTCCCGCGCAGATGTGGTAGATGATTTTCGGTGCGCGGGCGCGGACACGGACGCCGTCGAGGGGAATCCATTTGTCGAGCGCATCGACCTGGCCGAGTTGGGCGCGGAGCAGACGCACCAATTCCGCCCGCGGAAAAAGTCGCGGATAAGCGTGAGCGAGAAGGTCGAGGCGTTGTCGCGTGGTCATGGCGTAGAGGTGATGTTGCGCGCGACGATGTCCTCCGCGCTCAGCGAACACCCGCGCGGTTCCGTCCGGGGCAGGCGACCGATGAGGCGAAAACCATGCGCGGTCCGTTCCGCCAGGTCGAGCGTTTGCAGCGCGAGCACCGAGTCGGTGTTGGCGAGATCGAACCAGCGCACCAGGCCTTTTTTTCCGATGCCGACTTCGCGGCCCGTGGCGGGATCGACCACCAGCACCCGGGCCCACGGCGGCGTTTGGTGCAGGCCGTTCGTGCCGCGCGCGTAGGCCTGGCTCGAGAGTTCGCTCATGCCATATTCGTTCCAAATCGCGTTGTCGCGCACGCCAAAAGTCCGGGCCAGTTGCGCGTGGAGTTCGGCCTTCGAGATTTCGCGGCTGCGGCCCTTGAAGCCCCCGGTTTCGAGCAGACGGCTCCCGCGCGGCAGTCGCAGCGGCGGCAGACCGGCCCAGGCATCGAGCAGATGAACGAAACTAAACGCCGTGCCGCATATCGCGATGGGCCGCAGCCCGCGTCCGGGCCGGCGTGTCTTTATTTGCGTTGCGAGAATTTCGCGCAGGCGGCCGAATTCGAAATGGCCGCGACGAACCCAGAATCGCGGGCCGGTTTGTCGGAACGCCTTTTGCCAGAAGCCGAACATGGCGCTGAGTGAAGAATAAGGGGCTTCCCCCGGCGACGGCGTCAGAAAATGAAGTTCCACATCGTCAGCCAGGAAACCTGCCCGGCGCGCGCCCTCCACTGCCACGGCGCGATAGATGTCCGTGGCCAGCAGATGTTGCCGGCCCGGCTGGCCGGTGTTGGTGCCGCTGGTCACATAGATCGCGGCGGGTGGAGCGGAATCATGGGCGTAGAGCAGGGTCTGCTTGAAGAGCTGCTGCGGAACGGCGGGGATGTCGCGCCACGAAATCAACTTCTCCGGCGTGACCCCGTACGCGAGGCAAAGGCGGCGATAGGCGGGCGCCTGCGCGAACTGCCAGTGGAAAAGATCGCGGGCCAGTTCGTTCCATTTGGCCTCGGTGATCGGGCCGAGCAGTTGCCGGGTCCAATCCCGGCGCACCGAGGGCTGGGCGAAATCGTGGGGAAGAGGCATGGGCCGATCAAAATAACGGGCGGGCGCGTTGAATGGAAGACTGATTGCCAGCCGATTGGGTTGGGGTATGGTGAGCGCTTATGGATTCTGAATTTGATCAATACAAGCTTCGGGCGCAAAGGCTCGAGGATGAAGATGAGGACGAGGGCCGCGACAAAAAAGGGAAGAAGGAAAAGGAGCCCAAGTCCAAGCTTGAGGAGAAATTTCTCGAGACGCGGACCATCCTTCTTTTTGGCGAGATCTCACAAAAGGCGGCGCGCGAATTCTGCGAGAAGCTCATCCTCCTCTCCTCGATCAACGATAACGACATCAAGGTCATCATCAATTCGCAGGGCGGCCACGTCGAGGCGGGCGACACCATCCACGACATGCTCACCTTCGTGAAGCCGAAGGTCAAAATTCTCGGCACCGGCTGGGTCGCCAGCGCCGGCGCGCTCATCTATGTCGCCGTGCCGACCGAAGACCGTTATTCGCTGACCAATACACGCTTCATGCTCCACCAGCCCAGCGGCGGCGTGGGCGGCCAGGCCAGCGACATCAGCATCGAGGCGCAGGAAATCCTGAAAATGCGCGACCGGCTCAACAAAATCTTTTCCGTCCAGACCGGCCAGCCGGTGGAAAGAATCGAGAGGGACACCGACCGTAATTTCTGGATGAGCGCCGATGAGGCAAAACAGTACGGTCTGGTAGGCAAAGTTATCACCTCGCAGGTCGACTTTTAGCTCACGTCCGGCCTCGCTTGAGAGGTGGAAGCGTCTTGTATCTGCCTTGAAAAAGCGTAAGGTATGGAAACTGCTTCTTTCGATTATGCTTATCCGCCGTCAACTTGCCGCGACCCTTCTGCTTGGCTTTTGCCTGGCCGGGCTGGTCGTGCTTCCGGCCTCTGCGGTGGAAAAAGGCGGCATGCCCGATCTGAGCCAGGAGGAGCAGACCTGCCTCCCCACTTCCACGGCCAACCTGATCATCTGGTTCGGCCATCATGGTTATCCGAAGCTCATCCTCAGCGGCGACACTGAAGACGAACGCGAGCTGCACACCGTGCATGCCCTCATGTCCGCCACCAATGCGAGCTACCAAATCGGCACCCGCACCGATGCCATCACCTACGGCATCAAGAAGTATATTCACGACGCCGGGTATAGCTGCGACGTCGAGTACCGCGGACTCGACTGGAGCAAGGCCAGCTTTCAGGACATCGTGCAGGACGACGACGAAGCGAAGTACAAAGCGGAGATGAAAACTCCCGCGCCTTTCACCCAGGATTGGCTCCAGGAAAACGACAATCCCAACAAGGGCTTCATCCTGCTCCTCGCCTACTGCAAGTTCGACCCGGCCAGCAACACCTTCACCGATGCCATCAATGCCGGCCACGCGGTCACCCTCGTCAATGCGGAACCGAACATGATCCTGATTCACGACCCCGCCCACTACGACGACGAGCCGGGCCGCAAGATTCTCACCCCGGTCCCGCTGACCGGCGGCGTTTTTGAATTGCCGGGGTACAGCGCTCCCGTGGCGGGTTTGTTGCTGCTGAGCGGATCGCTGCTGGAAACGCCGCCCGACGCGGGAGTGATGCTCACCGGCGCGGTCTGCATCACCATGCATCCGGCCAGTGAAGGCTCGAAGATCCTTGGCAGTCCGCCCGGCTCGCCCAACGGAACGGTCGGAGGAGGAACCGGCAACAACAGCGCTCCTCCCTCCGCGCCTCCGGCTCCTGCTGCCACGCCCAGTTCGACCAGTTCCAGTTGGGCCACGTGGTTGTTTGATCTGCTCTTTAAGAAGTAGGTGAGAGCATTTTCAAAAATAGCGTGGCCGCCATGCTGCCTTTTGGCCTGGAGGGCCAAGGGAAATTAGCCGGTGGCGCCAACCACCGGTATCGTGTAACAAAGCAAGCCGCCCCGGCGGGGCGGTGGAGGTTCCCGGAGGCAAATTCGTC
>Ga0181537_10002324_pt1 | contig 16790 bp, 19 predicted proteins | sample PEATcosm2014_Bin_39_FD_119765 | JGI IMG/M metagenome (GOLD analysis project Ga0181537, IMG submission 119765) | Peatland microbial communities from MTU Mesocosm Facility, Houghton, MI, USA - PEATcosm2014_Bin23_10_metaG | ecosystem: Environmental > Terrestrial > Soil > Wetlands > Peat | place... | reverse complement strand
TGTCAAATTTTCTACTTCGTCGCCTACCGCCTGAACAACGTTACGGGCGGAGAGGACGGCATGACGTTCCGGCGTCCGCCGTTTGCCGTCGGTGGATTCCAGTTCGCGTTCCACGAGACGAGCATCTACTATCTGTGCTTGGTGATCTTCTTGCTGACGCTGCTGGCGTTTTGGTATCTCACCAAGTCACCGTTCGGGCACACCCTGATTGCAATCAAACAAAATGAGGTCCGCGTCCGACATCTCGGCCTGAATAGCGATAGTTTCGTACTGGTCGCGCTGCTGGTTGCCGGCGCGTATGCGGGTCTGGCCGGCGCGCTCTACGCGATCTCCATCCTGTTCACGTTTCCGCTCGAGCTCGACTGGCATCAATCGGGCGATTTCTTTTTGATGACCGTCTTAGGCGGTGCGGGCACGCTGTGGGGACCGCTCATCGGCGCGTTGATCTACGTGTTAGGCAAAGAGATCATCTCGACGATTACGCCGGCATGGGAGATCTTTCTCGGCGGCATCTTCATTGCGTGCGTCATCGGATTTCCACGCGGGATTCTCGGGAGCGTGATCGGCACGCTGGCTGCGCGCGGCGGCGCGCCGCGCGACGAGACGCCCGAGGCGGAGCCGGCGGGGATTTCGGCATGAGCGAAGTTCTGCTCGCCGCCCGCAACGTTTCGAAACATTTCGGCGGCTTACAGGCCGTTAACGACGTCTCGCTCGACGTTTGTGCCGGGACGATTCACGCGCTCATCGGTCCTAACGGTGCCGGCAAGACGACGTTTTTCAACACGCTCTCGGGCTTTTATTATCCGGACGCCGGCACGGTGACGTTTCGCGGCGCAGACGTAACGCGCGAGGTGAGCTGGAAGCGGATCCGCCGCGGTATGAGCCGCACGTTCCAGACGCCAAGTATCTTCCCCGAGCTGAGCGTGCACGAGAATCTGATGATCGGCGTGCAGGCGCAACAGAACGTCGCCTTCGAGATGCGCGTGCCCTCGCGGGCGCAGCGCACGAAGCTCGAGGAGCGCGTCGACGAGCTGCTCGGTTTTGTCAACCTGACCCGCCACGCGCATCGCCCGGTCGCCGAGCTTTCGCACGGAAGTCAGCGGCTCTGCGAGATTGCGATGAGCTTGACGCCGAATCCGACGTTGGTGTTGCTCGACGAACCGATGGCCGGCCTTGCCGAATCGGAGACGTCGCGCGTCATCAACACGGTGCGCGATCTGCGCGACCGCCTCAACTTGACGGTGTTGTTCGTCGAGCACAACATGCGCGTCGTCTTGAACGTCGCGGAAGTAATCACGGTACTGGACCGCGGCGCAAAGCTGGCCGAGGGATCGCCGCGGGAGATTGCTGCCAACGAAGCCGTGCGTGAGGCGTACTTGGGTCGCGAAGTGATCGCGCATGTCTGAGGCGCTGCTCGAAGTCCGCAATCTGGAAACGTTCTACGGGAAGAGCCACATATTGCGCGACGTTTCGCTGACCGTCGGTAAAGGCGAGCTCGTCGCGTTGCTGGGTCTCAACGGCGCAGGCAAAACGACGACGATGCGCAGCATCCTGGGCTTGACGCGCGCACAATCCGGATCGATTAGGCTCGGCAACGACCAGATTTTGGGTTGGCCCGCGTACCGGGTCGCACGTCTCGGCGTCGGTTACGTGCCTGAAGGGCGCCGCATGTTCAAGTCGTTGACGACCTACGAGAACCTACAGCTTGCCGAGAACGGACGCGCAGGCCCATGGTCGATCGCGCGCGTGCTCGAGCATTTGCCGAAGCTCGCGGAGCTGCGCCGCCGCAAGGCCGGCCGCCTCTCCGGCGGCGAGCAAGAGATGCTGGCGATCGGGCGCGGCCTCGTCGCAAATCCGACGCTCCTGCTGGTCGACGAGCCATCACAGGGACTTGCGCCGATGATCGTCGAGGAAGTGTATCGCATCTTGGAAGAAATGAAATCGCACGGTGTTTCGATTCTCTTGGTCGAGCAGAACGCGCTGCTCGCGCTCAAAATTGCAGATCGTGCGTATGTCATGGATGATGGAAAGATCGTCTATGAAGGCGATGCCGCACAGTTGAGCCGCGATCAGGACCGCATTCGCACATTGATGGGTCTGACGGATATCGCGTCAGCATAACGATGAACGTCGCGGTTCTTGACGATTACCAGGGCGTAGCACGAACGCTCGCCGACTGGGCGTCACTTGGGAAAAACGTATCGGTTCGTTTCTTTCACGATCATATCGAGAAGGAGGACGAGCTCGTGCAGCGGCTCTCGACGTTCGAGATCATTGCGATCATGCGCGAGCGCACGCCGTTCCCGCGTTCACTGATCGAGAAGCTGCCGAAACTCAAGTTGTTGGTCACGACCGGTAAACGCAATGCGTCCGTCGATTTGGCGGCCTGCAAGGAGCGTGGGATTACCGTGTGCGGCACGGTCGGAAGCGAAGGCTCGACGATCGAGCTTGCGTGGGCGCTGATTCTCGCGGTCGTGCGGGGGATTCCGCGTGAGGATCGTGGCTTACGCGAGCATCGCTGGCAGATCGCGGTCGGCATGGAGCTGCGCAACAAAACGCTGGGCGTACTCGGATTGGGGCGCGTAGGTACGCAGGTTGCACAGATCGGCCGCGCATTCGGCATGCAGATCATCGCGTGGAGTCAGAACCTCACGCTGGAACGAGCCAGCGAGCAGGGCGCCGAGCTGGTGACGAAGCGTCAGCTCTTCGAGCGCGCCGACGTCGTGACGATCCATCTCGTCCTGAGCGATCGGACGCGCAAGATCGTCAGTCACGAAGAGCTTGGCTGGATGAAGAAGACCGCCTATCTCGTCAATACGTCACGCGGACCGCTCGTCGACACTTCTGCGCTGATTGGCGCCTTGCACGCCGGACAGATCGCCGGCGCGGCTCTCGATGTGTACGATCGCGAGCCGCTACCTGCGGACGACCCGATCACGCACGCTCCGAACACGGTACTGACGCCGCACTTGGGCTACGTCGCCGACGCGCCTTACAAAGCGTTTTACCGCGAGACGGTCGAGGATATCGCTGCGTGGCTCGCCGGCAAGCCCGTAAGGGTGGTTGAGTGATGTTGTATCTGATCGTCAAGTTCGTTCACGTCGTCCTCGCGATCGTAGCGGTCGGAACGAATGCCACGTACGGCGTTTGGCTGGCACGGCTGAGCGACCATCCCGAATCGGCGGAGACGATTCTGCGCGGCATCAAGATCCTCGACGATCGCGTCGCCAATCCGGCATACGGCTTATTGCTCGTCACCGGTTTGCTGGAGGCGTACCTCGGCGGCTATAGCCTCGGGACGAAGTGGATCGACATCGCGCTCGTCCTCTACGTCGTGTTGGTGATCATTGCAGTCGCGCTGTACACGCCGACGCTCAAGAAACAGATCGCCGTCGTGGCAGCAGAAGGCCCGAACAGCGCGAATGCGGAGAAGCTAGCGTCGCGCGGACGCATCGTCGGCATCATCCTCGGCGTCATCGCCCTCGCGATCGTCTTCCTGATGGTCGTGAAACCTTCTTGAGCTGTCATCCCGAGCGAAGTTACCGCTGTCATCCCGAGCGAAGTTACCGCTGTCATCCCGAGCGAAGTCGAGGGACAGTTCCAATCGAAATAACTGCCCAATAATCTTCGCCATTTCCGGATCGACCGCACGCAGCCGCTCGCGTGTCGCTTCGGGCCACGGTGAGACCGGATCGTTCGCGCCGATGTGTGCGCGCATCGCTTCCGCGAAATATTCGTCGATCCCCGAGGCGGCATACGGAGTGACGAACGCCCGCGCGCGCGAATACGCACGCCGGATCGCAGGATCGACGGCAGAACGATAGGTTCCACCACCGAGCGCACAGTCGAGCGCGTGTCCGAATTCGTGCGCGACCGTCATTGCGCCGAGCGAACGCAGGTAGACGCGGCGTTCCTCGACGACGAACAACCCCGCGGGCGGCGCCGGCCACGCGTCGACGTCGATGCCCAATCGCCGCAGCGCGGGTGAGAGATCGCGATAGCGTTCGCCTTCGGCTAGGACTTGTACGCGAATTCCTGCGGAGCGCGCGAATCGCAGCGCGCCAGAGCCGAATCGCCGTAACGTTGTGGTAACGGCGCGGCGGCATGCCGCGTCGGGCGCGGCAACGAGGTCGCGCACCACCGTATCCGACACCGTGCGACGATAGCCGCCTTGCGTGAACGCGAGGTTTCCGTGATAAAATCAGCTCGTGGATTTGATGCGGGCTCTCGCGATCGTCGCGTCCTTTTGGGCGGCCAATGTGCCCGTCGGGCGCTTTGCGTTTCCCGGGGGAAACCTGACGGCAATCGTTGATACCGGCGGCACGACCGAGCTCCGAAAGACACACCCTAAGGATTTTGCGACGTACTACCACGGGTTGCATGTTGATGCGGCAATCGGTGCCGATTACTTGCGCGATCACGCAATCGAGCTTGGATCGGTTTCCGCGAATGCCGATTCCGTGTCGCTCGACGTACGGACCGTCAAGCACCAAACGACAGCGTTCGTGCGCTGCACGATCGCGCAAACCTCGTACCGGATGCTCCTCGACACCGCTGCCCTCGCGTGGAAGAGCACCGATACCGGCGCGCTCCATCCACTGGGAGTGATCTATCTCGGTAGAGCCGCGTTCGATGGTGTTGCGCGCCGGCTGAACGTCGCGGTTGCTTCAGCGGCGTATCGCATCGTCGATGGCCGCGGGCGGTTCATTGCAGCGCGTTCGCTAATCGCTCCGAACACACGATGCGGTGACGTGCAGCGCAAGGAACGGTTGATCGTTGAACGCACCGACAGCTCGACATACGCCGGCATGAAGCAAACGACTGGGCTCGATGTCGACGGTGACGTCAGTCTGTCCGCGTTCGAAGGCAGCGGACTCCTGATCGACTTTCCGCACAAGCACCTGGTCATCGGATCTGTGGTAGGATAGGCTCGCAATGTCCGAGATCGGTCCGTTAAATCTCATGAACGCCGTCGACAAACAAGAGGCGAAGCTATCGCGCACAGCCGCGGATTCCGTCGCGTCCTTAGCGGAGGGCGAAGAGGCGGGCGCAGCCGATGAGATTCAACAGTTCAATCTCGGTGACGTCGCGCGGAAGGCCGGACTCCAGGCCTTAGCGCGTCTCGACGATCAGGCGGGCGCAGCGCTCGAGATGCTCGATACCGAGGCTTAAACCGACGCGGTAAGGTCCGGAGGCGCCTCGCTGACGACCATGTTGCGTCCCAGCTCTTTGCCTTCGTAGAGCCGCCGGTCGGCGGCCGCAAGTATCTCCTCGGGCGTAAATCCGTCGTCGCGCAGCATCGCGACGCCGATCGTGATCGTGACGTTCACGTTGTCCGCCACGGCGACGCGAGCGCGCTCGGCCAGCTGCGTCGCGTTCTCGAAGTCCGTGTTGGGAAGCACGACGATAAATTCTTCGCCGCCGTACCGGCAGACATAGTCGGCAGAACGGAACGTTTGCGTAAGCGTCGTGCCAAGCTGTTGCAGAACGCGGTCGCCGGCGGCGTGCCCTTGCGTGTCGTTCACCTTTTTGAAGAAGTCGATGTCGACCATCAAGATCGAGAGCGTGCGCCCGGAGCGCAGCGATATCGAGGTTTGCGATTCCAGGATCTCATCGAGGAAGCCGCGGTTGTAGAGACCCGTGAGCGCGTCTTTGTTCGTGTGCGCTTGCAGAATGTCGAAGCGTTCGCGATACGTCAGGACGCGAATCGTCGAGCTGACTGGGGCTTCACCTGCGTCGTCCGTCGTTTGGAGCTCAAACCACCGTAAATACACGGTCAGCGCCGCGGCATAAATGACGCCGACGACGAGTTTGCCGAGGATCTCGCTGCTGAGGATCTGCGTGTACATCGGCCGGTCGTACGCAATCCCCGTCACAAAGAGTACCGTATCGAATGCCAGCGTCAAGCCCAGCGCGAGATAGATGCGGGCGAAAAGCGAGCGCACGATGCGGCTCGACACTTCGTAGATGACGATGATCAGCAACGTGTCGACGAACATCGCGAGCAAGCTGACCGTCAAGATGCGCGGCTGCGTCACGAACAAGCTGGCCGGCAGATGATAGGGGTTGATGATTCCGGGCAACTGCAAATGCAGCGCGCTCAGATAACCGGTAGCGGCGAGGAAAACGTTCGTCGCGAGCAGTCCGGAGATCAGACGACGCGCTTCGAGCGCATCTTCCACGATGTAGATCGCGAGAACGACAAAGAGGAGCGCCGGGAAATACGCAACGGAACCCGGCGACACGACGATCGACGGTGCAACCTGAATGTATACCGTGCCCGCCAAGAAGGACGCAAGGTAATAGACCACGCCGGTCATCGCGTAGAGTGGTGCGAGACCTAGCCACGGCCGGACCCGGAAACACACGACGAAGAGCACTGATACAAACAGTGCTTCGCCGAGAATGAGCAGTATTTGGACACCTTGGAGCGACCCGGAGCCCATAGAGAGTAAATGTTCTCTTTGGCCTCCCGTTTCCCGTGGACGTGTCTCACACTCAGAGCTTTGGACCCCAGCCTGGGAACGTGCCGCGGTGGTCTTGCGAAAGCCCCGCAGGTGAAGGCCCGGAGACAGGAACGGAAGGCCGGCGAATTTGGATCGGGATTGCGTTTGGCGATGCGAGCGTCATGGTGTTTTCCTTTCGTCGCTTACGTTCCATGTACGGATGTGAGCGCGGCAAGTTTCGCACGCCGGAGTGAAACATTGCAGATGGTTGCACGGTAAAGGGAACTCCGTACCGGCAAGCCCGAATGACGCCGCAAGATGACGGCAGAAGAAAAAACGCTGCAGTATCTGCAGCGCATCGACGAGCTCGATGAGAAGATCGGCGCCTTTATCTATGTCGATCGTGAACGCGCACTCGGCGTTGCACAAAGTCTGGATCGATTGCGCGCAGCGGGAACGGTGCTCGGACCGTTGCACGGTAGCGTCGTCGCCCTCAAAGATCATCTTTCAGTCGAAGGCATGCCGACACGCGCCGGAAGCGAGATGCCGATTCAGGATCTCGTTGCGCCTGAAGGACCCTTCGTGCGGAGTTTGCGACGCGCGGGTTGCGTCATCATCGGGAAAACGCGCGCGACCGAGTTCGCGCTCGGCACGTACAACCTCGAGCGCCGCACGCCTTGGAATCCGTGCGATCTCCAGGTGCATCGCATTCCTGGCGGATCGAGCAACGGATCGGCGTGTGCGACTGCGGCAAACTTTTGTGATTTTGCCCTTGGGACCGACACCGGCGGATCGGTACGTCAGCCGGCAGCGCTCTGCGGCCTCGTCGGATATCGTCCGAGCCCGGGCGTGTGGTCGATCGAAGGCGTCTTTCCGCTTTCACCGTTGCTTGACACGATCGGACCGCTGACGCGGAGCACGGATGAGACGGCGCTGATCTACGAGACCCTAACCGGTAATCGGCTTCCGGAGGTGCGTATCGATCGGTTGCGCCTTGGGCGGCCGTCGCAGATGTTCTACGAAGATCTCGATCCCGAGGTCGCGCGTTGTGTTGACGAAGCGCTTGTGCGGTTACAACGCGCCGGCGTTCAGATCCAGGCGGTCGACGTGCCGGAGCTCGATCTCGTCGATCCGGTCTTCGGCAAGATGATCACCGCCGATCTGGTCGCGACGCTCGGGCGCGAACGCGTCGAGAAGCATTTGGATCTGTTGGATTCGGTTGTGCGGCAACGGATCGCCGCCGGTCTGGAGATCAGCGCGAGCGATTACGTTACGATGGTGCGCCGCTGCGCGGTGCTCGTCGAGGCTGCCACGGAGCGAATGCGCGGTTTCGACGCGTGGATCACTCCCGCGAGCCCAACAATTCCTTTACCGGTTTCGGAGTGCAGGACGATCGATGCTGCGGCGGCGTGGAATCGCCGCACGCTGCGCAATACGCGACCCGGAAACGTATTCGGGCAGTGCGGGATTTCGCTACCGATCGCGCATCTGGGCTCGGCTTTGCCGGTCGGTTTGCAGCTGCTCGGCAAAGGAGGCGACGATGCGCGTCTACTCGCGCTCGCACGTTGCGTGGAAGCTACGCTAGGTCACTAATCACGCTTGCTCGCGAGGGGGTGCGGACGAGCGCGCCAAAGGGATTCGCATGGACCAGTTCATGGACGATCCCATCGCGGAATTGCGCGACGCCGGCGAAGCAAAGAAAGTCGCGAACGCCGTTAATGCGATCACAGCCGATTTAATTCGCAACGCGGCAAAGTACCCGGCGCAAGTACGCGATCTACCGAGATTGGTAGCCGCTATGGAGAAGTCGATCAAGAGTGAGAACTACAAAGACGCACTTATGCGCGGGCAGCAGATCGACAAGCACCTCGAGGTGTTCACTCCCGGCGATGAGCCTTCGCAAGAGGCAAAGTTGACGCTGCGCCACCGCCTGCTCATTCTGAACAAGCTCACGCAGTAGCGCACGATGCGTGCCGTCGTCCAGCGCGTCACGCGTGCGGACGTTCGCGTTGACGGCGACGTCATCGGCGCGATCGAGGCGGGTCTTCTCGTCCTTGTCGGCGTCGGTGTCGACGACGATGAAGACGACGCCATAAGTCTCGCACGCAAGATAGCCTCGCTGCGCATCTTTCGCGACGACGAGGGCAACATGAATCGCGACGTCATGGAGACGGCGGGCGCGGTCCTTGTCATCTCACAGTTCACGTTACATGGCGACGTGCGCAAGGGGCGGCGCCCCTCGTTCATTGCTGCGGCACGCCCCGAACAAGCTGAACCGCTCTACGAGCGCGTCGTCGCCGAGCTCGCCGCGCAAGGGCTAACGATGGCAACGGGCCGGTTCGGCGCGACCATGGCCGTCGAGCTGGTCAACGATGGCCCTGTTACGATTCTGCTGGATACAAAGCGTCTGTTCTGAGGCGGAAAGGGCAACTTCAGGCAAGAGCGAAGCGCGGAGTCCCACGCGTAATTCGGAGTGACAGCCATGCCGGAACTTTCACGCCTGAGGGACGTAGCGGTCGTCGGTCCGCACCATAGCGGCAAGACGACCCTGATTGAAGCGCTGCTCGCACATTGCGGCGCGATTCCACGACGCGGATCGGTACATGATGGGACGACCATCACCGATTTCGAGCCCGAATGCATCGGGCACGCGCAGTCCACGTGCGTCAGCTTCGCCTTCACAGCCTGTGGCACCGTCGAGCTCAATCTCATCGACTGCCCGGGCTTCGTTGATTTTTTCGAGGAAACGAAGCAATCGCTACTCGCTGCCGATGCCGCGCTCGTCGTGCTCGATCCAGATCCGACGCGAATCATGCAGACGCAATCGCTGATCGATTTCATCGAGTCGCGTAAGATGCCGCATATCTTCGTCGTGAACAAGATGGATCGCGAGGGTGCCGATTTCATCGGGACGCTCGCCGCGTTACGCGACGCCTATGGTCTGCACGTCATTCCCGAGCATCTGCCGATCGGCGCGGGTCCGGAGCTGCAAGGCTACGTCGATCTGGTCGACCAGACCGCATACGCCTTCGATCCCGACGGCAAAGAGCATCAAGTCGAGATCGACGAAAGCGTGCGTGATAGCGTCGGACGCTTCCGTCGCGAGATGCTGGAAGCGCTCGGCGATTTCGACGACATGCTGCTCGAGGAGCTGCTGGAAGACAAAGAGCCGTCCAAAGAAGAGATCATCAAAGATCTCACCGAGGACGCGAGCCACGATCTCGTTGCGCCCGTGCTCGTCGCGGCCGGCCTCAACGGCACGGGGATGAACGCGCTGGTCGCTGCGATCGAACGGCTCTTCCCCGCGCCCGACACGCTGCCGCACACGGATATCGACGGTCGCGACGTCACCGTGAAGCCCGACGGGCCGATCGTTTTGCAGATTTGCAAGACGACTGTGAACCAACAGGGCAAACTGTCCGTCGCGCGCGTGCTGACGGGGACGCTCAAGCCGGATTCGTCACTGATCGTTTCCTCGCGCAACAACGCGCCGGTTCGAATGAGCGGCTTGTACCGTTTGCAGGGGAAGAAGCAGAACGCGATCACGGAAGCCGGTCCGGGTAGCATCGTGGGCATCGCGCGCATGGATGGCGTCGGTACCGGTGACACGCTCGTCTCTCCCGGTTGCGACATCGTGATGCCGACCGTCCCGCTGTCGGATCCGATGTTCGCCGTTGCGGTGAAGCCAAAGGAAAAACTCGACGAAGCGAAGCTTTCGCAGTCGCTCGCGCGACTGATCGAAGAAGATCCGAGTCTGCGCGTGGGGCGCGCCGAATTCACGAACGAACTCCAGCTCTTGGGAAGTGGTGAGGTCCACGTCTCGACGGCGCTCGAACGATTGGCGCGCAAGTACAATCTCAGCCTCGACGCCAGAGAGCCCGCCATCGCGTATCGTACGACGATCACGGGATCGACAGAAGTGCATGCGCGCTACAAGCACCAAACCGGTGGTCACGGTCAATTTGCGGACGTGAAAATTCGCATCGAAGCGCGTCCGCGGGGCAACGGTGTGACGTTCGAAGACAAGATCGTCGGCGGCGTCGTTCCGCGCAACTTCATACCCGCGGTCGAAAGGGGCGTTCGCGAAGCGCTCGAGCGCGGACCGCTCGGCGGTTATCCGGTCGTCGACGTGCACGTCACGCTCTACGATGGACAGTATCACGACGTTGACTCGAGCGATCAAGCGTTCCGAACGGCTGGCTCGATGGCGATGCGCGACGGTCTTCCGAAGTGCAAGCCGGTCGTGCTCGAACCGATCGTCCGGCTCGACGCTGAAGTCCCGAACGCTTATGCGTCCAGCGCTCTTTCGCAAGTGACGACGAAGCGCGGACAAGTTCTCGCCTTCGAGCCCTCAGAGCGGCCGGGCTTCCACCATATCGCGGCATTCGTTCCGCAGGCCGAGCTCTCGCATTACATCACGGAGCTGCGTACGATCTCGCAAGGCCTCGGCACGTTCCGTTGGAAGCACGATCGCTTCGAGATCGCGCCGCAAAAGGTTGCCGATCAACTGATGGCGACCGCTGCAACCTAACCCCAATTGCGTTTAGGACGGCGCGAATTTCTCGTTGCATCGGCGGCGGCCGCAGGCACGTTGTCGGCGACGGGACAGCTTGGAGCGGCGGAGAGCTGGGTCGAGCTTCCGATTGGCAACGGAAAGCGTCCACTCGTGAAGTACCCGATGAAACGCGCGATGATCGTGCAGTCGAGCCGGCCGCCGATTCTCGAGACGCCGTTCGAGGTCTTCAACGAATCCGACGTCACGCCCAACGACGCATTCTACGTGCGTTGGCACGAAGCCGGATTCCCGAACAGCGTCGACGCGGCGGACTTCCGTTTGCAAGTTCACGGCGTCGTCAAGAAGCCTCTTTCGCTCAGCGTTGCGGATTTGCGAAAGCAGTTCGAGCCCGTCGAGATCGTCGCAGTCAATCAATGCTCCGGGAATAGCCGCGGTTTGTTCAATCCGCGCGTAGCGGGCGGACAGTGGGCCAACGGCGGGATGGGAAACGCGCGTTGGAAGGGAGCACGCCTCACCGATATCCTTGCGAAAGCCGGCGTCGATGCCGGCGCAAAGCAAGTTTCACTGCACGGCTTGGATCACGCCGTGCTCCCGGAGACACCGCGCTTTCAGAAAGCGTTCGACATTGAGACGGTCACGGCCAATCCGGATATGCTCGTCGCATACGAGATGAACGGCGAACCACTGCCGCTGCTCAATGGCTTTCCAGTGCGGTTAGTCGCACCCGGTTGGTACGCGACGTATTGGGTCAAGATGCTCTCCGACATCGAAGTCATCGATCACGTCGACGGTAATTTCTGGATGGCGACCGCATATCGTATTCCGGATACGCCCGGCAACTCGGTTACACCGGATCAAACCGGCTACAAGACGATACCTATCAACAAGATGCACGTACGCTCGTTTGTCACGAACATCAGCGACGGCGACTTCATCTCGGGCGTCGCAAAGCCAGATCCGATGTATCCGCTGCGCTTTAGCGCCGAGATTCGCGGAATCGCGTTCGATGGCGGAAGCGGCATCAAAATGGTCGAGTTCTCCGACGACGGCGGTAAGACGTGGAGCGAGACGAAGCTTGGAGGGGATCTCGGGAAGTACAGTTTCCGCCGATGGTCGACGCGCTGGAACGCGCGAGCGGGCTCAGGCGCGCACACGTTAGCGTGCCGTGCAACCGCCAACAACGGCGAAGTGCAAACCAACGTCGCGGTCTGGAATCCGGCCGGTTACCTTAAGAACAACATCGAGGCCTATACGGTGAGCGTATGATACGAACGTTCGTTCTCGGCACCGCCGTCATGCTTGGATTGGTCGCAGCGCAATTTCCGAAGAGTCAGTCGATTACGCTGCCGCCGGGGACGATCCAATTCAAGCCAGGCCCGAATCTCGGCATCGTGCAAGCCAATTGCCTCGTCTGTCACAACGCCGACTACGTTTACTTTCAGCCTGCCCTGACGCGTGGGCAATGGACGGCCGAAGTCAACAAGATGCGCGCAGCATACAAGGCGAACATCGCCGACGACGACGTTCCGAAGATCGTGGATTACTTGATGTCGCAGAACGGCAAGACGTAGCAACTTAACAATCTCTGCTGCATCGCCCACACGCTTTGGGCTTGCATTCGCACGAAAGTGCCACCGAGACGCGTCGTGCCGATGCCGGCGGAGGGCTCGTCAAAGTCGCGTAAGCGTCCGCCGAATCCGGTCAGTGTTCCGACGGCGCCGCACAGGAGATGTTCGTCGAGCTGGACGGCGTCGCGCAGCGCGAGCCGCCCCTCGCGGCGGATCGTCGTGACGACCTGCGCATATACGGGTCCGCGCTCGGCCGCGGCGACGCATTCGACGTTCAGAAGCCGCGCATCGTGGGCGAGCGTAATCTCCGTCCGCGCGTCGTACGCGGCGTCGGCGAAGAGGAGAAGGGGTTCGTTGCGCAGCTCGAGCGTCGCACCTTCGGCGACGGTCCAGCGCGCCACGTAACGCGAGATGCCGGGACCGTAGACGCGCGTCGCGCTTTGTCCCGTGACGATCAAATGCGCGCGCGGACCGACCGTCCCTTCGATTCGCAAGTTGTCGCCGCCGAGCGAACCAGGGCCGAGCGTCGATACGACGATGCGCGTCCCTGCGCCGTCGTCAAACGCACGGCTGCTGCGCGCCGTTCCTTCGTAGCGCACGCGCGCAAGGTACGTCGTGTTCGCATCAGCGCGACGCTCCGCGTCGAGGATCAGCAGTCCGTCTATGGCAGAGCGTCAAGCAACGTAGCGCGCTCGACGAATTCGATTACGGCCTCGACGCCTGAGCCGTGGCGTAGATCGGTGAATACAAACGGCCGCTCGCCGCGCGCAACCGTTGCATCGCGGCGCATGCGCTCCAAATCGGCACCGACGTGCGGCGCAAGATCGATCTTGTTGATCACGAGCAGATCCGAGCGCGTGATGCCGGGGCCGCCCTTGGCTGGAATCTTATCGCCTCCGGCGACGTCAATCACGTACAGCGTTACGTCCGCGAGGTCGGGACTGAAGGTTGCCGCAAGGTTGTCTCCGCCGCTCTCGACGATCACGAGCTCGAGCCCCGGAAAGCGCAGCTCGAGCATGGCGATGGCCGCGAGATTGAGCGACGCATCTTCACGGATAGCGGTGTGCGGACAGCCGCCGGTTTCGACGCCGACGATGCGCTCGGCCGGCAAACAGCCGCTGCGCGTGAGGATGAGCGCGTCTTCCTTGGTGTAGATGTCGTTGGTTACGACCGCAAGATTGATGCGCGGATAGAATGCGCGCGCGAGGCGTTCGGCGAGCGCCGTCTTTCCTGTCCCGACCGGTCCGCCTATTCCGACGCGCAGTGCGCTCACGAAACGAACATCCGTCCGTCGAGCGTGGCGTGCCGCATCGCATCGATCTCGCACGCGAATGCTTGCGTGCACAAATCATCCGGCGAGCCGGCGCGCTCGGCGCGCTGCGCTGCTTCCTCGATCGTTCCGCGCAGTTCCCAGAGTAACGCGAGACCGGCACGTTGCCCGATCGGAATCGCGCGTGTTGCGACGGAAACGAGTGCGCTCACCGTGCTTGAAAGATAGGCGCGCAGGCCATCGCGCCATCCGATGCCGGCGGCCGAATAACCGAGCCCGCATGCAAGCGCGTGAATGCCGTGTGCCGTACCGGAGGCGAGTGCCTCGGCGTATGCGTCGATCTCCGGCGAACGAAGCTGCATCGCGCTGTAGGCGGCGAGCGTAGCGCGCGCCAGCTGCCCGTTTGCGGCGCGAACTTCATCTGCAACCAGCGCAGCGTCGACCAGCTCGTCGAGTCCGACGAGATTGCGGCCGTCGCGCAGTGCGAGGACGAGCGCCGCGCCTTCCAGCGTCGCGAGACCATCGAGCACGAAGGAAGAGATCCAATCGCGGACTCCCGCTTGACTCGTCGCGCGTCCTTCGGCAATCGCCGTTTCAAGCCCGAACGAATGCCCGAAGGCTCCGGTGGGAAACGCGCTGTCGGCCAAGACGAGAACGTTCGCCAGGCTCATGCGTCATCGTGTGGGGCGTGCGCGTGACGGAAGGGCGCGGCAACGACGCGCGCTTCGCGCGAATAAGGGACGCTTTTCTCGCGCAACAGCTCCTCGACGAGCGGATCGTAGCGCACGAGAATCGCGTCGCCGTCGAATTGCGCGGGGAGATGCCGGTTACCGAGCGCGTGTCCGATCTCGAGTGCCTGACCGACGTCGCGCGGACGAATGACGAACAGGTCGTCGGCCTCGACGCCGATCACGACGATCATATCGTCGCCGGCATAGAGCACGTCGCCGTCGTGCAGCCGGCGGCCGTCGTCAAAACGAATCCCGAACTCGCCGACGCTCGTCTCGATGCGTACGACGCGTTTCGCGAGATCGTCGCTGCGTACCACGACCCGTTCGACGCGCCGAGCGCCGACGTCGAAGTTGTCGAGATTGCCGAGCGGGGCGGCAAGGGTTCGGAGCGTCAAAACAGTGCGTACCGTTGCGCCATGGGAAGCTCATACGCCGGTTCGCATCGCAAGAGCTCGCCGTCGGCGCGGACTTCGTAGGTGCGCGGATCGACTTCGATCTTCGGCGTCGTCGCGTTACGGATCATGTCGCGTTTGCCGATCGTGCGCGTGTTGCTGACCGGAACGAGGCGCCGTCCGCCGGGATGGCGCTGCGCGATTCCCGCGTCAAGCGATGCTTTCGAAACAAAACTTACCGCGATCGACTGCGGCATACGCCCATACGCGCCCCACATCGGCCGCATGCGTACGGGCTCCGGCGTCGGAATTGATGCGTTGGCGTCGCCCATTGCGGCCCACGCGATGGCGCCGCCTTTGATGACGAGCTCCGGTCGAACGCCGAAGAAGGCCGGCTTCCACAAGACGAGATCTGCAAGCTTTCCGAGTTCGATCGAACCAATTTCGTGCGCGATGCCGTGCGTGATCGCGGGGTTGATCGTGTATTTCGCGATATAGCGTTTGACGCGCTCGTTGTCGCGCATCGCATTGTCGCCTTCGAGTGGCCCGCGCTGCACCTTCATCTTGTGAGCGGTTTGCCACGTGCGCATGATGACCTCGCCGATCCGGCCCATCGCTTGCGAATCCGATGAGATCATCGAAAGCGCACCGAGATCGTGCAGGATGTCCTCCGCCATGATCGTCTCGACGCGAATGCGCGAATCGGCGAACGCGACGTCTTCGGGAATCTTGGGGTCGAGATGATGGCAAACCATGAGCATGTCAAGGTGTTCGGCGATCGTGTTGACGGTGTACGGCCGTGTCGGATTCGTCGAAGAGGGAAGCACGTACGGCTCGCCTGCAATCCGAATGATGTCGGGCGCGTGGCCGCCGCCGGCGCCTTCGGTGTGATACGTGTGAATCGGGCGTCCGGCGATCGCGCGAATCGTCTCTTCGACGAAGCCCATCTCATTGAGCGTGTCGGTGTGAATTGCAACTTGGACGTCGAGCTTGTCGGCGACGCGCAGCGCGGTATCGATCGCAGCGGGCGTCGTCCCCCAATCCTCGTGCAACTTCAAGCCGATTACGCCTGCCACGACTTGTTCGATCAGCGGCTCCATCGCCGAGGCGTTGCCTTTGCCCAGCAAGCCGATGTTCACCGGGAGTGAATCGACCGCTTCGAGCATCCGTGCGATGTGCCACGCGCCGGGCGTGCAGGTTGTCGCGCTCGTCCCCGACGCGGGACCCGTTCCACCGCCGATCATCGTCGTGATCCCACTCCCGATCGCGACGTCGACCTGCTGCGGGCAAATCAGATGCACGTGCGCATCGACTGCGCCCGCCGTAAGGATGTGATTTTCACCGGCGATCGCTTCGGTTGCAGCACCGACGATCATTCCGGGCGTTACGCCGTCCATCACCCACGGATTGCCGCTTTTGCCGATGCCTGCGATCCGTCCGTCGCGTATGCCGACGTCAGCCTTGTAGATGCCGCCGACGGCATCGATGATCGTGACGTTGGTGATCACCGTGTCAAGCACCGCGTCACCTTCGCGCGTCGCGGTTGGATGCTGACCCATCGCGTCGCGAATGACCTTTCCGCCGCCAAAGACCTCTTCATCGCCGGGTGTTCCGAGGTCGCGTTCGATCTCGACGATCAAATCGGTGTCGGCAAGGCGCACGCGATCGCCCGTCGTCGGCCCGTAAAGCCGCGCATAAGCGGCACGATCTATCTTCACTCGGGGGTCCTTAACAACATCAGTCTAGTTTTCCGTCCACCTTGTTGCGCAGGCCGACGATGCGGCGCTCGCCGGCGATCGCAACGAGCGCTACCGGGCGTTCGATGCCGGGTTCAAAGCGAATCGCGGTCCCCGCCGGGATGTCGAGG
>Ga0181537_10002322_pt1 | contig 16794 bp, 15 predicted proteins | sample PEATcosm2014_Bin_39_FD_119765 | JGI IMG/M metagenome (GOLD analysis project Ga0181537, IMG submission 119765) | Peatland microbial communities from MTU Mesocosm Facility, Houghton, MI, USA - PEATcosm2014_Bin23_10_metaG | ecosystem: Environmental > Terrestrial > Soil > Wetlands > Peat | place... | reverse complement strand
TTCATGCAGGAACTGCGGCGCATCTGCGACCGCCACGGCATCATGCTGGTGGTGGACGAAGTGCAGAGCGGCATTGGACGCACAGGCAAGTGGTTCGCGGTCGAACACACCGGGGTCGAGCCTGACATGGTCTGCATGGCGAAAGGCATTGCCTCGGGCATGCCGCTCGGCATCACGATGACCCGCGCCGAAATCATGGACTGGGTTCCGGGATCGCACGCCTCAACCTTTGGCGGCAATCCGGTTTGCATTGCTGCTGCTCTGGCGACTCTCGACGTGATCGAGAAAGAGCATCTGCTGGAGAACTCGGCCCGCGTGGGCGAGCACATGATGAAGCGCATGGCCGACTGGCCCACGAAGCTGAAGCTGGTGGGCGATGTGCGCGGCCGCGGCCTGATGATCGGCGTGGACATTGTCAAAGACAAGGTCACCAAGGAATATGCCGGGGCGGAGCGCGACCGCATCGTCGAAAAGGCGTTCGAGCGCGGTGTGTTGTTCCTGGGCTGCGGGCCGAGCACGGTCCGCATCTGCCCGGCGCTGGTGGTTACCAAGGAAGAAGCCGACGTCGCCGTGGATGTGCTCGAAGAGTGCATCGCCGCGGTGGGCGGCGGCGCATAGAAGCTGCTTTAGAATGCCGGGACAACGGGCGGACCCTTACAGGTCCGCCCGTTCTTGTTCGATATCAACCTGATTTGACCGCTGCTTACGTTATTTTCTGGCGGGTAAGCCCAGCCGCGCGACCAGGTCTTTATAAGCAGGCTCGTCGTGAAGAGTATTGAATGCTGGATCGGTTTCGACTTGCAGCACGTATTCTTCGTGCTTTTCGTAAGAGATATTCAAGTAGGCAATGGCTTCCTGCTTGTTTCCCAATAAAGCATCGGTCTGTGCGAGCAGGTAGGGCGGCTGCAGTCCGCGCCCGTACAGGGTCTTTTGCAGCCTGAGAGTGTTTTGCAGCATGCCCTGGACGCCCCCGGCAGCGAATCCCTTCTCCGCCGTTTCGACAAGTTTCAGGCCAGTGGGGTCGCGCATGATGGCCGCTTCTTGCCTCCACTCTTCCAGATAGTGGGGATAGTCTCCGCTGGCTAAGTAGGCGTTCTTTAAGTAGCGGTGGGGCGAGAGGAAATCGGGCTCGCTGGCTTCCAACTGCTTCAGCAGGGCGGTGCCCTCGTCGCGCCGACCCGACGACCAAAGGATGATGCCCTCATCGGCAAGGATGGATTTCGATGCCGGATCGAGCGCTTGTGCCCGCTGGATCTCCGCCAGAGACTCGGTGCTGCGGCCGATTGTGCCCAGGTAGGTTGCGTACCAGTGGTGGGCGACGGAGCTGGTGGGATTGAGCTCGAGAGCGCGGCGGAACTCGCGCTCGGCTCCGGCTGCGTCCCAGTTGCCGTAGAACAGGGCGAAGGCCAGAGAGTTGTGGGCTTCGGAAGACCGGTCGTCGAGTTCGACGGCCCGCTTGGCGGCCGCCAGGGCCCGCGGGTAGGCCTCGCTGGCGGGCATGAGGGTGTATTCGCGCAACAGGTTGTAGCAGTCAGCCAGTCCCACGTAGGCGGGCGCGTAGTTGGAATCGTGCACGATCGCCTGGGTGAAGTAGTCCACCGCCTTGTTTAGTCCGTCGGGCGTGCGCTTCTCCCAATAGAAGCGGCCTTGCAGATAAAACTGCTCGGCCTCGGCGCTGGAGGAGTGGACAGAGGAAGAGGGAATAGAAGCGGACACGGGCTGGCCGGATGCGGGATGCTTCGGTGCTGCGGGCGCGCTGCCGGATGCACTCTCAGTTGTTCCGGCGTTGGAGGCACGGTGGCTCAAGCCCAGCATCCCGAGCGCGATAACCAGGGCCGCCAGAAAAACGAAGAGTGATCGGTTCGATCGGTGCGGCGGGATGGGAACCACCGGATCGGCCGGAGGTTCGCTGCCGGGCTTGACCAATACAGGTCCCGGCGCCGCCGGTGTCGGCTGCACTGAGGCGGGAACTGTCCAGCTGGGCGCGGTCGCTGCCAGTCCACCCCAGGAGGGAGCGAACGAGGTTGGGGCGATCCAGCGATAGCCGCGGCGCTCCACGGTTTCGATGAAAACCGGGTTATCCGCGGAATCGCCCAGAGCGTCGCGCAGCCGGTTGATGGCGCTGCTGATGCCGTGGTCGAAGTCGACGAATACCCCCTCCGGCCACAGGGCGTGGCGGAATTGTTCGCGGCTGAGCACTTCGTTGGGACGGCTCAGCAGGAGCTTGAGGGCGCGAAAAGGCAGATCCTGAATCTTGACCTTCGCCCCGCTCTTGCGCAGCTCGCTGGTGCGCAAGTCGGCCTCGAAGACGCCAAAGCGGACAACCGAATTCGGTACTGAGGCCGGCAACATAGGAGAAACCGCAATAGACCGCGCTGAATTTGCAGTCTAGCATCGGCCGAGAGCGAGCAGAATCGCCGGATAGTGCCATGCCACCACCACTTTCGGTCGAGTGATGAAGTCAGCTATCTGGCTAGGAAAAAACAAGTTATCGCGTGAACTACGATTGCAATAGGGGTGAATTGACGTGCTTGCGACTGTGCGAGACAGTAGCGCGTACCCAGAAGTCAGGTCTTGCTCGGGAGATGCGGCCGGCGCACGGATTTGCTGTGCAGGCAGGATACCAGGGCCGCGCTCTGGGGTGGACCGGCACGCGAAGGCCGACGATTCTTCGCCGAGATTGAATTTCGCGGCCATTGATTGCCGTGGAACACTTGCGGAGCGCGCGAGAGGGTGCGCTCCGCAAGTCTAAGAATTGATTCTTGTTGCTGCCTTCTTTGGGGGGAGGATTAGCGACTCAGGCTCGCGGCCCTGTCCGCGAGCTTGTTTTTTTGGGTACGACCGCCGGGTCGCGCTTTTCCCGTTCCGGGAAAGCGCGGATCACAATTCTCGCCGGATTGTGACGCACCTCACAAATCTGAGCAGCCTCGGGAGCTTACAGTGGGAGGCTGCACAGCCATGCTTCCGGCCTTTTTCACGCGCAGCATTATTGATGGTCTGGACTGGGTGGGCCGGCGTGTGCTTCCCGCCGACCCGCGGCCCAGGCACCAGCGCACTGGGACGACTGGCGAAGAGGCAGCGTACTTCCATCTCCGGAAGCTGGGATATGCGATCGTGGCCCGCAATTTTCGCTCGACGCGCAGCCGGGGAGAGATCGACCTAATCGGCTGGGATGGAGATGTTCTTTGTTTTATTGAAGTTAAGACACGAACTTCGCGCGACGTGAAGACCGCGGAGGCGGCCGTGGACCGGCACAAGCGGCGCGAGATCGCGACTGTCGCACGAGAGTACCTGCGGAGAGCGCCACCTACGTGCCAATGGAGATTCGATATTGTCAGCGTATACTACGCCAATCCGGCTGCCCGCCCGGAGATTGAAGTGTTTCGCAACGCTTCCCTGTCGGAGTAAAATACGGCGTTTGTGCGACAACGCTGGCGCGGCCTCATTTTGCGCCAGCCCATTTTTTGCACAGCCTATGGAAAGGATTCAGTAATTGCCGGAGCTGAGAAAAGATCCGATTGTTGGCCGCTGGGTGATTATTTCTACCGACCGGGCGAAGCGTCCGACCGACTTTGTCCGCGAAGTGATGAAGATCAAAGGCGGATTCTGCCCGTTCTGCTACGGAAATGAGGGCAAGACCCCGCCCGAGATTCAGGCCTACCGTCCGAATCCGAACGGAGGACCGGCGCCGTTGCGGGACGCTCCGGGATGGACCGTGCGGGTGGTGGCGAACAAATTTCCGGCGCTGGGAATTGAAGGTACGCTGAACCGCCAAGCCGAGGGCATGTTCGACCGCATGAACGGGATCGGGGCGCATGAAGTGATTATTGAGACCCCCGACCACTCCGCTAGTCTGGCGACTTTGCCGACCAAGCGTGTTGAAGACGTGCTGTGGACGTTCCGCGACCGCATCCTCGATCTGAAGAAGGACCGGCGGTTCAAGTACATTCTGATCTTCAAGAATCACGGCGAAGCGGCGGGAGCGTCGCTGGAGCATTCGCACTCGCAACTGATTGCGCTGCCCATTCTGCCCATTAACGTGGTGCAGGAGATCGAAGGAGCCAAGCAGTATTTCCTCTACAAGGAGCGCTGCGTATTCTGCGACATCATCCGGCAGGAGATGGACAGCGGTACTCGGGTGGTGGCGGAGAACGAGAATTTTGTGACGCTGGCGCCGTACGCGCCGCGCTTTCCGTTCGAGACCTGGATTCTGCCCAAGCAGCATGAGTCGGCGTTTGAAAACTCTTCGTCGCGGATGTTCGAGGACCTGGCCCGAGCGCTAAAGGACTTGCTGGGCCGGGCTGACCGCGTGCTGGACAATCCTCCGTACAATCTGGTGATCCATTCGTCGCCGGCGCAAGACCCGACCAACGACCACTATCACTGGCACATTGAGTTCATGCCCAAGCTGACGAAAACGGCGGGATTTGAGTGGGGAACGGGGTTCTACATTAATCCCACGCCGCCGGAAGAGGCGGCGAAATTTCTGCGCGAGGCTCATGTGGAAGAGGCCGCGCCGGTGGCGGCGCGCTAAGCCTTGAAGCCTGTTCGGAAAATCCGGGCTGCGAAAATCTGAATCTCAAAAAATTAGGGCACGGCTTGGGGCCGTGCCCTTTCCAGTTTTGCTAAAGAGAGAGAAAGGCCAATGAGCGACTCAAGGGCCTTCATTTCCGGTAGCATAGGCCGGACCGTGCCGGGATTTGTCACGGAAATGTAAAATTCTGGCGAGGCGTAGTCTGGTTCTGCGTGGCGCGAGTTTCGATGGGAGGGAGATCCCTCGCTTCGCCTGAAGAACGGCTCCGCTCGGGATGACGCGCGGGGATGATCGCATCTAGCAGAATTCGAAATGCGCTGCTGCCCGGCTTTGAGGTCCCTATGAAACGCTTCCTGGTTATGCTGCTGCTGGCGGGATTCGCCTATGCCGCTCCTGCTGCATCCTCTGACGGACCGCCTGACAAATCCACTTTGATTGGCAACGTGTCGGGACGGACGACGGTGAGCCTCAATGGGGCGTGGCGGGCGGTTGTGGATCCGTTCGACAACGGCAGAGGCGGATTCTTTCGTGACGAAAAGGCGCACGGCAAGGGCGACCGCGTGGAGTACAGCTTTGACGCGTCGCCGGTGATGAATGTTCCGGGAGACTGGAACACGCAGCGTGCGGAGTTGATGTTTTATGAAGGCACGGTCTGGTACCGGCGCGAGTTCAACTATCAAAAGCGGGCAGACCAGCGCGTTTTCGTTTACTTCGGGGCGGTCAACTATCAGGCCACGGTTTACCTGAACGGAGAAAAGCTGGGCGAACACGTCGGCGGATTCACGGCGTTTAACTTCGAGGCGACCAGGCAAGTGCACGACGGCGAGAATGTTCTGATTGTCGAAGTGAACAACGTCCGCCGCGCTGATGGCGTGCCCGCGCTGAAATTTGACTGGTGGAACTACGGCGGGATCACGCGCGACGTGATGCTGGTCGAGGTGCCGGCGACGTTCATTCAGGATTATTCGGTGCAACTGGCGCGGGGATCGCAGAGCGAAATCTCCGGCTGGGTGCAGTTGAATGGTGCTGCGTCGCCGCAGAAAATCACGCTGCAGATTCCGGAGGCGGGGGTTCGTGAATCGCTGACGACCGACGGAAGCGGCCGGGCGAACTTTCGTTTTGCGGCGAAGGTCGAGCTGTGGTCCCCGGCGCATCCCAGGCTTTATGACGTTGTGCTTAGCAACGGAGACGAGGTTATTCATGATCAGATTGGCTTTCGCACCATCGAAGTGCAGGGTGGGAACATCCTGCTGAATGGCAAGCCCATTTTTCTGCGCGGGATTTCCATGCACGAAGAAGCGCCGTTCCGCGAGGGGCGCGCGTTTAGCCCGGAAGATGCGCAGACTTTGCTGGGATGGGCGAAGGAGTTGGGATGCAACTTCGTGCGCTTCGCACATTATCCGCACAACGAGAATGAAATTCGGCTGGCCGACCGTATGGGGTTGATGATCTGGTCGGAGATTCCGGTTTATTGGGACGTGGATTGGACGAATCCTGCGACGCTGGCCAATGCCGAGGCGCAGTTGCGCGACGAGATTGCGCGCGATCATAACCGCGCGGCGGTAATTTTGTGGTCGGTGGCCAACGAGACTCCGGTGAAGCCGGAGCGATTGGTTTTTCTGACGCAACTGGCGAAGGACGCGCGCGAACTCGATTCCACGCGGCTGATTACTTCGGCGCTAAATCACACGGAGAATACTGGTCCTGATGAGCGGACGCTGAACGATCCGCTGGGCGACGTGCTGGACGTGCTTGGGCTGAATGAGTATCTAGGCTGGTATGGAGGTCGTCCGGAAGATGCCGACAAGATGCAGTGGAGAACGAAATGGACGAAGCCGCTGATCGTTAGCGAATTTGGCGGCGGGGCGGTGTTTGGGCGGCGCGGCGATGCGGACGAAGTGTGGACGGAGGAATATCAGGACAATGTGTATCAGCATCAGTTGAGCATGGTGGAACGCATGCCGAACCTGGCGGGGATGACGCCGTGGCTGCTGATGGATTTTCGTTCGCCGCTGCGCATGCTTCCGGGCGTGCAGGATTATCACAACCGGAAGGGGCTGATCTCGAATCGTGGGCAGAAGAAGCTCGCCTTTTACACGCTGCAGAAGTTCTATAAGAAGCTGGCGGAGGCGGGGAAGTAGAATTTGCTCCCGCGAGTGCGAGGCCAAGATGGCCTCGCGACAGCCGGCGGGACGCCGGCGCTACGTTCGGGCGGTCAGCCCTGGGTGCGGTCCAGGACTTCGCCGTGCCAGGCCATCTGGATGGCTTCCAGCTTGCCTTCGTTCGAGGCCTTGGGGTCGCCGGCGAAGTTGGGCAGCTCGGTGACGTAGCGGTGCAGGTCGGTGAAGCGCACGGCGAGCGGATCGAGTTCGGGGTGAGCTTCGGAAAGCTCAATGCCGATGCTTTCGGCGTCGTCCCAGGTGAGTTGCTTGGGCATCTTCAGTGCTCCTAAAGTTTTAAGTAAAATCGGAAAATAGAAGCTATCTCATAATGATCCAACGGCGCCAGCTGTCGATTCCCTCAGGGGCTGAAGCCCGCATCTTTACTGGCTCTGAGCGGCACGACTGAAAGTCGTGCCCTTCCCAAAACCATTCATGAGATACCTTCTAGTGCCCTGCGGAAGCTCAGTGCTCCACTTTCTAGTGTTCCTCGGAAACGTAATTGCGATTCCATGCGGGAATCTCGACTACGACTTTGCCGGGCTTGGTGATCTGCGCCTGGCAGCCGAGACGCGAGTTTAACTGGAGATCGGCGGCCATGTCCAACCGGTCGGCCTCGTCGTCGTCCATGGGGCTGAGATTTTCGGCGCCTTCCTTCACCCAGATGTGGCAGGTGGTGCAGGCGTTGTTGCCGCCGCAGGCGTGGTCGAGCGTGATGTGATGGTTCAGCGCGACATCAAGAATAGATTCTTCTTTACCGTGATATTCGTAGGGCAACTTGCCGTGCTCGAACTGCACGGTCTTGCCTTCGGGCAGGAAGGTGACCTGCACCGTCTTTTCGCCGGGGGCGTCTTCGGTCATCGTGCCGGCTCCTTGCGTTTTTTCTTCTGACATATATGTACTCCTGAGATTTCAGCCATTGCCGCTTAGCATTTGGCATTTAGCCCGTCCGCCGAATATTGGTTCCCGGCAAAACTCTTTAATAGCCAAATGCTGATTGCTAAGTGCTAATTGCTGTTACTCGAACTCTGCTTTTGCCATGGGATGCGGCGCGGTGGGCGCTTCGCCCAGGTCCGTGTCGTCCATGTTCTTGCCTTTCAGCGCCGTCGAGACGGCGGTGTCCATCATCAGTTCGGCGAGGCGCATCGTGCCTTGGTTCAGCGCGTCGATGGCTTTGCGGATGGCCTGATAATCTTCTGCGGCGTTCACCGCCGCCAGTGACTTTTCCATTTTCGCGATCTGCTTTTTCTCGTCGGTGGTGAGCGCGCCCCAGGCTGGACTCTTCTTTGCCTTTTCGAGGGCGGTCAAGATGGTCGCGGTTTCGGCGCGGGCTTCGATCAGCTGGCGGCGGCGGAAATCTTCTTCGGCGTTGTCGAACGAGTCGAGGATCATGCCCTCGACCTGCTCGTCGGTCAAGCCGTAGCTGGGCTGCACTTGAATTTCGGCTTCTTTGCCGCTGCGCTGTTCGCGCGCGGAAACGTGCAGAATGCCGTTGGCGTCGATCAGGAATTTCACTTCGACACGCGGAATGCCCGCGGCCATCGGCGGAATTCCTTTCAGGTCGAAACGCGCCAGGGAACGGCAGTCGGTTGCGAGTTCGCGCTCGCCTTGCAGAACGTGAATGGCAACATTGGTCTGGCCGTCGACTTGCGTGGTGTAGTGCTGCGTGGCCGACGCGGGGATGGTCGAGTTGCGCAGGATGATTTTGTCGGTGACTCCTCCGGCGACTTCGATGCCGAGCGACAGCGGCGTCACGTCGAGCAGTAGCATGTTTTCGGTGGCCTCGGATCCGCCGCCGAGGATGTTGGCCTGCACGGCCGCGCCCAGGGCGACGACTTCGTCGGGGTTGAGGCCGGTGTGCGGCTCGCGGTGGAATAACTCTTTGACCAGCGCGCGAACTTTCGGGATGCGCGTGGAGCCGCCGACGAGAACCACTTCGTCAATCTGCTCGGGCTTCAGTGCGGCATCCTTCATGGCCTGCTTGCAGGGGCCGACGGTGCGGTCGATCACCGGCTGAATCAGTTGTTCATATTGCTCACGGGTAATCTCGCGGCGGTAGTGCTGGCCGACGGGCAGTTCGATGTCGAGTTTGATCGAGGGCTCGGACGATAGCGCGATTTTGGCTTCGATAACGGCCTTGCGGATGGCCTGCACGGCTTCGGCGTTGCGGCGGAGGTCGAGATTGAGGTCGCCGCGAATGTCGTCGAGCGCAATGGTGATCAGCAGGTTGTCGATGTCGTCGCCGCCGAGGTGCGTGTCGCCGTTGGTGGCGATGACTTCGAAGATTCCGTCATGCAGCTTGAGGATGGAAATGTCGAAGGTGCCGCCGCCGAGGTCGTACACCGCGACGATGCCGTTTTGTTTTTTGTCGAGGCCGTAGGCGAGCGACGCGGCAGTCGGCTCGTTGACCAGGCGCAGGACTTCGAGGCCGGCAATGCGGCCGGCGTCTTTGGTGGCCTGACGCTGCGCGTCGTTGAAATACGCGGGGACGGTGATGACTGCCTTCGTCACGGCTTCACCGAAGAAGCGCTCGGCGTTGCGCTTGAGCTGGCGCAGAATGAGCGCGGAAATTTCAGGAGGCGTGAAAGTCTTGTCGCCGAGTTTGATCCGGATTACTTCACCGGGCTGCAGGTCGTCGGCGAGGCGGAAGGGAAAAAGTTTCAGTTCTTCCTGGATGTCTTCGACGCCGCGTCCCATGAGGCGCTTGATGGAGTAGACGGCGCGCTCCGGAGTGTCGATCAGCGCACTGCGCGCCGCGTTGCCGACGACGGGATGGTTATTGCTATCGAGTGCAACCACCGACGGGAGCAGGTTGAGGCCGTCGTCGCCGGGGATTACGACAGGGGTATCCCCTTGCATAAATGCCACCAGCGAGTTGGTGGTGCCGAGGTCGATGCCGACGATGCGATCAGTAGCCATTTACGATGCTTTCAGTTTTCTGAGCTGAGCTATTAGCAATTGGCAATTGGCCAATGAGCGATCTGGCCGATTGCCCGCAAGAACTTACAGCGGCCAAATGCCAAGTGCTAACTGCCCTCTTCCATTGCCTCATTCACATCCCTTACCAAGTTGCGGATGTAGTTGCGGCGGTTCAGCACGTCAACAATCCTTCCGGTGACTTGGGCGCGCTCGGTCGCACTGGCGTCGTGTCCGCGGTCGATCAAGGTGTCCCAGTCTTTCCACTGGGATTGCAGTTCCTGCAGGAGCGCTTCGTGCTTGGCCTCGAGCGACGACTTCTGCTTGCTGATTTCTTCGAGCAGCGCGGGGTCGTTGTCGCCGACTTTCTTGTTCATGCGCAGTTCTTCTAATTGCATGTTCAGCTCGAAGACTTCTTCCAGCAAGTCGGGCGGGACGATCTGCTTCTTCATTGCGCCGGTGGCCCTAGCCTGCTCGGTGGCTGTTTTGGACTGCTCTTCCAGTTCCACACCTTCGAGGTGCAGCAAGTATTGCGTGCGCTTGATCGGGTCTTTCAGCGTGCGGTAGGCGTCGTTCAGCAGGGAACTCTGTTCGAGACTCCACTCCTGCTCCTGAGTGCCGGTGCCGGCGTTGAGATCGGGATGCAGCTTGCGGCTGAGGGCGTAGAAATCTTTTTCCAATGCTGCGACGTCGAGATTCAGCTTGCGCGGCAGTCCGAAGAACGAGAAATAGTCGACCGGAGCCGGGGGCTGCACCTTGCCGCAGCTTTCGCAGAAGTGCGCGGCGCGCATGTCTCCGCAGGACCAGCAGGAGTGCGTCTCCTGGGGCAGGGGCTTGGCGGCGATCGCGGTCAGAACGGATTTGGTCGTCACGTTTCTAATTCTTTCTTTCCCGTACGCATGCCAGAGGCTTCTCGCTCGCGCAGATTGTCAGGTGGCGCAGGCATAGGCGGACAGGAGTGTCCGCCCCACATGACCCTGCATCAGGCGGAGAACGACGTGCCGCAGCCACACGACTTCGAGGCCTGGGGATTCACGAAGACGAAGCCCTGTTGCATCAGCGTTTCCTGATAGTCGAGGGTCATGCCGTGCAGATAGATGAACGACTTCGGGTCGACAAAGACGCGCACGTCGCTGAACTGGAAGATGCGGTCGCGCTCGCGGGGTTGCGTATCGAAGCGGACGTTGTAGCTCAGGCCGGAACATCCGCCGCCCTGCACGCCGAGGCGCAGTCCGCCTCGTTCGGGCGAAACGCCCTCTTTGGCCATGGCGATGCGCACCTTGGCCAGGGCTTTCTCGGTGACGAGAATGCCTTTGGCGGGGGCCTGCGCGGTTTCTTCAGTTGCGGTTGTCATTCGTCGTTCGTTTCTTCCGCCCCTGACGGGGCTTGTCGCGTCGGGCGTCTTTACCCACGGCTTGCGCCGTGGGCTGCATTCTTTCGCCGCTTCGCGGCTTTTCGGGCGCGGCGGCTTACCCGCACGCCCTGACACCAAAGCGCTGACGGCTGAACACTACTTCACCTGCGCTGCGACCGGGACAGACGCTTCCTGCTTTTTCTTCCAGTCGCCGATGGCGGCGCGGATTGCGTCCTCGGCCAGCACCGAACAATGGATCTTCACGGGAGGAAGCGAAAGCTCCTTCACGATGTCCATGTTCTTGATGGCGAGGGCCTGGTCGACCGTCTTGCCTTTGACCCACTCGGTGGCGAGCGAGGACGAGGCGATGGCGGAGCCGCAGCCGAAGGTCTTAAACTTGGCGTCTTCAATGACGTTGGTTTCGCGGTTGACCTTGATCTGCAGCTTCATGACGTCGCCGCATTCGGGCGCGCCGACCAGGCCGGTGCCCACGTCGGTGCTCTGTTTGTCCATGGAGCCGACGTTGCGGGGGTTGTTGTAGTGATCGATTACCTTGTCGCTGTATGACATTTTTTTCTCCTGAGCCTTCTAGAATCTTGTGCCGTCCCTACGGGACTTGTTCCTCTTCTTTAACCTTACACAGGGCTTACGCCTTGGGCTAAATTCTTTCGCCCCTCCGGGGCTGGTTCCATCTGCCGCTCACGATCCCACGGCTCGCGCCGTGGGCTGTATTCTTGCGCCGCTTCGCGGCTGATCCTAAGTTGCCTGGCCTCGCAGCTCGTTACTCGCGACTTTTAATGCGCTTCGCCGGCCCACTTTACGTCTTTCAGGTTGATGCCTTCTTTGGCCATTTCGTAGAGCGGAGACAGTTCGCGCAGGCGCTCGACGGTTTCAACCAGGCGGTCGGCTACGTAATCGACTTCGGCTTCGGTGTTGAAGCGGCCGAGGCCGAAACGGATCGAGCTGTGCGCCAGGTCGTCGCCGGTGCCGAGAGCCTTCAATACATAAGATGGTTCCAAAGTCGCCGAGGTGCAGGCCGAACCGCTCGAAACCGCGATGTCGTTGATGCCCATCAGAAGCGACTCGCCTTCGACATAGGCGAAGCTGATATTCAGGTTGCCAGGCAGACGATGCTCCCACGAGCCGTTGATATAGGTCTCGTCCAGGCGATTCATGATCCGGTCGCGCAAGCGGTCGCGCAGGCCGGCCAGACGGACGGATTCCTTGGCCAGTTCTTCCTGCGCGATCGCGCAGGCCGCGCCCAGACCGACGATGCCGGGAACGTTCAACGTGCCGGAACGCATGCCGCGCTCGTGGCCGCCGCCATCGATGATGGCCGAGATCTGCACCCGGGGATTCTTGCGGCGAACGTATAAGGCGCCCACACCCTTGGGGCCATACAGCTTGTGGCCGGTGATGGACATGACGTCGATGTTCTGCTTGTTCACGTCAACGGGAACCTTACCGATGGCCTGCACGGCGTCGGTATGGAAGATGACTCCGCGTTCGCGGCAGAGCCTGCCAATTTCTTCGACGGGCTGGATCACGCCGATTTCGTTGTTGGCGAACATGATGCTGACCAGGATGGTTTTGTCGTCTATGGCGCGCTTCAGGTCTTCGAGATCGACCAGGCCGTCTTTCTGGACTGGCATGTAGGTGACGCGATAGCCGTTTTTCTCCAGGCGCTTGCAGGTATCGAGCACGGCTTTGTGCTCGGTGACTGCGGTGATGATGTGGTTGCCCTTCTCGCGGTACATTTCAGCGACGCCCTTGATGGCGAGGTTGTCGCTTTCAGTGGCGCCGGAGGTGAAGATGATTTCTTTGGTGGTCGCGCCGATCAGCTTGGCAATGCGCTCGCGCGCAGTTTCCACGCCCTCTTCAGCGGCCCAGCCGAAGGAGTGATTGCGGCTGGCCGAGTTGCCGAACTTCTCGACGAAATAGGGCAGCATTTCTTGCAGCACCCGCGGATCCATTTGGGTGGTGGCGTGGTTGTCCATATAAATGGGCAGCTTCACACCGCTGGGGGCGGCGTGCTGCGTCTGGGTCAGGGCCTGGGGAATCTTTACGTCGGTGCTCATTGATTGTGTCTCCTACCTAAATTCGTCTTTGGTCGTTCGCCGTTGGTCGTTCGCCCTACTATCCTGCTACTTTGATGAACTTCGATCTCTTCGCGGTTCAGGTAATGGTCACCAGTTCCGCCGGCCGGTGAGCCTCGCTCGCGGCTTCTTCGGGCTCTTCGCGCATATGGGAAATCTTGATGCGTTTCAGCACAGCTTCAATGCTCTCGTTCACTTTGCGCAGCGGCTCGCGGATGTTGCAGCGGTCGCTTTGATCGCACTCCCCGCGAACCGTGATGCAGGAGGTGATGAACAGCGGGCCGTCGATCGCCTGAATCACCTCGAAGGCCGAAATGGTGTGAGACGCGCGAGCCAGGGTATATCCCCCGTTGGTGCCGTGCTGCGACTGCAATAAGCCAGCCTTGACCAGGCGCTGCAGAATCTTCGCCAGAGCCTCGGGCGGAATGCCGTAGGCGTCGGCGACATCCTTGGCGCTGCGTGAGCCCTCGGTGGAGTGCTCGGCGAGATGCTTCATCGCCATCAGCGCGTAGTCGGCTTTCTTGGTCAGCTTAAGCATGTCAGCTTCAGCACCGGCTGTCTCTGTGTAAAAAGGCGGCGCGGCGGGCCGGGTTGAAATCCGACCTTTTTCGTCGTAGTTCATTCTACGTCACTTCCCAGCCCGGGAGCAAGCCTGAGCAGGCAGCGGGAAAAAAGAGGGCCTTAGCGGTAACTATCAAGAACTGAATGGCTTATGGCTAGGCGATGATTTTGGTCGCAATTCTCACAAGGAGGCCTTCCGGGAGGCAAGTTCGTGCCCCGGCGATCCCGTTACAAATTGACGACAGAGTAATCCTGGGGCTTGACAATGCCTCGCGGGGGTCTAAAATACCGGAAATTCCCAGCGAAAACGGCCCCCCGCCCTGATTGCCTGGAAATTTTTCGGATTTATGACGTCCAAGTCGCCCGCGTCCTCCCCAAGTCGTGACCTCCAGCAGCCGTGCAAGCATCCCCGCGTGCAGATCGTGAGCCGCGACGAAGAGTCGGAGTTCGTCGAGTGCAAGGAGTGCGGCGAGATTTTCGAGTCCAGCGAATTCAAAGACATGAATATTGAAGAGCGGACGCCGGAGAGCGAGGTCTGAGGGCGTCTTCCTTATTTTGGCCCCAATGCGGGGATCGATGAGCGGGAGATCCCTCGCTTCGCCTGAAGAACGGCTCCGCTCGGGATGACGCACCGAGAATATTGCTGATCATCTTCTTTCTTCTTTCTTCTTCTTCTTCTTCTTCTTCTTTCTTCTGTGTTCTTCTTTTGAGCCAGTGACCGAAGTAATTGCGGCCGCTGCTTTCAGCTTGTCTCCGTTGAAAACATGCTGCTAATGTCGCACCCGGGGGCCTGCCGGCGTAGGCGAGCCTCCGTGTGTCTCACTTATGCCCATGGTGGCTCTAGTTGTCGACGATTCCATGCTGATCCGCTATACCGTGTGCCGCTTTCTGGAGCAGCGCGGCTTTGCGGTCGAGTCGGCTACGAATGGCGCGGACGCGCTGGAAGTTCTCAGCCGCGTGCAGCCGGATTTGATCGTCACCGACATGCAGATGCCGAAGATGTCGGGCAGCGAATTGATCACAGCCCTGAAGAGCAAGCCCGCGACGGCAGGGATCCCCATCATTATTCTTGCCGGGCGGGCGGGTGCGGCCAACCAACTGGAAGAGCGTGCCCAGTTTTCCATCCGCAAAGATATCGACATCGAAACGCAGCTGGGCAAGGCGCTGGACGCGACCATGGGCAAGGGCCGCGGGCAGGCCGCGGGGAAGTAAGCCGGAAGAATTGAGTAATTGGGAAATTTGGTAATTGGGTAATTGAGCCTTTGACTTTCAATTACTCAATTTCTCAATTACCAAATTACTCAATCATTCGATTCTCTACTTCAACGCCAGCCCCGGCTCGGCCGAAAAATCCATCGGGGCAAAATCTTTCAATAGAAATTTAGGGAAGGCGGCGGCGGCGATCATCGCCGCATTGTCGGTGGAGAGCGGCCGCGACGGGAAGTACACGGGCAAGCCTTGCTTCGCGCCCTCGCGTTCGAACGTCTGGCGCAGTTCGGAGTTAGCCGCAACGCCTCCGGTGACGAAGAGCGTGGCCACATCGTGGGCGCGGGCTGCTGCCAAAGTCTTGTTGACGAGATCGTCGACGATGGCGCGCTGGAAGGATGCCACGAGGTCGAGCGTGAGCTTGTCGCAGTGCGCGAGGTAATCTTCCAGCTTGGGTTTTGCAATTTGCAGCAGGGCTTTCCGCCGTGCGTCCACGGCCGCGCGCAGGTCGTGAGTTTCGACGTAGCGCAGGATAGCCGTCTTAATGCCGCTGTAAGAAAAATCGAAACGCGGACGGTCATCTTCGGGACCGACGGCCTTGCCGTCATTCCGTCCGCGGCGGTCGCGGTGTTTGATCTGCGGGGTCGCGAATTTTACCGCTCTTGCGTCGCCGTGCGGGGCGAGCCGGTCGATGACCGGGCCTCCGGGATAGCCCAGGCCGAGAAGCTTGGCGACCTTGTCGAAAGCTTCTCCGGCGGCGTCGTCGCGGGTGTGGCCGATGTTCTCGTAGGTCCAGGACTCGCGATTTTGGGTCGCCAGATAAAGATGGGTGTGACCGCCCGAAACGACCAGCGCGAGCACGGGAAATTGCAGTTCGTGGTTGCCCTTCTGCTTCTCTTCCAGCAGCACGGCGTGAATGTGGCCTTCGAGATGATTCACCGCAATCAGCGGTTTGTCGAGGGCGAAGGCCAGCGCCTTGGCGTAGCTGATGCCGACCAGCAAAGCTCCGGCGAGTCCGGGGCCCTGAGTGACGGCGATCGCGTCAACAGAAGCGTAGGTGTGTTTGGCCTCGGCCAGCGCCTGACGCACCACCGGGACGATGGCGCGCAGATGCTCGCGCGACGCGAGTTCGGGCACAACGCCGCCGTAGGGCTGGTGAGTGGCGAATTGCGAGGCGACGACGTTCGAGATCAATTGCTCACCCGAGCGCACCACGGCGGCTGCGGTCTCGTCGCAGGAACTTTCTATGCCGAGGATGTAGGCGTCGGGCATGTGTCTATATATTAGTAGAAGTTCCTGACGGCGGGCGGTCTCGTCCGCCCGCGTCGGGGCGCCCCGCGACAGCCGGCAAGATGCCGGCGCTACCAAACCCATGAAAGATTTCGCCACATCGATCGTGCAAACCCTGCGCCATCGCGGCTTTCAGGCCTATCTGGTGGGGGGATGCGTGCGCGATCTTCTGCTCGGGCGCGAGCCGAAAGATTACGACGTGGCCACGGACGCGACGCCCGCGCAGGTCATGGGAATTTTTCCGGAGACGTATGCGGTGGGGGCGCAGTTCGGGGTTGTGCTCGTGCCCGCACCGGATTCTGCGAGGGGCGACACTGCCAGCGCTTCTTCGAAAGCTGGCGCGGTTGAAGTCGCAACTTTTCGCAGCGACATTGGATACTCTGACGGTCGCCATCCCGACGAAGTGCGCTTCAGCCGCGATCCGCGGGAAGATGTGGCGCGCCGCGACTTCACCATCAACGGCATGCTGCTCGATCCGCTCAGCGGTCCCGCGCCCGGCGAGGTGCTCGATTTTGTGGGCGGGCGCGAAGACCTGGAAGCGGGAATCATTCGCTGCATTGGCGATCCGGAACGGCGCTTTGCCGAAGACAAGCTTCGCATGCTGCGCGCGGTGCGTTTTGCGGCGCGCTTCGAGTACACGATTGAGGCGGCGACCTTTGCGGCGATGCAGAAACTGGC
>Ga0181537_10002321_pt1 | contig 16795 bp, 10 predicted proteins | sample PEATcosm2014_Bin_39_FD_119765 | JGI IMG/M metagenome (GOLD analysis project Ga0181537, IMG submission 119765) | Peatland microbial communities from MTU Mesocosm Facility, Houghton, MI, USA - PEATcosm2014_Bin23_10_metaG | ecosystem: Environmental > Terrestrial > Soil > Wetlands > Peat | place... | reverse complement strand
GTTGTCGAGGAGAAAGCCCGAATCCTTGCCGCCGAGCTTGTCATAAAAGTCGACGAGGAAGTCGCACAGCGTAAAATCAAGCACGCGCGGCACGATCAGCACCGGAGCGGTGAGCGGCACGCCAGCGGAATCGTCGACGGCCGGCAGGCCTTGCAATATGCCGCGTACCGTCGCGGCGTGACCGCCGGTGAAATCCCAGGGAATATCGGCGATGGCGCGCAGCATCGGGTCAAGCACAATGGTGCGCGGCATATTGGCGGCGCCGTAAGCGCGGCTGATCGCGCCATCGTAATCGGCGATGAATGAAATCGCCGCTGTGCTCAATGCGAGATAATAGGCCGGATCGCTCGGCGGCGCGGTCAACACGCCATAGAACACGATGCGGTCGGGATCGAGCAGATGCGCGTTACGAAGCAAATCGCTTAGCTCGGTCTTGGCTTTTGGATCGGCGGGCGCGCCCAAAAAGCTCAGGACGATCCAGCGCCCGGCCGCGACCTGGAGATTGAAAGCGCCGTCGCCGAGGAGCGGTGCGCCGAACCATGGCACGGGATCGCCCAAAGCGATCCGGTCGCCGGTTTCGATATCTGCCATCACGGAGCCTTAGGTTGATCCCGCCGGATGGTCCTCCGTCATGGTAAATTTTGTTCTAATTCGGCGGCTTGCCCGCCCGCTTCATCTTATTATCTCGGTCTCGATCGTTGATTCGCGCCCTCGGAAAACAGGATCGCCGCCGCCGTGATCGACCATTTGCCGCAAACCGCGCGCAGCACACGTATTGCCGAGCTTGACCGGGTGCTGGAACGCGACGCGGACGCGATCGAGGCGCGCTACGAACGCGCCGGACTTCTTCGCGAAGAGGGTGCATTCGAGGCGGCCAAGCGCGACTATCTTGAGCTCATCCGGCGCAAGCCCACCGATTTCGCCGCGCTCAACGACTTCGGCACGCTGGCTCTCAATGACGGATATCGGGACGCGGCGCGTTCGCTGTTCGGCGAAGCGGTGCGGTATCATCCGGATAATCCTAACGGCCGTGTCAATCTCGCCACTTTGCTGTTCCTGATCGGCGAACATTCCGAGGCGCGCGTTCACTTCGAGGCCGCGTTGCGCGCCGACCCGGCGCACATTCATGCCCATCGCGGTATGGGCAATCTTCTGGCCGAGCTGGGCGATGCGGCCGGCGCGCGCGCCCATCGCGACAAGGGCTTTAGCAACCACGCCGTGACGGCGCTGCCCTATCGCGGGGGCGGCTCGCCGATTGCGGTGCTGCTTCTGGTTTCGGCCGCCGGCGGCAATATACCGACGGCATCCTTGCTCGACGATCGAATTTTTCAGACCACGGTTATGGTCGCCGAATATGCCGAACCGAAAGCCGCGCTGCCGCGGCACGATCTTGTCTTCAACAGCATCGGTGACGCCGATTTGTGCAGCGAAGGGTTGGATGCGGCCTGTGCGGTGCTGGCGCGCACCTCCCGGCCGGTGATCAATCATCCCGCCCAGGTTCTCAAAACCGGACGGGCCGCGAACGCGGAGCGGTTGCGCGCGCTGCCCAATGTCGTCACGCCCCGGATGATGACGTTGCCCAAGGATCTCCTTGCGGGCCAAACCGCTGCTGCGGTAATTGCGAAAAACGGCTTCGGGTTTCCATTGCTGCTGCGCGCGCCGGGTTTCCACACCGGCCGATATTTCAGTCGCGTCGTAAATCTTGACGATCTCGGCCCGGCATTAGAGGTGCTGCCGTCGAGCAACGTATGGCTCATCGAGCAACTCGACGCACGGGACGCCGAGGGCTTCTATCGCAAGTTTCGCGTCATGATCGTCGATCGAAAATTATATCCGTTGCATCTCGCCATTTCGCGCGACTGGAAGGTTCATTATTTCCGGGCGGACATGGCGCATTCCGCCGAAAATCGCCGCAAGGACGGCGCGTTTCTCGACGACATGGTAAGCGTGATCGGCCAACGCGGCGTGGCGGCCCTTGAGCGGATCAGCGCCACGCTCGGCCTCGATTACGGCGGCATTGATTTCGCAGTGAACGCGCAAGGCGACATCCTGTTTTTCGAAGCCAATGCGACAATGGTCATGGTTCCATTGGCGCCGGACGAGAAATGGGCCTATCGCCGCCCAGCTTTCGCAAAAGTATTTGCAGCCATACGCGCGATGCTGATGAATCGCGCGATAGCGAGCGACGCCGCCTAGATCAAAATCGCTCCGTCAGCTTGCGCAAATTAATAATCGGTTAACTATAATTTGCCCAAAATATGGGCGTTGTCCCAGCCTGAATAACGAAAAATACGTACAGCGGGCGCAACACAAATCGAGGACACGCCCGTGAACAACAATCGGATTTGCATCGTCGCAATCGTGCTGGGTCTTGGCTTTGTCGGAAGCGCTGCCTGCGCCGAAGACGGGGTTTCCGGCGACAAGATCCTGTTCGGTCAGGTTGCCGCACTCACGGGGCCAGCTCAGGATCTGGGCCAGGGCATGCGCCAAGGCATCCTTGCTGCATTCGACGAGATCAATCGCCACGGTGGGGTCTCGGGACGCATGCTCGATCTCACGTCGCGCGATGACGGTTACGAGCCGGAAAAAACCGTGGATGCGACTCAGAAGATCATCGGCGATGACAAAATCTTTGCTTTGGTCGGCGCTGTGGGAACGCCGACGTCGAAGGCCGGTCAGCCCATCGCCACCGCGGCGCAAGTCCCGTTTATCGGCCCGTTTACCGGCGCGGAGTTTTTGCGCGATCCGTACAATCGCTATGTCGTCAATGTCCGCGCCTCTTATTTTCAGGAAACCGAGGCCTGGATCGATCATCTCACCAAGGACCTCGGCATTTCGAAGATCGCGATCCTTTACCAGGATGATGCGTTTGGTCTTGCCGGGTTGGAAGGCGTGCAGCGCGCGTTGGCCAAGCGCAATCTGAGCCTGGTCGCCTCGGGCACGTTCAAGCGCAATACCACGGCGGTGAAGTCGGCCTTGCTCGATATCATGAAGGGTCAGCCGGAGGCCGTCGTCACAGTGGCGCCCTATAAGCCCGTCGCGGAATTCATCAGGCTCGCGCATCAAGTCAAAATGGACGCGCTGTTTGTCGCGATTTCCTTCGTCGGTTCGAATTCTTTGGCGCAGGAGCTGGGGTCCGAAGGCGCCGGCGTCATCATCAGCCAAGTCGTGCCGTCGCCGTGGGACGCGTCGCTTCCGGTCGTTGCCTCCTATCAAAGCGCGCTTGCCGCGGACGACGCGAACGCCAAACCCGGTTTCGTCTCGCTGGAAGGTTATCTCGTCGGCCGACTCGTGGTCGAAGCGCTCAAGCGCGTAGATGGCGAACCCACTCGCGAGAAATTGCTGAACGCCATCGCCGCAGCTCCGTTCGATCTCGGCGGTCTCACGCTCACCTATGGGCCGGATAAGAACCAAGGCTCAGATCAGGTATTTTTCACGATCTTGCAAGCCGACGGAACATTCAAGCCGGTCATCCGCCTGATCAGGATGGCGGGGCAGTGACGGGAAACTCTCCTTCGATTCAGCAACGAGGTCGCCGGTGTCTGTAGCCAAGCGCCAATTGATGTTCGCCGGCGTTTTCCATCGGCTCGGTGAACTCGCTTGGATGCGAACTATCAAGTCGCGGCTTTATTTGGTGCTTGGCCTGACCGCGGGCATGACCGTGATCGGCTCGCTGTTTGCGCTTTTGGCATCCGCAAATATTGGCGCGACTTTGACGCAAATCGTGTCCCGGAGCATGCCGGCGACCATTGAATCGTTTCGGCTTTCCGAGGACATGAATAACCTTGTCGCCTCCGCGCCCCGTCTGATAGCCGTGCAGGACGAACACCATAGGGCCGACCTCGCCGCCGAAATCGGCGCGCGATCCCGGAAGATGCAGGAAACGATAGGGCGATTGCGCGCACTCGATCCGACCGACAGCGATGAGATCGCGATGGCGCAAAAGGCCATGTACGACCGCCTCGACGCGCTGAGCCAGGCCGTCGCCGACCGGATAACGATATCGGATGGGCGGCGCGCGCTTGTGGTTGCCGTTCGCAAATCACACGAAAATCTCCTCGAGGCGATCACGCCGGCTGTCGACGACGCCAATTTCGATCTGATGACGAAAAGCCAGGCTTCGGAAAGCCGGGCGGAACTGAACCAATCGATCGACGGACTGCGGCGCCTGCTCGAAGTGCAAGCGGACGCCAACCTGCTGGCCGGCCTCTTGATCGAAGCTTCAATGGTGACGGATAGCGCAAGTCTGCCGCCAATTCGCGATCTCATTGGCGCGGCGGAACGCGATATCGACAGCAATCTGAAGGCGCTGCCCGACGGCCAGCAGCGCGACAAAATAGCTGCACTATACGGCAAGCTCGCCGCTTTGGCGGGCGATTTTGGCATCATCGTGCAACGGAGCAAGGAGCTCAAAGGCGAGCAGTCGGCCCTAGTGGTCTATTCCGCGGCCCTCGGGGAGGCGGGAAAACTCAAGATCGCCGTCGAGAGCCTCATTGCGCACCAGGGCACCATCGCGCAGGCGCTTTCGGCCCAGGCAATTTCACAGATCAAACTCGGCCGGATCATCTTGAGCGTGCTCAGCATCGCTGCGCTGGCGGCCGCCGGATTGATTGCGTGGCTCTACGTTGGCCGCAGTGTTGTCGGCCGGTTGACGGCGCTGAGCGGCGCCATGCGCCGTATCGCGTCGGGCGAAGGCAACGTATCGGTTCCGATCGGCGGCCGCGATGAGATCGCCGACATGGCGCAGGCCCTGCTGGTGTTCCGCCAGGCGATGGATGACGTCACGGCGGCGCGACTGAGCGACGCCGGCCGCGCCAGGGATTCCGAATTGCGCCGGCAGCAGATTGAGACCGCGACGAAAAATTTCGAACGTGAGGTAAACGAAATCGCACAAGCGATCGACGGCGCCAAGCAGACGATGGACAATTGCGCGCTGATCATGGCGGAAGCCGCCAATCACAATCAGACGCAAGCCGGCGCAACTGCCGCGGCGTCGGAAGACGCAACGAGCAATGTGAACAATGTCGCCATGGCGGCGGAAGAAATAGCGCAGTCGGTCGAGCAGATATCCAATCAGGCGCGCGCCTCGGCTGACATCGCCCGCCACGCCACCGGCGAAGCAACCTCGATCATAGACTCGGTCGAGCGCTTAGCGGCGACGGTCGGCCAGATCACTCATGTCAGCAATCTCATTCGCGATGTCGCCGCTCAGACCAATCTCCTGGCATTGAATGCGACGATCGAGGCAGCCCGCGCCGGCGTTGCCGGGCGTGGCTTTGCCGTGGTCGCTCAGGAAGTGAAGACACTTGCCGCGCAAACGGAGAAGGCGACCGGAGATATTACGCAGCAGATCTCCTCGATCGAGCAGACCACATCTAGCGTCGTCCGCGCGATGCAAGGAATCGCTGGAACAATCGGACAGCTTGACGAGAATGCCAACGATATTTCCGTGGCGGTGCAGCAACAGGATGCCGTCAGCAAGGAAATCGCCCGCAGCGCTAACGCCGCGGCGGAGCGTACGCGCGAAGTCTCGGCAAGCGTTGCGCAGGTTTCGCATGCCGCCACCAAGACCAGCCAAGTGGCGAGCGCCGTCCTCGAAGCCGGCAGCGAACTGGCCGCCAAATCCGGCAGGCTGCGCGCGGAAGTCGAGCGTTTTCTGTCTCAGGTCCGCGTCGCGTAATTGCCTCGACCGTTACAACTTTTGTGAAAGACCCATATAGTAGCCGCGGCGCGCGCCATATTGCGGCGCGAAGACGCCGATACCGCTGCCGTCGCGAAGCTCGTAGATCTGATCGAACAGGTTGACGACGTCGAATCGCACCGTGACCGGCTTGTAGTCGGTCGACCATTGGAAATCGTGTGCCACTCCGGTGTTCACCACGGCATAAGGCGTGGTGTGCAGCGAATTGGGCACGACACCGTCGGATAAATCGCCGGAGCGCAAGCCGCTGCCGTAGATCAGATCGGCCGTCACGGTTGTATCGGCGAAGCGATAGGAGGCGCCGGCCGAGCCGGTCATGCGCTGCATGTCGTCGGTGTAGTGATAATTGTTCTGCAGATAGGCGTAGGTCGCGGCATCGAATAGATACTGGTTCGACTCGACGTCGATGGCCCTGGTGATGTTGTAGGCGAAGTTCGCATAGGCATTGAAGTTGCCGTTGACGTATTTGAGCTTGTACTCGGCGCCTTCGCTGTAGCCGCGCGCATAATTGAACTGCGTCAAGACCACGGCGGCGCCGAATTGGCCGTCGTCGATCATGTCCTTCGCGATCTTATAATAGGCGTCGACGCCCATCGTGAGACCTGGAAGCACCGTCTGGTCCACGCCCGCGTCAAAATAGTGCGAGCGTTCCGGCTTTACTGGATCGGCAAACGCCATTCCAACATCGGGTTGGTTGGTGGTATTGGCGAACAGCGCGAGGTTGGGTTGCGTGGCCTGGGCTTGATAGGGCGGCGTGAAGTAACGCGCATAACCGGCGTGAATGGTGGTGCCCGCCAAAGGCTTGTAGACGATGCCGAGACGGGGACTGAGCTGATTGGCGTCGACAAACTGATAGAGCTGGTCGAACCGCAGCCCGGCGTTGATCGTAATCTGGTTGGTTATTCTCCACTCGTCCTGGATATAGGTGCCGATGTTCCAACCCAGCAGCGAGGTTTGATCGCTGACTGTGAATGGCGCTGATCCGGGCGGCACCATCATTGTAATGGGACCGACGGGTAGCACTTGCGAAACGTTACTGACATTGGTTTGCTCGCCGGTCACGGCGAAGCCCGACCGGATCGTGTGCTGATCGTTGTAGATATAGGACTGGTCATACTGCGTGCCGGTGAGCGTGCTTTGCCGGATTACGTCAGACGCCACGTCGTTGAACACCAGATCCCCGAATATGTCTGGTACGAAGTGAACTTCGGCATAGCGCGAGAAAAACGAGAGTTGCGCGTCGCCATCGGTGCCGTGCTTTTGCAGCGACGCCATGGTGACGGCGTAGGTGTCGTATTCATTTTCGTTGAGCGTCGTTGAATCGTAAGTCGCGGGTCCGAAATCGCCGAGCGGCGTCTGGCCGGGATTATTTGGGATCTGAAACGCGCTATAGGAGGCCGCCGAAATCACGCTGAACCGGGTTGACTCGTCGAGCAGCGTCGAAGCATAGCCGAAGAATTTGCCTTGCTGAGTCTCGTCGTGGACGGCGTTGAGGCCGGGCGTTGGATTCTCGATTCCGAGATCGTTCCAATTGCCGCGCGCGGAGACGAAATATTCCGAATTGCCGATACTGCTTCCGTAATCGAAACTCGGCGTAAAGGTCTGCCGGCTGCCGCCATAGACGCTGACCTCGCCGCCCGGCGTTGCGAAGCTTCGGCTCGTGATATCGAGCACGCCCGCGGTGCGCAGCCCATACTCCGCCGGCAACGCGCCGGTGAGAAGCGCCATGCTGCCGATGAAATTGGTGTCGAGAAACGGGCCGAGTGCCGACACGCCTTCCGGAACAACGACGCCGTTGATCCGAAATTGGACGTTGGCGTATTCGTTCCGCACGTGGAAATTGGGATTAGAAACCGCCGAATCGTAGGACACGCCCGGCATTTGCAGGATGACCTTGTCGATCGGCGTGTTATCGGCCTGCGGCAAATTCTCGATCACGTCGCGCGTGATGGTGTAGGTCGAAGCGCCGATCTTCGGCGAGAGATTGTCCCGCGCCTGATCCAGGCTGTGCATCTTATTGTCCAAGGCGGTATGCGCGGCCGTGGTCGCGTCGATCGGTTGCGCGGGGCGCTGCGGCGCGGGCGTGGTGCGATTGGCCTTCAATTTCTTGGGTGGATTCACGACGATTTGCGGCAACTGGCTGCGGCCGGCAACAGGCGGTGTAAGCGTTTGTGGCGCCGAAGGGGCAGGTGCGGACGATTGGACCGGAGCTTGATCAGGCACCTGCTGCGACTGCGCATGGATTTCGTGGACGCTGCCTAAGCCGACCGCGAGGGCGACCGCCGATACCGCGGCGTGGCGCCGAAATAGCCGCAGCGGCGGCACGAGATGACTGACTGACCTTGGCACCGCGACGCCCCAGAAACTTAGTTTAGAACCGTAAAAAACTGTAGATATTTCAATACTTTCGTGGCACCGCGAGTATTGGGCGTCAAGGAAAAAGTGTATTTCCCCAGTCGACAGTAATTATAACAATTCAAAACTGGCAGAGTTGTTTGTTGTGCGTATTCTCAACAAGCGTTGGCTGCGAAAAATCCTAATAGTTATTTCAAGCGATGCGCTGAGGCGGATCCCAGTGGCTTGGCGAGTCCCGACCTTTGCACTCACGAGTCTCCGCCTGCACATTTAATAACCTGCGTTTGCCGATTGTGAATCCATCTTGCCCGCAATCGCCGTCTCAAACGTCCGAAAATGCCGCCCCATTTGTGGCACGGGCCTTGCGACTGCGCTCTCCATCGAAGTCGGATCGCCACCGCACCGAGTAGCCCGCGCTTCAGAGGCAGCGTGGGCGCTCGCTTTTACACAGGAGCAGGCTATGAATCTGGATAAATTTTCTCGCCGCCGCATGCTGCAAGCTACAGCGGCCTTGACCTTAGGAGCGTCGCTGCCCGTTGAGCGCGCGCTCGCCGCGACTACGACCATAGGCTTCATCTATGTCGGTTCGCGTGATGACTACGGCTACAATCAGGCCCATGCCCAGGGCGCCGCGGCGCTCAAGCATATGCCGGGCATAAAGGTCGTCGAGGAGGAGAAAGTCCCGGAAACCGAGGCGGTCGAGAAGACCATGGAGTCGATGATCAATCTCGACGGCGCCACGCTGCTGTTCCCGACATCCTTCGGTTATTATAATCCGCACGTTCTCAAGATGGCGGCCAAATATCCGGCGGTGCGGTTCGAGCATTGCGGCGGTCTGTGGACGGATAAGGACCCGAAAAACGCCGCCAGCTATTTCGGCTACATCGACGAGTCGGTTCACGTCGCCGGCATCATCGCCGGCCATCAAACGAAATCCGGCAAGCTCGGCTTTGTTGCAGCAAAACCCATTCCGCAGGTGCTGCGCAACATCAACGCCTACATGCTGGGCGCCAAGCTCGCCAATCCGAAGGCCACCTTGCAGGTGATCTTTACCGGCGATTGGTCGATGCCGGTGAAGGAAGCCGAAGCCACCAACAGCCTCGTCGATCAGGGCGCCGACGTCATCACTTGTCATGTCGACGGCCCGAAGACGGTGGTGGAGAACGCCGCGCACCGCGGCGCGATGGTCACCGGCTATCACGTCAATCAATCGGTGCTGGCGCCCAAAGCCTATCTGACCGGAGCGGAATGGAACTGGGAAGTGCTCTATCCGCGCTTTGCGAAAATGTTCACCGGCGGCGAGACGATCCCAAATTTTTACCGTGGCGGCTTGAAGGAACAGATTGTGAAAGTTTCGCCTTACGGGCCGATGGTCGGCGATGACGCGCGCAAACAGGCCGATGACGTGAAAGCCAAGCTAACGGCCGGCGATTACGTCATCTTCAATGGGCCGATCAGCGACAACAAAGGCAATGTGGTGATCGCATCCGGCGTTTCTCGCGGCCAGACCGATCCCGAACTGGAAAAGATGAACTATCTGGTTGACGGTGTCATTGGAGCGACTTCGTGAAGGCTGACGTCGGCGCGCCTGTTGCGCCAACCGCGGCCAGGAAAGCTCTGCGCGAGGCGTTCGGGCTCAAAATTGGCGGCGCGGCGGAATACGTTATCATCCCCGCGCTCGCCATTGTTGTTTCGCTCGCTTTGTTCGGAATCTTTGTCGGGCTGTTCGGCAAGAATCCGCTGGATCTGTATTTCTACATGTACCAGGGCGCCTTCGGGACCTGGTTCTCCTGGCAGAACACACTGACCCGCGCCGCACCGCTGATCTTGACCGCGCTATGTACGGCGCTGCCGGCGCAACTTGGCATGGTGATCATCGGCGGGGAGGGCGCTTTGCTGATCGGAGCGCTCACCGCGACCAGCGCGGCGTTGGCACTCCCATTAGCGCCGCCACTCGTGGTTCAGATTGCGATGGCCTGCGCCGGCATGATCGGCGGTGGGCTATGGATCATGCTGGCGGGCGGCTTGCGGCATTACCGCGGCGTCAACGAAACCATATCGAGCCTGCTTCTGGTTTATATCGCGCTTGCGATTCTCAATTTCCTGGTCGAGGGTCCGATGCGCGATCCGTCCAGCCTGAACAAGCCGTCGACGCGTGATATCGGTGCTGCCAATATGATCGGGAATATTCCAGGCACCGACGTGCACTGGGGCTTTGTCTTCGGCATCGTCGCGGCGGTGCTGTCCTATATCCTCATCTATCACACGGTGTTTGGTTTTGCGGCGCGGGTCGCGGGCGGCAATATTCGCGCTGCCAAGGTCGTCGGCCTCGGCGTCGGAAAGCTTATCATGATCACCTGTTTCCTGGCGGGGGGCGCCGCGGGTCTCGCCGGCATGTTCGAGGTCGGTGCGGTGCAAGGCAATACCAACGCGAATCTGGCTGCTGGTTACGGGTTCAGCGGCATCCTGGTTGCATTCCTCGCCCGGCAGAATCCGCTCGCCATCATTCCGGTCGCAATCCTGCTTGGCGGCATCGGCGCCAGCGGCGGCCTGCTGCAGCGTCGCCTCGATCTGCCCGATGCGTCGGTGCTGGTGTTGCAGGGCACGATCTTCCTTGTCGTTCTGGCAAGCGATTCACTCTACGGCCGGCTGGGGATTCTCAAGAGAAAGACACCCTGACATGGTTGTTGCGACAGACATCGGCCTCTGGACGATTCCGCTCGCGGTGCTCGGCGGTGCCGTGCGCGTGAGCACGCCATTCATTTTCGTCAGTCTTGGCGAATGCATCACCGAGCGTTCGGGCCGCATCAATCTGGGCCTTGAAGGCACGCTGGTGATGGGAGCGATGAGCGGTTACGGCGTTTCCTATTTGACAGGGTCGCCTTGGTTGGGCGTTCTCGCGGCAGGAGTTGCCGGCGCGGCCATGGGCGCTTTGCACGCCTCGATCTGCGGGTTGCCGCGGGTCAACGACATCGCTGTGGGCATCGCCCTGATGCTGTTCGGCACCGGGCTGGCGTTTTACCTCGGCAAGCCGCTCATCGAACCGACGGCGCCCCGGCTGCCGTCGATCGACTTCGGCTGGTGGAGCGATATCCCGCAGGTGCGCGCCGTATTGCGCATCAATGTCCTGTTCATCATCGGCGTGGTGTTGGCGCCGGTCCTGGTCTGGGCGCTTCGCACTACAAAGTGGGGTCTGATCGTTCGCACCGTGGGCGAAAGCGCGGATGCGGCGCGCGCCATGGGTTATTCGGTCAACCACGTTCGTCTCGGCGCCACTATGTTCGGCGGCTTCCTGTCGGGCGTCGGCGGCTCGTTCTTGTCGCTGTTCTATCCCGGCAGCTGGAATGAGGGCCTGTCGAGCGGACAAGGCATCACCGCGGTGGCATTGGTCATCTTCGCGCGATGGGACCCCATGCTGTGCCTGTGGGCGTCGCTCCTGTTCGGCGGCGCCGCAGCCTTGGGACCGGCGCTGCAATCGTCCGGCATGACCGAGGGCTATCAATTGTTCAACGCCGCGCCCTACGTCCTAACGCTGCTGATCATGATCGCAACCTGCTCGCCCAAGCGCACGCTTGTCGGCGCGCCCGCGGAATTGTCGATTACCAAATGAGCGCGAGACCGCAAAAGGAGAGCGCCATGGTAGAGCGCTACGTGACCGCAGACCCCTATCCTTGGCCCTATAACGGCGATCTGCGCCCCGAAAACACGGCATTGATCATCATCGACATGCAGACCGATTTCTGCGGCGAAGGCGGCTATGTTGATAAGATGGGCTACGATTTGTCGCTGACGCGCGCGCCGATCGAGCCGATCAAGCGCACGCTCGCCGCCATGCGCGACAAGGGCTTCCACGTGTTTCATACCCGCGAAGGGCATCGGCCGGACCTCGCCGACTTGCCGGCCAATAAGCGCTGGCGCTCGCGCCAGATCGGCGCCGGCATCGGCGATCCCGGGCCGTGCGGCCGTATTCTGGTGCGCGGCGAACCCGGTTGGGACATCATTTCCGAGCTTAAGCCACGCGACGGCGAACCGATCATCGACAAGCCGGGCAAGGGCTCGTTCTGCGCCACCGATCTCGAATTGATGCTGCGGGTGCGGCACATCGACAACATCGTCCTCACCGGCATTACCACCGATGTGTGCGTTCACACCACGATGCGCGAAGCCAACGATCGCGGCTTCGAATGCCTGCTGTTGGAGGATTGCTGCGGAGCGACCGATCGGAGCAACCACGAGCACGCCGTGAAGATGATCAAGATGCAAGGCGGCGTTTTCGGCTCGGTGTCGAATTCAAGAGAATTCGTCGAGGTTATCTCGTGATCGAAGTCTTTCCAATTCATACGACGGCCTTCGGTGTCGAGGTGAGCGCGATGACAAAGCGCTTCGGCGAGTTTGTCGCGCTGGACCAAGTCTCGCTCAAAGTCGCGCCGGGAACGTTCCATGCGCTGCTGGGCGAAAACGGCGCCGGTAAGAGCACGCTCGTCAAATGTATCATGGGCTATTACCAGCCGGACGGCGGTGAGGTTCTCGTCGACAACGAGAAGGAGACTATCGGCAATCCGCGCGCGGCCCATGCACTCGGCCTCGGCATGGTCTATCAGCACTTCACCTTGGTGCCGGCGATGACGGTGGCCGAGAATTTGGTGATGGCGCGCGACACCGTTCCGCCCGTCATCGATTGGGCAAAAGAACGCAAGCGGCTGGAAGAATTCTTGTCGACCATGCCGTTTCGCGTGCCGCTCGGCGCTAAAGTTTCCGCGATTTCGGCCGGCGAACGGCAAAAATGCGAGATCCTCAAGCAGCTTTATCTCAAGCGCCGCTTTCTTATCTTGGACGAGCCTACCTCAGTGCTCACCCCCGGTGAAGCCGACGAAGTGCTTGGCATGCTGCGCGGCATGGTCGAAAAGAGCGAACTCACGGTGCTGATGATCACCCACAAATTTCGCGAGGTCATGGCCTTTGCCGACGAAGTGACGATCCTGCGGCGCGGCAAGCTCGCGGGAAAAGGTCTTGTGAAGGACCTCACGCCCGACAGCATGGCTCGCACCATGATCGGCGCCGAGCAGCTCACGGTGCAGCCGGCGCGCGCTGGCGAATTCGGTGCACCCAGGGTTGCCATCAACAAGCTCAACGCGTTGGACGACGCCGGACAGCCGGCAGTACGCGACGTCACGCTGTCGATCCGCGCCGGCGAAATCGTCGGTGTCGCCGGCGTGTCGGGTAACGGACAACGCCAGCTTATCGAAGTCCTCGCCGGCCAGCGTGAGGCCGAGAGCGGCGAAATCCATATGCAAGGCCAGCTTTACCACGCGACGCGAAAGGAAATGCGTCAAAATAATCTCTCTGTGCTGCCCGAAGAGCCGCTCAAGAACGCCTGCGTCGCGCGCATGAGCGTCGCCGACAATCTGGCATTCCGCGACTTCGACCGCGCGCCTTATGCGGTAGGCGGCTGGTGGCTCAATCGCGCGCAATTTCACGAAGACGCCAACCGCAAGATTTCCCTCTACAAGATCAAGACCCGTTCGGACGATACCGCGATTGGCGAACTTTCGGGCGGCAACGTCCAGCGCACCGTGCTGGCGCGCGAACTCGCGCATGATGTCGCTATTCTGATCGCCGCCAATCCGTGCTTTGGGCTTGATTTCGCCGCGGTGGCGCAAATCCACGCCGCGATCATGGCGGCTCGCAATCGCGGCGCGGCGGTGCTCCTGGTCAGCGAGGATCTCGACGAGATCCTCGAACTTGCCGATCGGGTCGTCGTGATGTTCCACGGCTCGCTGGTCTATGAGACCCCGGCCGCGCAAGCCAATCTCACCGAGATCGGCCGCCATATGGCGGGCCACTGATCGCCGCGAGCCGTCGATCACTCCGCTCGTGACGACGGTAGCCGGCGATAGTCGGCGTAAACGGGCTCCCACATTTTGGCTTTGATCGCGGCGGCAATTTCTTCATCCGCCGCCGGTTCAGCGAGGCCTTCGGCAAGCGCCTGCCTGGCGACGGCAAAGGCGACGTGGATAGTGAGCTTGCGGATGTCGATGAGCGGCGCCAGGAGATTGGCGTGTGGATCGCGGTTGGCCGGTGATAACTGCGCCAGCGCGCGTGCAGCCGCGAGAAACATTCCGTCGGAAATACGCCGCGCGTCGGTTACGATCGCGCCAAGTCCGATGCCCGGATAGACATAGGCGTTGTTGGTCTGATCGACGCGGAAGTCTTTGCCGTTGCGCTTGATGGGGGAAAACGGGCTGCCGGTGCTGATAACGGCGCGGCCTTCCGTCCACGCGTCGATGTCCGCAGGCGTCGCCTCGGCGCGTTCGGTCGGATTGGAGAGCGGGAAGATCACCGGCCGCCGGGTATGGCTTGCCATCGTCCGCACCGCTGCTTCCGAGAACGCATGCGCCTGTCCGGACGTGCCGATCAGTACAGTCGGATGCGCGTTGGCGGCAACGTCGGCGAGCCCGATATGGCCTGGCACCGCGAGCTTCCATGCGGCGACACGCGCGCGACTTTGCGCGAATTCCGCTTGAAACGGCTGAAGCCCCGGCATGCCTTCGACCAACAGGCCTTGTCGGTCGACCAGGTAAAAGCGGCTGCGCGCTTCGTTCACATTTAGGCCGGCGTCGGTCATGGCGCGGGCAAGCAGCGCGCACACGCCGGTGCCGGCCGAGCCCGCGCCGAAAACCGCAATGCGCTGATCGGTAAGTGGAACGCCAGTTACATTGATGGCGCTCAGCAGCGCGCCAACGGCGACCGCGGCGGTGCCCTGAATGTCGTCGTTAAATGTGCATAATCGGTCGCGGTAGCGTGCCAAAAGCCGGTTGGCGTTGCCGATGGCGAAGTCCTCCCAATGCAGCAGCACGTGCGGCCAGCGCTCGCGCACGGCGCTGACGAAGATCTCGACGAATTCATCGTAGGTCGGGCCGCGCACCCGCTCGTGCTGCCAGCCGATATAGAGCGGATCGGCCAAGTGTTCCTTGTTGTCGGTTCCGACGTCGAGAATGATCGGCAGCGTCGTCGAAGGATGTAATCCGGCGCAGGCGGTGTAGAGCGCGAGCTTGCCGATCGGAATGCCCATTCCCCCGGCGCCCTGATCGCCGAGGCCGAGAATGCGCTCGCCGTCGCTGACCACGATAGCTTCCACGCGATCGAAGCGCGGATGACCGATGATGCGGCGGATGGCGTCTTTGTGCGGAATGCTGAGAAACAGACCGCGCGGCTTGCGAAAGATGTGACTGAACAGTTCGCAGCCCAGCCCGACCGTCGGCGTGTAGACAATCGGCATCAGCTCTTCGATGTTCCGGGTCAGCAGCGCGTAGAACAGGGTCTCGTTGGAATCCTGCAAGCCGCGCAGGAATACGTAACGCTGGATATCGCTGCCGAGGCCGCGAAACGCGTCGAGCCGGCGTTTGACCTGGTAATCGAGTTCGGCGACATGGGGCGGCAATAGGCCGTGTAAGTCGAAAACGTCACGTTCGGCCTCGGTGAACGCCGTGCCTTTGTTGAGCAAGGGATCGTTAAGCAGCTCGTAGCCACTCAACGCCGTTTCGACGATCGTCCGAGATTTACTATTCACATTCGGCGTCCACCCGCAGACACGATACAAGCGAACGGCGCTATTCAACAGGGCTTTTGCGACCGCGTTATTATGGTCCGGTCACGGCGATGATCGCCTCCTTGATCTTGGCCAAGGCGAAATTGCCGATCTTGTCGAGCTCGAGATGCGGAAAATTCGGCATCTCGTCGGCCGCCACCACACAATCGACGATGGCAGGACCGTCGGCCTTTAATGCGGCATCGATTTTGGCGCTGAGCTCGCCGGGATTAGTCGCTTTGAACCCGTGGCCGCCGCAAGCGGCCGCCAGCGCGGCGAAATCCGGATTGGGAAACTCGATACCTTGCCGGTAAGCCGGCAGGCCTACGGCTTCGGCCTCCAGGGGAATCAGGCCGAACGAGGAGTTGTTATAGACGACGACTTTCACCGGCAGCTTGTGGTGCACGGCGGTGAGGAATTCGCCCATCAACATATTGAAGCCGCCGTCGCCGCAAAGCGCGATGACTTGACGGGAGCGATCGAGCGCCTGGATGCCATTGGCCTGGCCGAGCGCCGTCCCTACCGCGGCATTGTTGAAAGAACCGATGATGCGTTGCGAGCCGCTCTGGCGGATCCAATTGGCAGACCATAGGGTATTGAGCCCGGTGTCCAGAACGAAGACCGCGTCTCGAGCGGCAAGGTCGCTGACCGCGCGCGCCACGGCCTGCGGATGGATGCGGTCTTTGCTGCGCGTGGGGTCGGACTGCTTGTCCAACATCGCGTCCCACTTCTTGCGATCGGCGGTGACGCGGTCAAAAAATTTGACATCGCTCTTTTTTCCGACTTGGTCGAGCAAGAGCTTGAGCGTGGGGTGCACCGAGCCGATGACGCCAAGTGCGGTTGGCGTACGGCGGCCGAGGACTTGGGGCCGGTCGTCGATTTGAATCACAGCGCTCTTTTGCGGCAAGAATTCCGAATAGGGATAATCTGTGCCGAGCATCAGCAACAGATCGCAATGCATGACCGCATGGTAGACGGCTTTAGTGCCAATCATGCCAATCCCGCCCATCCAGTGCGGATCGTCGAACGGCATAATGTCCTTGCCCCGGACCGAATGAATAAGCGGCGCCTTGAGACGGTCGGAGAGGGCGCGCAGCTCTTCTGCGGCGCCGTGACAGCCATGCCCGCACATGATCACGACGCTGCCGGCC
>Ga0181537_10002320_pt1 | contig 16796 bp, 13 predicted proteins | sample PEATcosm2014_Bin_39_FD_119765 | JGI IMG/M metagenome (GOLD analysis project Ga0181537, IMG submission 119765) | Peatland microbial communities from MTU Mesocosm Facility, Houghton, MI, USA - PEATcosm2014_Bin23_10_metaG | ecosystem: Environmental > Terrestrial > Soil > Wetlands > Peat | place... | reverse complement strand
TCTTGCTGGTGGGCAAGTTGATGGGAGGACCGGCGGGCGTTTGCGCGAGAACGGCGGCCGAGACCAGCAGGAAAGCGTAGGAGAAATGAAGGAATGAACGAGCCACGAGGCCTCCGCGAAAAACTGCGTGAGAAATGAAAGTAGTGATGAGCGTAATTCAATGCTGCGCTAACGGTCAAAGCCGGGCAAACGACGGTAAAATCCCTTGGCCGACGGCGACCCCGCGCGGCTGTCGAGCTACGCTCGACCGGACAGCCGGGGGCGGCTGTCCCCACATGTTCATTTACAGCCCTGAGGCTCGCGATGCTGGGCGGTCTGCTTCCTGGCTTTCGGATTCTTCAGGGTGCACGTTGTGGCGCACGTCGGAGCCCTGCACCCAGAAGATGACGTCTTCGGCGATGTTGGTGGCGTGGTCGGCCACGCGCTCCAGATTTCTAGCGACGAGCAAAGCATCCAGAGCCTGGCGCACGACTTCGGGGCGGTCGTTCATGGTCTTAACCAGTTGGATGAAGGCGTCGTCGCGCATGCGGTCGATGACGTTGTCCATTTCGAGCACGGCCTGGGCGAGTTCGGCCTTGCCTTCAATGAAAGATTCGAGTGCGCGGCGTACCATGGCGCTCACTGCAGCGCCCATACGGGCGATGTCCACCGGCAAGTCAGCCGCGGGAAGTTCCACCATGTCCATGACGCGCTCGGCGATGTTGACCGCCTGGTCGCCCACGCGTTCGAGATCAGAATTAATCTTGGTCACGGCCAGGATGAAGCGCAGGTCAACCGCCATGGGCTGCTGCATGGCCAGCAAGTCGAACGCCGCCTCGTCGATTTCACGCTCGGTAGTGTTGATCATGCCCTCGCCTTCGAGCACCATCTGGCAGCGGGTGAGGTCGCGCTCTACATAAGCCTGGCGGGCGCGATCCACTGCCTGCTCCGCCAGGCCACCCATGCGAAGCAAACGTTGCCGAAGATCGTCGAGCCCTTGCTGAAAGCGCGTGCGCATGATCCGAACCTTTCCCTAATCAAGTTTGCTTGTCATCCCGAGCAAGCGCTCTTTGCGCAGCGAGGGATCTGGGAGGCGCTCCGCGCGAGATCCCTCTCTTCGGGTGAAGAACGGCTCCGCTCGGGATGACACCCCGATGATGTGTCGCGTGAGAATCCAAACTGCACTATTACCCGAATCTTCCGGTAATGTAATCTTCCGTCTTCTTGTCAGACGGCTTGGTAAAAATCTTCTCCGTCTTGTCGAATTCAATCAACTTGCCCAGCAGGAAGAATCCCGTGAACTCGGCCACCCGCGCCGCCTGCTGCATGTTGTGCGTCACAATTACGATGGTATACCGTTCCTTGAGCTGGAAAATCAATTCTTCAATTTTTCCAGTGGAAATTGGATCGAGCGCGGAGCAGGGCCCGTCCATCAACAGCACTTCCGGCTCGACCGCCAGCGCGCGCGCTATGCACAAGCGCTGCTGCTGCCCGCCGGAAAGACTGGCGCCGGATTTCTTGTGGATTTGATCCTTCACTTCTTCCCACAGGGCTGAAACCTCCAGCGAATGCTGCACAATTTCGTCGAGTTTGCGCCGATCGCTGTATCCGTTCAACTTCAATCCGGAAGCAACGTTGTCATAAATTGACATCGTGGGAAACGGGTTGGCCTTCTGAAACACCATGCCGACGCGGCGGCGGAGTTGCGTGGCCGAGGTTCCGTCGTAGGCATCGATCTCGCCGATGCGCACCCGGCCCTCGACGCGCGCCTCCGGAATGGTTTCGTGCATGCGATTGATGCAGCGAATGAACGTGGACTTGCCACATCCCGACGGACCAATCAGCGCGGTGGCGTGGTTGGCCGCCACCTTCAGATTGATGTCGTACAAGGCCTGGCTTTTGCTGTACCAGGCATTCAGGCCTTCGACCTGGATTCCAACGCCCATAAATTATGCCGCTCCAAACGTGCCACGGCGCACGGCGTACCGTACCGCGGCAACCGAACTAACGATCAGGATGATGAGTACGAACGCCCCCGCCCAAGCCTGCCGGTGCCAGTCATCGTAGGGCGAATTGGCGTAGGTATAGATTTGCAGGGGCAGCGCCGCGGTGGGCTGGTTTACATGCAGGTTCCAAAACTGGTTGCCCAAGGTTGTGAACAACAGGGGCGCGGTCTCGCCGGCGATGCGGGCGAAAGCCAGCATGATGCCGGTGATCACGCCCGAGGTGGCGGTGCGCAGCGTGATCGACAAAGTGGTGCGCCAGCGCGGGATGCCCAGCCCATAGGCGGCTTCCCGCAAAGCCTGCGGCACCAGTAGCAGCATTTCTTCGGTTGTGCGAGTGATGGTGGGCACCATCATGATGGCCAGCGCGACTCCGCCGGCCAGCGCCGAAAATCCGCGGCCGCGCACAAGGATGGCCCAGGCCACGATGCCGATCACGATGGAAGGAACTCCGTTCAGGACATCCGCGGTGAAACGGATCGAGGAGCCCAGACGATTGCGGCCAAACTCAGCCAGGTAGATGCCCGCTCCGACGCCGAAAGGCACGCCGATCACGCTAGCAATCGCAAGGATCATCCCTGATCCCACGATCGCGTTAGCCATGCCGCCACCCACTTCTCCCACGGGCTTGGGAGTCTGGGTGAGGAAGGCCCAATTGATGGAGCCCACCCCGCGGTAGACCAGGTAGGCGAAGATAGCGACTAGCGGAACTAAAACGAGCACGACAGTCAGGACCGCTGCGCCGGTCATGATGTGGTCGGTCACGCGGCGGCGCCAGCTGATGGCCGGCATGCCCGCTTGAACGGAAGTACCGCCATTGAGCTCAGGCATTTCCCCTCGCAGGCTGGCCGCGGGTTACGGTCCACACTAGTAGTTGCGCCAGGGCATTCACGATGATCGTAACCGCAAATAGCGCCAGGCCGATCTCAACCAGGGCGGAAAGATAAACATCGCCAGTAGCCTCGCTGAACTGGTTGGCCAGCACGCTCGCCATGGTGTAGCCGGGCGCGAACAGCGACTTCGCAATCTCCGGCGTATTTCCGATGACCATGGTGACGGCGATGGTTTCGCCCAACGCCCGGCCCAGCCCGAGAATGATTCCACCGACAATTCCGGCGCGCGCGTTACGCAGCACGCCCACGCGAATCATCTCCCAGCGGGTCGCGCCCAAGGCCAACACCCCTTCGCGCTGATGCTGGGGAACAACCATGAGCACTTCCCGCGTAATCGAGGAAATGATGGGGATGATCATGATGGCCAGGATGATCCCGGCCGCGAGAATGCCCATTCCCAACGGAGGTCCACTCACCAGCCCGGTCCAGCCCAGAGTCTTGGCGAGAAACGGCTCGACGTATCCGCTCAACAGTGGCACTAGGACAAAAAATGCCCACAACCCATAGATCACGCTCGGAATCGCCGCCAGCAATTCGACAAAGAATGACAGCGGGCCACGCAGTGGCTTGGGGCACATCTCGGTGGTAAAGACCGCAACCCCGACCGACAGCGGAACTGCGATGATCAGCGCCAGCAGTGACGAAACCAACGTGCCGAAGATGAAGGGCAATGCGCCGAACAGCACGTTCACTGGATCCCAGTCGCTGGCGCCAAAGAACTTGAAGCCGAAGGCGTGCCAGGAGAGGCTGGAACCGGAAATCAGTTCGTAAACGATGAGAACCAACACGCCGAGCACGGCTAAGCCACACGCAGTCATCGCCGATTGAAAAACGCGATCGGGGACCTCGCCGCTGGAGGTCCGCAGCAGCGGTGCCGCCCGCTGCGCCGGTGCGGCTGTAACCTTCGTTTCTTCAACAGGTTGCGGACCGGGCATATCAGGCCGTGGAAAGGCAGGGTTGGCCATTCCGCTTAAACCTAGCAGAGACTTGTTACAAAGGTGTTAAAATCGGGCAAAGCTTCTTCGATCGTAGTGCTCACCATCCGTTGCAGTCAATTCTAGAGTTGCTTTTGTTAGCAGGGTGGTGCGGTTGCGGTTTTGATTTTCTCGCAGCCAGTATTCATTTTCTATGCCGATCGCATCCAAGCAAGGCCAGTTGGCGTTCCAAAACACGCAGCGGGCTCTCATGAAACTCACCTCGGGGCAGGACGCCGAGAGTGTCCACGGCTTTCGCACATCCGCCCTCCGCCTGCAGACGCTGCTCGAAGAACTGCTTCCGGAGCGCGATCGCAAGCAGAAAAAACTTCTGAAAATGCTGGAAGAAATTCGCCGGCGCGCGGGCAAAGTGCGCGATCTCGACGTGCAGCTGGATGCGCTGCGCAGCCTGAAAGTTCCCCAGGAACCTCGCCGCAAGACGCAGCTGATCCACGGCTTGATCGAACTTCGCGTGAAACATGAGAATAAACTACGAAAGTTATTGAATAAGAAGAACATGCGGGATATCCAGGAGCGGCTCAAGAGGGCATCGAAGCAGGTTAAGGCAGAAGATGCCCGCGAGCCTTTGACGGTGGCGCGGACGATGCTTGCGCGGGTCGTGCGCCCGGCGGGCCCGATGAAGGAAGGCTTGCTGCATCGTTACCGAATCGCCATCAAGCGGGCGCGGTACGCCGCCGAGTTCGCTCCAAAATCCGCGGAAGCCGGGCAGTTCCTCGCGCAACTGAAAACGCTGCAGGATGCCGCCGGCAACTGGCACGACTGGCTGATTCTGACCAAGTCTGCCAGTAAGAAAATCGGCGATGCCGACCACTCCCCCCTGGTGGCCGCGCTCCTGCGAGTAACGGGAAGCAAGTTTCGCCACGCCGTGGCGGCGCTTTCGGCCTCCCCGGCGGTGCAGGCGGGGACCAAGACAGTGGCGAAGCCTCTGGCGATGCCGACGAGTCCGTCGCAGAAACTGCGAACCAAGGCCTCCACACTCGGGCCCAGGGCCAAGCCGGCCGCGTAAGCCCTCCGCTGACCACCAAACCTGTCGAGCTACCGGCTTCGCTTGACCGACAGCCGGGGGCGGCTGTCGCCACATGAGTCTTCGGGCGCCCCAAACTCCGGTGACGACCGGGCCGCGGCCATGTACACTGTGTGTCTCCACGTGCTCCGGCTTCCCCATGCCCACGTTCGCCGCGGTTGATATCGGTTCCAACTCTGTCCGGCTGAAGATTGCACGCCTGCAGGCCGGACGTCTGCGCGCCCTGCACGAAGACCGCGAAGTCACCCGCCTGGGCGAAGGCGTTTTCAGTTCCGGATTCCTGAACCCCGAGTCCATGGCAGAAACCGTGAAGGTGCTGCGCCGGTTTCACCGAACGACGCAGCAGATCGTCACCGACAGTGTGCGGGTGGTTGCGACCAGCGCTTTGCGCGATGCGCGTAACTCGCAGGCATTCCTCGAGTGGGTACGGTCGGCGACCGGCTGGCGGGTCGAGATCGTCTCTGGCGTGGAAGAGGCGCGGCTGATTCATCTGGGACTGGTCTCAAGCCCGCGCATCGATCGCGTGCCCACGCTGATGATGGACTTGGGTGGAGGCAGCTGCGAGCTGACGGTCACGCAAGGCGGACACATTCGCGACGCCGTGAGCCTGCCGCTGGGCGCGGTGCGGCTGACCAATGAATTCCTGCGCCATGATCCGAGCCGCAAGGGCGAACTGAAGCGCCTGCGCGGCTTTGTGGCGCGCGAAGTCAATCGCATTGCGAACCGCATCGCCGTCGCTAAGGTAAAGAACGTGATCGCGACCTCGGGCACGGCGGCCGCGCTGGTGGAGGTGGCCGGCCACATGCGGCACGGCGCAGGCCGGCAGCGGGCAGTGGTCTCACGCGCGGAAATGAGCCGCATCGCCAAGCGCCTGGCGCGGATGCCGGTGGAGGAGCGGCGCAAGATTCAGGGAATCGGCCTGCGGCGGGCGGAGATTATCGTTTCCGGCGCAACGGTTTATCACGAACTACTTGACCGCCTTCACCTCAAGGGCTTCCGCTATTCGCCGCTCGGCCTGCGTGACGGCATTCTCGCCCAGATGTCGGCCGACTACGACCGCAGCACCCGCTCCGGCCGCCAGATCGAATCGGAACGCTGGGAATCCATTCTGAAAGCGGTTGACCATTACCGCGTCGACCGCAAGCACGCGTTGGATGTGCGCGACGCCGCGCTCGTCCTGTTCTCTGGGCTGCGGTCGCTGCACCGCCTGCCGCCGGAATATCGCGAATGGCTCTCCGCCGCGGCCATGCTCTATGAAGTCGGCGACTACGTGAACCGCAACGGGCACCACCGCCACACGCAGTACATTATTTCGAACTCGGAAATTCTAGGTTACACGCCGCAGCAGCGCCGCATCATTGCGGCGATTGCGCGCTATCTAGGAAAGTCGCGGCCGACCATGGAGGATGGTCCCATGAAGGCGGTCGACCCCGGCGATCGCGCCAACGTGCAAAAGGCGATTCTGCTGCTGCGTTTGGCACGCGCTCTGAATCTGGGCCGCAGCCACGCCGTGGACAAGGTACGCATTGGCGTGCGCTCCGCGGGCGTAAAGCTGACGCTGGTTCCTCGGCGGCGCATGGGCGTGGATCTGGAGCTGTGGGCGATTGAGAAAGAGTGCGACTACTTCCGCGAAGTGTTCGGACGCGAGCTTTCCACGGCCGTGTCGTAAAGCGTGCGCAAGAGCTTCGGCGTGACGCACCACTGCAGAGTGCCCGAAGTGCGGCGCATCTCGACTTTGGCGACCGCGCCTTTCTTGAGTTCAATCGACGCTTCGCAGCCCGGGTCGCTGATGATCGCTCCCAGGAACTGGCTCAGATTCGGATTGTGCCCCACCACCAGGATCGCTTCCTGGCGGCTATTTTTTTCGAGGACTTTGCGGAAGTCGGCGAGTCCGGCCTGAGGGCGCAATCCAGCATCGAGCTGCAGCTTGCCCTCGTAGCCCAGTTCATTGCCAACCAGCGAAGCAGTCTGGGAGCAGCGCTTCAAGGGACTGGAAACGACGGCATCCACCTGCACGTCGAGCGCGGCCAGGGCGCGGCCGATATAGCCGCACTGCTCGATGCCCTCTTTGTCGAGCGCGCGCTTTTCGTCTTTCTTGGCGTTGGCAAGATGCTCGCCGGCGCTGGCGTGGCGCAAAAAATAGAGGATCATCAGAGCTTATCGTTTCCTTCCCGGCTCATCGTTCCCTTCCCGCTAAGACTTTGCGCTTCCTCGCCGGAACCGGCGCAGGCAGCAAGGCAGAGGCTTTGCCCTCGGCAACCCCGATCAGAAAATCCTGCGCGCTGAAGGCCGCGGCCCCGGTGGGCGGACGGCGATCCCGCTTGCCGTGCACAGGCTGCCAGGCCCGAATGTAAGTCTCGTCGTTGAGCAGGATTCGGGCCTTGCGGTTATCCGCGAGATAAGCGCCGAGAATTTCCTGGCGCACCCGCTCGCGCAACATCTCATCCCGCAGCGGCACCAGTACTTCGACGCGCTCGTAGAGATTGCGCGGCATCCAGTCGGCGCTGCCGATATAGATCTCTTCCGCGCCGACGTTACCGAAGTAGTAAATACGGCTGTGCTCGAGGAATCTCCCCACAATGCTGCGCACCCGGATGTTGTCGCTCACCCCGCGCACTCCGGGGCGCAGCGCGCAAATGCCGCGGACGATCAAATCGATTTCTACTCCAGCCTGCGAAGCGCGGTATAGCGCCTGAATGATCGATTTGTCGAGCAAAGCGTTCATCTTGGCAATAATGCGCGCGGGTTTTCCCTGACGCGCATGTTCAGCTTCGCGGTCAATCAGGGCAATACATTTTTCCGCCAGATCGAGCGGAGCCACCAGAAGCGGATCGTAGCTCGGGTTCTCGGCGTAGGCAGTCAGAAAACTGAAAACATCGTGCACCGCGCGCGTAACTTCCGGATTGGCGGTGAACAGACTGAGGTCGGTATAGATTCGCGCCGTGGTGGCGTTGTAGTTGCCGGTGCCGATGTGAGCGTAGCTGCGGGTTACTCCATCGGGATCGCGGCGAACCATCAGCGACAGCTTGCAGTGCGTCTTCAGGCCCACGAGGCCGTGGAACACCTGCACTCCGTTGTCTTCCATGTCGCGCGCCCAGCGTATGTTCGAGGCTTCATCGAAACGCGCCTTCAACTCGACGACCGCGGTAACTTCCTTGGTCACCGCGGCATCAATCAGCGACGGCACGATCAGAGAGTGCTCGTTGGTGCGATAGAGAGTCTGCTTGATCGAGAGGACATTGTCATCTTTTGCGGCCGACTCAATGAACCCCACCACCGCGTCGTAGGAGTCGTAAGGGTGATGCAGCAAGATGTCATGCCCGCGCAACTCCTCGAACAAATCCTTCGACTTGGCGGTCAAGCGCAACTCGCGGGGCGCAAACGACCTGTACTTCAGATCCGGGCGCTTCACCTGCTCGTAGACATTGAACAGACGCGAAAGATTCACCGGCCCGTTGACCGGAAAAACCTGCCAAGGGTCAATCTCGAATACAGTGCGTAACCGATCGATAATTTCGGGGTCGGCGTCGGCTTCGATCTCCATGCGGACCGCGTCGCCCTTGCGGCGGTTGTGCAACTCCGCGCGTACTGACTCCAGCAGACTGCGGGCCTCTTCCTCGGCAAGATACAAATTACTATTGCGGGTGACGCGAAAAGGCGCCGAAGAAACAATGTCATAGCCGTGATACATGCGCACGGCATGATGCGCGACCAGGTCAGCGAGGAAAATAAAATCGTCGGTGCCCTCCGACGGCAGCCGCACCAGACGGGGCAGAGCGCGCGGGACCGATACCACACCGGTATAAGTCAGGGCAGATCGCCGGCGGCGGCGCAGCAGAAAACCCAGGCACAGTGCTTTGTTAATGACACGCGGAAACGGATGCGATGGATCCACCGTGACCGGCGTCAACAGCGGGTCTAATTCCTTCTCGCAGTATTCGTCGACAAAGCGCAACGCGGCGGAGTCCAGCTCGTGCAGCCCGAGAACGCGAATGCCGTGCTGCGACAGCGCCGGACGCAGCCGCGCATTCCAGCAGTCATACTGGTCGTCGACAAAGTCGTGCGTTTGCTGGTTGAGCACGTCCCGTTTGGCCGTCAACGTCAGCCCGTCGGGACCCGCCTCGTTGTAGCCGTCTTCAATCTGCTGCATCATGGCGGCTACGCGCACTTCAAAAAACTCATCGAGATTGCTGGCCGAGATGGAGAGAAACTTCAGCCGCTCCAGCAGCGGGTTACCTTCGTCCTCGGCTTCTTCGAGCACACGGCGGTTGAAGGCGATCCACGAAGTGTCGCGGTTCAGCAGGTAGTCGGGATTGTCGAGCGAGATGCGAGCCATGGTCAACGCGCTTACCGCTTATTCCGTTGGATTGAATTGTTGCCGATCGAAACCCCGCTTACTGCTCCGGCCACGCTTGCGGGACCATCAGTATAAAGCATCCCGCCGACCGGTGCAGAACGCCGACTCAAGGCTGATACGGCGGTGAAGAGCAACTCAAACGAAATCAGGCAGTGATGCAATTTGGATTCTGTCGTGCAACCTCAGCGGGCCGTCACCCCGGGGGAGCCGTTCTTCAGGCGAAGAGAGGAATCTCCCGCTGATCGACACTCGCGTCAAGACCCGCTGCACCACGACGAACTATCCGCGGCCTATTTGACCTGCTTGATCGCTTCTTTGACTTTGGCAGCGACGTTGTCCGGCAGCGGTGCGTAGGAGAGCGCAGCCGTCATCTTCTGGCCGTCCGTAACCATCCATCCCAGAAAGTCGGCCAGGATCTTGCCCTTCGCCGCATCTTTGGACTGAGCCGGAATCAACAGCCAGGTAAAGCTGGAGATGGGATACGCGTCTTTTCCCGGAGCGTCAGTAATAGATGCGCGGAAGTCAGCCGGCATCTTAGGGGACGAAGCCGCCGCCGCGGTTACGCTCTCCAGCGAGGCCTTCACGAACGCTCCCGAAGAATTCCGCACGCTGCCGTAAGGAATGTTGTTCTGCACAGCATAGATGAGCTCCACATATCCGATGGAACCCGACATTTGCCGGATGAATCCCGCCACGCCTTCATTGCCTTTCCCGCCCAGCCCGACCGGCCATTTCACCGATGTGTCGGCGCCCACCTGGCTCTTCCACTCCGGGCTGACTTTGGAAAGATAGTCGGTAAAAATGAAGCTGGTGCCGCTGCCGTCGGAGCGATGCACCACCACGATGTCCTTGTCGGGGAAATTCACTCCCGGATTCGCCGCGGTGATCGCCTTGTCATTCCACTTGCTGATGTGGCCAAGGAAGATTCCGGCGAGGGCTTCAGGAGTGAACTTCACTTCTCCGGTCACGCCCGGGACGTTGTAGGCCACTACGTCTGCTCCCAGCACGGTCGGAATGTGCAGAATCTTTTGCTTCGCCGCCTCCAACTGCGCGTCGGTCATGGGCCGGTCGCTGGCGCCGAAATCCACGGTACCGGTGGTGAGCTGTTGGATTCCCGCACCGCTGCCAATCGATTGGTAGTTGATTTCAATGTCGGGATGGAGACGGTGATACTCGCTAAACCATTTCGAGTAGATGGGGTTGGGGAAGGTGGCGCCTGCTCCGTTCAGCTTGGTCTGCCCCACTGCCGGCAAGGCCAATAAGAGACACACCAGCAACACAGTTTTGCGCATGACCAATTTAAGTTCCTCCTCGAGATAGTCAGTCCCGTTCTATCGGCGGCGTGTTACAGGACGGTTACAACCCGGTGAATTTCTAATGAACAACGAACGGCGCTTCGCCCCGGTCGCGATCGATTCTACATCAGCGCGCCGGCGCGAATCATTTTGAAGACCGCGCGAGTATTGTTTCGAGTTCTATTTGGCCGCCTGCAGATGTGCGATCTCGCGGGGGAAGAGCGTGTTGGCGGGAAAATCCTGGTGCAACCCATTCAGCATCTGCAGCGCGTGGGCCTTGTCCTTCTCGCGCACATAAGCAATCGCCAGCAGGATGCGGGCAAACGGCGCAAGGTAGTGGCCGTGCTGGGCAGCCGTTTGCAGATCGGCGATGCCGCCCTGCTTGTCGGCTGGCAGCCCTCCCAGGCGAAGCACCCAGCGTACCGGAGCGATCATGCTCCCGATGATGTATTTGCTGAAACCGGTGGCCAGCAGCGCGTCGTAACAATCGTGACAGACGGCGAGCAACTGCTGCGCCAACGCCGAAGCGTCGCGGGTGAAATGCAGAGACGCGAGATTCCGCTTTTCGATGAGCGCGGCGTAGTCGGCCTGCAGGCCCGACGACAAGGTCAGGGCGAACAGCGCATCGCGATCTTTGGGATCTTTTGCCAGGTGAGCGCGGGAAAGAGTTTCGGCGCGCCCGATCGCGTCCAGGAAATGTTGCCGCACCGCAGGATCGGGAGTGAGCTTGGCACGTCCGGCAAAGGCTTCGTCGTTCTCGTAGAACTGTGCCTCCAACACTCCCAGCCGATTGAACTCGGAGAATAAAAATCCCGCAGCTTCGCTGACCGGGCCGACCGGGTCCTCGGGATGAAGTTGCTGCCAGGTCGCGAAATCTTTTTGAGCGCCGGAAAAATCGAGGTTGTAAAGTCCGGAGAATCCGTAATCGAGCGCCGAAACCGCTGCCGGTTTCTGAACATCCTCAGCCGCCGCCATGAGGCCGAGAGCGCAAGCGGCCCCCAGGACTGCTACTATTCTCAAAGCTCGTGCATCTACTTTTGTGGTCATTTTCAGGCGGCGATTTGGACCATTATCGTGCTGTAGACCATTGTCGTCGATTGTCGTTGGGCTGACATTTCCGGTTTGCTATCCATCGTTACCAACGATTGGATGACCAGTGCGGTAGAAGCGAGCGTCCCGCCCTGTAAAAGGTTTGTCAATTTCGCCGGGGGCACGTGCCTCGGCTCGAGGACAGTTCTTCATGAGTAATTCCGCCGCACGCTACGCTCCCGGATGGCCCGGCATCCCGCCACGCTGGACCTCAAGCGCCAAGACCGGCGTGGGCACGGCGCTCAACCGGCACAGCAAGGTCTGGTTCACGCTGAGTCACGGCATCCTGAATGAAGTCTATTTTCCCCGCGTGGACCAGGCGTGCACCCGCGATATGGGATTCATGGTCACCGACGGCCGCGATTTTTTCTCCGAAGAAAAACGCCACTGCACGTTTGAGAATCGTCCCATCGAGCCCGGCATCCCCGTTTTTACGCTGACCAATACCGACAACAGCGGACGTTACCGCATCCATAAGGAAGTGCTGACCGACCCCCACCGCAACGTGGTTCTGCAGAAAATCCGCTTCGAGCCGCTGCAAGGGAAACTCGCCGACTACCACCTCTACTGCTTACTCTCGCCCCACCTCTCCAACTTCGGGTCAGGAAACACGGGCTGGATTGGCGACTATAAGGGCTACCCGATGCTGTTTGCCGAGCGCGGGGGCCACAGTCTGGCCCTGGCCTCGTCGGCCCCGTGGAAGAAGATGTCCGTCGGATTCGTCGGTGCCTCCGACGGTTGGCAAGACACTTCGCAGCATTTCGAGATGCAGTGGGAGTACACGCGCGCTGAAAACGGCAACATTGCGTTGACCGGTGAGATTGACCTTGAAGCCTGCAATGGCGAGTTCGTACTCGCTCTGGGCTTCGGATCGAATCCCACCGAGGCGGGGCAGCACACCCGCTCCAGCCTTTTCGAGGACTTCGCCGACACTCGCCAGCTTTATGTTTCGCAGTGGAGCAACTGGCAGCGCACCTTGCTCAAGCTCGACGAGCCGCTGCGCCAGAACGATTTGTATCGCGCATCCACCGTGGTTCTGCGCACCCATGAGTCGAAAGATTTTCTGGGAGGCATCATCGCCAGCCTCTCGATTCCCTGGGGATTCAACAAAGGCGATGAGGACTTGGGCGGCTACCACCTTGTGTGGCCGCGCGATCTGGTCGAAACCGCGGGGGCGCTGCTAGCCGCCGGAGCGGTCACTGACGCGATGCGCGTCCTAAGCTACCTCGAAGCCACGCAGGAAGCCGACGGCAACTGGGCGCAGAATCTCTGGCTCGACGGGCGGCCCTACTGGGGCGGCGTTCAGATGGACGAGACCGCCTTCCCCATCCTGCTGATCGATCTGCTGCGCCGCGAAGCTCCCGAGGTTCTAGGCAAGCTCGATCGCTGGTGGCCGATGGTGCGCAACGCGGTGAGTTTTATTCTGCGCAACGGTCCCGTCACGCAACAAGATCGCTGGGAAGAAGACGCGGGCTACTCCCCGTTCACTCTGGCCGCCGAGATTTCCGCGCTGCTGGCCGCAGCCGATATTGCGGAACTCACCGGCCACGGCGAACAAGCCCCCACCATGCGCGACGCGGCCGACGCCTGGAATGACAACATCGAGCGCTGGGTTTACGCCACGGGCGGTGACCTGGCGCAGCAACTCGGGATCGAAGGTTACTACGTGCGCATCGCCCCGCCCGACATCGATATCGCCGGGGCCGCATCACCGACGCAGGGCTTTGTTCCCATCAAGAACCGCCCGCCAGGAGAAGACGGGGGACCGGATGGTGACCGGGCCTACCACATCATCAGCCCCGACGCGCTGGCGCTGGTGCGCTTTGGGCTGCGCGCGCCCGACGACCCACGCATTCTGAATACCCTGCGTGCCATCGATGCGCTGCTGGCCGTCGAGTTGCCCCAGGGACCGTGCTGGTACCGCTACAACGGCGACGGCTACGGCGAACACAAAGACGGCTCTGCCTTCGACGGGACCGGCATCGGCCGCCCCTGGCCCCTGCTCGCCGGAGAGCGCGCCCACTACGCTCTCGCCGCCGGGCACCGCGACGAGGCCGAGGCCCTGCTCACCGTGATCGAGAATTCGACTGTCGGACACAGCCGCCTGCTTCCCGAACAAGTCTGGGACGCTGCCGACATTCCCGCCCTCGAACTGTTCCGCGGCAAGCCCACCGGCTCCGCCTGCCCGCTGGTCTGGGCGCACTCGGAATACGTCAAGCTGCGCCGCTCCATTCGCGACAACAAAATTTTCGACCAATGTCCCCAGACCGTGCAGCGCTATTTAGTCGAGAAACATGTGCGCCAGATTTTTGGCTGGAGATTTAACAACAAGACCCGCAGCATCCCCCGCAACAAAACCCTGCGCATCGTGCTGCTGACCCCCGCCCGCGTCCACTGGAGCGTAGACAACTGGACGACAACCCATGACTCCGACACGCGCGACACCGGCCTTGGCATCTTCACGCTCGATCTGCCAACCGCGTCGCTGCCGGGCGGAGCCCAGGCGGTTTTCACATTTTTCTGGCCCTTGGAGAATCGCTGGGAAGGCACGGAATACACGGTCACGGTCGAGAAGGACTAGAACAGGTTCCACTTGAACCGTGACCGCATGATGACAGCAAGTATCGCTTACGAAGGCGGATGGTCCTTGATCGCATCCACCACAACGTCGATGCTATATCCCTCTAGGATCCCCGACTTCGCCACTTTCTGAGCTGGGCTCGAATCGAACGGTGCGTTTAGAGCGTCACGTTCGTCCCTCTTGATGACGCCCAAAACTTCATAGTCCCTGTGGGCTGGACTCCAGTAGACGATCGGACCCGAGGCGATGAGAAGATTCCACGCTCCTCCTTGAAAGTGGATTTCGAAGGAATCTGGCCGGGTCGGATCGATTGCCGATATGGTCCCGATTTTGACGAACGGAGCGGTCTCTGGCATTCGCGGCAACGGGTTCGGCGAGTTTGCGGGCATCTGCGGCCACTTCACCGCAGGGAACGATCCCATGAACCAAACCCTCTGCCCGGTGGTTAATACTTCCTCGCTCTTCACAACAGCGTAAGGCTTCGCAATTCGCTCGCCGGTTTCAAGGATGGCGAGATCCACGTCTTTGGACGCCGGAAAGATGGTCCGCACCGTTTGAAGGTCGTTCCAAGTCTGGTCGTGCCACACCTGGACGACGGCGTTGTTCAGTGGCAGATGTTTTCCAAGGTGTCTGGTTGTGATCAAATAGATTCGGCCACCTTGGTCGAACTTCAGGGCGGTTGCTTGCTCGTTGCCGCTGCGGATGAGAAGAGTCCGCTGGAAGATTTCGTTCGGGACTTCGAATTGCGCGTAGGCCCAGGTGGACGACAGCAGTACGAGCACGAGAAGCGATCTCTCAGTTTGTCGGCGAAACATCGGATGCTCCACTGCGCTGGGACCTGAGACAGGACACCCGTAACAGGCCGGGATTCTACCTTACTCCACGCTGGTGTAGCACAACTCCACCACCGTGCAGTCGTCGCTCAAGGGATTGCCGGCGCAGAATTCCGTCACCGACGAGAAAATTCCCTCCAGCGTCGGAGACTTGGCCGCGGCCGCTTCCAGCCGAAAATCTTCATAAAAATCGCCCATGGCGTTTTCTGCTTCGGTCACGCCATCGGTTACTAAAATGAAGCGGTCGCCGGATTTCATCTGGCACTTCGCGCTCTCGAAAGTCGCGTCGGCCAGCAGTCCCACCGGCACGTTGCCATGCGGAGGACGCATCACCTCTCCCGCGCACACTAGCAGCGGCTGCACATGCCCGCAATTCACGTACTCGAGTTCACCATCGCGCCGCAGACGGACCAGCAAGACGGTGGCATATTTTTCGCCGACCAGCTTTTCCGTAAAGAAGCGGTTCACCGCGGAAACCACATCGAGCAGCGGCACGCCCGCGCTCAGGTGCGAATAAATCATCCCCTGCAAAGTTGAAGCCAGCAGAGCGGCCGAAACTCCCTTGCCGCTCACGTCGGCCAGCACTACGGCCAGACCCTCTTTGGTATTCACTGCATCAAAAAAGTCGCCGCCAATTTCTTTACAAGACAGGTTCTTGCCGCGCAACTTGGCAAACGGGACTTCAGGAATCTTCACCTGCATCAGCCGCTGCTGAATGCTGGCGGCAATGCTCAACTCCTGCTGGTAGCGCCGGGATTCTTCCTCCGCCTGCACCAGCCGCGCATTCTCGATGAGCGACGCCGCTTCCGTCGCGATCACGTGCAGAATGTCGCGGCCCACCCCGGCAATGTCGCGCGAGGCAAATCGCGAATCGACATACAACACTCCCATCGCCTCGGCGGATTTCTCTGCCGGCGCCGGCGATTGCGCATCGCGTGTCGCCTGCACCTGCATCTTGCGCAGAGGAATGCACACCACCGTGCGCAGATCGTAAGCCACAACGCTCTGCCGGCCGGCCAGGTCGACCGACTGACTGGTGTCAGTCTCTAAAAACTCTGAATTCGACCGCAACGATTCTTCCAGGATCGAATGCGAAATCGTCTTATCGTCGAGCAACGGCTCCTTCTTGGAGTTGCGCCCCGCGGCCAGCCGAAGCTTGCCTTCTTCGTCCTTGAGAAAAACGTAGGCGCGCTCGGCCCGCGTCAGTTGCAGCGTGACGTCGAGCATGGTCATCAGGATTTCGTCGAGCACGCCGGCCGTGTTCAGCTTGCGCGCCGCTTCCAGAAATAGCGTGAGCTTCTCGAGGTCAGTAGCTTCCTGCTTGATCTGGATGCCGGAAATCTGGCTGAGAAATTCGCGCGCCGTGTTCGAAGTCGCGTGCGCCGGATTGAATAGAATGTAGGCCGAATCCCGTGCCCCAAACTCCAGCCGGTCGCCGCGTTCCAGCTTCTGCCGCTGGATGCGCTCTCCGTTAACGAACGTGCCGTGCTTGCTGCCCAGGTCTTCGAGAAAGAACGCCTGCCCGTCCTGCATGATCTGGGCATGGTCGCGCGACACCCGCGGGTCGGCAATGACCAGGTCCTTGTCGACCTTCCGTCCGACGGTGAACGGAGTACGGTTCAGAACGATGTTCTTCTGCTCGCTGCCCTGCACGAAGACCAGGGCGGGAAACACGCCGGAGCCAGAACTGTGATGACTGATTGCGGTCAAGGCCATGGATGGTGACGGTCGGTCGTTGGTCGTTGGT
>Ga0181537_10002319_pt1 | contig 16797 bp, 18 predicted proteins | sample PEATcosm2014_Bin_39_FD_119765 | JGI IMG/M metagenome (GOLD analysis project Ga0181537, IMG submission 119765) | Peatland microbial communities from MTU Mesocosm Facility, Houghton, MI, USA - PEATcosm2014_Bin23_10_metaG | ecosystem: Environmental > Terrestrial > Soil > Wetlands > Peat | place... | reverse complement strand
TGCCGCCGGGATCGCTGAGGATCAACACAGGCCGCCCTCGATGGCGTTTGAGCGCCAGCGGGCACGTTGCCCAGGCGGCATCGAGTTCGGGAGCGAGGACATACTCATGCTCGAGCCGCTGGCAGTTCGCCTCTTCGGTATGGGTGTGTTCAGGGCGGAGGACGAGTATCGGATCGCTGCCGTCGGGACGCCGTCCGCGGTCCAAGATGAACTCACCGTTGACGTGCAGCGTCTCGAGTGCGTATCCGGAAAGATCGAAGCCGGCGTTCACGATCCACTCGCGCTATCAAATCGCTCTGCCGGGCAAAGCTTCACCCGCTACCAACGCCAGTGGATGCTGATGCCGTACTCTGCCGGCCGGCCGCTGTACCGCACGACTGTGTCGTAGACACGCAGCGCGTTCGTCCAGTAGTACTTATCTGTGACGTTGGTTCCCCATAGCGTGACTTTCCATTTGTCGTCGGCTGACTCGATACCCGCTCGCAAGTCCACGGTGCCGTAGGCATCTATCGTTGCATCGGCTACATCTTGTGCGGATAGTGCCAGAGATCCGAAGCTCTTGGATTGCGCAGCCACGCTGGCACCCACGAACCCTTGATACCGAGTACTCACCGGGAAGGCGTAATCGGCGGATGCCGACCCTTGAAATCGCGGCGCAAACGGCAGCGAGACGCCACTGAACGAGGCGCGGATCGGAAACGCCAGACCGTTGATGCGGTCAATCCCGACGGTGCCGTCGTATTCCTTGACTTTGGAGTCCAGATAAGTCGCGGCGGCTCGCAGGTCGAGTCCACCAAGGGGTCTTACATGTGTTTCGAATTCAGCACCATTCACCTCAGACCTCGGCACGTTCACCAGCGTGTCGAGCAGCCCAAATATCGGGTCGACCGTCTTAGCACGCAGCTGTTTGTCCCTGTAATCGTAGTGAAATGCGTCAACATTGAGGGTCAGTCGTCCGCTAGCAAGCAGTGTCTTTATTCCCGCCTCATAGTCGAGTACAGACTCCTGCGACACGGCGCCGTATTGCGCAGTGGTTGCGGCGGAGACCTCTGGGAAACTGCCGTCCTTGTAACCTCGGGCCACATTGACATACAGGAGCGTATCCGGCGTTGCTTTGAAGGTTCCACCCACGCTCCAAGACACGTTATTCTGGTCAAGGGTTGCTCGATAAACGCCGGTGCGGCATGTTTTCGGATCGATCGACACCGATTCACCTGGCACGAGGGGCTGGTAGGTGACACCCGGGCAGAACAGCGGCGTGTAAATGTTGGCCCAAACGTAGTTCAGAAGGTTTAACAAACCCGGGGATCCGGGAAACGGCTCGACATACCCCGGGGTCGGATAGGTGCCGCTCGACGTGCTGCGGTCCGCCTGTGTATAGCGAAGTCCGGTCTGCAGCGTGAGCCTGCTCGTGATATCGAATTCGAGGTTGCCGAACGCGGCGGTATTACTCATCCGCTGGTCCGATACATAGGAATCCGCCGAGAAACCTTGCTGCGCTCCCGTGGATGCGTCCGGATCGATCAGATTGGCGGATTCGTCGACGGTCGTCCTTTCATAGTTAGCTCCCAGCACCCAGCGCAGCGTCGAACTTGATGCGTTCCCTGCAATGCGGATTTCCTGTGTAAGAGTCGTAGCATCGGCATGATCGCTGGTGATGTCGAGATCATTCAGCGCGGTACCGTCGCCCTCGGTGGAATTCTGCATCCGATAATGGATGAAATTCGAGATCGCCGTCACCGCAAGTTCTGGTGCCAACGCGTAAGTGACGTTGGCCGACACTTGTGTGAGTCGATCATCGGCAGAGGGGCGGTTGTCCGGACTCCAATCTGCGGCACGATCGTTATTCGGTGCCGCTGGATAAAAGAGAATGGGAAAATTGGGGCCAATGGTGCCGGTCGGACCGACCGTACCAATCGGCGCCTGCAAATCGGCCGGAGTCGGTGTTCGCGCCAGTTGAGGCGCTTGGGGATCGGATCTGTCCTGCCAACCGTTCACGTTGAACAGAACATCAAGTCCTTCGATCGGTGGCTGCCAGGCTAAGATCAGGCGGAACGCGGCGTCACGGGCGCTCCCCAACGAATCATCGCGCGTATAGCTATATTGCCAGTCACCACCGTCGACCACCTTGATGGCCAGCCGCGCCTGCAGGCTTTGCGCGAGTGGTCCGCTCACAAAGCCACCGACGTCTACGGTGCTGAAACGCCCGAAGCTAAGATCAGCACCCGTGTCGAAATCGCCGGTCGGCTTTGCGGCGACGAAGTTGATCGCCCCACCGGTGGCGTTGTTTCCGAACAACGTACCCTGCGGCCCTTTAAGCACTTCAACGCGCTGCAGGTCGAACAGCGTTAATTTGGACATCACCGAGAGCGGAAGCGGCGCCTGGTCGAGGTAAATGCTCACGTCTGGATAAGCTGCCACGGAAGTCTCGTAGAAACCCACGCCACGCAGCGTGTAAACCGGGGTGTTGTCAACGGACGGCGCGGCTTGCAGACCCGGTATCACCTTGGCCAGGTCAGCAACGTTTTCGATACGCTGCGCGGCGAGTGCGCCATCGCTGACGGCGCTGACGCTAAGGCCAACATCCTGGAGGCGTTGCTCACGCTTGTTGGCTGTGACGACGACCTCCTCGAGTTCCAATTCGGGCGCTGACTTTGCGTCCGATACACTTTGCTGCGACCTTGCGACGCTCGAAAGCATTAGGACGCCTAATCCCACACACGCGAAACGACTGTCCCGCCAATGCGCGAGCAACGTACTAACACTTTTCAATAGACGCCCCCTTGATCTTCCTCCCGGGCATGACGATGCTCGAAATCATCGACAGCGGACATTATGTGTTTCTATTACCGCGCAAGCGTCGATCGGTCTGAAACGGCGCGACTATGTGTCGCTGTGACTTCGAAAATTCTAGGGGACCGGGCGGATCGCTGACTCGACCGCCTGCAATAGGGAGCTCATATCGAAAGGCTTTTGGAAAAAGCCCCTATTGTTGAACGAAGCAATATTCGAGACATTCACGTCAGGGCGGGCGGTGATCAGAATCACCGGCAATGTTGGGCGTTCCTTGCCGACAAGTAGTTGCAACTCTACGCCGCCCATTATCGGCATGCTGACGTCGGAAATCAGACAATCAATGTCGAATATCACCTCATCTGCGAGAAACGTGGCCGCGGAGTTGTAGGGAAGCACACGATAACCATGAGACTCCAGTAAATTCTTCAAAGAATCGAGGACGTATTCGTCATCATCAATGACTGCAATGATGGAATCGGTCAACGTAACCACATCCCCGACTCTATCAAACTTGATCACATCATACGAAGCATTCAGCGAAGAGCTGTTGCATTGACAGCCACGAACGGCGATCTGCATCGGGATTGTAACGCACTGCTTCGGGGCGCTTGGCGTTTGCCGCTGATGAATTCGTGAAACTATGCACCGTGCCGCCGTAGACGTGCATCTGCCAATCGACGTAGCCGCCTCTCATTTCGGCTTCGAAGTCACTACGTTGCGCGAGTGGAATAAATGGGTCGTCGCCGCCGATGCACACCAAAATACGCGCCTTGATCGCTTTGGCGTCCGACTTGGGAGCGACAGTTGCAAGACCACTGTGAAAGCCGACCACGGCCTTGATGTCGGCGCCAGATCGCGCCAGTTCCAGGGCCATGGTGCCACCGAAGCAGAAGCCTATTGCTGCAATTCTCGTTGAATCAACCTCTGCTCGCTCTGCGAGCACCCGCAGGCCACCGACTGCGCGAGCGCGTGTCTTGGATGGATCGGCATATAAGGCGTCGAGCATGCCGATAGAGACACCGAGATCCTCCACCACCAGCGCCTCACCGTGCAAATCGCAAGCTAGCGCCGCGTAACCTAATCCTGCCAGTTTCTCGGCGCGAGAGAGAGCATGCTTGTTCAAGCCATAGGCTTCCGGGAACACCAATACACCGGGCCTGGACTGCGCGCTCGGTTCGAAGAAAAGTTCGCTCTTCATCTGCAGCCCATCCGCCTCGTAGTTGAGTGTGGTGCGTTTCATTGAAGCCTCCGTGATGGATGGACCGACTCTTGATTTGAACCCTGTATGTTCGCTCGCGTACACTGGGGCAACACGCAGAATTTAATCCCGTGGCGGTAGGCCGCCTATTAGGTGTTTCTGTTAGAGCTTTTCGCCCCGCCCACTGTGAAATCCAGTCAGGGTACCCTTGATTTTCGTGCCGGTACCTTCTCTCGCTAATTATAGCGGCTAGCCCAGCTTTCCTTAGGCCGGTCCAGTACTTGCTGTTCGTGGTTTCGATGGGCGTATTGTGCTGCTCATCGGGAATGGTGCAGAGCTGGATTGTCAGCAGGCACTTGGGACCGAGTGGAAAAACGGAGGATTAATCGGCTGAATCTGCTGAATGTCACTACTCTTATAGGAAACCATAATGGCCGTAGTCACTTATCGCCATTAACATCGCTCGTACAGATGACGAAAGCGTGTGCTGCGCAGGTACGCCAAATATGAGAGCTATACCAACAATGGAGCTTGCCCGTTTGTCGCATCCCAGTAAGAACGATTGCCCGAGCTGTAGCATTGACCGCCGTTGGTTTAGGTGCGCGCAGCAGAATCAAGGGGTCCGATGAAAAGAGATGGATAGAATGAGAGCGATTGGATATCTCGTGCCGGGTCCCATCACCGCGCAGGATGCGCTCGTTGAACTCGACCTACCGATCCCGGCGCCGGCGCCGCACGATCTTCTGGTCGCCGTGAAGGCTATATCAGTCAACCCGGTGGATGTAAAACTGCGCGCCAGCGCTTCACCCCCGAAGGGGCAAGTCAGAGTTCTCGGCTTCGACGCCGCAGGCGTTGTCAGCGCCATAGGTTCGGCTGTCACACTTTTCAAGCCGGGCGACGAAGTGTTCTACGCCGGCGCAATCGACCGGCCTGGCACCAACAGCGAGGCTCACCTCGTTGACGAACGCCTGGTTGGCCACAAACCAAGGACACTGTCTTTCAGTGAGGCCGCCGCATTGCCGCTCACTTCGATTACTGCATGGGAGATCCTGTTCGATCGTCTCGCCGTGCCTTACGGGGTGAAGACTCAGGCCGGCACGCTGCTCATCATCAACGGCGCCGGCGGCGTGGGATCAATTCTAACGCAGATCGCTCGCCGTCTGACGGGTCTCACTGTCGTTGCCACCGCTTCCAGGCCGGAAACAGCCGATTGGTGTCGCCAGATGGGGGCGCATCACGTTATCAACCACCACCGACCCTTCATCAAAGAATTGAGTAACGTCGGGCTTACGCAAGTCGAGTATGTAGCAGGGTTGACGGCGACCGATAAGTATCTTGCGGACATCGAGGCTGCGCTTGCGCCACAAGGCCGTTTGGCGCTGATCGACGATCCAAAGATCCTCGACATTGCGAGGCTGAAGCGGAAAAGCATTTCGGTTCATTGGGAGCTGATGTTTACCAGGTCTCTGTACCAGACCCCTGACATGATCGAGCAACACCGCTTGCTGAATGCGGTCGCGGAGCTTGTCGACGCTGGCGTATTGCGCACCACGCTTGCCGCGGACGGCGGTCTCATCAATGTGGACAATCTCACGCGCGTGCACGGTCTCATCGAGGGTGGCAAAGCCATCGGCAAGATCGTACTCACGGGATTCTAACCATTGTGAGAGCTATCAGATCTCCAGGAGGTTATATGCGCGTTGCAATTATGATAGCGACTGGAGTGCTCGCAATAGCCACTGCCGCGTCGGCCGGTGCTCTCAAGGTGAACGACACGGACGCGCTCGCTCTCACAGCGCCTCAGAGCCTACCCGCCGGTCCCGCCGCCGCATCCAAGGCATTCCTCACGGCGGTGCCGGATCTGCGGGTGGCCGTTATTCAGCGCCTCGTTGTTGGCGACCGCTGAAAATTATCGACGGCAAAATTACCGACAACTGGCATCTGGAGGACAACCTGACTTTTCTCCAACAAATTGGCGTAGTACCGACTCGATGGGAATAAGGATAATTCATGATGGACAAGCTCGCACTGGTCGTCGGCGCCAACGGTATCATCGGCAAGGCACTCTTTGAGGAAATCGGGAGCGCGCCGGGGTGGCGAGGGCGCGCACTATCTCGTAAGCCGCACGGTTCCGCGGATGCGATTGCGTGCGATCTCAACGATAGTGACGGTACGCGCCGCGCCTTGGAAGCGGCGAAGGACGTCACGCACGTTTTCTACGCCGCCTTCGCGCCTGGTGGTGGGCTTGCCGTCGAGAACCGCGTCAATGGCGCGATGCTCCGCAACCTGCTCGATGGTCTGAGCGCAGTTGGCGCGCCCATCGAAAGGATAGTGCTCTACCAAGGGGCAAAGATCTACGGCGTACACTTAGGTCCTGTTCCAACACCCTTCTACGAGGACGAGAATCCGCGCCATCTCGGGCCGAACTTTTATCAAACCCAGGAGGACGAGCTGCGTCATCGCACCTCGGGCGGTGGTTTTGACTGGTCAATTATTCGTCCCGACGTGGTGATTGGCGATGCTGCCGGAAACGCAATGAACATAGCAACTGTCATCGGTGCATTCGCCGCCTTGTCCAAAGCGACCGGCTCGGCGTTCCGCTTTCCGGGCTCGGCGATGGTCTACGATCATGTGTTCGCTCAGATGACGGATGCGCATGCCCTGGCCCGCGCTAGCTTGTGGGCGGCGATGGCGGATGCGACCCGGAATACGGCATTCAATTACGTTCACGAACCTTTCCGCTGGCGCCGCATCTGGGAAAAAGTCGCTTTTGCATTCGACCTCGAGCTCGGCCCGCCGATGCCGCTGACACTCGCCGAGCATATGCCGGCGCTCGAGTCTGTCTGGGATTGTCTAGCGGTAGAACAGGCCCTGACCACCATCCCCTACAATCGAGCTGTTGGCTGGGCGTTTGGTGACTTCGTGTTCAAAGCGGAGTTCGATCTTGTTTCAGACATGACCAAAATTCGACTGGCCGGTTTTGCGGAGACGGTCGACACGGGCAAGGCGTTGATCGCCGCCATTCGCCGACAGCAGAGCGCCGGCATTGTTCCCGCCATTATCGCGCGACCATAAAACACCGCGCACCCTGGCACCAACCAGGCATGATAACGTGGGTTTAGCGCCCGTTATCACGATTTATCCTCCGATGACCTCACCCCACTGCTGCTACGCCTCCGTTGAAGACCGCATCAACGAGGCAATGCCCCTGCCAACGGCGGCTTTCGAGGAGCTCGAAGGTAGAGGTCATTGCTTCTCCAAAACTCGACGCATCGTTCCATAGCCTTGAGGAGCAAAAAAGAAGGCCGTGAAGTGCGCCAGATCGCGTTGAGTAGATGCAAAAGAAATGGTGAGGGAACTCATTTTTTGGGAGCAGGGTATGAGGTGAGGGCCTGTGAGCTCCAGTACGAAAGTAGTGTATGCATCGTCGGATTCATCATTAGCTGCCGGCCCCCCAGGGAATGTTGATCCTGTACTGCGGGAAGCAAGCTGATATTCCGAAGTACATTGTTGGCTGTCTGGCGCCGTCCACGTAACTTGAGTGTCAGAAATGATCATCGGGCCGGGGGCAACTCTTCCGTGAGCGTCATCGCCCACCTGCCAAGTACCCAATATGCGATCAACGTCTAGCGCCGAAGGCGTAATTAAAGGCGAATGATTTGTTGATTCGGTTGTTAACTCGACAGCACAAACAAAATCCATTTCCCGACGGAGCGTGGTATCCGGTCTGACGGGTATCCATTCAACAGTTGGATACCTCCAAGGATAGTATGTTTTGTGGGAACCATCCTCGTAGTACACGACAAGACTTGCCTTCTGCGCCATTCCTTCGGCACATTTGAAACTGTCGTTGACCAGTTCATAAAGGATAGGCAGCTGGATATTGTCGTCCGTCGTGTGGGCTTTTGGAATGTTCTGAAATACGGCGTTTCGCTCATTTTTTCGCCCTAGATGAATGTCAGCAAGGTCAATCAGCAATAGGCCAGGGTCACCGCCATTCTTGATAGCGGTCCACCGGGAGAGCACACCCAATTGGCTGCCGCGATCTTTTATTGGCCGTGGCCTCATGGACTTTGTGCTCGGAACCGTCGGTATCGATATTTCCTGATCGTAGATTTCTACCGCTTGAGCCTTCGGAACATCAGATTGGCGAATCGGGGTCAAGTACGCGACGGTTGCCAATAGCGCAAGTATTATGATGCCTAATCCAATCTTCCCGAACCAGGACCGCGCGGCCGACGACAGTGCGCTTCGAGTCACGCGCACGAATCCGTTCGACCAAACGAACATTTGTACGGTCTCATGCGGCGCGATCGCGTTTGCCTATGCTGCCGGGCTTGAGTAGCTCGAACTCTGTCCGCGCGGATTCCGTGCGAACCGTTCCGACCACCTCGAACCCGTCGGCGAGCGCCTCTTCCGCCAATGCTTGGCCCAATCCGGAACTGACCCCGGTAATAAAGATAATTTGCTGCGTCATGACGATCCTTCGGAGCTGAGCAAAACCTTTATCGGCCTTGTTGTCGCCTAATTGCGCCTGAACAAATCGACGGCGCCCGAACTCCAGAGGATGAGGACGAGCAGTGCGGCCTGTAAGGGCAATCGGACGACCAACAACCAATACGGCACGCTGAAGAGATCGGCGTGCTGCAGCATATAAATATTCGCCGGGGTCACCGCCAACGTCAGCACAAATAGTCCACAACCCGCCAACGCACGAAAGCGGGGAATCAACAATCCAATGGCCCCCAGCAATTCAAAGACGCCGGTGACCAGCACGACAGCTCGCGGCCAGGGGATGTACGGCGGCATGATCCGCATTTCCACATCCGTTGCCGCGAAGTGCGCAATGCCGCCGACCGAGAACCATAGGAATACGAACCCGAGGCCGATCAGTCGTGCCCGGGAGAGGGTTGTGGTGATCAATCATTGCTCATGAGGAACATGATCACAGCGGCTCGAAGTGACTGAACATGTTCTGGAATTCGGGGATGTTGCCCGGGGTCTCGTACCAACATACTGCCTCGAATTTCTTCCACAGATCGAGGACCACCGGATTCTTATGCGCTCCGGCAATGGCATCTTGAGATACCCATTCGAACACCTCCACCACGGTGCCATCTTTGCAGCGCATCACGATCGGCACGCGATCGGTCACCAAGCCCTCTGCGCGCAGCGGCGGCATGTGATTGGCAACGAGCTCGAGCAGCTCGGCCTCTTTGCCCGGCCGCGGCTTGTAGCACGCAATTACGACTGATCCCATGTGCGGCTCCCAGCGTCCCAAATGTCGAGTATTGTACTATTGCCGGAATATCTCGCGTCAACAAGACCCACATCACATCGCGGCACACCCTTCCGTAAGAGACTTGGAGCGCAACTTGGGACATCTACAATCCCCCACTTACCGAGAATGAGGCGCCCAATGTTCAAATCCAATCCCGTTACAAACCTGGCCATCGCCGGCTTCCTCGTCTTGGCAGCGCTATCCGGATGCGTCACGTCGCATGTCATCGTCGGTAAGGTCCGCCCGCCGATTTCTCCCGACCAAGTCCAGCTTTACTTGCACCCCCCGGCCGGCAAATACGAAGAGGTGGCGCTGCTCGACAGTTCGAGCAAGGACTCCTTTTCATTCACCGCCCAGGGTAAGACCAACGCAGTCATCACGCGCCTGAAGGCGGAAGCCGCCAAGCTCGGTGCAAACGGCATCTTGCTGAACGGCGTAACCGATCAGGCGACGGGTTCGGTGAATTCAGGCTTTGGCAGCACGGCAGCGTCCGGACATTCGGCCATCGGCTTTGGAGTCGGCACATCGGGCACCGTGTTCGTCAAGTCCGGCAGCGGGCTGGCCATCTATGTCGAGCCAAACCAGGTAGCCGCCCGCTGAGCTACCGCCGGTGAGCGACTTCAAGTGTGATAGGTGCCACGCCCCCGCCGGCCTCATGGTGCAATGGGGGGCATTCTTCTTCCGCTGCTCACAGTGCGAGGCCCCGGGTCCCTGCTCGATGCTGAAATGGGTGGCGGACCAACTGCAATCCCACTATAAAGCAGTTCTTCTCGCCAGAGACAGCTCGGAAATCTCCGTCATCGCCGAGGGCATCGGCACCGATATCGTGCCGCAGGTGTTGGCCGCGACGGCGGATGGCAAATTTGTGTGGATGAAACCCATCGATGGCCTCAAGACCGGTGTTTGATCTGATCGTCGGTGCGCGGGCTATCTTCGTATTCATGGCGCATACGATATGGCCGCCGACCGTAAATTAGCCGTCCAGAATCGAGGCGCCGCATAAAGATTCCGTATTAAACCCGAAAAGGATCTGCTGACCTTCAATGGACATTCGCAGGGGCCTGTGCGGTGGTACCCTACGCCTACAGAAAAATAAAGGGACATCCATGAAGAAACTCGCCCCGCCGATGGCAATCTGTTGTGCGGCTCTTTCGCTTGCTGCCCATGCCGGCGACGGAGGCCCGGGCACGAGTGCCGGGCCCACCTCGATCGCCCCGATCACGACGATCGCGCCGCCGAAGGACAAGGCCTATCCCGGTGAGATCACGCTCAGCGTCGATGCCTCGGATCTCGAGCGGCGCATCGTACGCGTTCACGAAACCTTGAGCGGGATCGGGCCGGGCACGGTGCTCCTCTATCCCGAATGGCTGCCGGGAACCCACGCGCCCGAGGGTCCCATCGATCGGTTCGCGGGCTTGAAAATCAGCGCGCAGGGCGCGAAGGTGACCTGGACTCGGGATCCGGTCGATATCTACGCCTTGCGCCTCCATGCACCGGCGGGGGTCAGGTCGATCGACATCGACTTTGATTATCTGTCGCCCACGAGTCCCAAAGTCGGCCCCCTGGAAATCAGCCGCGACATCCTGCTGCTCGAGTGGAATTCGCTCCTCCTCTACCCGGCCGGCTATTTCACACGACAGATTCCGATCGAGGCGAGTCTCACCCTGCCGGCGGGGTGGCAATTCGGCTCGGCACTGGAAGTGGCGGCCTCCGCCGGCGCGCAAACCCAGTTCAAGCGCACCAGCCTCGAAACCTTCATCGACAGCCCGGTGTACGCGGGCCGATATGCGTCGCGGCTCGATCTCGAGGCGGGCGGCGGCGCGCCGGTGCATCTCGATCTGTTCGCCGATCGGCCCGAGCTTCTGGCGGTGAAACCGGACCAACTCGCCGCCTACCGCAATCTCGTGCAGCAGGCCTACAAGCTATTCGGCTCGCATCACTTTGGGCACTACGATTTTCTCTTTTCCTTGAGCGATCAAGTGCAAGAGAACGGCCTCGAGCACCATCAGTCAAGCGAGAACGGCAGTGCGCCGGAATCCTTTACGGAATGGGACAAGACCGCGTATGACCGGGACCTGCTCGCGCATGAATTCACGCACTCCTGGAACGGCAAGTTTCGCCGTCCCGCGGATCTGTGGACGCCCAATTACAACGTGCCGATGCAGGACAGCCTCTTGTGGGTGTACGAGGGACAGACCCAGTATTGGGGTCATGTGCTGACCGCGCGCTCAGGACTCTGGAGCAAGCAACAGGCGCTCGATGAGCTCGCCGAAGTCGCCGCCTATTACGAGAACGAATCAGGCCGCCGTTGGCGCCCGCTCGAGGACACGACCAACGATGAGATCATCAATCCGCGCCGCCCGATGTCCTGGCGCGACTGGCAGCGCTTCGAGGATTATTACTCCGAGGGTCAACTGATCTGGCTGGAGGCCGACACCTTGATACGAGAGCGCTCGCAGGGCACGCGCTCGCTGGATGATTTCGCCAAGAGTTTCTTCGGCATCAATGACGGCATCTTCACGACCGTCACCTATACCTTCGAGGATGTGGTCAAAGCACTGAACGCCGTCACCCCCTACGACTGGAGCGCATTCTTGCGCGAGCGAGTCGATGGGGTCGGCAGGCCCGCGCCCCTCGACGGATTGCGCCGCGGCGGCTACAGGTTGACCTATACGGATACGCCGTCGGATATCCTCAAGGCGAGCGACCAATTTCGCAAGCACGTGAATCTATTCTTCTCCATCGGACTCGTCATCGACGACAAGGACGGCACCATTCTGGAAGTCCGGTGGGACAGCGCCGCCTTCAAGGCGAAGCTCACCGAAAGCAGCGTGATCCTCGCCATCGACGGCATCGCCTACGATGCCGATGTGCTCAAAGACGCGATCCGCTCGGCCAAGGACACTCAACGGCCGATCGAATTGATCGTCAAGACCGGCGATCGCTTTCGAGTGGTCAGCGTCGACTACCACGAGGGATTGCGCTACCCGCACTTGGAACGAGACGCCTCCATGCCCGCGCGGCTCGACGATATCTACACTGCTCGGCCGTGAGTCTGCACGACTAGATGTTGCTGAGCACCCACCACACGATCACCACTGCGATCAACGCAAGCCACAGAAACCCACGCTTGGCGTCTCCCTCCCGCATCTCGGGACCATGCTGCAGCATCGGCGGTTCAACACGCTGGACCGCATGGCGTTTCTCGAGATGGGTGTAGCTCAATCCGGAGCCGGGTAATCCGACGGTCGTGCGCGTTCCCGATTTTCCAAACGTCACGTGCGCGCCACGCACGCCGATCGACGTGGAAATACCGCGCTTGCCGAAGTTCAAACGAATCCCCGGCAGGATCTTGACGGAACGGCGAAATCGAAACCCCATCCGAAGATTCTAGGGTCGAAGCCTTCGACTCGAGGTGATCCAAGCCGCAGAACCGCCGGGCCACGGCAGGTGCGCTTCGTATTAAGGTCAATCGACATATTCCAGTTGTGGAATATATGCAGACCGACATGGCCGCCAGAATTGGCCACAATGGTGCCCGCGGCTCGCCCCAATTGCCGTCTCTAATGGTTCCCGCCTCACGAGTCACCGGGAACCACCATGCGAGAGAGCGTAGAGCGTCGATTCGAGTCCGTTTCATTCAAGGCCGCAACGATTGCCATATTGACCCTGCTCATGCTGTGGCCGCTGTCGCGCGTCGAGAGCCTGGTGAACGAAAGACAGGCCTTGCAGACCCAAGCCTACGAGGTGATTGCGGGCGGATTCGGCGGCTCACAGGTTCTCGGGGCGCCGGTTCTCAGCATCGACACGCGCAGGCGAACGGTCGTTGAGGACACCGCGACCCATCTCAGCACGGAAAGATGGAACGAGGGTGAGCCGATTCACCTATTGTCGGATGAGGTCCAGATCTCCAACGCCGTCACCGTGGAAACGCGGCACAAGGGCATTTATTCGATTCCGGTGTACGTCTCCAAACTCGTCATCACCGGCGAATTCAAGGCTGATGCGATGGCGGGCCTGCTCCGGGGCAACGTCGATACGAAACTTCTGACCTCGCGGGCCGTGATTCAACTGCCTCTGTCGGGGGTCAAGTATCTGCGGGCGCTGCGGCGTTTCGAGGTCGATGGCCAATCGCTTCGGGTGACGGGCGGCGAGCTTGCGGGGCTTGCCGCCCTGTCCGCACCGATTGACCTTGAATCCAGAAACCCTGCGAGCCCCATGGGCTTTCGCCTGGAACTGGAAATCGCGGGCAGCGACTCGCTGCACTTTCTGCCTTTGGGATCGCATACCGCCGTCACCGCCCAAGTGGCATGGCCGCACGCCGATTTTGACGGTGCGTTTTTGCCGATATCACACGACATCAGCCCTCACGGCTACTCCGCGACATGGGATGTGCTCGAGCTCAATCGCGCCGTTCCGCAGACGTGGCGCGGCAATTCCGTGACCAACTCGGCGCTCCTCGCGACCGCCTTTGGCGTGCGGCTGTTCCAGCCGTCCAACATTTACACCCAAAACTACCGTGCCGTCCGCTACGGCATCCTGTTCATCGCCATCACCTTTGCGTGTTTCTTTGCCTGGGAACACCTGGTCCGCGGCCTGCGGCTGCATCCCATGCAATATTTGCTGGTCGGCCTTGCGCTCGCCACGTTCTACTTGCTGCTGCTGGCGCTGTCCGAACATATCGGGTTCGCGGCATCCTACGCAGTCGCCGCGGCGGCGCTCATCGCCCTCATCGCCACGTATATCACAGGTGCTACGAACGATCGGCGCTCGGCCTTCTGGATCGGGGCGGCTCTGGCCGCGACTTACGGTGTGCTGTACGCGATCTTGCTGTCGGAGGACTATGCGCTGCTGTTTGGTTCGCTCCTGCTATTCGTGATCCTCGCCGGCCTCATGCTGGCCACGCGGCGACTCGACTGGTCCAAGGTCAGCCGCTCTACTGCCGGGTGATCGCCTCGCGCCTGCCGCGCAGGACGAACTTCTGAATCTTGCCGGTCGCGGTCTTCGGCAGCTCGCTCACGAAATGAAAGGCGCTGGGCACCTTGAAATGCGCGAGTGCGCCGCGCGCGAATTCACGGAGCTCTGACTCGCTGGCGGACGCTCCGGGGCGCAGCATCACGAAGGCGTGCGGCGATTCACCCCACTTCTGATCCGGCATGCCCACCACCGCAACTTCGAGGATGGCGGGGTGGCGCAGCAGCGCGCCCTCCACCTCGATCGAGGAGATGTTCTCGCCGCCGCTGATGATCACATCCTTGAAGCGATCGCGGATCTCGACATAGCCGTCCTCGTGCATCACGGCGCCGTCGCCGGTATGAAACCAGCCGCCCGCGAACGCGGCGGCGCTCGCGTCCGGATCGTCATAGTAGCCTTGCATGACGACATTGCCCCGCGCAACGATTTCGCCCATGGTTTTCCCATCCGCCGGCACGTCGCGCATGCGATCGTCCACCACGCGCAATTCGCCCGAGGTGATCAACTCGACGCCTTGGCGTGCTTTCATGGCGGCATGGTCCGGGGCGGACAATGAGGCGTGCTCGGGCAAGGGCTCGCAGATGGAAATGAACGGCGCGGTTTCCGTGAGTCCGTAGGCCTGCGTCACCTCCCAACCGAGATCCGATTCCAGGCGCTCGATGGTCGCGGCGGCGGGAGGCGCGCCGGCGGTGATCAGACGCACCCCGCGCGGCAACGTCCTGCGCAGAGCTTCGGGGCCATTCGCGATGCCGATCAGTACCGTCGGCGCCGCGCACAAATGCGTCACCCGGTCGCGGACCACCGCCTCGTAGATGCGCGGCGCATCGACGGCGCGCAAGCACACGTGGGCTGCTCCGACCGCCGTCACCGTGTAGGTGAAGGTCCAGCCATTCGCATGAAACATGGGCAGCGTCCACAAGTAGCGCGCGGCGGGCGTCATGGGCCAGTGCACGAGCGTGCCGACCGAGTTCATCCACGCATTGCGATGCGTGATCATCACGCCTTTCGGCCGCGAGGTCGTGCCGCTGGTGTAATTGACGGACAAGAGGTCGGACTCGGCGATCTGCTCGGGTGCGGGTGCGGCGGCGCTAACAGAGTCGATCAGCGACTCATAACTGAGCCAACCGTGCTTGGCGCCTTCCAGGGCCACGAAATGCGCCACCTTCGGCATCCGCTTGCGCACGGAGTCGATCGTGTCGAGATAATCCGAGTGCGCGCACAAGACCTTTGCGCCGCTGTGGTTGGCGATATAGACGAAATCCTCCGCCGACAGCCGATAGTTGATGGGGACGATGACCGCGCCCCGCTGCGGTATGGCGTAGAACTGCTCGAGCTGTTGGTGGGTATTGGGCGCAATGGTGGCGACGCGGTCGCCCTTGCTCACGCCCAAAGTGGCCAGCGCCGCGCTCCAGCGGTCGCAGCGTTCACCGAACTGCGAATAGGTGAGGCGCACATCGCCGTCCACCACGGCCTCGCGCCGGCCATGCAGCTTGCGTGCGCGGCGCAAGAAGTCGAGCGGCGTCAGCGGCGTTTCCATGGGGCTACGAGATTACCGCAGGCGGCCGTCGGCGACCAGAATCCCGTCCTCATCGCTGTACAACCAGAACCCGGGGCGAAATTCCACATCGCCGAAGCTCACCGGCACGTCCAGTTGCCCCGTGCCATTCTTGCTGCTACGACAGGGGTTCGAACCCAAAGCCTTGATCCCGATATCGAGGGTGGCAAGCGCCACCGTATCGCGCACGGCGCCCCAGATCACGAGGCCCGCCCAGCCGTTCTTCTGCGCGAGCGCCCCGATGATATCGCCCACCAATGCGTACCGCAGCGAGGCCTCGCCGTCGATCACCAAGACCGCGCCGCCGCCGGCCGTGGAAAGGGTCTGTTTGACGAGTGCATTGTCTTCAAAAGTTTTCACCGTGCGTATGGGGCCGTGGAAACTCGAGCGCCCGCCAAATTGGCGAAATTGCGCCGCGCAGCTTCGCACCGCCGCACCGTGCGCGTCGACCAGGTCAGCGGTCTTCAGGCTCATAGGGACAAAACTCCCGCAGGCTTCGCGGGCGACCAACGCATCTCGTTGGTCGAGGCGAACCCCAGCGACTCATACAAGGGTCGTCCGGCGTCGGAGGCATGCAGCAGCACACGATCGAAGCCCTCGCCCACCGACCAGCGCATCAGCGCCGTCATGAGGGCCCGCGCAATTCCTTTGCCGCGCCACTCGGGTTCGGTGTAGACATTGACGACGAGCGGCAGACGCGACGTTGCAACGCGCGCGCCATTATCAGCGATCCGGGGTAACCACGCTTTGATGTGGGCACCGGCGCCTGCGACCACTCGCCCCCCTGGATCGGTCGCGAGCCAACCCACGTAAGAACCCTCACGCAGCAATGCGTTCAGGGCGCTCGTCGATGCCGCCAATAATTCGGCTGCCACCGCGTCCGTCGGAATCTCGCCCATGTCACGAAACATGGCGACGCGATGGCCTGCAATGACGTCGGCGTCGGCCAGTGTGGCGGGACGGATGGTGCAGCTATTCAGAACGACTCCGCTT
>Ga0181537_10002317_pt1 | contig 16806 bp, 15 predicted proteins | sample PEATcosm2014_Bin_39_FD_119765 | JGI IMG/M metagenome (GOLD analysis project Ga0181537, IMG submission 119765) | Peatland microbial communities from MTU Mesocosm Facility, Houghton, MI, USA - PEATcosm2014_Bin23_10_metaG | ecosystem: Environmental > Terrestrial > Soil > Wetlands > Peat | place... | reverse complement strand
GCGGAGGCTCCTGACCCGTTCGCGGTATAAAGGTCTGCTGAGTATTCATGCGCTGCAGAGCACTGCCGGTTTGGCGGGCTTGCGGCGCGGAGATTGAAGCACGCGGTCCGAGGGATCGCATCCACCGAAAGGAAATACTGTGGCAACAGAATTCAGACTCCCGGAACTTGGTGAGAACATCGAGGCCGGTGATGTGGTACGGATCGCGGTTACTGCGGGCGAAACGGTCAAAGACGGCCAAACCGTGGTCGAATTGGAGACTGACAAGGCCGTTGTGGAAGTCCCTTCTACGGTAAATGGCGTCATCGACGAGATCAAGATAACGTCTTCGCAGCGCGTCAAAGTAGGCGATGTGCTGTTCACTTATTCAGCTGCCAGCGGGGCTGAAGAGAAACCGGCGGACACGGAAAAGGTGGAGGCCCCTGCGGTGGAAGCTGCGGTGGAGCAAAAGCCCATACCGGAGCCACGAGCAGCCTCGGGTAGCTCTGCGACCGCGGAGTTTCGACTTCCGGAATTGGGCGAGAACATTGAGTCCGGAGACGTGGTTCGGGTAGGCGTGCAGATTGGTGATGAAGTTTCCGATGGCCAGACGGTATTGGAACTGGAGACCGACAAAGCCGTTGTGGAAGTTCCTTCGACGATGACCGGAAAAGTTACCGCGGTGCAGGCGAAGGTGGGCCAGAAGCTCAAGGTCGGCGACCTCGTCTTTACCGCAAACGTAACGACAAGCAGTGCTGTACCTCCGCAGGAGGCAGTGCCAGCGCCAGTGGTTGAGGAGCACCCATCGGACCAAAGTTCGATGACGATGGCTCGACACAGCTTCCGTTCAGCTCGCACGTTGGAAGGTAAGACCGAGGAAGAGGCGTTTCCGCCGGATGCGCCCCCGGAAATCGAGTCGCAACGGCATCCGACGGGGCTCACCAAGCACGCGGGGCACGAGCAGAAAACGGTCCCCGCGGCACCGATTGTGCGCAAGCTGGCACGCGAAATCGGAGTGGATATCTACCTGGTGAAGGGAAGCGGCCCGGGCGGACGCATCAGCGAAGCGGATGTGAAGGCATTCGCGAAGGGCGTGTTTGCGAGAATGGCCGATCCGGCAGCAGGCGTGCAGGTTGCATCTGGAGCTGGGAAATTCGTCGTCAAGATGCCGGATTTCAGCCGCTGGGGCAACATCGAAAAAGTTTCGCTGCGCGGTGTGCGTCGGAAGACTGCCGAGCACCTGGCGCTGGCGTGGAATGTCATTCCTCACGTGACGCAGTTCGACAAGGCGGATGTTACGGACCTGGAAGAACTGCGCAAGCGATTTGCGCCGAAAGCCGAGAAGGCTGGCGGCAAGATGACGATGACAGCCATTGCGTTGAAGGTCGTGTCATCGGCGCTGAAGGCGTTTCCGCAATTTAATGCCTCCATCGACATTGCGAACGAGGAAATCATTTACAAGCGCTACATCAACATTGGCGTTGCAGTAGATACCGACCGCGGGCTGCTGGTTCCAGTCATTCGCGACGTGGACAAGAAAAACATCATTGAGCTTGCGGTGGAGCTTTCGACGATTTCAAAGAAAGCTCGCGACAAAAAGCTTACAGCGGAAGACATGGAAGGCGGATCGTTTACGATTACGAACCTGGGCGGAGTAGGCGGCACGGCTTTCACGCCGATTGTGAATCATCCAGAGGTGGCTATTCTGGGTATGTCGCGATCGCGATTGGAGCCAGTGTGGGTAGGTAAGCAATTTGAACCTCGCACGATGCTCCCGCTCTCTCTGTCCTATGATCATCGCATCATCGATGGAGCGGATGCGGCGCGATTCACGCGCTGGATTGTAGACGCACTGGAGCAGCCATTCCTGCTCTCAGTGCAGGGATAAGTTTTGGAATTAGTCTTAAACAATTCAAAGCAGGACTTGGAAGCGAGACATGGCTAACACGAACGTAAAAGTTGCAGTGATTGGCGGCGGTCCAGGTGGATACGCTGCGGCATTCCTCGGCGCCGACCTCGGCCTCGACGTTACTCTCATCGATATTGAAAAGAACCCGGGCGGAGTTTGCCTCTATCGCGGCTGCATTCCGTCGAAGGCGCTGCTGCACGTGTCTGCGCTCATCAACGAATCCAAGCACGCGGCGAACTGGGGAGTGGAGTTCGCCGAGCCGAAGATCGACCTCGCCAAGCTGCGCGCCTTCAAGGATGGAGTCGTGGCAAAGCTGACCGGTGGACTGGGCATGATGTCCAAGCAACGCAAGGTCACGTACATTCAGGGCGAGGCGAGCTTTGTGAATTCGACGACTCTGAAGGTGAAGAAAACAGCGGGCGGCGAAGAGACACTGCAATTCGACAAGATCATTATTGCGACCGGTTCATCGCCTGCTCGTCCGGGGCCACTTGCAGCGACCGGTGCGAATATACTGGACTCTACTGGGGCGCTCGATCTGAAGGACGTGCCCAAGACGTTCCTGGTTATCGGCGGAGGATACATTGGGCTGGAGTTGGGAACAGTGTACGCGACGCTGGGCTCGAAGGTGGACGTGGTGGAAATGACTCCGGGTCTTCTGCCGGGAGCGGATCGCGACCTGGTTCCACCTCTTCAGAAGAGGTTGGAGAAACTGTTCAGCAAGATCATGCTGAACACGGCCGTGACCGCGCTGAAGGATGAGATCACCAAGGTGAAGGTTACGTTCAAACTTCCAGATGGCAAGGTGGAGGAGAAGACTTACGACAAGGTGCTGGTCTCCGTGGGGCGCCGCCCGAACTCGAAGGTTCCAGGGCTGGAAAACACCAAGGTCAAGGTGAACGAGCGCGGCTTCATATCAGTGAACAAGCAACTGCAAACGGACGATCCGTCAGTGTATGCGATTGGCGACGTCGCAGGCGATCCGATGTTGGCGCACAAAGCTTCGCATGAGGGACGCACGGCGATTGAACACATCCTGGGACACAAGGTGGAGTTCGCGCCCTATGCAATTCCGGCGGTGGTGTTCACTGATCCGGAGATTGCTTGGGCCGGGCTGACACAGGCAGAAGCTGAAGCAAAGGGAATGGATGTTGAAGTCGTGAAGTTTCCCTGGGCAGCGAGCGGGCGCGCTGTGACACTGGATCGCACTGAGGGACTGACCAAGTTGCTCATCGACAAGAAAACAGAGCGCGTGCTAGGTGGCGCGATTGTGGGTCCGGGAGCAGGCGACATGATCGCCGAGATTGTTCATGCAATCGAGATGGCGGCGACGGCCTACGATTTGGGCCACACGATCCATCCGCACCCCACGCTTTCTGAAACAATCATGGAGGCCTCGGAGATCTTCTATGGAACTTCAACCGACCTGTATCGTCCGAAGCGCAAGTAACTTGTAGCGAGCAACTCACAAGCCCGGCAGGCCACGCCGGGCTTTTTGCTGCGCGAAAACCAGAGACTCCGGATGTCGCGCTCTTGGATTCCGAAATTGCCAGCCCGGGCAAACGGTGAGTTCATGACGTGCATCAGCAGATAAACCGGACGATCGGCTTGGCGGGGGTGCGCCTCCCAACTTTTGGACGGATTGCCTTGCGGCGAGGAGAAGGTGTGCTGATGCAAAGGTTCAGAGTACTGAAGATCAAACGCAGCCTGGCAGCGATGGCTGTTCTTATCGTGGTGCTGGGATTGTCGAGTACTTCGTTTGCCGTGCTTGGAGGCAAATTAGCTTCGGTTGCGGCTGACCAGTCGCACATGAGAGCGAGTCTGAAGGTCACCTCAAACGGGCTCTATCAGATACACGAACTGCAAACCGATGGCGGGAACGTGGTGCGTGAGTACGTTTCGCCCGATGGGAACGTCTTCGGCGTGGCATGGACAGGGCATCAGATGCCAGAGTATTCCCAGTTGCTGGGCAGCTACACGGATTTGATCAACAAGGCCGCACAGTCGCGAAGCAATCATCGCGCTCCGTTGGTGATTCAGCAGCCAGGATTTGTGTTCTCCACATTCGGGCATATGCGGTTTTACGAAGGGCACGCCTACATCCCGGGGCAGGTGCCAGCGGGAGTGACTCCGGAGGAAATTCGATGATCCGTCGAAAAATGGTACTCGCGATTCTCCCCTGCGCTTTGCTGGTGTTTGCGGCGGCGTGCGGAGGAGGTAGCAGCAGTTCGTCCAGCGGCGGTGGAGGCGGTTCCACGACGCAGAATACATTGGCTGTTTCGGTGAACAGCGGCATATCAACTCAGTTTGCATATACGAACGGCGTCTTTGTGAGCGTTACTGTTTGCCAGCCGGGCAGTACAAGCAACTGCACGACGGTTCCAAACGTGCTTCTTGACACGGGATCTACCGGGCTACGCTTGCTCTCTGGTACGGTCAGCGGCCTGGGACTGGCAACCGTTACTTCAGGGGGGCAAACCCTGACGAATTGTGTGCAGTACCTGGACAACAGCTACGACTGGGGCCCGGTGGCCACGGCAGATATTCAGCTGGCGGGTGAAAGAGCAAGTTCCGTGCCAATTCAGATTATCGCCGAGCCCAATGATGTATTCCCTGCCGCGCCGTCCAGTTGTGGTGGAACTGCAATCAATACGACGGACTTGTTTGGGGCAAATGGCGTCCTGGGAGTCAGCTTTTATCAACAGGACTGTGGAAGTGCGTGCGCCCCGGGAACCAGCTCCAATGGCGGGAGCTATTATTCGTGCAGCACAACAGCCTGTTCGCTTACCACGGCTTCACTCTCACAGCAATTGCAGAATCCAGTCGGATTGTTTAGTAGCGGCGACAACAATGGCTTGATACTGACACTCCCGAGCATTGCTTCCAGCGGTGCGATAAGTGCGAGCGGCTCACTCAAGTTTGGCGTTGATACTCAGTCAGACAACGCTTTAGGGAGCGCGTTTGTATTGCTCCCAAACGCTTATGGAAACTTCAGCACGACATTCAAATCAGTCACCTCGAATGTCGGGTTCCTTGACAGTGGTTCCAGCGCGCTGTTCTTCCTGACCAACGCAACGACGGGCCTGCCCGGATGCACAACATACACGGGATTCTATTGCCCAAGCACTACCCAATCACTGACGGCGACGAACACGGGGAGTAATGGTGCGACCTCGACGGTCTCGTTTGGCGTGGGCAACGCGGACAGTTTGCTGCTCTCTAACAACGATGTCTTCTCGGACTTGGCAGGTACGGGAGACGACACGACGAACAATCCTCCGTTCACCTATTTCGATTGGGGATTGCCCTTCTTCCTTGGGCGTAGCGTGTTCGTTGTGCTGGAAGACAAGACGGCAAACAGTGTCTCCGGGCCGTACTGGGCTTACTAGCAGACTAATGTTTGATGGCGGCGTTGCGCAGGTATTCCAGTGCCTGCGCAACACTCATGCCAGGCACTGCGTGATAGTCCCATGATGTTTCTGTTTCTTCGATGTGCAATGGCTTGACGACAATGACACGCCCGTCAAAGTTCAACTGCATCCGCTGGATTCCCCAGTGCTTGGCCGCCACCCGGGACTGAACGATCTCGATGCTTCCTCCGCGATTCAGCCTGCCCAGAAAGCCCCAACCAAAATTGACATCCCTGAATAGAGTTCCGTCGATTCGGGAGATGCGGTAGTCTTCGCGATCTATCAGGATTTTGACCTTCATACCCTGCAGGACCTGTGATTCATAGTTGGGAGGAGAAAACTGTGGATTCGGTGTACAGTCCAGATGCAAGTTCCGGTCGTCATGCCCGGAGGCCGCGTACTCGCATTCGTAGGCATCCGGCAAGGAGACGAGCAACCGCTCAATGTGTTGTTGGTCGTCGCGCTGCTTCCCGGCCTTATCACGCATCTTTGCCGGATCGAGCAAGCGGTTAATCCGGTCCTCGTCCTGCTGGCGCTCGTCCGGGGTCAGTGCACGGTCATTGATTGCGATTGTGCGGCTCAGGATGCCTTGGGGCGTGCTCACCATGAGCTTGGTCACGGAGCCGCGTGGTTTCTGAAGTCTGTCGGTCCACACAAAGTAGCCGTCTTTCGCGCTGAGCTTCTCATTGGCAACGGCTTGGCGGAGTACATCGTGGGGCCGTTGAGCAACGTCGGACGGAGAGGAACCGTTCGCAAGCGGGGAAGTGGCCAGAAAAAAGGAGATGGCCAGGATCAGTCTTGTAATCTGCCGAGAACTACTCATTGGATGGAAAGACATGCAGCTCAATTATCAAGGATGAGAGGCGTGCTCTCAAGACCAAGAGACGGAAAACGCAAGAATTCAGATGTCGAGAGTTGTGCTTCGCCGTACGATGGTGGACATTTGTTACCCTAAACAGAATCATGCTTATGAATATAGGGAGAGATCGATGAGTGTGAGTGACGCGATCTTTCAATTTGGGGCGCCGGTGCTGGCGGTCTGTGGGTTCTCGGGCTCGGGAAAAACCACGCTGCTTGAGGCTGTGATTCCGAACCTGGTGAAGCGCGGACTTGCAATTGCCGTGGTGAAGCATGATGCCCATGGTTTTGAAGTGGATAAGCCAGGCAAAGACTCTGACCGGCTCTTTCGCGCGGGAGCGACAATCGCGCTGAGCGGGCCGGGGCAGCAGTTTGAGAGGCGTGCCGCAGACGCCACTTTGTCACTGAATACCATGCTCGCAAGACTCGGTTGCGAGCACGACCTGCTGCTGGTGGAAGGACACAAGGACATTGCACTTCCAAAGCTTTGGCTGGGCAGCGCTGAGCAACCGGACGCGCCTGATGGCGTCAGAAACGTTATGCAAACTCTGCGCTGGGATGGCGACCGGATTACTGCGTTCATGGACTTTCTGAACACATGGCTACCGGCAGCATGGGCGGGCCGCCCGCTTTACGGCGGAGTATTGGTAGGCGGCATGAGTTCGCGCATGGGTTCTGCAAAGCAGTTGATGCTGTTTGGTGGCCGCACCATGGGTGAGATTGCCGCTGTAGCACTGGGTGGAACGCTGAGCAGAAAGAGTGATTCGCGGATAGTGGCTTTGGGCGGGGGTAATCTGCCAGGTGCGCTGGGTGGACATGCGCAATTGCCCGATTCGCCTGGATTCAGTGGACCAGCAGCAGCGCTAGTTTCAGCCCATCGCTGGTGTCCTGAGGCGGCCTGGATTGTAGCTGCGTGCGACCATCCATGGTTGCGTGCGGAGCACGCAGGGTGGCTGGCAGCGCAGCGGCAACCTGGACGGTGGGCGGTGATTCCACGGCAGCGCGATGGGCATCCGTGTCCGACGTTGGCGCTCTATGAGCCGCAGGCTCTGGAAGCATTAGAGCGGAAAGCTCGCGAAGACCCGGAGTGTAATGCGCGTCCGGCGATGCTGCTGGAATCGTCGCATACTTTCCTGCCTGAGATTCCTGACGAACTCAAGGATGGATGGAAGAATGTAAACACGCCAGAAGAGCTGCGAATGGAAGAGCGGCGGCTCGCAGCAGAAGGTAAACTGGCCGATATATGAGAGAGAAGAATATGGAAAGAACCGACGTTCCAGGGTTCGAGGAGGCGCGCCGCATCATCCTGGAATCGGTTGCGAAGTTGGATGCAGAGCGTGTGGATTTACTGGGGTCACTGGGGCGCGTGCTGGCCGAGGATGTTATAGCACCGTGGAATCTTCCCCGGTTCACGAATTCTGCGATGGATGGATATGCAGTGCGCGCGGAGGATTGCAATGCCGGACGGGCACTGCCGGTCATCGATTCTGTCGCTGCAGGTGGCAGGTCTGCGAGGGCAGTGGAGGCAGGAACAGCCATCAAGATCATGACCGGGGCGCCAGTGCCGGATGGATGCGACAGCGTTCTGCCGTTCGAAAATGCAGAGGAGACAGAGAACACGGTCCGTGCGCTCGATTCGATCAGGCTCGGACAGCACATTCGGCCGATGGGAGAGGATGTTCGCGAAGGCGAGACCATTCTAGCCGCAGGGAGGCTCGTACGCCCGTACGAAATCAACATGCTGGCATGTTGCGGCAGAGAGAATGTGGCTGTGGTGCGACGGCCAAGAGTAGCGATCCTGGCAACTGGTGACGAACTGGTTGAGTTGGGAGAATTTCCGGGGCCGGCGAAAATTGTAAACAGCAACGCATATTCGCTGGCTGCTGCGGTCAAGCAGTTGGGAGCCGTTCCGGTGATGGTGGGAATTGCGCGCGACAATTTAGCGTCTCATCGTGAGAAATTGAAGCAAGGATTGGAGGCCGACGTACTGGTTACCTCTGCAGGAGTTTCCGTGGGTGAACACGACCTAGTGCGGGAGGTTCTGGAGGAAATGGGGGTCAAGATCGTCTTCTGGCGAGTCAGGGTAAAGCCCGGGAAAGCAATGGCTTTCGGCATGAAGGATGGGCGACCGGTATTCGCGTTGCCGGGAAATCCGGTGTCCTCAATGCTTACGTTCGAGGAGTTTGTGGCTCCTGCGCTGCTCAAAATGATGGGGCATTTCGAAATGGTGAAGGCGCTGTTTCCGGCAGTGCTGCAGAGCGATTTGCGAAAGAAGAAGGGGCAGACCGCGCTGGTGCGCGTGAAACTGGAATGCACTAACGGGAGATACCTGGCTTGGAGCGCGGGGAGACAGGACACCGGGCTGGTGAGAACGATGATGGATGCAAACGGCGTGGCGGTTCTTCCCGCGGATAGAGAAACCTTTGCAGCCGGTGAGGAAGTTCAAGTTCATCTGCTGGGCACAACTGCATTCTAGGGACTGCGGCTCTGCGATGAGATTGAGTCATGCGTCACACCGCAACGTGACCGGTGGATTCGATGTTTCCGCGTCTCGGTAGTAAGATGTGAATTGAATTAGGCGTACGTCTTCAGGGCGGGGTGTAACTCCCCACCGGCGGTGAGAGCCCGCGAGCGCCTGCGAAAGCAGGGTCAGCAGATCTGGTGAAACTCCAGGGCCGACGGTATAGTCCGGATGAAAGAAGATGTGCCATGCCGCGCGCAACCTTGGTTGCGTGGCTGCCATTGGTACGAGTTACAGCCCTGAAACGTTTTTCGTCGAATTACTAAACGAGGAGCGTTTCGAAAATGTCATCCTATCCTGCTGTTGCCGCCGTGCTGGAACCTGCGACGGATTCCTTCGAAGAGAGATTTCAACAAGCCCTGCAAGATATGCGGCGAGGCCATCCCGTTGTTCTTGTGGACGATTTTGATCGCGAGAATGAGGGCGACCTGATTGTCGCCGCAGAGAAGATCACCACTGCGAATATGGCTATGCTGATCCGCGAATGCAGCGGGATTGTCTGCCTGTGCCTGCAGGGAGAGACACTGGATCGGCTTAACATTCCACTGATGGTTCAGAACAATGAAAGCCGGTTCCACACTGCATTTACCGTCAGCATCGAAGCGCGCGAAGGCGTGACGACCGGAGTCTCCGCCAAAGACCGGGCTACGACCATTCTCACGGCGATTGCGGACGATGCACAGGCCTCCGACATAGTGAGCCCCGGGCACGTTTTCCCCTTGCGTGCGGCCGCTGGCGGAGTTCTGGCGCGAACTGGGCATACAGAAGGATCCGTGGATTTGGCGCGAATGGCGGGGCTGAAACCTGCAGCAGTGCTGTGCGAACTCACGAATCCGGACGGAACCATGACCAAAGGTGATCAGATTAGCCGCTTTGCGGAAGAGCACAGAATGGTTGTTCTCAGCATCGCCGAACTGGTTGAGCGCCGCCTGCACTCGGAATCGAGAGCACAGTGAGAGCGGTTGAAAGGGAAGGGCAAGATAAAAGCATGAACGGAGTATTGAGTGTCGCGCGAAAAGCGTGTGAAGGTTGCACGCGGCAAGTAGCTGACGCCAGCCTGCCAACACAGTGGGGAGATTTTCGCGCATTGGGATTTGAGCGTTTGATCAATGGCCGGGTTGAGACCGCGATGGCCCTGATTATGGGAGACATTTCCTTGGGGATTCCGCTAGTGAGGATTCATTCACAGTGTCTCACCGGCGAGGTGTTTGGATCGTTGCGCTGCGATTGCGGCGCGCAGTTGGATAGCGCAATGAAGTCGATCACGGCAGAAGGCGCCGGTATCCTTGTCTATGAACAGCAAGAAGGACGTGGGATTGGACTGATGGCGAAGCTCCAGGCATACGTATTGCAGGACGGCGGACTCGACACAATAGAAGCAAACGAGCATTTGGGTTTGTCAGCCGATTACCGCGACTTCGCTTTGCCCGTAGAGATACTCAAGCGGCTTGGCGTGGAGCGTCTGCGTCTGCTGACCAACAATCCGCAGAAGGTTGCAGCAGTGACCAACGCAGGGATTGAAGTGGTGGAGCGGTTGGCTTGTGAGGTTCCGCCCAGTCGTCAAGCACGTTTCTATCTCACAACCAAAAAGCTGAAGATGGGCCACGTACTAACGATGGTTTAGGTGATTGCGGAAGTCGCAGCAGAATTATCCGCTGGAGGTTTTGTTCCGTTCCGGCGTGCCATTTCCATGTGGAAGGGCGAATACTCACGCACCAGCGAGACAAGCTTTGCGAGGGTGGGCAGGCGATCATCGCTACGATATGCGAAGAGAAGATCGAGCTGGGGAGTTGGATCGAGGTCAATGGGCCGCGTCACCACGCCCTTCGGCGCAATCTCCTCGACATACGCCGAAAAGAAACAAAATCCGAGGCCTGAGGCGACTGCATTCATCGAAGTCATCAGGTTCTCACTGGAGAATCCCCTCCGAAATGTGACGCCTGCGCGCTGTTCAATCTCTTCTGTCATATTGTGAACAGCGGGAGCAACTTCCACCGATATAGGGATCAGATTCATCCTCGCCAGTTCTGTGACCGGAACGCGCTCCAGGGTCGCGAGTGGAGAGTCCTGCGGAAGAACCACTACAACATCCTCACGCATGTAGACTTCCGAGGATATTTCATTGCCGTCGATGGGGCCTCGCAGGAAACCCGCGCTGATTTCACGCCGTTGCAGTGCCCTCAACTGATCCGGCGAGGTCATGGTCTTGAGCAATAACTGGATATTGGGGTGATAGCGCAACAAGATGGGGAGAATGTGAGAGAAGATCTTTCCCTCAGGTCCGGGAACCATGCCAAGCGCAATCGTCCACTCCTCGGTTCGGGCAACGGAGCGCGCTTGTACGATTGCATTCTCCACGGATGCAAGGACTGATTTTGCCGAAGGAAGCAGGGCACGTCCAGCTTCAGTGAGTTGCAAGCGATGCCTGTCACGATGAAAAAGGGGAGCACCGACGATACCTTCCAATTGGCGTATCTGCTGGCTCAAGGAGGGCTGGGCAGTGTGAAGCTGCTCAGCGGCGCGAGTGACGTTCAGTTCCTCGGCGACTGCCACAAAATAACGAAACAATCGCAGTTCCATGCGGATTTCCTCGGATGCCAAAGAATTGTACCACGAACAAAAAACGGTGCCAGCATGGGAGCCAGCACCGCTCTAGCCGCGCCTGCGGAGATTATTGGCGGGCGTGTTTATACGAGGTGAGTCAGGTAGTACAAACCTATAACCACAAAGACCGCCGACGTTTTGATGCACGTGATTGCGAAAATATCTTTGTATGACTGCTTGTGAGTGAGTCCGGTAACAGCAAGCAGAGTAATGACTGCTCCGTTATGCGGCAGGGTGTCCATGCCACCGCTGGCCATGGATGCTACACGGTGAAGTACTTCCATTGGGATATGTGCGGCATTTGCGGCCGCGATGAATTGATCCGACATGGCAGCAAGAGCAATACTCATTCCGCCAGAAGCAGAGCCAGTGATGCCTGCCAGAACGTTGACGCTTACGGCTTCCTTGACGAGCGGATTGGGGACATGGCCGAGTGCATCGCGGATCAGCAGGAAGCCAGGAAGTGCTGCGATCACAGAACCGAATCCGTACTCGGACGCGGTGTTCAAGGATGCGAGTAGCGCACCGCCGATGGCAGCCTTTGTGCCCTCTGCAAATTTTGCATGAACCTTCTTCCAGCCAAAGATTACGACGGTGAGAATTCCAAGCACCAGTGCAACTTCAACCGACCAGATTCCAACCATTTTCGAGACTTGGACTGCAACAGGCTTCGCAGTGGACGTAAGCTGAAGACTCACGTTGTCACCGTAAACCCTGGGCAGCCAGCGGGTGATCACCATGTTCATGACGCCGACGACAAACAGCGGCAGGATGGCAATGATTGGATTCGTCATCTGGGTGAGTTCTATTGGTTCCGGCTCATTCAGGTGGCCTGTGCCATAACCTTCGCCTGACTTTGCGGCTTGTCTGCGGCGATAATCCAAGAACGCCATTCCTACCCCGAGAATAAAGACGGAGCCCAAAATACCAAGCCATGGAGCTGCAAAAGCATTGGTCTTAAAGAAAGTGGTCGGGATGATGTTCTGGATCTGCGGGGTTCCAGGAAGAGCGTCCATTGTGATGGTGAAAGCGCCCATGGCAATAGTCGCGGGAATCAGGCGCTTCGGGATGTTCACTTCGCGGAAGAGTTCAACTGCGAAGGGATAGACTGCAAACACAACTACGAACAGAGATACTCCGCCATAGGTAAGCAAGAGGCATACTGCGACGATCGACAACATAGCGCGCGACGGTCCGAGCAACTTCACTACGGAATGCACAATCGATTTTGCGAAGCCGGATATCTCGATAAGCTTTCCGAAAATTGCACCGAGCATGAATACAGGGAAGTAATTCTTGACGAATACGACCATGCTCTCCATGAACATGTTGCTATACACAGGGAGAACAGAATGAGGACTGGTGAGAAGCACCGCCAATAGGGCGGCTATCGGGGCGAATAAAATGACGCTGAATCCTCTGTACGCGACGTACATCAGAAAGCAGAGCGCTGCGATGCAAATTAGAAAACTCATGAGTTTCTCCTAAGAATAAACAGAGCTGCAAGATATGAAATGCCCGTTGAACACACTTATGCTCACTTGCGGCGTACCGCTTCTGCGCTGCTCCGAACGATGTGCAATTAGGGCTTTAAAGCTTTGGAATCAACCAGGGTGGAACCGGGTATCCGCTCGCAGACGCGCTACGCATCCCGGCTTCCACTCCTCTGGTGCCGCATACTTGCAGCCTTCCTCCTACAAAACGAAAAAGGAGGGAGAGATACTGAAGCAGTTAGATCTTTGTGAGCCAGCCCGGTAACTTCACTTCAGCAATGCCGTCCATGACAACGTCGCCAGTCTGTTTCGTAATGACGACGCTGATCTTTGCCACGGCCTTGGGCATAAGTTCGGTGATTGTCGCTACCAGCGTGACGGTGTCTCCGATGAATACGGGAGCCTTGAAATTCACGAGCTGGCTGAGGTATACGGTTCCGATGCCAGGCATATCGGTGGCCAAGACTTTTGAAATCATGCCGAACAGGATGCCGCCGTGCGCGATGCGCTGGCCGAATTTGGTCTTCTTGGCAAAATTGTCGTCCACGTGAATCGGATTGTGGTCGCCGGTCAGGTCTGCGAAACCATGAACAAGCTTGTCATCCACAAGTTGGGTATAAGTGCACGTCTGACCTACTGCGAATGTGGGAACTGCGGTGGTTGACATTGCTATTCTCCTTTTAAGGTGTCGCGCCGAAAAAACCATCGCGACGGTAAACTTGTTTTTCTAGCTGCAACGGAACGTTATGCCAAAGGTGGCGCGCGGATAGTTCCAGCTGGTGACTCCCTTGTCTTTGCACATGACGCGACAAGTGCCGCATTCGAGACAGCCTGCGTACTCAAAGTTGACTTGGTCATCCTTCAAGCGGTAGCAGCGGGCGGGGCAGACGATGAGACATGCGCGTTGCTTGCAGGTTGCACAGATTGCCTTGTCCACGAGGATGTGCGGATTGCCTTCATCCACGCTGAACTTGTCGAGCGAGAGCAATTCTTCCGGACCTAATCTCTTGATCGTCATAGGCTTCGATACGCTTTCCAGCCGTCGGCCGCCATCTGGCCGTAGCTTGCATGTTTTTTCACGACATCCAGTAGTCCCTTCATCATCGGCTTGGGCTGCTTGCCGTCCACGGTGAAGAGGAACTGCATGGCGTCATTGGCCAGCTTGGGATATGCGCCGAAGACACGGGACAACTCGAAGATGTTGTGAAAATTCTGATAGGCCTTCTGATTGGCGATGAGCAGCAGCTCTTCCAGTTGCTGCATGTAAAGCGAGCCACACTCGGCCGGTGCAGTGGATTTCAGAAACGCGCGTGCTGCAGCCAGGCCGCTGACAATGGCGAGATCCATGCCGCGGATGATCAGTCCGGTGTTGATGCCGAGTTGGGCAGCGTCACCGATGACGAGGAATCCCTCGCGATAAAGCCGCTTGGGAATTCCGTTGAACCCTATCTCAGGGACGACATGCGCGCCATACTCGACGCTGGTGCCTCCCTCGATGAGCGCCTGTATTGCGGGGTGCATCTTGAAGTCCTGGAAGATGTCCTGAATGTGGCGCTGCTGTTTGGCAGCCTGCTCCGGATTGAAAACAATGCCCAGCGAGATGCTGCCTTTGTTGGTGTACATGAAGGCGCCGCCGGAAATGCCATCGGTGCAACCGATCGCGACCCGCGCCGCGCCCTCATCGTCTTTTACGGCGAAGCGAGCGCTGATCAGGTTGTCGGGAAGCTCAATCGTTTCTTTTACACCGACGCCAACTGCGTGCGAGTTGACTTCGGGAAAGAGTCCGGCTTTTTGTCCGAGCAGCGAGTTGACGCCATCGGCGGCGATCACCACATCGGCGCGCATTTCTTCTTCGCCCGAGCGAATGCCGACGATCTTTCCGTTCTCTTCTATGAGGCCATCGACCAGAATGCCGCAGGCAACCATTCCGCCCTTCTCTTCGACTTCAGCGGCGAACCACTCGTCGAGCGCAGAACGCACAACGGAGTAGGATTGCGGAACCTCTCCACCGAAGTCCGGATCGAAGTAGTCCACGGTGGTTGCGCCACGCTCGTTGAGCAGCATGATCTGCTCGCGCACGATCTTGCGTTGCAGCGGAGCCCGCTTGTACATATCGGGCTCAAGCAACTCCAGTGCGTAGGTGTAAAGCCTTCCACCGGATACGTTCTTGCTGCCTGCGGTGTTTCCCCGCTCGAGCAGCAACACGCTCTTGCCTTCTTTGGCCAGGGTATAGGCGCATGCGGAACCTGCCGGTCCCGCACCCACCACGATTGCGTCAAACTTATCTTCAGCCATAGTTAAGCTACTTTCCTAACGCTGCGGTGAGCAGCGGTAGAACCTCGTACAGATCACCGACGATGCCATAATCGGCTGCTTCAAAGATTGGCGAGCGCTCGTCATTGTTGACCGCAACGATCACCTTGGACTCACGGCAACCAACCATGTGCTGGACTTGTCCCGATAAGCCCACGGCGATGTAAAGTTCCGGCTTGACGGTCTGTCCGCTGATCCCGATATAGCGTTCAATGGGAAGCCAGTGATCGTCTTCCGCGACGCCGCGTGTGCAGGCCAACTCGGCATGCAACGCGGAACCGAGATCCTCGGCGAGTTTCAGGTCTTCCTTCTTGCGGAAGCCGCGGCCCACCGCAACCAGTTTGTTTGCCGCCGTGATGTCGATGCCTTCGGAACTGGTGGAAGTGACTTCACCAACCGTGACCCGAGTGTCGGATTCAGCGGCAACGGTTTCGATTGTCGCAGCGGTTGCAGACGCCGGCGGCGGCAGGAAGGTACGCGCCCGAATGGTGGCAACGGCGGGAAGAGTGACTTCTTCTTCGCACACCGCGAGTCCCGCGTAGAGTACGCGCGTGGCCAGGAGTTTGCCGCCTTCAATGCGCAGAGCTTTAGCGTCGGTGGTCATGCCGGCGTTGAGTTTGGCCGCCACGTATGCTGCAACGTGTTTGCCGCGCAGCGTTCCGCCAACCAGCAGGACACTCGCTTCAGCGGTCTTTACCTGCGAGTAGATTGCGTCCGCCAAACCCTCTACCCATTTCCCTGCAAGCACTACAACCTTGTCGGCACCGAGTGAGGCGAGTGCCTTGGCGTCTGCCTCATTGAGTGCAATCGCTACGATCGGCTGCGCAAGGGATTGCTTCAATGCCAATGCGGGGGTCAGCAACTGCCCGGCCAGCGCACTGTCTTCTGAAAAAACAAATATTCCTGCCATAACTTTTGCGCTCCCTAGCTTAGGCCTTCTGAGACCAGGCTGGCTTTCAGCTTGGCTACGTTGTCTGCCGCGCTGGATTCCTTGTAGATGACATTCTTGCGCTGCATTACGAAGCCCTTTACGGACTTGCGTACGGCCTTGGGCTGAAGATCTTCAGGCTTCAATCCGAGATCGGCAATCTTGATCTCTTCATTCGGCTTCTTCGACGCGCCGAGAACCTGCTTCATGCTCGGAATGCGAGGCTTGTTGATTTCGCTGAGGACACTGATGACAACCGGAGTCTTGACCGTGACGTTTTCCACGCAGTCTTCGAGTTTCCGGGTTGCCGTGACGGTGTCACCCTCGACGCTCAACTTGTTTACAAAGCTTACGCAGGGAAGTCCCAACAAAGCAGCAAGCCGAGGCGCAGTCTGCTGGTTGAAAAGATCAGAGCTGCCTTCACCACAGAGGATCAGGTCGTACTGGCCAAGTTTGCGGATAGCTGCCGCGAGAACGTTGGCCGTGACGCTGGCGTCTGCGGCTTCGGCCGATGCGTCGCCAATCCAAAAGGCCTTTTCCGGCCCGCGCGAGAGGCAATCTTTAAGCGATTGTTTTACGGTGGGGGTGCCGTAGCTGAGAGCATCCACGGCACCTCCGTTTTTCTCGACGAGCAGGGCAGCTTCTTCAATCGCGTTGCGGTCAAAGTCGCTGATCTTGCCCTTGGCACGGCTGGAATCCAGGCTCAAGTCTTCGGGCTTGATCTTGATGTCCTGCTCGTCGAGCGTCCACTTGTAACAAACCAAACACTTCGGCATTCGAAATGGCTCCTG
>Ga0181537_10002316_pt1 | contig 16807 bp, 9 predicted proteins | sample PEATcosm2014_Bin_39_FD_119765 | JGI IMG/M metagenome (GOLD analysis project Ga0181537, IMG submission 119765) | Peatland microbial communities from MTU Mesocosm Facility, Houghton, MI, USA - PEATcosm2014_Bin23_10_metaG | ecosystem: Environmental > Terrestrial > Soil > Wetlands > Peat | place... | reverse complement strand
CAGTATCTCCAGCAGCTGGAACGGGGTCAGCTGGTTCTTGCGGATCTTCTGGCCATAGGAGGCAAGTCCCGAGGCATCCGCGGGCCTCCCCAGCGCATACACGTAGGCGGCACGGATGAAGGCGCTGACTCCGCGGGTGGACAGGTAGCTGCCAAAGACGTCCTGGCAGCCCTTGAGCTGCATCACGGACGCGATCGTCGTCGGGTCCGAGGAGACGAGCGCATCGATGCTCGCAACTGCCCCGTCCGAGTCCTCGGTGTAGGGCACCGGAAAGCGGCGTTGGATTTCTGCCTGCGAGGCACGATCCACCAGTGTCAGCGCCTGGTGTCGCAGCAGCCTCACGGACGCCGTGGCGCGCACGCGAAAGGCACACCAGCCGGCGGCGCATCCGGCGGCCGACAGGTCGTCGCGGAAAAGGTGTGCCAGCCCCCAGCCGATTTCCTGCTGCTGCTGATCCCGTATGCCGATCGTGACTGGATCGAGTGGCCTGTCGGAATCAAAAGCCCAGCCGGCGATGTACCCGGAAGACCCGAGACCGTCGATGTAGCCCTTAAGCACTGGCACCTGCCAGTCCAAGCATCCGCACGCAGCTGCGCAGCACGTCGCGGCTATCGATCTCCGTAAGGCACGCCAGCCCCCGCGGACAGTCCTTGGCGTGCTCGATGAAGCACGGGGAACAGGACATGTGCCGCCGGACGGCCACCGCGCACGCGCCGGTCGGCCCCCACTCGTGGGCATCGACCACGCCGGAATGAATGCCCACGGTGGGTATGCCGAGGCCTGCGGCCATGTGCTGCGGTCCGCTGTTGTTCCCGACGAACAGCGCGGCGCGGGACAGCAATGCCGGCAGCTCGGACAGCGCCAGCTTGCCGGCCAGATTGAACACCCCGGGGCGCTTTCCCGCACGGCGGATCACCTGGCGCACCAGATCGGCGTCATCCGCACCGCCGATGATCGCAACATGCACCTGCCCACGGTCCAGCAGCCCCTCGATCAGCTCAGAGAACCGCGCCAGTGGCCATTGCCGCATCTCCGAGCCCGCCCCCGGGTGTACGCACACCAGCGGCTTGGCAAACAGCCGGCGCACCAGCGCATCGCCGAGTTTGAGCGCCGACCTGGGCCACGACTTGGACAACGTCCTGGGCGAAATCGTCGCTCGCTCAGCCGGCTTCGAAGCTGCCTCGATCCTGTCTACCAGCGCGTTCAGATCCGACGTGACGTGGCCATGCTTGGCGCGCAGTGGCACGTCCTCATCCCACTCCAGTGCAACGTCCAGCCACGGAAACCTGCCCTGGTGATCGAATCCGGCCAGTATCCGCGCGCCGCTGAGCGGCAGCAGGTGGCGCGTATCGGGCTGCTTGCGCAGGTCCACTGCCAGATCAAATCGCATCGCGCGCAGGGATTTCTCCAGCTTCAGCAGTTGGTCCTGTTTCACTTTCACGGTTCCGAGACCGGAACGGGCGTGGAACAGATCGAAATTGACGATGCTGTCGACGCTCGCCTCGGCTTTCCAGATCGCCACCGTGCCGCGACCCGCCAGCATGGTGATGTGGGCGGATGGAAACGCGCGCTTGAGCCGTCTGACCGACGGCACGGCGGTTATACAGTCGCCGATGTGGTCCACCTTGACGATGAGGATCCGGCGCACCGATGCCGCGTCGAACAGCGGTGTGCCGGCATAAATCTCCTCGTAGGGCTCGCTGTCGATGCTCACCCGATCGTGCTCGAGCGACAGGTGCGGATTGAAATACGGATCCCCGGCGGCGATCGTGCCGCGCCACTGGTCGTGAAACACCCGCGCGTCGTAGTGGTCCTTCATCCCGCTGCGGCTGGCCAGCTCGTGATGGATCAGCCGCGCGTACGGCGTGTAGATGTTGGCGAGGCCCGCTGACCAGGACTTTAAACAGTAATCCAGGTCGCCGTTGACCACCGCGTGCGCCTGCTGGAAGCGTCCGAGCTTGTCAAACGTCTCGCGCCGCGTCATCAGGCAGGCGCCGGTGACGCCAATCACGTTGCGCTGCGTCAGCGCCAGGCCAAAGTAGCCCGGATCGTTCTGCTGCTGGTGCCGGAACACGTGGCGCCCCCGGCCCTCGCGATCCAGCGCCAGGCCGGCGTGCTGGATGGTGCGATCGGGGTACAGCAATTGTGCGCCGACCACGCCGACCTCCGGCCGCTGTGCATGCTCGACCAGGGCATCGAGCCAGTCGGGCTCGATGACCTCGATGTCGTCGTTCAGGAACAGCAGGTACTCAGCGCGAGCCCGTGCGGCGGCCTGGTTGTTGAAGCGCGACCAGTTGAAGGGTTTGTCGGTGGCAATGACGGTATCGAAGTTCTTGGCAAGCCAGCTCGTCCAGCGCTTGCGGTCATGAACGATATTCTCGATGCAGACTATCTCGAAGTCGCGATAGGCGGTCAGGTCGCGCAGCGATTCCACGCAGGTTTTGATCAGCCCGCCGGCGGCACAGGTCGGCACGATGATGGATATCCGTGCTCGCCTCACCATCTTGCGCTGCACACGATAGTAATGTGGCGCGCATCCGCGCTGGATGTCGCCGGAGATCTTCCGGCGGGTCAAGGCGGCCGCCAGCGCCTTGGATTCCACTGGTTCTGCGTCGTCCTGGTCAGGGGCGCGCTGGAACAGCAGTTTTGCGACATGGCGGATATGGCCTGCAGACTCGCTGAGCCGCAGGATCGCCTCATAGTCCCCGAGAGCAGATACAGCCTTGAGTTCAAGGCCGGAAGATTTCATCAGCTTTGAGGAAGCACACCATGCCCGACCGATATAGTTGGTCGATAGCATCAGGTCCGGCGACCATTGCGGCTTGAAGAACGCCTGCGGCTTGCCATCGATCGGGCTGCGGCGGCGTTCATCGCAGTAGATGAGCTCCGTCTGGCCGTCGAACGCGCTTGCCAGCGCAAATTCCAGCAGCGCATCGCAGCCCAACTCGTCCCCGGGCGCCATAGACAGCACATAGATCGGAGCCGTGCGCTCGCTCGGTGGCGGGCGTTTACCATCCATGACGACGACACGGTCGGCGCAGTCCTCGAACCCCTCGATCAGTGCCGCGCGGGCAGGATTGCCTGGCGCCATGCTCAGAAGCCATCGTGGGTAGACCTGCCGGCTGAGGCTCTCGAGACTTCTACGGGATTTTTCCATCAGGTCTTTGCCGATGCCCTGACGCAGAACGATACGAAACAGGGGATTCCAGTTCAGCCGCGCCAGCAGCGCGAGCTTCAGATCGACTTCAACCTGGCTCATCTTGCGCCGCAGCGACCATGGACCTCCCTGGTCTTCCAGCGCCGTGACGTCGATCGAGAATTCCTGGTGGACAGAATTGCCCGCCCGGTCGCGTGCCGTGACCGTCACCACGTGACGCCCGGCCGTCAGCATTTTCGGTGCGATATGCGCGGCGTAGCCACTTTGCAGGCAATCGCGCCAGTCTGGAAATTCTGCCGCGACGTCCGGCCGCCGGATACCGTAGTAAGCGACCGCTGCACGCTGCCCGTCCAGGGCGACCTCGACGCTCGCAACACCCTCGCGCGACAGCGCCCAGCCTATGACCGACAGGCCCCCCTGTACCTTCAGGTCCGCGACGCGATCTTCAGTCTTGGGCACGTCGATGAATAGACGCATGACCGGGCCAGTGGCTTCCCGGGCAGCGACGTCGGCGTTCGACCGCAGAGTCGGAATCGTGGCAGGTTGAGCGTCTTCCGCCGCTCGTGTGCGCAGTCCGCGCTTTGAGCCGACGGTCAGGTAATGAAACAGCGCGTTATCGGGCTTATCCCCCATAACCTGGCACTGGTCCAGGTAGTACGACGTATCGAAACCCGCATTGGGATTGCGTCGTTCGCGACAGCCATGCTCGAGGTAATGCACCAGAGGATCGACATTGAGCGCCGCGATGTCCGGATTGGCGCTCAAATAGTACGCAGCGTCGAACAGACCTGAATTGGCCAGTAAGTCGTACTCCCGAAATAGTATGGTCACCAGGTCCCCTGAAACGCGGTAAAGCTGCCCTCTTCGGCGATATTCCGAGCCATCAAACCATGAAGTCACCGCGAGCACGCGGTGTTCCAGACATAACAGCAAGGAGGGAGAGACTCAATTCTTTCGTTGATTGAATCGATAGCTTGGCATGAAGGCCGGCTGATTCCACCTGTCAGAAATGACTGTTAGCGTCACCATCGAGAAGCACGCGCAGCTACAGTCGCCCACGCGTTCCACAGCGGTGCGTAGACGCCGGTTTCTGGGCCAACTCAGTGCACGCATGACTGAATAGTCCGCGCTCCGAGCGAAGACCGGAAAAAGAATTAATAGAAATCAATGCTTAATTCTTTTGATTAAGTCAAATGTCGCCTTGTGACATGAGTCACACTCTTGGTAGGCTTCTTGCAGAGTGCTGTAAGTGCCTGCTCACAGCGAATTTAGGGCTTGTGTAGTAGGCGCGGCCGAACCGTCGAGCGGGCCAGGTCAGGGCGAGATTCAAAGAGAGGTTTCATGGCAAGTATCAGCATGCCCGGCGGTTCAACCCTCGTAGTCGGCAATGGAAACGACACCATCACGGTCTTTGGCAGCGGCACGGTCGTCGCCGGCAACGGGACGGACGCCCTCGACATCAAAGGCCAGGGTATCGTAGTCACCGGTAACGGTTCCGACACCGTCACCGTCGAAGGCAACGGCACTGTAGTCGCAGGTGGGGGCACCCCGGACGTCATCACGGTCTACAACGATGGCTACGTCGTCGCAGGCGGCGGCAACGACACGATCACGCTGGGCAACAGCGGCTCGGTGGTTGCCGGTTCAGGCAATGACCTGATCACGATCCACGGCCCCGGCGACATCTCGGTCGGCGGCGGCTCCGACACCCTGACGCTCTACAGCGATGGGACGATCAACCAGTACGGCTCATCCGCAAACGACACCATCGACCTCGGCACCGGCAACGACACCATCTACGAGCAGGGCCGCGCGACCGTGTGGGGCGCCTTCAGCAACGATACCTTCCGCAGCGCGACCATCGTCGGCGGCGAGCTGCAGGTGACGCACTCAGCCGGTGTCACCGACGCCATCGCCGTCAGCGGCACCATGACCCTGGTGGGCAGCGCCACGACCACCGAGTTCGTCGCCGGCAGCGGTTCGACCGACATGCGCGGCAATTCGGGCAGCGACACCTTCGTCGGCGGCTCGGGCTCCGACACGATGGTCGGCGTCGGCAGCAACAACGTGTTCGAGATTCTAGCCAACGAGCAGGGCGGCCAGCACGTCATCAAGAATTTCGTGTCGGGCGACCAGCTGTATATCGAAGGCTACTCGCTGTCCGCGCTACAGTCGGCTAACGACATCACGACCCACGGCGGCAACACCTACATCAGCATCGATGGCGGCAAGACCACGATCGAGCTGCAGGGTGTTACCAGCCTTAAGTCTGGCGACATCACCACGCACAAGCCCTGAGGTCTTCCTGGGATAATCAGGCATGACCCTGCCTGATAGGCTGACCGCCGATGCCGCAACCGGGTCCGGCAGCCTTGACGCGATGCTGCGCGCCTACCTGCTCCGACGACTGAACGCTAACCTGCGGGCTGCGGCGCCAAGCTCGCGAGCCGCCCCAAACCCGTGCATGTCCGCCGACCTGGATATCGCTCGCAGCCTGCACTGCGTTCGCAGCGCCGTGCGCGCTGGCAAGGTAGATGAGGCGCTGCGCCTGCTGGACCAAAGTTGGCGTTTCCACGACAACCAGGCCGCGATGCTGGCGCCGATCTACGGTGGCCTGCTGATGCTCGAGGCACGCGATCACGATGCGGCGCTGCGCCTGCTGCAGCGGGCCATCGAAATGACGCCCGATGCCGACGTCGCGGCACTGATCGCGCTGGCATCGTCGCGCCTGGGGCGCGCCGACGATGCGCGCCATCAGATCAGTGCCTCGCTGCAGGGCTACTGCGTGCTCCCCGCTGGAATGCTGTCCCAGATCGCAGCGACGATCATGGCGCAGTGGGGAGCGCCCGGCTGGATCGGTCGCGGCCCGGACTTAGGCCTGGTCGGGGAACTGTCGGCCGACGAGTCCTCGAACGTGCTCGATATCCGCCTCGACGGCAAGTCGGCCTTCACCCAGCTGCTGCGACCGGCCGCGCGTGAGGGCCGTCGCGCATTCAGTTTTACCTCCTCGCAGCTGATTCCCACCGCGACGTTGGACGTCGGCATCCGCGGCGTGCCTTTGCTCGGCAGCGGCGGCCGCATCTCCGCCGACTTCGCCCTCGACGGTCGGGTCGCCGGCACTGCACGCCGCCTCACCGGTTGGGTGCGGCTGGGCTGGCGGCCGGAAGCGAAGCTGCGGCTGCGCATCGAGGACGACAAAGGCCATCGCAGTAGCGTCAGGACCGACCGCGTCGCGTCGCCGGGCTGGCGCTGGCCGTTCGCGATCAACCTGCAAGCGCTTGGTCTTCGCGGCAACCGCTTTCAGGTGTCGGCGCAGCTGCCCGATGGCCGCTGGCAGGCGTTGCCGGATAGCCCGCTGCTGCTCGAACCGGCGCTGCGCGCCGGCGCCCCACCGCAGGCGCGGCTGTCGGCCTGGCGCCCCAATCGGATGCGCCAACGTCCACGAGCGGCGCTGAACCAGAATGCCCGACGCACCGACGTCATCATCCCGGTCTACCGCGGTCGTGACGAGTCGCTGGCCTGCATCGCCGCGGTGCTGGCGACGATCGATCGATCCGCCCGCCTCATTGTGGTCGACGATGCCACCGAGGATCGGGAACTGGCGGCGGCTCTCGATGTGCTGGCCGCCGAGCGGCGCATCACGCTGCTGCGCCATGCCGAGAACCAGGGCTTCGTGGCCTCGGTGAACGCCGCCATGGCGCTCGACCCGACGCACGACGTGGTACTGCTGAACGCCGACACCCAGGTGTTCGATGACTGGCTGTTGCGGCTGCGTGCCGCTGCCTACAGCGGTGCGTCCGTAGGGACGGTCACGCCGTTGACTAACGACGGTTCCATCGCCAGCTACCCGCGGCCGCATGGGGCTGCCATGGACCCGGAGGATGGCGCGGGGCTGCATGCTCTGGCGTCCGCGACCCACTCGGGCCGGCGCCTGCCGATTCCGGTTGGCGTCGGTTTCTGTCTCTATATTCGCCGCGACTGCCTGGACGCCGTCGGCAGTTTCGATGCCGCGGTCTTCGGCAAGGGCTATGGCGAGGAAACCGACTTCTGCCTGCGCGCCAGCCGCCGCGGCTGGTCGCATACGCTCGCCGCCGACGTGTTCGTCTACCACGCCGGCGCCGTATCCTTCGGCCCGCGGCGCGCAGCGCTGCTGGATCGCAGCCAAAGGCTCATCAACCTGCGCCATCCCGGCTACAACCGCTTTATCGCGGACTTCCTCAAGCAGGACCCCGTGAGGGCGCTGCGACGCCAGCTGGACGAGCGGCGCTTATACGCATTCGACGGTCGCTTCGTGCTGCTCGTGACCCTGAAGCGCGCCGGCGGCGTGGACCGCTACGTCGGCGAGCGTTGTCGCCGCGCACGCGAGCAGGGCCTGCATCCGCTGGTGCTGCGGCCGGCGAAAGCCGGTGACAGCAGCCGCTGTGAGCTGTGGACTGACGCGCTGGACGTACCGAACCTCGTCTACGACATCCCCGCCGACCTGCGCGCGCTCACCGCCGTGCTGAGTGGACTGACGCTCGAGACCATCGAGATCCATCATTTCCTCGACCTCGACGCACGGGTCATCGACGCAGTGCGCGCGCTACCCGTCCCCTACGACGTCCTGGTGCATGACTACGCCTGGATCTGCCCGCGCGTCACGCTCATCGACGGCAGCGGGCGCTACTGCGGCGAGCCGGCGGTCACGGTGTGCCGCAGCTGCGTGCGCCGCAATGGCTCTCATCTTGGCGAGGCGATCCCGGTGCCGGCGCTGCGATCGCGCAGCGCCGCCTGGCTTGCCGGCGCGCGCCAGGTCATCGCCCCCTCGGCCGATACCGCCGCCCGACTGCGGCGGCATTTTCCGACGCTCGAGGTCCAGCTGCAGCCGCATACGGCCGTCGGGCTACCGTCCGCCCCGCCGCACCCAAACCCGCAGCGGGAGCAGCGTGTACCGTCGAAAATCGCCAGCAAGGTCACGACCCGCGTCGCCCTGATTGGCGCCATCGGCGAGCACAAGGGCTATCGGCTGTTGCTCGCCTGCGCGCGCGATGCAAAGGCACGCGGGTTGCCGCTTGAATTCGTCGTGATCGGCTACACCGAGGACGATGCCGCGCTGCTGCGGACCGGTAGAGTGTTCATCACCGGCCGCTACACAGAGGGCGAAGCAGCCCATCTGCTGCGACGCGAGCACCCGGATGCGATCTGGCTACCATCCGTATGGCCGGAGACCTGGAGCTACACGCTCGACTACGCGCTGGCGAGCGGATTGCCAGTGGCGGCGTTTGACCTCGGCGCGATCGCGGAACGCCTGCTTAAGCATCCGAACTCCGATCGGATGCCGCTGCAGCTGCCGCCGCGGCAGATCAACGATCGGCTGCTGCAACTGGTCGAAGGGTCACAGCGTGACAGTGCACCTGCATCACGTTCCGATCAAACGCCGCTGGCGCGCCCGGTCGATGACGTTAAGATAAGGCTGCCGTCGACTACCGAGAACACCATGAAAAGGCCTGCCACCGGTAAGTCCGCGGAGGAAGTGCAAGAGGAAGCCATGAGTGCTTCCGTCCAGCTGCTACCGCTACCGTCGGGGCTGTACCTGTTTTCTGTCAAATCTGCGACGCCCGTGACCGCCGCCGTGACGGCCCCGCTGGCAGCCAAGGCTCCCGGCCAACTCTCGCTACCCGCTGTGCATGTGGGCTTAGGGCCCGGCGTGCGCGCCGAGCAGGTCGAATTCATTGCCGGCCCCTCGACCCATGGTGCCTGGCTGTTCGCACAGGGCGATCTGCTCGTGACCCGCATAAACGGATCCGGCGCCACCCTGATCATGACCTCGGTGCGCGCGCCCGGCGGCGAAGTGCTCGCGATCAAAGTCGAGCGACTGGAGTCAAGAGCCGACGCGGCGGCTTCATCGGCGGCCGCATTGCCAGCCAGGAGTGCCGAGCCGCCGCCCGCGGTCAGCCCGCCAACGCTGCACCCGCCGACGAAGAAACACCCGGTGAAATCCCCTGCCGCAGCGTCGACCCAGACGCAGGCCCGCGTGCCGGCGCCTGACCTGCCGCTGCCATTGCAGATCCAGGCGCACATCCGCAGCCGCGGCGACATGAGCTTCGCCGACGTGCCCTGGGCCGGGCGCGTGGCGCCGGGACTGTGGATCGAGTCGTTCGCGGTGCGGCCGTTGCAGCGCTTCGGCGCGCAGGACATCGAATACAAGGGACTCACCGGTAGCGGCTTTGAGACCCCGTGGCTCTCCGATGACCGGATGTGCGGTACCCGGGGCATGGCGGTACCGCTGGTGGGCTTTGCGGTGCGCCTGAAGCCAAGTAGCGCGACGGCAGCCTACGATTGCGAATACAGCGGATACTTTCAGTCCGGCGTCACGATCGGTCCGTTGCGTAACGGCGCGCCCTGCCGCTCAACGGTCGCCAACGATCCGCTCGAGGCTGTTCAGATCCGCCTGGTGCCGCGGTCGGGCACCGCAACGCAATCGTTAGCGCCAAAACCCGCTCTCGGGCCGCGCTCGGCCGCCAAGCCGCTGGCGCGCCCGGCCAAGCGCCGCGCAGGCGCGCACTCCCATAAGGCCAATGGCACTCACAAGGGCCGCGCTCGCAAGAGCAATGGCGCTCATACACAGGCTGCGGCGAAGCGCAAACGAGTCCCGCGAGCACTTGCGAAACACGCTCCGCGCCGCGCCCGTCCGCATGCGCATCTGAATCGGCGCCGCACTGCGCGCTCGACCCGCCGAATCTCCCAGCGCCGTCCGTGAAGGGACAGCGCCGCGAGCGCACGCTCGTCAACGTCGGCTGCGGACCGCGAAGCAACGGCAAGCTGCCGGGGTTCTTCAAGGACTGGCGAGAACTGCGCGTGGATGTCGATCCGGCGGTGCAGCCGGACATCGTCGCCGACCTGACCGACCTGTCAGCGATACCGGATGCCAGCGCCGATGCGGTCTGGGCGGCGCACTGCGTCGAGCACCTGTACGAGCACCAGGTACGGGTCGCGCTGGCCGAATTTCGGCGCGTGCTGCGCAGCGACGGTTTCGTCTGCATCATCGTTCCGGATCTGCAGATCGTCGCGCAGTATGTCGCCGCCGACCGCCTGCACGAGACCCTGTACGAGTCACCGGCAGGTCCCGTGACCCCGCACGACATGCTGTTCGGCTTCGGCGCGGCGATCGCCAACGGCCGCACCTCGATGGCGCATCGCTGCGGCTTTACGCCCAGCATGCTGCAGCGCTCGTTCCGGGAGCTGCCGTTTGGAGAGGTATTGCTGCGCCGACGCAGCGCGGAACTGGAACTGGTCGCGGTGGCGCGCCCGGTGCCCGCCAGGGACGACGCCGAACGCGCCGGGCTGATGAGCGCGCTTGGGCTGTGAATTACCTCTTTATCCATCAGAACTTTCCCGCGCAGTACCGGCATGTGGTGCGCCACCTGGCGGATCAATCGGGTAACCGCGTCTATTTCATCACCCAGCCGAATGAGAATTCGATGGCGGGAGTGTTCAAGGTCAGCTATCCGAAGGATCAGCGCGGACCGATCAACTGTCATGCCTACGCCGTCGAGCTCGATCGGGCCATCTATTCCGGCGCCTCAGTCGCGCAGGTGTGTCGCGGGCTGTCCGAGCAGGGCTTCAGGCCCGACCTGATTGTCGGCCACACCGGCTGGGGCGAGACCCTGTTCGTGAAAGATGTCTTTCCCGATGTGCCGCTGCTGGGCAACTTCGAGTTCTACTATCACGCCGAGGGGGTCGATGTCGGCTTTGATCCTGAGTTCGTCTCGATCTTCAGTGAGCCCTCGCGCCTGCGAGCCCGCAACGGCATCAGTCTCCTGGCCTGGCAGGGGGCGGACTGGGGCCATTCGGCGACCCGCTGGCAGCGGAGCCTGCACCCGGCCGAGATGCAACCTCGCATCAGCGTGCTGCACGAGGGGGTCAACACCGAGCTCGCCTGCCCGGATGCCAAAGCCTCGATCACGCTGCCTGCTTCAGGTCGCGTGCTCACGCGAGCCGATGAGGTGATCACCTACGTGGCGCGCAATCTCGAGCCCTATCGCGGCTTTCATATCTTCATGCGCGCGCTGCCGCAGCTGCTGCGAAGGAGGAAGCGCGCGGAGGTCGTCATCGTCGGCGGTGATGGCGTCAGCTACGGTGCACCGCCGCCACCGCGCTCGAGCTTCCGCGAGATGCTGCTGCAGGAGCTGGGTGCGAAACTGGACCTGACGCGGGTGCATTTCACCGGCATGCTCGACTACGCCAGCTACATCAATCTGCTGCAGCTGTCCTCGGTACACGTGTACCTGACCTACCCGTTCGTGCTGTCCTGGTCGCTGATCGAGGCCATGGCCTGCGGCTGCCTGATTGTCGCCTCCGCGACCCCGCCGGTGCTCGAAGTGCTCAAGGACGGCAAGAATGGACTCACGGTGGATTTTTTCTCGCCCCGCCAGCTCGCGACCCGCATCGAGGAAGCATTAGCAGCGCCCGAGAAGATGCGTGCACTGCGCAAGGCCGCGCGCGCAACCGCGCTTGCTCAATTCGACCTGAAGCGGCACGTCTTGCCGCGCTGGCAAATGCTATTCGACGACCTGGTGAATGGCCGCACGCCGCGCGCGCGCCCAGCCGTCGCGACCTGAGGGTCGATCAACATCACGCACAACGCCCGGCTTGCCTAAGACGCAATCGAGAGTCGTGGCCTGACGAGCGTTGGCTCCAATGCGGCGCCGAGGATGGACTTGGATACCGGGACCGGTGCGCCATCCGCAGCGCGCCGCACCTGCAGCGTCGCGAGCAGCACGGGACGCAGTTTGATCGGTGAGATGAACGTGAAGCTGCAGCGACCTTGGCCGAAACCCGCCTTGAGCAGATCCGGGCGGAAATCGCACGCCAGTACGGTGCCAATCACCCGGCCCTCGAGCACGATTTCCAGCAGTACCGGCAGTTCCGGGTGCACGGAGTCGTACGCCCAGCCGTCGAGCTTCCAGTCACCTCGAACGCATTCTATGTAGCCGTTCAGTGGGCCCGCTACGACTTCCTTTGACGCTCGCGCAACAACCGGTCGCAGTAGCACCTCCAACGCAGCTCCGCGTTCTGGACGTGGTGCACACAGTACGGGGTCATCCGGTGCACGGTAATCCGGGAACAGCGCATGAAACTCCGCCGCATTGTGAAAGCGCTGGCGGCCTTCCTCCCAGTCCGCGTACGTCTCGGACCAGGTGCCCTCGGCTATCACGCAGTCGTGGCCTTCCAGCTCGATCTGAAGGTAATCGAGGCGCTCCGGACACTCGTTTTGGGTAATCGTTATGCCGTTGACCAGCGACCGCGCGAGTACCAGGCTGCCCTCGATCAACATCGAGTGACCCGGCGAGATATATAAGTCCCTAGCCGGCAGGCGCTCGCCCAGCGAGCCTGCTCGCAGATGCACGGGGATGAATTCGCGGTTGTCACTCACCGCAGCTCCGCGGTAACTCTGTAGAGCGATCCACTTGATCCTTTGTATCCCACCAAAGCGGGTCACTACGCTATCGCCACGTCGGAGGTTCTCGATGAACGCCTCGCCGGTCGGCGTCAGAATGCGTGTGCCAGGCAGGTAGCAGTTGCTGCCACCGCCTTCACCAGCGACAGGAATTAAAGCCATGGCCCGTCATGCCCATGATTGCGGATACAGGTGCTGGGTATTTACACTGCTGAAACGTTGTCGTCAAACTCAAGCTTTCTCGCTTTCCGGACGCTACATAACACGATAGTAAATCGTTCGAACGCTCGACTATCACCGCGCGTACTCGGGATTCCTGCTGATAGTCGCGTTTGAACGTCTTGGTGCGCTCAATCCTTCGCATTCAGATCGGCCATCACGTCCTCGACGCGCGCGAAGCCCTTGAGCTTTCCCTTCCTCGCTTCTCTCATCGCCCGAATCGTCGCAGCGTTGGGGCTCAACGGCTCGAACGGCAGCGCCTTTTCCTTCGCTATCCGTACCATGAGCAACCGGAAAGCATCCGACACGGTCAAGCCCATGGCTGCAAGGACCGTCGCAGCCTTGTTTTTCGTGCGTTCATCGATGCGGGCTCGGACTACGGAACTTTCGGCCATGGCTCAATCTCCAATCAATGGGCTACAGACATTAGCGCACATACTCGGGTTTCCTCAGCTCCGACTCGAGACGCATAACGTCCTCCGCGGCATCGACATGCCCCGCCGCCCGCGCCTGCTGGTACAAGCTCAATGCGGCACTGCGATCGGCCGCAACACCACGGCCACTCTCGTACAGATCGGCAAGTAGAGCCATCGCTGCGGGATGCCCGGCATCGGCGGCCAGCCGATACCAGTGTGCGACCTCGATCCAGTCGTTGTCGCTGGAGGCCTTTTCCGCGCGCAGCGATCCCAGTGCCAGCTGTGCCGAGCGGTGGCCCTGCTGCGCGGCGGTGCGATACAGTCGCTGCGCCTCGACGTCATCGCGGGCAATACCGAGCCCACGCCGCAGACACACACCGAGGTTGTAGTGCGCATCGAGGTTGCCGCGCGCCGCCGCGCGCTGCAGGAGATCGACTGCCTGCGACGCATCGCCTTCACCCGATGGCTGCTGCAACAGCAGCCCTGCGAGCAGCACCATCGCCGGCACCTGGCCCTGCTGCGCTGCCGCGGACAGCCAGCGCCGCGCCTCTTCCGTTGATGGCTTGGTGCCAATACCGCGCAGGTAGAAATCCCCGACCATGCGCTGCGCGGTGGCATCGCCCTGCTGCGCGCCGTGCAGCCACAGCTGGAATACCTGCGCCAGCTCTTCATCGCTCGCGCCGGCGGCGAGTTTCGCCGATGTCACCGCCGCGATCGCGCCCGCGTGACCCTGTACCGCAGCGCGCTGGTACCACATCGCCGCGGTGTCGGCGTCTTTGGGCACGCCGCGTCCCTGCGTAAAGATGTCGCCCAGCCACGCCTGCGCGAATGCGTTGCCGCCCTGCGCCGCGCGCGAAAACCAGCGCAGCGCCAGCCGATCGTCCTGCGGGACATGCTTGCCTTCACAGTGCATGAGCGCCACCGATGACTGCGCATCCGGATCGCCCTGCGAGGCGAGCGCCGTCAGAAGTTCCAGCACCCTGGCCGCTGTGGGCGCGGCCGCATCGCTGCGCTCGAGCTGGCGTGCCAGCAGGCACGCGGCCGCTGTGCTGCCTGACTCGGCGGCGCGCTCCAGCCAGTCCATCGCCTTGTGTGGATCTGCCTCGACCAGCTCGCCTTCGGTGTACAGCCGGTACAGTGCCCAGGCTGCCGCGGTGTTGCCGTTCCCGGCCGCCTGCGCCAGCAATTCCAGCCCGCGCGCCGTGTCCTGCGGCACACCCAGCCCGCGCAGATGCAGGAACCCCAGGTTGTAGCGGCCTTCCTCGACACCATGCACGGTCGCCTGCGCATACCAGCGCGCCGCGGTGGTGTAGCTCTTGCGCACGCTCTCACCGCTGGCATACATGATCCCCAACCGGATGCAGGCGGCGCCGCTGCCCTGCTCGGCGGCGCGCCGGTACCAGGCGCGCGCCGCCTTCGGGTCGGCCGGCAGGCCCGATCCGCCGAGTTGCAGCGTACCCAGGTGATAGAGGGCCTGGACATCGCCCTGCGCCGCAGCGCGATGAAACCAGTCTGCAGCGGCCTCGAAATCCTGCGGCAGGCCGAGTCCTTCCGCGTACATGGCCCCGAGTCGTTCGAACGCGGCGGTGATGTTGCGATCCGCGGCCTTGGCCAGCCAGCGCGCCGCCTCGCTCGCATCGCGCGGCACGCCTTCGCCGGCGAGGTACATCTGTCCCAGCAGATACTGCGCCTCGCCGTCGCCAAGATCCGCGCCCTGCCGGCACATCACCGCTGCGGTATTCAGGTCCGGGTCGGGACCTGAACGAAACAAGTGCACCAGCGACAGCCACGCTTTCAGGTACCCGCGCGAGGCGGCACGCCGCAGCCAGGTCTCGGCCTTAGAGGCGTCCATCTCCACAAAGCGGCCGCGACGATACAGTTCTCCGATGTGAAACATCGCCGCCGGCTGGCCGGCAGTGGCCGCATGTTCCAGCAGCGCCAGCGCGCGCGTCTCATCGTGCGTCACCCCATCGCCGTACAGCAGCAGCAACCCCAGGCACAGCTCCGCGGTGGCATTGCCCTGCGCGACGCAGCGCTCCAGCCAGTCGATGGCGCTGGCATGTTCGCGCCGCTCGCCGTACGCGCCCGCATACAGCATGCCCAGACCCAGCTGCCCGGCAAGCTGCCCCTGTTCGGCCGCCGCGTGGAACCAGTGCTCCGCGGCCAGCAGGTCGCGCTTGAGTCCCAGGCCACTCGCACACTGGTGCCCGAGGCGCGCCTGCGCGCCCGCATCGCCGGCGCGGGCCGCGCGATGATTCCAGTCGGCTGCCTGCGCAAGATCCTGCGCGATGGCCAGTCCCTTCGGATACAGGCGCTTGAGCAACGATCCGGGGCTGTTGGGATCGGCGATGCGCTCGATCGCCGCTGCCGTTGCCGTGTCCGGCGGCGCCAGACCGGTCAGAAAAATCTCTCCCAGCCGCGCCTGCGCCGCGACCAGGTTCTGCTCAGCTGCGCTGCGATACCAGCGCTCGGCCTCGACGAAGTTCTGCAGCACCCCGTCGCCACGCTCGTACAGCTGTGCCAGCCGCAGCTGCGCGCGCGCGTCGCCCTCTTCCGCCAGCTTGCGCAGCAGCGCGGCGCCTTCCGCGTGCCGCCCCTGCGCATACACCTGCTCGGCGTGCTCAAGCCTCGCCGCTGGCTTGCGCCGGAACAGCCTTGCGAACAGTGATCGCTTGCTCACGGAGAGTATCGCCGCCCTGGCATTTGCCACTCACGCTGATCGGGTCAGCGTCGACAGGTCATCGACCGTCGACCGATCACCCACTTAGGACCGCCTTGGCAAGCATATACCGGGGGGACAAATTTGCAGATTCCGGCTTGACAGATTCTGCGTTGAAGGATTGCGGCAAGCGGTTACCGCCTGACTCCGCAGCACGCCAGCGCGCAAAGTGGTATGATCAGTATGGTCATAACGATTACAGTGATTGCACAACATGAAACGTGAAGCCTCGGCGATGACGGTGCGCCAGAACCTCGGAGAACTGCTCAATCAAGTGCAGTACCGCGGAGACTCAGTCGTGGTCACAAAGGACGGCAAGCCCGTGGCGGCGCTGGTCGATTACCCCTTGTACGAGCGGATTCGGCGGCTCCGGGACATCTTCGATCGCCTCACCGAGCAGTTAGGGCATGTGTACGAGAAGGTGCCCGTCGAGCGTGCGCAAAAGGAAATCGATGAGGCGGTCAAACACGCGCGTACGTCGCGTCGCCGCCAGCGCTGAGCATGAAGGTCGTGCTGGACACCAACGTACTGGTGTCGGCGCTGCTGAAAGTCGATGGCATTCCGGCGCGAATACTTAGTGCCGTGTGGGACGGCAACCTTGAACTCCTCATCAGCACCCCTCTCCTGGAGGAATTGGCCGCAGCCCTGGAATATCCGAAGATCCGCAAACGCCTCGTGGCGGCGGCGGTCGATACCAGGCTGTTCCAGGAACTCCTCCCTTTCTATACGATCTCGGTGACCATCGGCGACGTTGCGGTTCCCCGGCCCCGAGATGCCGATGACTGGGTCGTGCTGGCGACTCTGGTTGCCGGCGGCGCCGATTGGCTGGTCACCGGCGACGCCGATCTGCTCGAACT
>Ga0181537_10002315_pt1 | contig 16816 bp, 17 predicted proteins | sample PEATcosm2014_Bin_39_FD_119765 | JGI IMG/M metagenome (GOLD analysis project Ga0181537, IMG submission 119765) | Peatland microbial communities from MTU Mesocosm Facility, Houghton, MI, USA - PEATcosm2014_Bin23_10_metaG | ecosystem: Environmental > Terrestrial > Soil > Wetlands > Peat | place... | reverse complement strand
GGCGATTCACGCAGCGAGAAGATGCAGTCGCAGATGAACGTGCGCATCAAATTCCGCGAAAGATTCCGCCCGTTCGCGCCGAGCGTGCTGGCCGAGGATGTTTCCGCCAATTTTGAACTGGATCGCGAGTCGCCTTATATGCTGCTTGTCGCGCCGGTGCGGAAGGAATTGCGCTGCGAGTTGAGCGAGGAGCAGAAGCGCGCGATGCTCGACCCGGATTTGCGCAAGCGCGTGAATGTGAAACGCTCGACAATTCCAGCCATCACGCACGTTGACATGTCCGCGCGAATCCAAAGCGTGGATGAAAAGCGCAACGGGCGTTATTACCGGCTCATCCGCGAATTCAAAAAGCAGACCGGCGTCGGCGTCATCATCAACACGAGCTTCAACATTCGCGGCGAGCCGATTGTCTGCACGCCGCAGGATGCGTATCGCTGTTTTATGGCGAGCGACATGGATGTTCTCGTTTTGGAAAATTGCATCCTCTACAAAACCGAGCAGCCGCAGCTCGGCGAAAAGGAAAAACAAAAATACGTCGGCAGTTTTTCACTGGATTGATTTATGATGAATCCTTTTGCAGAAACGAATTGGAACCCCGATTTGCGGGCGCGGAAAAAATTCGCCGTCAGCCTCGTCATCGGCTTTCCGATAATTGCGATTTTATTCGCGCTGGTTTCATATTTGAAGACGCACAGCGTCGGGCATTTTCCGATTTGGCTTGGCGGAATTGGTTTCGTCACCGGAATTATTTTGTGGTTGCTGCCGCAAATCGCGAAGCCGTTTTATCTGGTCTGGTATTTCATCGCGTGCTGCATGGGCATCGTCGTCGGAAATGTCCTGTTCGCGCTGTTTTTTTATCTCGTTTTCACGCCGCTCGGACTTTGCTTGCGGCTGCGCCGAAACCAGCCGGTCACCAAAGGTTTCGACAAGACCTGTAAAAGTTACTGGCGCGACGCTGAAAAGTCAGTTGATTCGGAGCGTTATTACCGGCAATTTTAACCACCAAGCTTATGGAAAACGACAAACGCACAGAATTTGAAAAATCCGGCGACCAAAAAGACATCGGGCTGTTCGGCGAGTTCGTCGGCATGATGAAGCAGAACAAAAAATACTGGCTCATCCCGCTGGTAATCATTTTGGTTTTGTTCGGCGTGCTCATCATCCTCGGCTCGAGCGCCGCCGCGCCGTTCATTTACACGTTGTTCTGAAAATCGCGTGACAGACATTCTAGCCCATCGCGCGAATGTTGGCGGGCCAAAACCCGCGCTCGAAAATTCCCTCGCGGCCACGCAGCGCGCGCTGGAGCTGGGCTTCGGCCTCGAAACGGATTTGCGGCGCGATTCGCAAAAAAGATTTTACATCGCGCACGATCCGCAGCCGAGGACGGCGGAAAATGATTTCAAACAATTCGCCGCGCTGTTCCGAAAATTTTCAAATCTGACAATCGCGATGAATGTGAAGGAACTCGGCTACGAAGCGGACTTGGTCGCGCTGCAAAAATCCGGCGGCTTGGGCGGGAAATCTTTTTACTTCGATTTTGAATTGCTCGAGCCAAAAACGCCGGGAAGTTCGCAGCGACAGATTCAAAAATTGCCAGGCGGCGGAAAAATTTCGATGGCCGCGCGCTTGAGCGACCGTGGCGAATCGCTGGATCAATGCCTTTCGATTCCGGCGAACGTCGTCTGGGCGGACGAATTTGATTCGCTTTGGCTGACACGCAAGGAAGTTGAAACCGTTCACGCAACAGGCAGAAAGTTTTACGCGATATCACCGGAGCTTCACGGGTTTGACGAAGCGGCCCGACTGAAACGCTGGCAGAAATTCAAGGATTGGAAGATTGACGGGCTTTGCACGGATTTTGCCTTGTCCGCGCGCGAATTTTTTCTACGATAAGCTTCATGCCGCTTGAACGCCATCGCCTCGACCGCTTCACAAAAGGCTGGTTCGTCGGGAATTTTTCGCCGACGCTCATCGCCAGCGACGCGGTGGAAGTCGCCGTGAAAAATTACAAAGCGGGCGAAAGCGAAAGTTCGCATCATCACAAAGTGGCGACCGAGTTGACGGCGATTGTCAGCGGGCGCGTGAAGATGTCCGGCGAGGAATTTGGCGCGGGCGAAATCGTGAAAATTTATCCGAACCAGTCCACGGATTTCACCGCGCTGACGGACGCGACGACGCTCGTGGTGAAAATGCCGTGCGTATCCGGCGACAAATATGTGGATTGATTTTGCGGCATGAAAATTAAAGCAGTTTTATTTGACCTCGATGGCGTCCTTGTGGACGCGACCGAGTGGCATTTCAACGCGCTCAACCGCGCGCTCGCGCTCTTCGGTTACACGATTTCGCGTTACGAGCATTTGACGACTTACAACGGTTTGCCTACGCGAAAAAAATTGGAAATGTTGTCGGTGGAAAAAAATTTCCCGCGCGGGCTTCATTCGCTCACGAACAAGATCAAACAAAAATACACGCGCGAGGAAATTCTCCGCAATTGCACGCCGGTTTTTGAGAAGGAATTCATGATGCACCAGCTCAAGCGCGACGGTTACAAGCTCGCGTGCTGCTCCAATTCCATCCGCGAAAGCGTCGAACTGATGCTGCGCGGCAGCGGAATCATCGAACTTTTTGATTTCATCGTGAGCAACGAGGATGTGAAAAATCCAAAGCCCGATCCGGAAATGTATCTGGCCGGTTTCAAGCATTTGAAATTGAAACCGAGCGAATGCGTCATCGTCGAGGACGCCGGACACGGAATCGAGGCGGCGAAACGTTCCGGCGGAAATCTTTGCCAGGTCGCCGGATTCGGCGACGTGGATTATTCGCGCGTGAAAAATTTCATCGCGTCGGTCGGGAAAGGAGAAAAATAATGCTCCAAATCATCGTTCCACTCGGCGGCAAGGCGGCGCGTTTTCAGGAACGCGGCTACACGTTTCCCAAACCGCTCATCGAAATCGGCAACCGTTCGATGATCGAAGTCGTGCTGGAAAATCTCGCGCCGCCCAAGCCGCATCAATACACCTTTATTTGCCGCAAGGAACATCTCTCGCAATTTTATCTCGGCGACATGCTGCGGCTGCTCGCGCCGGATTGCCGCATCATCCCGCTTGAACAGGAAACGGCGGGCGCGCTTTGTTCGGTGCTGCTGGCGATTGATGACTTGAAACTTGACGCGGAAATTCTGATCGCGAACGGCGACCAGTTTATTTCCAGCGGACTCGAACCGTTTTATAAAGCCTGCCGCAAACCGGGAATTGACGGCTGCATTTTGACTTTCACCGCGACGCATCCGCGTTGGTCATTCGTGAAAACGGATGAAGCTGGATTTGTCACGGCGACGGCGGAGAAAAAACCCATCAGCAAGCAGGCGACCGCCGGCATTTATTATTTCCGCAAGGCGCGCGACCTCATTGAAGGCGCGGAAAAAATGATCGTGAAAGGTCTGACGACGAGCGGGCAATTTTTCGTCTGCCCGGTTTTCAACGAACTGATCCTCGCGGGCAAAAAAATCACGACGCATCATCTGCCCGACGGCGCGATGCACAGCCTCGGCACGCCGGAGGATTTGGATCTGTTCTTGAAAGAGTTCGGCGCGGGACACCAAGTCAAAAAATGAGCGCGTTGCAAATCGTCGTTCCGATGGCCGGACGCGGCTCGCGGTTTGCGAACGCCGGTTACACGACGCCCAAGCCGCTGATTCCAGTCGGCGGGCGCCCGATGATCCAGTGGGTCATCGAAAACATTCGCCCGCAGCGCGCGCACCAGTTCACGTTCATCTGCCTCGCCGAGCATCTGGAAAAATTTCCGGAAGTTCCCGCCGAATTGAAACGGATTTGCCCCGGCTGCAACATCGTCGCCGTGCGCGCTGTGACCGAGGGCGCGGCCTGCACCGTTTTGCTCGCGAAAAATTTCATCAACTCCGGCGACCCGTTGATGATCGCCAACAGCGACCAGATCGTGGATTTGAAGATTGACGATTATCTTGCAGCAGGCGATGCGCCCGACGTGGGCGGATTGATCATGACATTCTGGTCCGACCACCCAAAATGGAGTTATTGCCGGATGCGCGCGGACAATTCCGTGAGCGAAGTCGTGGAAAAAAAAGTCGTCAGCAACGAGGCGACCGTGGGCATCTATAATTTCCGCCACGGAAAAGATTTTGTCCGCGCCGCCGAGAATATGATCGCAAAAAACCTGCGCGTGAACGGAGAATTTTACGTCGCGCCCACTTACAACCAGCTTATCGCTGAACTCGCGAAGATAATCACGGTCAAAACCGGCGTGGAACGAAACGGAATGTATGGCCTCGGCATCCCCGAAGACTTGGATTTTTTCAAGACGACGGAGTATTATCGGCGGCGCGCAAAATGACCATCGAAGTTTTAATCCCAGTCCGCAACCCGACGGAAGTCTTTGCCAAAACGTTTGACTCGCTCGCGGCGCAGACGGACAGGAATTTTTCCGTCCTCATCAGCGATAATTTTTCCACGAAAGGTTCGGAACAGATTGAAAGCGCGCTGAAAAAATTGTCCGAGGCTGGAATTGCCGCGCGCAAAGTCCGGCCGCCGTCCGAACTTGGCCGCGTCGAGCATTGGAACTGGCTGCACCAACAATCCGGCGCCGACTGGTTGAAACCGTTGTTCGCCGGCGACTGGCTGGAACCCGCCTACATTTCGCGCGTGCGCGAGATCGCAGACGCGACTCCCGCGTGCCGCTATATTTATTCCAACGGCTACACCCACCGTCCGGGCGAGCCGGATTTCACCTCGCACAACCGGTGGGCGGGGCGTTTCAACACCGCGAAGGAAATGCAGGACGTGGTGCTGCGTCACGGGATGCAATTCGGCCCGCCCAGCGCTGCGGCTTACGAACGGCAGGCGTTTTTGTCCGCAGGCGGCTACGATCCAAAATTACCAATCACCGCTGATTCCTATTTGTTCTGCAAACTGGCGGCGCGGTTTGGGGCGGCTGGAGTCCAGGAAAAACTCGTCCACTTCAACATCCACGCCGCGCGGTATTCCACCGGGCTTCCGGAAAAAAGGCGGGAAACCTTTCGTGAAACCATCTCCTATTTCTTCGCGCTGGCGCGCGACGTGCGCGCCGACGGTGGCCGGATTCCGGTTTTCGGGTTTTTGCGGCTGCTCGCGCGGGAGACGAGAAATTATTTTTTCAGGAGATGACCATGCCCGACCTCACGTTTTATCACAATCTGGCGATGCGCGCGCGGAGGCATCCGGCGCTGCACCGGCCATTGAGAAAAATCAGGCGGCTGCTGACGGAGAAAATCCCCGCGCTGCTGCCGGATTTTCTGCGCGCGGTCGCGCCATCGGGCGATTTTCGCCTCGGCCCGCCAAAAAGTCCGTTCTCGATTTACAAATCGCTCCTGGAAAAAGACCCGCCGCCGCATCGCGTCATTCTTACCGGCCAAGGTTCTCCGAAAACGACGCCCGGCTCGCTCCAAATCGTTTGCAACTTGCACCAGCACGAATGCCAGCCGTGGCCCGTTTTTTGGAGCCGGCACAAAGATGCGCGGCTCGTCTCGTCCTCGCTCGCGCTGCTGGACGGACAGAAACGCGTCGCGCTCGAATCCATTTATGGAAACATCGGCTGGAAAGACGATCCGGCGTGGAATTATCCGGTCTTGCCGAAGCCGGTTGAGCTTTCAGGAAACTGGACGAGCCTTGTTTCGCGCTGGTGTCCCAGCGGCGGCGTGCCGACGTTCACGCACTGGATCCTCGACGCGCTGCCGAGGCTGGCGATGCTGCCGGAATTTCCGCCGGACACGAAAATTCTCGTTCCGTCGAAACTGGCGGCCTACCAAAAGGAAACTTTGCAACTGCTCGGCTTGCTTGACCGCATCCGTTACGCGCCGGAAAAACATTTGATTGCGGAAAACTATTTCTTCGCGTCGCCGACGGCGATGATCGACTGCTACAATCCGTTCGGCGTGGATTTTCTGCGCGAAAAATTTCTGCCGCTCGCGGACAAAAATCATTCCGGCCCGAAAAAATTCCTCATCCACCGCGCCAACAAGTCGCGCGGCATCGTCAACGAGGCGGAGGTCTATGGATTTTTCCGCAATCTCGGCTGGGAGATCGTTGACACGGAGAAATTGACGTTTGCGCAGGAGATAAAACTGTTCAACGACGCCGAGGCCGTCGGCGGCGTTTTCGGCAGCGGCTTCACGAACGCGATCTGGTGCAAAAAAGGTTGCAAGCTGCTTCCGTTCGTGGCGGACAGCTGGCTGGACGGTTATGTGGAATGGATCGCGGAAGTCGTCGGCGCGGAATTTCATTACCGCATTTTTCCGTCCGACTACGCGATGCGCGCGCGGGTGGATTTGAAAACGGTCGGGGAAATGTTGAACTCAACGGGACTTTCAAAATGATCGGCTGGTTCCAACGCAACCGCACGTCCGTCCGCATGGCGTTTATTTTGCGGCTGTTTGCGATGGCGGCCGGCGCGCTGCTCTCGCTGCTCTGGACGCGGCTGCTGTTGCGCGCGATGGGCGACTCGCTCAACGGGCTTTTTTTAAGCTTTCTGGCCGTGTCGCGGCTCGGCGGCGTCGGCGATTTTGGCATCAGCGGCGCGGTCGGCATCAAGGCCGGAATGATGATGGGGCGCGGCGAAAACGAGCCGCTGCGAAAGCTGCTCGCGTCGGCGCGGTCGCTGTTTCTTTTTCTGGCGGCGCTGAATTTGATCGTGTTCGCGGCCTTGTCCCCGTGGCTGCCGCAGTGGCTGCATTTTCAAAACGTGCCCGGCACCGGTTCACTGCCACTGCTTTTCTTCTGGGCCGGCGTGACCGGCGCGGTCGTCATCCTTGCGGGTTATTTCAATAACTTGAATTATGCCCACGGCACGGTGACGTGGCCGATTTTTCCAAGCTTGTTCATCGGGCAGATGCTCGCGCCGCTGCTGCACTGGCAACTGGCAAAAATGCGCGAGCCGTTGTGGGTGCAAAACCTGCCTTACGTCATCACGACGATCATTTTGAGCTGGCTGGCGTGGCGGATGTTGAAATGGTCGCACGCGTGGCTCGGCGAACTGCGCCCGCTTCATTTCGACCGCGCGTTGTGGAAAATCCTGCTCGGCACGAGCTTCTGGGTCTATCTTTGCGCCCTCTGCAACGCGCTCTATTTCAACACCGACTGCCTCGTCATCAACGCCGGCTTTGGTTCAGCCATCGTTCCCACCTACATGAACAATTACAAACCGTGCGCGCTCATGGTGACACTGCTGTTGTCGGCGAGTTTTGTCAGCCTGCCGAAAATCACGCAATGGATTTCCAGCCCGCACAAGGCCGACCGCGAACGGCTGCTGCTGGAGGCAAACCGGCTGAACATTTTTCAAATCCTGCTCGGCTGCGGCGCGGCGCTCGGCTATCTGGCGTTCAACCACTGGTTCATCCAACTGTGGCTCGGCGCAAAATATCAATGCCCGCTCGCGTGGCAGGTCGCCTTCGCCTGCAATCTTGCCATCACCACCGGCGGCGACGCCGGGATACAAATTGCATCCCGCTGCGGAGACAGCGGCATAAAAAAAATGGGCGTGACTGCGGGCGTCACCGCGTTCCTGAACCTCGCGCTGGCGTTGTTTTTCATGAAAATGGGCTCGGTGACGGGCATCGCCTTCGCCGCCGTGATTTCGCAATCGGTTTTGAGCCTCGTGCTCGGATGGTTCACCTGCCGCCATTTGAACCTGTCCCTGTCGCGCTGGACGGCGAAAAGCTGGCTGCTGCCGCTGGGAATCGTTTTGGCGGCGGCGGGATTAAAAACAATTTTCGACGGGCAGACTTTTTTTGAAACCGGCGCGCTGCTCGGCGGTTACGCCGCGCTGCTGCTTGTCGCGGCGATTTTCGCCGGGCTGAACCGCGAAATGCTCCGCTCGGAAATCGCCGCCGTCCGCGCGATGCTGAAAATTTAACTGTTCAAATAAAATTCCGTTCGCGCAACTGGCGGATGAACTCGCGCTCGAAATGCGCGAACGAAAACAATTCTGCATCGAGCAAGACACGCGGCTGCCAGTCCGGTGAAAGGATTTTATCCGACCAGTTGAAAACCGCGTCGGCGACCGCCTGCGGATCGCGGATCGGGACGACCTCGCCGTTCACGCCCGGCCGGATGAAATCGTTCGCGCCCGTGTTCGGCGTCAAAATGGCCGGCAAACCGCAGGCCATCGCCTCGCACGCCGTCCGCACGAGGCCTTCTTCGAGCGACGGCAGGACAAAAATGTCCGCGCTTTGCAGACGCGCCGCGAGTTGGTCGGGAGGCAACGACGGCGACCATTCAATCGGCAAATCGTTGTAACGGGCGAGGATCGGCTTCACATCGTCCTGCACGGCGCGCGTGAGCAGCAGCCGCGCGGCGGGGATTTTTTTCCGGATCATCCGGAAAGCTTCGAGCAGATAAGGCGTGCCTTTGCGAAGTGAAAGGCTGCCGGTGTTGATAAGGGTCAGCGGCCGGTTTCTCGGGCGCGGGACGGCGCGCGGCGCGAACAATTCCAAATTCACGGGATAAACATTTTTCAGAATTTGCTCCGGCTTGAATCCGCGCGCCAGAAACGACTGCGTGACGTAATTGCTTGGCGACAGGACGAAATCGGTCTGCTCCGCGAGCATTTCTTTCGCGCGCGCGATCCAACGCGGCGCGACGGGCGGCGTGGGGCAATCCCAGCGGCGATGTTCTTCCGTCAAAATTTCCCAGAAATTTCCGATGTGCGAATTCCCCGCGTCCACAAACGTTTTCCCGCCGTGCGCGCGGACGAACTTGAAACTTTCATTCGCGTAACCGTAGCTGGAAATGATGTGGTCGCCGGGCGTGAGTTGTTTTTTCACCCATCGGTCGAACCACGGCAGCAGTCCAAAGCGAAATGATTCCGCGCGGAAAGGCGGAAGGATTTTTGACGCCGCAAAGCTGGCGAGCCCGAGCGCGGGCAGCAACCGCGTCCGTTCCGGCGGCACGCCCGCCGTGCCGCGCCGCGTGCCGAGCGCAAGGAAGCGCAGCACGCCGATTTTTTCCAGCGCGCGCGCTTGGTTGTCGCACACGGAGCGTCCGGGCGTGGCGACGACGAATTTTCCCTTATCGGCGGATGGATTCATAAAGACTCAAATATTTCCCAACCATTTTATCCGCCGTCATTTCTTTTTCCAAAACGGATTGCGATGCGCGGCGGCTGAAACGCTCGCGCAATTTTTCGTCGCCCATCAATTTTTCCAGCGCGTCCGCCAGCGGCGCGGGCTGGCCGACGGGCGTGAGAAATCCATTGTCGCCGTCTTCAATCAAATCCGCCGTGCCGCCGCAGCGCGTGGCCACGCAGGCGCAGCCGTAAAATTGCGCCTCCTGCAACGAAAGCCCAAGCCCTTCATAAACCGACGGCATGGCAAAAATCGCGGACTGCCGCATCCAGTCGCGCAATTCATCGTCGCTGCGCGAACCGAGGAATTGGATTTGGTCTTCCAATTTTTCACGCGCGATGATTTCGCGGATGCGGCGCATCATCACGTCGTCATCCGCGCGCCCGATGAAAACGAGTTTCCAGCCGGGGAAAATTTTTGAGATGCGGGCGAAGGCTCCGACCAGAAGCGCCTGGCCTTTGCGCGGGCCGATTGTCCCGGCGCAAAGGATTGTTTTTTTCCGGTCAAAATTTTCCGGCGGCGGCGTCCCGTGCAGGCGCGAATGGTAAATCCAGCGGAATTTTTCGCGCAAGGGCGGATACCAGCGGCGCAGGTTGCGGAAATCATTTTGCGAAACGGCGACCTCGCAGCGCAGGCGCGAGAGGATGATTTGTTTGCTCGCCCATGCGGGCAGGAACAGCGCGAGTTTCAAAAATTCCCGATGTTCGCCGCAATAGCCTTCGGTGATGGAAAACGCGCCATGATTTGTGGAAATGACCGGCACGCCGGATTTTTTGAAATAAAAGACCGGGCAATTCCAGAACACGCGGCTGCCCCAGCCGTAATTGCCGCCGAAATGAAAATGGACGATGTCCGGCTTCGCCCGCGCGATTTTTTCCGCCAGTCCGCGCGCGTGTAAAATCGAATTCCATACAGGCGCAAACGAAATGTGTTCCTTCACAAACGGCGCGACCGGGGATTTTGCCAGCGACGCGGCATCGTCGGGCGACACGAGCAAAATCTCGTGCCGGCCGCCAAGTCCTTTGACCAGTTCGGAAACGAGAACTTCCGTTCCGCCGCGCTGGTCAACGGGATATTCGAGGCAGAGTGCGATTTTCATCCGCGGATTTGTCCGCGCGAGGGTGTTTGCCCGCCGCAATCGAGTCAAGGGAAACGTGCGATTGCGTTTCACACCGCGCGGATTTTCTGCTAACAAACGCGCTCACGAATGAAGGTCGCCATCTTGACCACTGACAACCGCCAGCACGGCCGGGAATATCACAAGCCCGCCCCGTGGTTCGGCACCGCGCCCGAAGCGCTGCTGCAAGGCTTCGCGCAGTTTCCGGAAATTGAAGTCCACGTCATTTCCTGCACTCAACAGCCGATGGTTTCATCGCCGGAAAAACTGGCCGGAAATATTTTTTTCCACAGCCTGCACGTCCCGAAAATCGGCTGGATGCGGACGCTCTATCAAGGCTGCGTCCGCGCGACGAAAAAAAAGTTGCGCGAAATCCGGCCCGACATCGTCCACGGCCAGGGCACGGAACGCGACTGCGCGTTGAGCGCGGTTTTTTCCGGCTTTCCGAACGTGCTGACCATCCACGGCAACATGAGGCTCGTCGCAAAAATCGAGCGCGCCCGGCCGTTTTCCTTCTGGTGGAACGCGGCGCGGCTGGAAACTTTCGCCATCCCGCGCTCGCTCGGCGTCGTCTGCATCACGAATTACACGCGCGAAGCCGTGGCAAATCTGGCAAAAAAAACGTGGGTCGTGCCGAACGCCGTGGACGCGAGTTTTTTTGACGTGCAGCCGCAAATCAATCTGGAGAAGCCGCCGATTATTTTATGTGTGGGCGCGATTTGCGTCAGGAAAAATCAAATTGAATTCATCCGCGCGCTCGACCCGCTGGCGGCGAAAAGAAAATTCCAAATCGTGTTCCTTGGCGCCGCGCCGCGGGAAGATTCTTACTGCCGCGAATTTTTTGAACTCGCCGCCGCGCGCCCGTGGTGCCGTCATTTTGATTTTGTGGGGCGCGAAGAATTGAAATCGCATTTGCGCGGGACGACTTTGCTCGCGCTGCCCTCGCTCGAAGACAATTGCCCGATGGCCGTGCTCGAAGCGGCGGCGGCGAACGTGCCGGTTCTCGCCGCAAAAGTCGGCGGCGTGCCGGATTTGATCGAGGACGGGAAAACGGGTTTGTTCTGCGACCCGCTTGATGCCGCGAGCATGCGCGGCGCGGTCGAGAAATTACTGGCACAGACGGAATTTGCGTCCGCGCTGGCGAAAGAGGCAAAGCGACGCGCGAAGGAACGCTTTCATCCGCTGGTCGTCGCGCGGCGGCATCTTGAGATTTACCGCGAAGTTCTGCGCGGCCAGCCCTAATTTCTCGACAGCGGCTCTTTGAACTTTATCCTTGAAGCCGTGAAACCCGAACCGGATTCAAAATCTTCATCCCGTCCCAAAAGAGAATTTCTTGGCGTGTTTTTCATTTTGCTGGCCTTCATCGCCGTCAATTTTTCCGTGGCCACGCGCACGCCGACGGTTTTTGTGGATGAACCGCAACACGCCGACCCGGCGGCGAACCTTTATTTCGGCAGCGGCTTCACGTCGACGATGTGGGGACAGGACAGCCATGATTTTTGGTGCGGCTATGTTCCGCTTTACGACGGGATTCTCTACTGCGTCTTCAAAGTGTCCGGGTTCGGACTTTTTCAGGCGCGCGCCGCGAGCACACTGCTGGCGGCGGCGGGCGGGTTTTTGATCTGGGCAGCGCTGCGGCAGACTGGTTTCGTCGGAAAACCGGCGAACCGCCTGCTTTGCCTTGCGTTGATCTTGTCAGGCTCGGTCAGCACGCTGACGTTCCGCACCATCCGGCCCGACGCCGCGAATTTTTTTGTTTGCGCCGCGGTTTTTTTCTCCTGCTGCCTGCCGGCGCGCTGGCGCTGGCGTTATCTGGCCATCGCCGTTTTTAGCGCGTTGCTTCCGGCGGCGGGCGTCGCAATGCTGCCTTACGCCGCGCTTTTGGTGCTGATCACGCTGGCCGTCTATGGCATCGCCAATCTCGGCGTGCTCGCGTCCATCGTAACCGGCGTGCTCGCGGGCATCGCGTCGCTGGCGGCGTTCTACAATCATTTTTCAACGGTGCAAACTTTTGTGAAATTGTTTTTGCCCAACACGTCGCTCGGCGGGACCGGAACCTCCTTCTGGCGCGCGAAAATCTTCGGCCTGTCTCCGGGCGACAGGAATTTCGTCCGGGGCGACGAGACCTTTTTCACGAGCTTCTTCGGAAACCCGCTGGAATTTTTGAGCCAGAAAACATTGTTCGATTACAGCGCCGCACTGCTTTTTCTTGTCGTGATCCTTTTCGCCCTGCCAAAAATGTGGCGTGTCGCGGACGGTCGGACGCGGAGATTCATCGTTTTCATTGTGGCCGTGACATTGCTGGTCCCCCAACTCATGCACTTCACCGCCCGCTTTCCATCCTATTATCGCTGGATGGTTTATGTCCCGCTGGCGGTTGCCGTGCCGCGCCTCCTGGAAATCCATGCGGCGGCAACAAACAATTATTTTTTGCGCCGGCTGGTTTTTTTTGTGATCGGCTTCTCGCTTTTTCTGGGCGTTCCGGCGCGCACGCTGGCAATCATTCCAGGCTGGACGGCGCGTTCCACAACGCCGGTTGACCGCGTGGCGGCGCAAGTGGTGCGCCCGCCGGACATTGTCGTTTGCAGCTACAAGGTTTATTTTTCAATCCGTCCGCGCGCGAAATTGGTCTACGCCTATGGCATCACCGCCGGCGGTGTGTTTGACAAGATAAAAAATCTTCCGGCCAAAGACATCAGCCTGCTTTGTCTTTTTCCAGGCGATGTCGGGCCGGTCACGCAAGCCGTCGGCGGAAAATGGGACAAAGTGCCGCTGGATAAAATCCCCGAAGCCGCCGCGCTCGCCAAAACCCGTTACGCCGTGGATTTTTACAGGCGGGGTTCCGAGTAGGAGTTGCCGGTGGATTTTCCGAAGATGCCGGCATTTGAAGGCGGACGCAGAAAAAGAATGATGATGAGAACAATGAGCCAGAGCTGCGCTTGCGGATACATTGGAATTTTGCCGGCAAAAACATCGAGATGAAAATGGAAGGCGATGCGGCCGCCAAGGTTGTTGTTGGAGAACACGAGATGGAGCGTGGCCATGGCGGTGTAGATCCAAACGGGCCAGCAACGGTAAAACACGGCGCAGGCAACAAGCGGGATGGCAAGATATTGATCGGCCATCGCAGAACTCAAGCCGACCAAGACGAGAAGATAGATAAAAAATAAATCAGCGGGACGGCGACGGCCCGTCCACCAGCCGAGCCAGAATATGGAGAACGCCCACGCCGCCATTGAAGGCAAAAAAATCATCATGTTGCTCCAAGGCGCGGGGAGATTCTCGCTGATGTGACCAAAGGGAAACAGCAGGTCAAGCAGGATGGGCATGATGCCCGCGGCGGCGGCCGATTTGTAGAGGAAAACGTGATGATAGATGCCGTTGAGGCTGGCCGGATCGCCAATCCAAGGCAGGAAACCCAAGACGAACACGGCGTATGCCACGATCAAAAAAGCAATCCTGTGGCGCAACGGGCCGAACGAGGGACACAGCACCACCCACATCGGAAAAAAGGCCAGAATGTGTTTGACGGAAATGGAAAGGCCGACCAGCAGCGCTCCGATATAAAACCGGCGGGGAGTTTTGGTTTCTTCCGAAGTCATGACAATCCACGCGACGAGTCCCAGAAGGACGGCGATGTTGTCGAACTGGCCGCCGATTCCCGTGATGAGAATGGAAACCGGGTTGAAAAGGAAAAAAAGCGCGGCCCTGGGTGAAAATCGCGCGGCCAGGACCCAGGCGGTCGCCAGGTCCACGACCGTGAGAAAGGCGGTGATGCAAAAATGGAATGCGTTTGGAAAAGCCAGATGATTGGCAATTCGCCAGAGAACCCAAAGAATCCAACTCCACCAAGGACCATAATTATAATGGTCGGTATTAGCATACACGCTTTGACCCTGATCCAAAATCTGGGCGACAATCTTGCTCGATTCAGTGTCGAAATTGCCGTTCGTGAAGCGGCCAAGAACCAGGCGAACCAGCACGGCCGACACCACGCAACCAAAACCGACAAAAAGATTTCGCCGGGAAACCTGTTTCAACTTGCGGATGGCGTTGACGAAAATTTTTTGCATGGCGGTGTTTGGGGCAGCGGCTTGTTAGCACGTTGAACGACGGGTTCAAGAAAATTATCCCGGAGACTTCAGCACGCGCCCGTAAATCTTTTCAAGCGCGCGCGCAACCTCGTCCCACGTCGCCGGTTTGGGCGGCGGCGACAGTGACGGCGCGGCGTCATAAAACTTCTTCAAAAATCCCGCCTCGCGTGCCGTCGAAGCAACCGGACAGTAGCTCGCGTGCTGGGCGAATGTGCCGCGCGCCCACGGCAAATCACTCAAAAGCAACGGGCATCCGCACGCGGCGGCTTCGAGCGCCGACAAGCTCAAGCTTTCCATGCCGCTCAACAAAACGAAGCCGCGCGCCTCGCGATAAATCCGCGCAAGCATGGCGCGGTCTGAAATCGCGCCTTCGTAGCGGACGATTTGCGGCTGCTGCTTTGCCAGCGCGAAAAATTTTTGCGCGTAAGGGTCGGAATCGGAATACGCTTTTCCGATGATCCAGAGCGGAGTCTGCGCGCGCACCGCGGCCTCGGCCAGTTCCAAAACGCGCTTGCGTTCCGTGATGGTCGCGGTGCAGACGAGCCACGGGCCGCGCGCGGTTTTCGGCGCGTTCAGGAAAATTTCCTCGACGCCGTTGGGCACGACATGGACGCGCTCTTTTGGCGCGCCGAAAAGATAATTCATCAAATGAGCCTCCCACGGCGTGAGCGCGATGCAGGCGTCGGCAAGACGATACGATTCCCAGCCCAGCCGCGTCGTCAGGTTGCCGGGCAAAAACCTGCGAAAGAGTTCCGTGCAGGTTTTTTGCAAGGCCAGTTCGGCGCGCGAACGCGAGCCGGTGGCCGTCAAAAGCTCGCCGATGATGATTTTGAAGCCCTGGCGTCGGGCGAATCCGACATAATCGGGCGCCGGGCGCCCGACAAAATGGATGATGTCCCCGCGTTGCGCCGCATCCCACCAGCGGACGTAATCCACTTCGACGCCGAGACGCTCCAAGGCCGATTTCGTCTGCGCCAGTTGTTGCTGGAATCCGCCGTGCGCCAGCGAAAACGGCATGACATGGTCAAAGAGGATTTTCATTTGGATCGCGGCTCGAATTTTATTTCGTGGCCAGCGCCGTCTTGAGCCCGGCGTTCAGATCGACTGAATCGAGCCAGCCGCCGGGTGCATAAGGCAATTGCAGTCCGCAGGCGCAGGATTTTTCGCCGAAGGCCAGGTCGCGTTTGCATTGCGGGCAGCGGAACGGCGCGGCGAAGGAATTTGGCCCGGGCAATTTTCCATTGCGGATGGCTGCGAAGAAAAAAATATGGCCGCCCTTGGGCGCGGCGATGCGGAAAAATCCGTTGACGGCGCGGTTGAGCAGGCGCAGCGGCGCGACGGGCAGCGGGATTTTTTTTGTGACGGCGTGCATCCCGAAAAGAAACCCGATGGTGCGCTCCTCCAGGATTTCAAAATCCGGTTCGAGCAGTTTTCTTGTGTCGTCCACTCCAAAAAATTCGAGGTGTCCTTCGTGGACGTGCTTGAGCCCGAGGATGCGGCGCAATTTGACGATGAGTTTCTGGGAATTTTCCATGGAGATGACGAGCAATCCGCCGGGCGCGAGGACGCGCAGGCAGTTCGCATAAGTTTCGCGCCAGTTGTAGCAATGGTCGAGGACGCTGTTGAGCAAAATGAAGTTTCGCGAGCCGTCCTTGAGAAAATCCATGTTTTCTCCGACGCCGCGCACGAGAAAGCGGTTCGGGCGTCTGTGAAAGCGCGCGAGTTCGATCGGCGAAGGCTCGATGCCGACGTAGGTTTTTATGAACGGATTGAGTTCATTGGAAAAATCGCCCCAGCCACAGCCGATATCGAGTATGTGGACTTCGTTCTTCGCCGCATAATTTTGCACGGCATGAAAAATCATCTCGTGCTGAATCTGGTGGACGGCCAAAGTATTCGGCGGCGGCGGGTCGTCATGATGGTCGTAGCGCAATTGCGACCGGAGATATTCTTCCTGAACGGTGGAAAGTGGCTGTGACATATTTTGCGCGCGGGTGGTTTCGACAGTTGGGTGACATTCAAGGAAATAGCCACGGAGGAGTCAATGGCAATAATCCGGTTGCCGACATTCGAGATTGGGCTAAAATGAAATGACGGGCGCGGATTGGACGCGCCTGTTTTCGACATTGCCAGCAAATGAACAATAACACGCCAGCCGTCTTGAGGTCGCTCATCGTCTATGCGGTGTGCGTGCCGCTGGCGGTGTGGTTTGGATATCTCATAGCCCAACAATGGGACCGTTCGACTCTGGGCATCATGGGCGTGGTGGCGCTGGTTCTGGCCGCGCCCATTTTGCTCCGCTGGCATTATCCCATCCTTATATTCAGCTGGAATCTTGGGATGGTCATTTTTTTCCTGCCGGGCTCCCCGGTTGTCTCGATACCGATGATTGTCTTGAGCCTCGGGATTTCCGTGCTGCACAGGACGCTGAACAGCGACGCACGGTTTATTTCGGCGCCCCAAATCGCCTGGCCG
>Ga0181537_10002314_pt1 | contig 16822 bp, 14 predicted proteins | sample PEATcosm2014_Bin_39_FD_119765 | JGI IMG/M metagenome (GOLD analysis project Ga0181537, IMG submission 119765) | Peatland microbial communities from MTU Mesocosm Facility, Houghton, MI, USA - PEATcosm2014_Bin23_10_metaG | ecosystem: Environmental > Terrestrial > Soil > Wetlands > Peat | place... | reverse complement strand
GGTCGCGCCCGGCGCACTCAAGGCGCGCCAATCCGGTTCCCTGCCGGCTCGCTCGGCACGGCCGTCTCGGTCCGCATGGCCGGTCACGAAGGTGACGCTGTGCGCGTGATCGCGATGCGTGAGCGGTATGCCGGCATAGGCCGCGACCCCTAAGGCCGCGGTGATGCCGGGGATCACCGAGAAGGGGATCTGGGCCGCCGCGAGCGCCTCGAGCTCCTCGCCGCCGCGCCCGAAGACGAAAGGATCGCCGCCCTTCAGGCGCACGACCCGCTTGCCTTGGCCGGCCTGTTCGATCAACAGCGCATTGATTTCCGCCTGGGTGCTGCCGATGCTGCCGGCCGCCTTGCCGACGCAAATACGCGTCGCGTCGCGGCGCGCGAGGTCGAGCACGGCCGCGGGGACCAGGCGGTCGTACAGAATCACGTCGGCGTCCTGCAGCGCGCGCAGCGCCTTCAATGTCAGGAGTTCCGGGTCGCCGGGACCCGCGCCGACCAGCGTCACCTCCCCCGCGGCGCGCGGGCCGCTCGAGGTCGAGGCGAGGAGCTGCTGCGCGAGGCGCTCCGCGCCGTGCGAATCGCCCTCGATGAATCGCCGGGCCGCCGGGCCGTCGACCACCGTTTCGAAGAAGCGCCGCCGCTCGTCGGTGTCACGCAGTTTCTGCCGGGCGGCGCCGCGCAGCGCGCGCAGCCAATTCGCCAATTCGCCGATTCTCGCCGGGATCAAGGCTTCGAGCCGTTCGCGCAAGCGCCGCGCCAGGACCGGCGAGGTACCGCCGGTGGAGATCGCGACCAGCACCGGGTCGCGGTCGATGATGGCGGGGACGATGAAACGCGAGGCCTCGCGGTCGTCGACCACATTGACGGGGATGCCGCGCGCCTCGCTCAATGTGGCGATGAAGCGATTGACCGCGCGGCGCGAGGTGGCAACGATCACCAGACGCGCGCCATTCAGATCGTCGGGTTCGAATTCCCGGACGGACACCTGCATCAGACCCGCGGCGGCGCGCGCGGTCAATTCAGGGTGGATGTGCGGTGCGACCAGGGTGATCGCTGCGCCGGTGCGCTCCAGCAGCGTGACCTTGCGCAGCGCCACCTCGCCTCCGCCCACGACCAGCACCTTTTGCCCGTCGAGGTCGAAGAACACCGGGAAATACATCACTTCGCGAACTCCTCCTTGCGGCGCGGGTGCAGCCCGCACTCCCGCGAGTCGCTGCGTTCCCACCACCAGCGGCCCGAACGTTCGTCGTCGCCGGGTTGCACCGCGCGGGTGCAGGGCGCACAGCCGATGCTGGGAAAACCGGTGTCGTGCAGGGTGTTATACGGCAGCTTCTTCTTGCGAATGTAGTCCCAAATCTCCTTTTCCGTCCAATCGAGCAGCGGGCTGACCTTGAAAAGGCCATATTGGGCGTCCCACTCGACCGGCGCCGCGAGCGCGCGGCTCGCGGACTGGCCCTTTCTGATGCCGGTCACCCAGGCGCCACGGCCGGACACGGCGCGCCGAAACGGCTCGACCTTGCGAATCGCGCAACAGCCGCGGCGCTGCTCGACGCCGTCGCGAAAGCCGTTGATGCCGTGCTCACCCACCCATGCCTCCAAGGGGGCGGCGTCGGGGTAGTACATGCGCAAACGGCGGCCATAGCGCTGCTGGACCCGTTCGATGAGGTCGTAGGTCTCCGGGTACAGGCGCCCCGTGTCGATGGTGAAAATTTCGATGTCCGGCACCTGTTCCCAGATGAGGTCGGTGAGGACCATGGACTCGGAGCCCAAGCTGTTGGCGTAACAGACCTTTTTGTGCTCCGCGACGGCGCTGCGAAGCTGTGCGACGGTGTCCAGGGCGCGCTCGCGCAGGACTTTCGGTAGATCTGTCATGAGGCATGCGACTATAGGACGGCTCTGTGCTTCGCGAAACGAACTCGCGCGTATGAGCACATGCGTTTTAGTGATGGCGTTCCTCAGCAAGGCAAGCGGCCGCGCAGTAATATCCTCCCGCTTCAAGAAGTCATTTAACAATAAGGCCCGCGGGCGATGAAGTTCCAGCAACTACGCTATCTCGTGGCGGTTCACGAGAATGGTCTGAATATCACGGCGGCGGCGCGGCAGCTGCACACCTCGCAGCCCGGCGTCAGCCGGCAGCTGAAATTGCTGGAGGAGGAACTCGGCTTCCAGCTGTTCGAGCGCGAGGGCCGGGCCCTGACCCGCACCACGGCGGCGGGCGAGGAGATCATCTCGCGCGCCGCCAGCATCCTGCGCGAAATGCAGAACATCCGGCGGACTTCCGCGGAGCTGCGCAAGGCGGACGGCGGCACGCTGTCCATCGCCACGACGCATACCCAGGCGCGCTATGTGCTGCCGCCGGTGATCCGGGCGTTTCGGCTCAAGTACCCGAAGGTGCGCCTGCATCTGCACCAGGGAACCTCGGAACAGATCGCCGAAATGGTCGCCCGCGACCGGGTCGATTTCGCGATCGCCACGGGCTCGGACGAACTGTTCCCGCATCTGGTGCGCCTGCCGGTCTACCGCTGGCATCGGGCGGTGGTCGTGCCGCGCGGCCACCCGCTCGCCGCCGGCGGCAAATTGACCTTGAAGAAGCTGGCCGAGTATCCGATCGTGACCTACGTGTTCAGCATCTCCGGCCGCTCCTCACTGCCGGCGCTCTTTGAAACCGCCGGGCTGTCGCTCGATGTGGCGTTGACGGCGCGCGATTCGGATGTGATCAAAACCTATGTGCGCATCGGTTTGGGCGTGGGCATCCTGGCGCGCCTCGCCATCGACCCGACGCTCGACGGGGACCTAGTGGTGCTCGATGCGGCGCATCTGTTCGAAGGCCATACCACGTGGATCGGATTTCGCCGCAGCGCACTGCTGCGGGCCTATATGTATGAGTTCATTGAACTACTGGCGCCCCACCTGCCGCGCAAACTGGTGCGTGAAACCGAGAAATTGGAGACCCAGGAGGAGGTCGACCGCATCCTGCACGACCTCGTGATCCCCCTGCGCGACATACCATAAGGGCGACATACCGTAAGCGCATATGCTGATAGCGGGATGGTAGTTCCGCGCCGCGCAACCGACCGCTAGCCTGCTCTGCCTTGCCCCCTGGCTGACGGGGCGTGCTGTCGAGTGGCCGAATGAATATGTATAACGACACCGACCGGCGCGAAGACACAGACTGGCGCGAAGGCACCGACTGGCGCGAAGGAACCGGTGGGCTTGAAGGCACCGCCGGGCTTGAAGGCCCTGGCAGGCGCCGGGTCGGACGCGAGTATTTCTGGTTTGCGGTATTGCTGGTGGTGGTGCTGATCGGTTCCGCGGCGCATGCCGCCACGGTGAGCCTGCTCAACGTCTCCTACGATCCGACGCGCGAGCTGTACGACGACTACAACAAGGCGTTCGGGGCCTACTGGAAGGCCAAGACCGGCGATACCGTGACCGTCAACCAGAGCCACGGCGGCTCCGGCAAGCAGGCGCGATCCGTGATCGACGGACTCGAAGCCGACGTGGTGACCCTCGCGCTGGCGTACGACATCGACTCCATCTCGACCCAGGGCGGTCTGATCCCGGCGAATTGGCAGACGCGATTGCCGAACAACAGCACCCCCTATACCTCGACCATCGTGTTTCTGGTGCGCAAGGGCAACCCGAAACACATCCACGACTGGGGCGATCTGGTGCAGCCGGGCATTGCGGTGATCACGCCGAGCCCGAAGACCTCGGGCGGCGCACGCTGGAATTATCTGGCCGCGTGGGCGTGGGCGCTCAAGCAGCCGGGCGGCAACGATGCCACGGCCGAGGCCTACGTCAAGAAGCTCTATCACAATGTGCCGGTGCTCGACTCCGGCGCACGCGGCTCGACCGTGACTTTCGTCGAACGCGGCATCGGCGATGTGCTGCTCGCCTGGGAGAACGAAGCCTTCCTGGCGGTGAAGGAACTGGGGCCCGACAAGTTCGATATCGTCGCGCCCTCGGTCAGCATTCTGGCCGAACCCCCGGTGAGCATCGTCGACAAGAACGTCGACGCCCACGGCACCCGCAAGGTCGCGGAAGAGTACTTGAGATATCTGTATTCCAAGGAGGGCCAGGAAATCGCCGCGAAGCACTTCTATCGCCCGCGCGACCCGGCCGTCGCGGCGCAGTATGCGGCGCAATTTCCGGTCATCAAGGAGCTGGTGACCATCGATGCGGTGTTCGGCGGCTGGACCCGGGCCCAGTCCACTCATTTCGCGGACCATGGTACCTTCGACAGGATATACGGTCAGTAAATGCGCGCGAGGCCTGAGCTGCCGTGGACCGCGCTTAAGGCCACCTTCAGGACGAACATGGCAACCCCGGTCGCGGCAGTCGAAGTCAACGCACGCACGCCGCCGCCGCTGTTGCCGCGGCGGGTCGTGCCGGGATTCGGGCTGACGCTGGGATACACCATGGTGTATCTGTCGCTGATCGTGCTGATCCCGCTGTCGGCCGTGTTCATCCGCAGCTTGGGGTTAGGGTGGGCGCATTTCTGGGACGTCGTGACGGCGCCCAGGGTCCTCGCGTCGCTGCGCCTGAGTTTTGGCGCCTCGCTCATCGCCGCGGCGATCAATGTGATGTTCGGGCTGATCGTGGCCTGGGTGCTGGTGCGCTACACGTTTCCCTTCAAGCGGCTGGTCGACGCCATGGTCGACCTGCCGTTCGCGCTGCCCACCGCGGTGGCCGGGATTGCGCTGACCGCCCTGTATGCGCCGAACGGCTGGCTCGGCAGAAGCCTCACGCCGCTCGGCATCAAAGTCGCCTTTACGCCGTTGGGTATCGTCATCGCCCTGACCTTCATCGGCCTGCCGTTCGTGGTCCGCACCTTGCAGCCGGTGCTCGAGGATCTCGATCGGGAGGTGGAACAGGCGGCCGCGACCCTCGGTGCCTCCGCCCTGCAGGCTTTCGTGCTCGTCATCCTGCCGGCACTGTGGCCGGCGCTCTTGACGGGCTTTGGCCTGGCGTTCGCGCGCGCCGTGGGCGAATACGGATCGGTGATTTTCATCGCGGGCAACATGCCGATGAAATCCGAGATTGCGCCGCTGCTCATCGTCACCAAGTTGGAGCAGTACGACTATTCGGGCGCGACCGCCATCGCGGTGGTCATGCTGGTGCTGTCATTCGCGCTCATGCTCGGCATCAACGCGCTCCAGAACTGGGCCCTGTCGAGACATGGCGTCCGCTGAGCTGCCGGTGCGCAAGGTCCGCGGGCAGCCGGGACGCGTGCTGCTGATCGCCTCGGCGTTGGCGTTCCTGGGCTTGTTCCTGCTGATGCCGCTGCTCGCGGTGTTTACCGAGGCGCTCGCCAAGGGCATCGCGGCGTATCTCAAGGCGATCTCCGACCCCATGGCCTGGGCCGCGATCAAGCTCACGCTCCTGGTTGCCGCGATCGCGGTGCCGTTCAATCTGGTGTTCGGCGTTGCGGCCGCGTGGGCGATCGCCAAGTTCGAGTTTCGCGGCAAGAGCACCTTGATCACGCTCATCGATTTGCCCTTCGCGGTCTCGCCGGTCATCGCCGGGCTCATTTTCATCCTGCTGTTCGGCTCGCACGGCTGGTTCGGCGGCTATCTGCGCGAGCATCACATCAAAGTCGTGTTCGCGGTGCCCGGCATCGTGCTCGCGACGATTTTCGTCACCTTCCCGTTCATCGCCCGCGAGCTCATCCCGGTGATGCAGGCGCAGGGCAAGGACGATGAGGAAACCGCGCTATCGCTCGGCGCCACCGGCTGGCAAACCTTCTGGCGGGTCACCCTGCCCAATATCAAGTGGGGGCTGCTGTATGGGGTACTGCTCTGCAATGCCCGCGCCATGGGCGAGTTCGGCGCGGTCTCGGTGGTGTCGGGCCACATTCGGGGCCTGACCAACACCATGCCGCTGCACGTCGAGATTCTCTATAACGAATACAATTACACGGCGGCGTTCGCCGTCGCCTCGCTGCTCGCATTGCTCGCCCTCGTGACCCTGGCGGGCAAGAGCTTCCTCGAGTGGCGGCAACCGGAGCTGCGCCGCGCCGGCAGTCACGCCCGCGATCGAATGGTGAGGGAGAAGACATGAGCAGGGAAAAGACATGAGCATCGCGTTACGCGGCATCGGCAAGCAATTCGGCGAATTCGCGGCCGTCGGCAACATCGACCTGGACGTGCCGACCGGCGCATTGATTGCCTTGCTCGGGCCCTCGGGCTGCGGCAAGACCACGCTGCTGCGGATCATCGCCGGACTGGAGACGCCGGACGAGGGGCAGGTGCTGTTCGACGGCCGCGACGCGACCTCATGGCCGATTCGCGATCGCAATGTGGGCTTCGTGTTTCAGCACTACGCGCTGTTTCGCCACATGTCGGTGTTCGACAACGTCGCCTTCGGCCTCCGGGTCAAACCGCGCCGCGAGCGTCCCTCGGCGGCGGACATCCGCAAGAAAGTGCAGTCGCTCTTGGAACTGGTGCAGCTCGGCTGGGCGGGCGATCGCTTTCCGGCGCAGCTCTCCGGCGGCCAGCGGCAGCGTGTCGCGCTCGCGCGGGCGCTCGCCGTCGGCCCCGACGTGCTGCTGCTGGATGAACCCTTCGGCGCGCTCGACAGCCAGGTGCGGCACGAATTGCGCCGCTGGCTCAGGCGCCTGCACGATGAGTTGCACTTCACCAGCATTTTCGTGACCCATGATCAGCAGGAAGCCATCGAAGTCGCCGATACCATCGTCGTGCTGAATCGCGGGCGGATCGAGCAATTCGGCGTGCCGAGCGAGGTCTACGATCTGCCGACCTCGGCCTTCGTGCACCGCTTCTTAGGCCAGGTCAACGAGCTGCCCGTCCGGGTGAGCGGGGGGCGCGCCTTTGTCGGGCCCATCGACATCTCGGCCTCCACCGACGTGTCGGCGACGGCTCCGAAGAGCATTGCGCTGGTGCGTCCGCACGAGATCGAAATCGGCGCGGAGGAGAGCGGCTGGCCGGCGGTCGTGGTCGCGGTGCGGGTGATCGGGCCGATCGTGCGCTTGGAGCTATGCGCCGAGGGCCAGCCCGCGCATGAGCCGCTCGAGGCGGAGATCAGCCGCGAGCGATTCCAATACGTCGGCTACAGCGTCGGTCAGAAGGTCGGCCTGCGCTTCAGGCGCTGGCAGGTGTATCCGGCAAACGGCGCCGCAGCTTGAGCGGCAGCCCCGCGTCGTTCGACGGCTGATAGGCGGCCGAGAACGTGGAGAGCGCCGTGTAGGCATGCTCCAAATCGCCGTCGGGCAGCTCGAAACTGTTGAAGCCGCAGCGCGCGAGGAAAAACAGCTGATCCCGGTGCACGTAGCCGGTCGCGCGCAGCTCTCCGGCGAATTTCCAGCGTTCGCGCAGGAGGCGCCCCTGCGTGTAGCCGCGTCCTTCACTCGGTCCGGAAAATTCCGCGCCGACGAGGGCAAGGCGCGCGAGGTCCGGCGCCAGTTGTTCCACTTTGTGAGCGGGCGACAGAATGACGCCCAGGCGCCGCTCGCCGTTCGCAAGCCATTGCTCGCGTTCGGCCTGCCACTGATCGAAGCCCAGGATCAGCGGCGACGCGCCGGCGCCCGCGGCTTGAACTGCGCCCGCAGCTTGAACTGCGCCCGCAGCTTGAACTGCGTCCGCGGCCTGCGCTTCCGCGACATACAGCCACTCGTCCGGGACGATCTGACCGTTACGCAGCAACCGGCGCGGCATACACTCGTTCCTTGAAAGGTTTCACGCCGAGGCGCCGCACGGTGTCCAAGAAGCGCTCCTCCGGCGTGCGCCGCTCGACATAGACGTCGAGCAGCCGGGCAATGGTCTCGGCCACTTCGTGCTTGGCCACCGACGGACCGATGACCGATCCCAGGGAGGCATCCGCACCCGCCGCACCGCCGATGGTGATCTGATACCACTCCTGGCCGCCCTTATCGACGCCCAAAATGCCGATGGCGCCGACATGGTGATGTCCGCAGGCATTCATGCAGCCCGACATTTTGACGTCGACCTCGCCCAGATCGTACAGATAGTCGTAGTCGTCGAAGCGCTCGTTGATGAGCTTCGCCACATCGAGCGAGCCCGCGTTCGCAAGGCTGCAGAAATCGAGGCCGGGACAGCAGATCATGTCGGTCAGGGTGCCGATGTTCGGTGTCGCGAGACCTGCCGCGTCGAGGGCCTGCCACAGCTCGAAGGTCTTCTCCTGTTCGACGTCGGCGAACAGCAAATTCTGGGTGTGGGTGACGCGCGCTTCGCCGAAGCTGTAGCGATCCGCCAGGTCCGCCAGCAAGTCCAGCTGGGCATCCGTCGCATCGCCCGGCGGCACGCCCGGCTTCTTCAGCGAGATATACACGGCGCGGTAGCCCGGGACCTTGTGCGCCACCGTGTTGTAGCGGTACCAGGCCTTGAAGGCGGCCCCGCCATCGGCCGGCGTAGGATCGATGTCGGGCAGGCTCCGGTAGGCGGGCGGCGGGAAGAAGGCGCGCATGCGCGCGATCTCCGCCTCATCGAGCACCAAGCCTCCATCGCGGATCAACTCCCATTCAGCCTCGACGCGCCGTCTGAACTCCTCGATCCCGAGCGACTTCACCAAAATCTTGATGCGCGCCTTGGTGAGGTTGTCGCGGCGGCCTTCGAGGTTGTAGATGCGCAAGATGGCTTCGAGATAGGACAAGAGGTGCCGGCGCGGCAGGAACTCGCGCACCACCTGGCCGATGATGGGCGTGCGGCCGAGGCCGCCGCCGGCGAGGATCTCAAAACCCAATTCGCCGTCCGGGCCGCGCACGATGTGCACGCCGACGTCGTGTACCAACGAGGCCGCGCGGTCTTGCGGAGCGCCAGTAACCGCGATCTTGAACTTGCGCGGCAGGTAGGTGAACTCCGGATGGAAGGTCGACCATTGGCGGATGATCTCGCACCACGGACGCGGATCTTCCAGCTCATTCGGCGTCACGCCCGCGAGGTGATCCGAGGTGGTGTTGCGGATGCAATTGCCGCTGGTCTGAATCGCGTGCATCTCGACTTGCGCGAGATCCGCCAGAATGTCCGGCACTTCCTCGAGCCTGGGCCAGTTGTACTGAATGTTCTGCCGCGTCGTGAAGTGGCCGTAGCCGCGATCGTAGCGGCGCGCGATGTGCGCGAGGGTGCGCAGCTGCACCGCCGAGAGCAGTCCGTAGGGGATGGCGACCCGCAACATGGGAGCGTGCCGCTGGATGTACAGGCCATTGCGCAGGCGCAGATGCCGGAACTCATCGTCTGAGAGCTCGCCGGCGAGGAACGCCCGCGTCTGGTCGCGAAATTGTGCGACGCGTTCGTTGACCAGCGTCTTGTCTGTCAAATCATATCGATACATGTCCGACCACCATACGTCCCGCAATCCGCGGCGCGCAAATTACTGCCAAGCATGACCTTATTACCGGGGAACCTAGGAGCCTGTCGGACTTAGGTCCACATTCGACAGCGCTCCTGCGCGATTAGCTTAGCAGTTCGCAAACCGCACCGAAAACCGCAATTCGGGTTCCCAAAAGCGTGATTTGCTCGGCAGAGTAAATCTTATGTTGCGCGCAGCATCGTGTTTATCACCTCCCCTCTCGTCACTTTGGGGTTCGCATTGGTCAAAGATTTGCTGGAAGTATTGGTCGCGCCGGACACCTATCATGTCTCGCCCGAACCCATGCTGCTGATCGCCGAGTTGCATGGCGCGCTCGCGCTTTGCCTGCACGATGAGGGCCGCGCCGTCGGCGGACTATTGCATCTGCGATTCATGGGCGGCACGGGACGCCCGAGCGACGTCACCGACAATACCTTGAGCTCGGTGCTGGTGGTGCTCGATAAGTTCAAGCGAGCCGTGCTCGGCAACGCGACGCGCGGCGATGAAGTCCAAGCGCGCATTCTCGCCCACGCGCTGCCGCCGACGGATGCCGGGGAGCCGAGCGCATCGCTGGTCGACTTGATCAAGGCGGATCTCGCCGACGGTAAAATCGCCTGCGGCGCGCAGATCACGCGCAGGACCGAAAGCGTCCGGGTGTGCTTTCAGCCCTTCGAGGGGCGGGTGTGGGTCTCGGGGCCGAACGATTTGCGCAGCGCGCCGCGCGCGCGTCAGGCCGGCTAGGATTCTGGCCGGCCGCGGCCTGGGCGATTTGCCCGTCAGGCTTCCCTCCATTATAAGATTGTGCCATGCGGGCATGCGTGGCGTTTGCGGTGGTTTTCTTGAGCGCGTGTGCGAGCGACAAGCTGGCGCTGGCGCCGTCCGCCGGGGTGGATCTCACCGGACACTGGAAGCTCAACGAGGCCGATAGCGACGATCCGCAGCGGCTCATCCAGGCCCAGTTCAATGCCCAAGCGAATGCGCAGAGCTCTTCGGGAGGGTCAGGAGGCGGTGGCGGCGGTTCCGGCGGCCGGGGCGGCCGCCAGGGCGGCGGGCGCGGCATGGGCGGCATCGGCGGGCCGGGGGGTCCCGGCGGTCCCGTCATGCCGTCGGTGAGCGTCTTGAGCGAGAGCCTGCGCTGGCCCGGCAAGGAATTGGAAATCAAGCAAGTCGCCGGAGTCGTGGCATTCACCTCCGACGGCGTCAATGAGCTCTGTCAGCCGAACGATGCGGACAAACGGCATCACCACGGCACCGATCGGGACGGCCGCCCGGAGGGACGAGAGGATGCGCCTTCCGGACGGGATGTTCCGCCCCCCCGCTGCGGTTGGGCGGACAAGACGCTGATCGTGCAGGGGGGCGACCCCGACGCGGAGCATCCGCCGTACGAGGAGAGCTACAGCATTTCCGACGACGGCCAGCGCCTGGTCGAAGTGGTGGGCTTCAAGGGCGGACGCTCGAACGGCTTTACGATGTCCCGAGTGTGGGACCGCCAATAAAAAAGCCGGGCGGCGGCGCCCGGCTTTCAAGTCCCCATGCCTGTTATCGTTGCGCGTATGTTCGCGCCCTCGCGATGATCGGTCCTTTACTTCCCTAGAAATCTATTGCTTACAAGCAACACTCTAGCCCCGAGCCGACCCATAAGCCAGCAGAATTGCAAAGAAATGTGAAAATTAATGTAGCGTGAAAACTACAAACCGCCTTTGCGGGTCAGGCGTGCGGCGAGGCGGCCACGACTTTGGAGTATCCTTATCGCAATAAATCGCGGTTTAAGCGGGAGATTTTCGTGGTAAAGCCCTCAAAGTCGGTGGCGCCGTCGCCGATCTCGGTGCGGACTCGACGCGCCTATTTCGATTGCCGATTCGGGCAGCTCCACGTGCGCACCGCCTTCCCGACCACGGGGGGCTTCGATGAGCAGGTGACTTTGTTCTGTCTGCATCCCATCGACTCCTCGAGCCGCGTCTTCAGCCGGTTCTTGCCCGAGATCGCGGACACGCGTTCGGTCTACGCGCCCGATCTGCCGGGCTACGGCGAATCTGACTCCTCGCCGGCGCGCAGCATTGCGGACGCCGCCGGGGCGATTTCCGATCTGGCGAACGACCTGCGGTTGCGCCAGATCGATCTGTTGGGGGTTCAATATGGAGCGGGAGTGGCCGCGGAACTTGCCGTCTCGCGGCCCGAACTGATACGGCGGCTGGTGCTGGTCGGGGTGCCGGCTGGGGAGCGAACCACGGCGCCCAAGCAGCAGCGCCTGATCCTCGACGGGGCCGACGACGCGCAGGTTCGATTCGATACCGACCCGAAAACGCTGGCGAAGCAAGTGAGTGCGTTTTTGAGCGGGCGCGCCTGATACATCGGCACGGGGGTTATGAGGCATCGCCGGTGGTGGGACCTGCGGTCTGAAGGCGACGGGGGGAGCAGTCGCCTTCAAACCGCAGGGCCCACCACACGCAATGAAAGTCTCATAATCTCCGTGCCTGTGTACGAGGAGTTACGGCTCGAAGCCGCTCGAGTTAGTGAGACTCGATGGTGAGAGTCGACGATGACGGTCAATGGGATGAGACTCAACAAGTTCATCAGCGAAACGGGCGTGTGCTCGCGGCGCGAGGCGGACAAGTGGATTGAAGCGGGCCGCGTGACTTGCAACGGCCAGAGCGCGGTACTCGGCACCCGCGTCGACGAGGGCGACGAGGTGTGCGTCGATGGCCGGCCGATCGGCCGCAAGAAAAAGCCGATTTACATCGCCCTCAACAAGCCGACCGGCATCACTTGCACGACCGAAGCGCACGTCGAGGACAACATCATCGATCTCGTCGCTCATCCGGAGCGAATCTTCCCGATCGGCCGGTTGGACAAGGACTCGGAGGGCTTGATTCTGCTGACGAACGACGGCGATATCGTCAATGAAATCCTGCGCTCGGAAAACAATCACGAGAAGGAATATCTGGTGACCGTGGATCGCCCGATCACGGACCTTGCTCTGAAAATGATGGCCGACGGTGTGAAGATCATGGGCGAGCTGACCAAACCGTGCCGCGTCAATCGCATCGACCAGAAATCATTTCGCATGATTCTCACCCAGGGCCTCAACCGTCAGATCCGCCGCATGTGTTCCGCGCTCGGCTACAAGGCGCAGCGGCTGAAGCGCGTACGCATCATGAACGTTCAGCTGGGAAAATTGAGCTCGGGGCAGTGGCGATATTTGACTGAAGCCGAGCTCAAAGGCTTGCTGCCGCGCCCAGCGCACAGCCGTGAGTGAGTTTACGCGGCGGCGCGCAGCGCGGTCACGGAGATGCCGTCGGACCATTGACGTCCGCAGGTGACGCGCCAGTCGGGGTCCGCGGCTTCCATCGCCAGCCAACGAAAGAAATCCATGCCTTGGTCGGTCCAATAGGCATGGCTGAAGAGCACACCGCCGGTGCTCGAATCGACGGTGAAACGGCGGCGGAATCCGAAGCTCGCAACGCCGCGGGTGCAGCTGATGCGCGGCGAATTCTCCGACAGCGCGAATTGATCCACGCCGATCTGCAGCCGCAGGCGGCCCGCGCGGCCGTAGAGGCAGATACTCGGCTGCGACACGCGGATCAATGCGATGCCGTGCACCAGCGACGGCGGCTCATCGTAAGTGGACCACGTGCCGCTCTGCGCATGCCATTTGAGCACGACGCGGTGACGGCGAAAATCGAGCACCGAGATCGTCGAGGCGTCATCCGGAGGATCGCTCATGGGTGAACGTCAGCGTGAGCGGGCACGTCGGCGAAGACGTCTTGCACGATGTTCGCGGTCAGCAGCTGGGGCAGCACCACGGGATCGGTGGAACCGGGCTTCGAGTTGTACACCACATAGAGCGGTACGCCGGCGCGGCCGAACGCGGCCAACGCCTGAGTGATGCCGGGATCGCGATTGGTCCAATCGCCCTTCATCAGAGTCACGTCCTTGGCGCGAAACACTGCCTGGACCGCGGAGTCGGCAAACGCGTTGCGCTCGTTGATGAGACAGGTGAGACACCAGCTCGCGGTGAAATTCACCAGCAGCGGCCGGCCGGCGGCCTTGAGCCGTGTGACCTCGGCGGCATCGTAGGGCTGCCACTCATCGGCCGCGTGCGCGCCGCCGGGGGACACGCTGGCCGACGCGGCGGCGACGCTCGCGAAGCGCACGGGCAATACGATGGCGAGCATCACGGCCACACTCGCCGTGATCAGGCCTGCCGCGCGGCCGCCGGAGGAGCTCGACTTGGATTTCTGGTAGGCCCACGCCGCCAATGCAATCAAGATCGCGCCGGCGAGCGCGGCACCCAGGCCGATCGAAGATGTTTGCTGCGCGAGCACCCACAGCAACCAGGCCGCGGAGGCGTAAATCGGAAATGCAAATATCTGTTTGAGCGTGTCCATCCAGGCGCCCGGTTTCGGCAGGGCGCGGCGCATCCAAGGGGCGAAGGACAAAAAGAGGTATGGCAGCGCGAGCCCGAAACCTAAGGCGGCGAAGATGCACAGCGCGATCGCCGGCGGTTGCGTGAGCGCGGCGCCGACCGCGAACGCCATGAAGGGCGCGGTGCACGGGGTTGCCACCAGCGTGGTGAGGACGCCCGTGAAAAACGATGCGCGATAGCCATCGCCCTGGGTCAGGCCGTCGCCAACGCCGGCAAGTCCGCCGCCGATTTCAAAGACGCCGGACAGATTCAAGCCCACCGCGAGCAAGAGATACACGAGCAGCGTCACGAACAGCGGAGACTGCAATTGAAAGCCCCAGCCGATCTCCTCGCCGCCCGCGCGCAGTGCGAGCAGTGCGGCCGCAAGACAAAGCATGGAGCTGATCACACCCGCGGCAAATACCAGGCCCTTGGCGCGCACGGCCGCGGGATGCTTCTTCGCCTGCTCGACCAAGCCAATGGCCTTGATCGACAGCACCGGAAATACGCAGGGCATGAGGTTCAGGATCAAGCCGCCGAGGATTGCAAAGAACAGCAGGACGGGCAACGAAGCCGTGGCCTTGTCAGCGGCGGTGGTGGCGGTGGCGGTGGCGGTGGCGCCGGCGCCGACGCTGGTGGTGGCTTGCGATGCGAAGCGCGCGGCGCCTTCGACTTTACCCACCGATCCGGTGAAGCGGGCGGCGATCTCGATGGGAACGGTCACGGACTCGTTGCCGCTCTGTTCGGTCGCCAACAGCACGCCGCGCACCGTTCCGCCTTTGGGGGGCTGGTAGCCCACTTTGATGGCGAGGTCGACCGCATCAGGAGCGCGCGTGAGCGTCTGCGGCGCGGCGTACTCGATGCTGCCGTCGTCATAGGGGAAAAATGCCAGCGATTTGATCTGCGGCAAGGTGGCGCCCCATTCCTTGCCCAGCTCGATCACCAGTTGGCCGTTCTCGATCCGCGCCGTCGTCGCGGCAGGTTCCGGACTCGCCAGTTCGCTGCGTGCGCCGGTAAACAGCGCGGCATCCGTGGGATCGATGGCGCCGCCCGATTGACCGTTACCAAGCGGGCCGCTCACCGGCAATTTCAGTTGCAGGTCCGCGTCCTCGGGAATGCAGACATCCGCGCAGACCAACCAACTGGCGTGCGCCGATAGGACGATCGGCGTGCCCGGCTTCAAGTCCCGAGGGGCCGTGATGTTGACCAGGTGTACCGCATGCTTGGCGTAGCCGTAATTCACCAGGGGCGGTATCTCGAAGCGATGCGGCGTGGTCCAGACGATGTCGCCGGCGGTGAATCCCGGCGGCAGCTGCCATTTGAGCGTCGTGGCCTGACCGGAATCGCCGGGGTTGCGCCAATAGGTATGCCAGCCGTCGCGAATGGTGAATTCCAACGCGACCCAGAACGACTGCCCCGGAGCGATGGCACCGGCTTCGCTCACCAGGTGTGCCTTCACATTGTCCGTGGCCACGGTGTTCCCGGACAGGGCGAAGACCGCCGTCGAGGCGAGCCACAAACCCAGTCCCATCAAGCCGGGGCCGAACAAGCCAGGGCCGATCCGCGAAATTCTCAACCTGCGCATGCGAGTATGTTACTCAATAAACCCAAGGTAAAAGTCCGGAGTGCTCGAGGGCTGTGGAGCATCTCACACTTGGCATACCGCTTACGGGTCGCTTGAGCTATGGTAGTCGCCCCGCAGCGACACAGCCCATGCAAGAAAACTACGTAGAACGGATCCTCAAGGCCAAGGTGTACGACGTGGCCGTCGAGACATCGCTGGAAGCCGCGCCGCGGCTGTCGCGGCGCCTCGACAATCACATCTGGTTCAAACGTGAAGACCTGCAGCCGGTGTTTTCGTTCAAAATTCGCGGTGCGTACAACAAAATCGCCCAGCTCTCGCCCATCAGCGCGCAGCGCGGCGTGATCTGCGCGTCGGCCGGCAACCATGCTCAGGGAGTCGCCCTGGCGGCCCGCACGCGCGGCATTCCCGCGGTCATCGTCATGCCGCTCACCACGCCCGACATCAAAGTGCAGTCGGTCGCCGACTTGGGCGGCGACATCGTGCTGCACGGCGATGATTACGATCAAGCCTATGAGCACGCGATGGTGATCGCCCGGGAGCGTGGTTTGGTATTCGTGCATCCCTTCGATGATGCCGATGTGATCGCCGGCCAAGGCACCATTGCCATGGAGATCCTGCGCCAGCGCCACGGCGATGAGATCGATGCGATCTTCGTGCCCATCGGCGGCGGCGGCCTGATCGGCGGAATCGCCGCCTACACCAAATCGCTCTACCCGCGCATCAAGATCATCGGCGTGGAGCCGGAGGATTCGGCCGGCATGTATGAATCGCTGCGCGCGGGGAAACGGGTGACGCTCGAACGAGTCGGCATGTTCGCGGACGGGGTCGCGGTGCGGCGCGTGGGCGAGGAAGGGTTTCGCCTGGCGCGTCAGTACGTGGATGAAATCATCCTGGTGACCACGGATCAGATTTGCGCCGCGATCCAGGACATCTTTCAGGATACCCGCTCGATCGCGGAGCCGGCCGGCGCGCTCGCGGTGGCGGGAATCAAGAAATACGTGGCGCGGGAGAACTGCCGCGCGCGCACCCTGATCGCGATCAACTGCGGCGCGAACATGAATTTCGACCGGCTCCGGTACGTCGCCGAGCGTGCGGACTTGGGCGCGCAGCGCGAGGTGCTCTTCGCAGTGGAGATTCCGGAGGCGCCGGGCTCATTCCTGCGCTTCTGCGAACTGCTCGGCCGACGCAATGTCACGGAGTTCAACTACCGGTATGGGGATTTGCGGGCGGCGCAGATATTCGTCGGCCTCGCGCTCGCGCAAGGCAAGCAAGAGCGCCAGGAGCTCTTGAACAGCATCGCCGCCGCGGGGTTCGCGGTGCGGGACATGACCGACAATGAAGTGGCCAAGCTGCACGTGCGCTACATGGTCGGCGGGCAGGCGCGCGGGCTCGAGAACGAGCGGCTGTTTCGTTTCGAATTTCCGGAGCGCCCCGGCGCACTGCTCAAGTTTCTCCAGGCCATCGGCACCGGCTGGAACATCAGCCTGTTCCACTACCGCAACCACGGAT
>Ga0181537_10002313_pt1 | contig 16822 bp, 17 predicted proteins | sample PEATcosm2014_Bin_39_FD_119765 | JGI IMG/M metagenome (GOLD analysis project Ga0181537, IMG submission 119765) | Peatland microbial communities from MTU Mesocosm Facility, Houghton, MI, USA - PEATcosm2014_Bin23_10_metaG | ecosystem: Environmental > Terrestrial > Soil > Wetlands > Peat | place... | reverse complement strand
GAGCTCATCAAACGCGAGCAGCTCCTGCCGTTTCGCGACGCGGTCCTGTCGCTGCATCACCCTGCGCCCGACGCCAGGCTCGCCGAGTTGGCGGAGCGGACTCATCCGGCGTGGCGGCGCGTCAAGTTCGACGAGCTGCTCGCGCAGCAACTGTCGTTGCGTCACGCGCACCGTGAGCGCCGCAAGCGCTCGGCCGTCGCGTTGCCGCGAAAAGCGCCGCGAGTCGCGTCCTTGTTGAAAGCGCTGCCGTTTCGCCTGACCCTCGCGCAGCAACGGGTGTGGGCGGAAATCAGCCGCGACCTCGCGACACCGCACCCGATGCAACGGCTGTTGCAGGGCGACGTGGGCAGCGGCAAGACCGTCATCGCCGCGCTCGCCGCGTTGCAGGCGATCGACGCGGGCTGCCAGGCGGCGTTCATGGCGCCCACCGAAATCCTGGCCGAGCAGCACTACCGCAAGCTTTGCACCTGGCTCGGTCCGCTGGGAATCCGCATCGCCCGGCTCTCCGGCAGCATGAAGAAAAAAGACAAACTCGCCGCCAGCGCCGCGCTCGAAAGCGGGGAAGCCGAGCTCGCAGTCGGCACCCACGCGCTGATCGAGGACAATGTGGAATTCGCGCGCCTGGCGCTTGCGATCGTCGACGAGCAGCATCGCTTCGGCGTCAGCCAGCGCGTCAAGTTGCGGCAAAAAGGAATCTCCCTGCATCAGCTCATGATGAGCGCGACGCCCATTCCCCGCACGCTGTCGATGAGCTACTACGCCGATCTTGACATCTCGGTGCTGGACGAGTTGCCGCCGGGGCGCCAGCCGGTTACTACCAAGCTCGCCGCCGATACCCGGCGCGACGAAGTCGTGCGCCGCGTGCGCGAAGCCTGCATGGCCGGCCGCCAGGCTTATTGGATATGCCCGCTTATCGAAGAGTCCGAAAAACTCCAGCTCAAGACCGCCATTGAGACCCACGCGGTGATTGCCGCCACTTTTCCCGAGCTCAAAGTCGGGTTGTTGCACGGGCGGCAGGCGTCCGCGGAGAAAGCCGCCGTCATGCAGGAATTCGTCGCGGGCTCGGTACAGGTACTGGTTGCGACCACGGTGATCGAGGTCGGGGTCGACGTGCCCAATGCGTCGCTGATGATAATCGAGCATGCCGAGCGCTTCGGATTATCGCAACTGCACCAGTTGCGCGGCCGCGTCGGGCGCGGCGCGGACGACAGCGTGTGCGTGCTGCTGTATCAAAGCCCGTTGTCGGAAGCTGCGCGCGCACGCCTCAAGGCGGTGTTCGAATGCCAGGACGGGTTCGAGATCGCGCGCCTTGACCTGCATTTGCGCGGTCCTGGCGAGTTCCTCGGCAGCCGGCAGAGCGGCGCACCGCTGTTGCGTTTCGCCAACCTCGAAACCGACGGCGCCCTGGTGGAGGCGGCGAGCCGCGCGGCCGACGAGCTGCTGGACCACGAGCCGCAGCGCGCTGCTTTGCACGTCGCGCGCTGGATGGGCGCGCGTGCGGCCTATCTGCGCACTTGATCCGTGCGGAATTCAGTTCGCGATGGCTCTGTTTCGGTAGTAAACTCCGACAGCGTGGCATATCTCGCGCAACAAGATTGAGTCCGGCTTGAACCTCAGCCAGCGGCTTACGCTCTACGAACGGCTGACGCGGCTCGACAAGCCGATCGGAATCCTGCTGCTGTTGTGGCCGACGCTGTGGGGGCTGTGGGTTGCATCGCAGGGCAAGCCGCACGTCGTGGTGCTGGTGGTGTTCCTGCTCGGTACGGTATTGATGCGCTCCGCCGGCTGCGTGGTGAACGACATTGCCGACCGCGAATTCGACCGCCATGTCGAGCGCACCCGCGAGCGCCCCCTCGCCGCCGGCGCGATCGGCGCGAAAGAGGCGTTGTGGCTCGCGACCTTCCTGTTCCTGCTGGCGTTCCTGCTCCTGCTGCCGCTCAAACACCTGACCATGCTGCTGGCGCTGCCGGCCGTGCTGCTTGCGATTACTTACCCGTATACCAAGCGCTTCCTCGCGATCCCCCAGGCTTACCTCGGCGTCGCTTTCGGATTCGGCATTCCGATGGCCTTTGCCGCGGAGACCGGCACGGTGCCGCTGATTGCCTGGGTGCTATTGCTCGCCAACGTGTTCTGGGCCATGGCCTACGACACCGAATACGCGATGGTCGATCGCGAGGACGACCTCAAAATCGGCATCAGGACTTCCGCCATTACTTTCGGCAAACACGAGATCCTGTTCGTCGTGCTGTGCTACGCAGCGATGCTGGCAACGCTGGTGCTGGTGGGCGTGGTGCTGGACTATGGCCTGTTCTACTTCGGCGGTCTGCTGGTGGCGGCCCAGCTCGCGTTTTATCACTACACGCTGATCAAGGAGCGCGATCGCGCAGCGTGCTTCCGGGCGTTTCTGCATAATAACTGGCTGGGCGCCGTGATTTTTGCCGGACTCGTCGCCGACCACCTGTGGCGCGTCAATGCCTTATAACGATCTGCGCGATTTCCTCAATCAGCTCGAGACGCTCGGTGAGCTGAAGCGCGTCGGCGCGGAAGTCGATCCGCGCCTCGAAATGACCGAGATCAGCGACCGTGTGCTGAAACAGCGTGGCCCGGCGATCCTGTTCGAGCGCCCGCGCGGCTTCGACGGCCGGGACGGACGTCCGCAGGTTCCGGTGCTTTGCAACCTGTTCGGCACGCCGCGCCGCGTGGCGCTTGCGATGGGCGCGGCGGCGGACGACGACCCGTTGCCCAAACTCAGGGAAATCGGCGAGCTGCTGGCGTTCCTGAAGGAACCCGAGCCGCCGCAGGGCTGGAAAGACGCGTGGGAGCGCTGGACGCCGATCGCGAAACACGTGCTGCACATGGCGCCGAAGGTGGTCTCGAGCGCGGCGTGCCAGGAAATCCGCTGGGAAGGCGCCGAGGTCGATCTGGCGAAGCTGCCGATCCAGACCTGCTGGCCCGACGACGCAGGCCCGCTTATTACCTGGGGCCTCACGGTCACGCGCGGACCCCACAAGTCCAGGCAAAACCTCGGCATTTACCGCCAGCAGGTCATCGGCAACAACAAGCTCATCATGCGCTGGCTGGCGCAGCGCGGCGGCGCACTGGATCTTCGCGAGCATTGCATGGCGCACCCCGGCGAGCCGTTTCCGATCGCTGTGGCGCTCGGCGCCGATCCCGCGACCATGCTGGGCGCGGTGACGCCGGTACCGGACACCTTGTCGGAATACCAGTTCGCAGGATTGCTGCGCGGCGCGCGCAGCGAAGTCGTCAAATGCATCGGCTCCGACCTGCAGGTGCCGGCTTCAGCCGAGATCGTGCTGGAAGGATTCATCTATCCGGATAAGTCCGGTGACAGTAAAACCGGGTACGAATCGGCAATCGAGGGACCGTTTGGCGATCACACCGGTTATTACAACGAGCAGGAATGGTTTCCGGTATTTACCGTCGAGCGCATTACCATGCGGCGCGACCCGATTTATCACAGCACCTACACCGGCAAGCCGCCCGACGAGCCCGCGGTGCTGGGCGTGGCGCTGAACGAGGTGTTCGTACCCCTGCTCACGCGTCAATTCCCTGAGATCGTCGATTTCTACCTGCCGCCCGAGGGCTGTTCGTACAGGCTCGCGGTGGCGAGCATGAAGAAACAATATCCGGGTCACGCCAAACGCGTGATGTTCGGCATCTGGAGCTTCCTGCGCCAGTTCATGTATACCAAATTCATTATCGTGGTGGACGACGACATCGATATCCGCAACTGGAAGGAAGTGATCTGGGCGCTGACTACGCGCGTCGATCCCGTGCGCGACACCTTGCTGGTGGAGAACACGCCAATCGATTATCTCGATTTCGCGAGCCCGGTGTCGGGGCTCGGCGGCAAGATGGGTATCGACGCCACGGCAAAATGGCCGGCCGAGACTGCCCGCGCCTGGGGCCGGCCGATCGCGATGAGCGAGGCCGTCAAACGGCGCGTCGACATGCTGTGGTCAACGTTGGGAATTTGAGCTGGAGATTTTGTCATGAAGACCAAACCGCTGGTATTGCCGGCGATCGATCCGGATACCGTGGCAAACGTTTCCGCTTCCGCTTACCCGGCTGAATTCGCGAAACGGATGGGCGATCGCGCCAAGCGCAGGATCGGCAGAGCCTGCGGTCTCACCCATATGGGCGTGAACCTGGTGACTCTGGGGCCGGGCGGCCAGTCGGCCCTGCGCCACTGGCATACCAGTGAAGACGAATTCATCTATGTGCTGGAAGGCGAACTCACGCTGATCACCAACGCGGGCGAGCAGTTGCTGGGTGCGGGCGCTGCCGCGGGCTTTCCCGCGGGCAAGCGCGACGCGCACCATTTCATCAACCGCTCGGAGAAGGCCGCGCGCTATCTTGAAATCGGCGAAAGCAACGAACGCGACAACGCCTTTTATCCCGACGACGATCTCATGTGGGTCGAAACCGAGGACGGCGTCATCGCCGCCCACAAGGACGGGCGGAAATACTAGGGGTAAAAAGCTACCGCCTCCAGGCGCGGACGAATTGCGCCACCTGCCAGGCCGCGAGCAAGGCGCCGCCGATTTTGATCAACAGGCCCAGGCGCGGCACGCGCGTGAGAAGCGCGCTGGTGCCGGTGACGAGGATCGGGTGGGAGCGCAACAGCCTCAACACGCTGCCGCCGATGGCGGCGTTGCGCAGCGGGTTCCTGAGCGTCGCCATATCCGCGGCGATTTCCAGGCGGTGGGAATTGAGCCGCAGACGTATCAGCTCTTTCTTCAGTGCCAGCTCTTCAATCCGGCGATTCATGGACGCAGGTTATCGCGGTCTTTTTCGAGCTCGGCCACGGTAGCGGCGAAGGGATTGGGGTGCGATGCGAGCTTGCGCCGCATCAGATACACCACATAAGCCCCGAGCGCGCCGTACAGGATGGTGAGAGCGATCGCCGATTCCAGCCGGTAGCTGTCCCACAGCCAGATCACGATGACCAGCGTCGCCAGCAGCAGCGCCATCGCGAACAGCACCAGCGCACAGGCGCCGAGCACCGCGAGCTCGACAACGCGCTGCCTTTCCTCCTGCAGCTCGACGCCGATAAGCTCGACGTGGCCGGCCAACAGCGCAATCGTTCCCGTCGCCAGTCCGCGCAGCGAAGCGCCGATGCCGCGGCGACCGAGATCACTGCCGCCGCTCGAATCTTTCACAGGCGATGCGTCGCGGTTCAGCGGCGCCCGATAAGCAGACCGAGCAGGAAGCCCACGCCGGCAGCGACACCTACCGCCTGCCAGGGATTGTCGTGCACGTAATCGTCGGCGGCGCCGGCGACTTCCTTCGTGCGTTCCATCATTTTTTCCTGCTCTTCCTGCAAACGGAATTTCGCGCGCTTCAAGTGCTCCGTTACTTTTTCGCGCATTTCAGCGGCCTTGTCGCCAGTCTGCGCGGCGGTCGCCTTGAGCAAGTCTTCAGCGTCGGCGAGCAGCACTTTGAAGTCGGCGACGAGTTTGTCACGCGTTACGTCGGTGGTCATGTCCTGAGCCCCCATGGGATTAGTCTCCAGCGCTACGTTGAAACGAAATTCTAATACAAATCACGGGGCTACGTACGGCTCCTTCCTCGCCCTTTCAATGCCCTTCATAGACCCACTGCAACAGCGCGTCCTGCGCCGCTTGTCCTGCCGCGGCTCGCGCATGATTGATCATGAATACTACAATCTGTTGACGGCCTTTGGCGTCAAGCACGTAGCCCGCCACGCACTTCACGCCCTCCAGCGTTCCGGTCTTGATGTGAGCCCGCCCGGCTATGCTTTTTTCGTTCAGGCGTTTTTTCATGGTGCCGTCGTTGGCGACCAACGGCAATGACGCCATCAATTCCGGCATCACCGCGCTGTTGTAGGCGGCGAGCAGCAGTTCTCCCAGGTGCTGCGCGCCGATGCGGTCGACGCGCGACAGGCCGGAGCCGTTCTCGACCGACAGCTCGCGAAACACCAGCCCCCTTTGCTTGAGCCAGCCATCGACAACCTGGGCCGAGCGCGCGGCACTGCCGGGGACGTGCAGCAGTTCCGCCGACAGCGTGAGGTAGAGCTGTCTTGCCATTACGTTGTTCGAATATTTATTGATGTCGCGCACGATTTCGGACAATTGCGCCGATTCCTGGGTTGCCAGCAATTTTGCGTTGGGCGCGGCGCTGCCGGTTTTGACGCCTCCCGCAAGTTTGCCGCCCGCTTCTTCCCATAATTCGCGGAATACGCCGCCGGTGTAGGCGGTGGGCGAAAGCAGGCTTACGTTCCAGGTTTTTTCACCGCACGACAGGGGAAACTGGCCGCCGAAAGTCGCGCGCGCGGTATTGCCCAGCGATTGAAAATCGGCGCGCAGGCGCTCCTTCCAGTCGCCGCAAGGCCCGTCGGCCGCTTTCACGCTGGCCGCAACTTCAAGCGCGGCGGGCCGGGGTTCGACCAGCACGCTCACCAAGTGCGAATCGGCGTCGGGCACGAAATTGAAACGAAACGATTTGAAATTGACCAGCAGCGCATCGGGCCCGACGTTATAAGGCCGCAGGGGTTCGTCGTCGAATTCGCCGGGGTCGTGGTCGGAGGCTTCAAAATAAGAACGGTCGAGCAGCAGGTCGCCGCGGATTTCGCGCAGGCCGCGGGCGCGCAACGAACGCACGAACAGCCACAGGTCTTCAATAGTGAGCTTGGGGTCGCCGCCGCCCTTCAACACCAGGTCGCCCTGAAGCACGTCGCCCTGCATGGTCCCGTTGAGCCAGGCCGAGGTATTCCAGGTGAACGCGGGGCCCAGCAAGTCCAGCGCTGCGAACGTGGTCAGCAGTTTCATCAACGACGCCGGGTTCATCGGCTGCGCGCCGTTGTGCTCGAGCCGCGGCCGCTGGGCGCCGGCCTCCTGCACGAACACCGCGACCCCGGACAGCGGGATGCCGGCGTCGCGCAGCGCGCGCGTGACAGTAGGCGGCAGGCGGTCCGCCGCCGCCGCCATGCGCTCGTCGTAGGCTGGCTGGTTTTCCTGCGCAACAACCGCGCAGGGCTGGCACAAGACAGCGACCAGACTCGCGACTGCCGGCAGGCATCGCCCGGGCGCAAAACAAAATTTCATCGCGCCGATTCTAGCGGAATTCGGCCTCGACTCTGTACGCTGACGCACAAGACCTCTTTACATAAATATTCGCACACGCAGACATGAGTGAATTGAGCCCAAATCGGCGGATCAGGTAATCTTGAGTTTGCCAGTGCTGTCCCATAACCAGCCCATAGCCAAGGATTTCCCATGATCTCGGTCATTCACGCCCATCCTTACCCCAACCGCTCGCGGGCCAATCGCGTGTTGCTGCGAGCGTTGAGAGGCGCCCCGGGCATCGAAGTACGCTCGCTCTACGACCTGTACCCGGATTTCGACATCGATGTCGCGGTCGAGCAGGCCGCCTTGAGCCGCGCTTCGCTCGTAGTGTGGATGCATCCGATCTTCTGGTACAGCGTGCCTGCCTTGCTCAAGCACTGGTTCGACCTGGTGCTGGCGCAGGGTTGGGCCTACGGCGAAGGCGGCCGCGCGCTGGCCGGCAAGCACTGTCTGTGGCTGGTTACCACGGGCGGCGACGAGCACGCTTACTCGACCCAGGGCGTGCACGAGCAGCCGTTCGCCAACTTCGTGCCGCCGATCGAAGAAACGGCGCGGTTTTGTGGCATGGTCTGGGAGACGCCTTTCATCGTACACGGCGCGCATGTGATCAGCGAAGCCGATCTTGAATTGCGCATGATGGAGCTGGCGCGGCGCCTGCAGGGCTGGAATGCCGACCCGGAGGCCAAAGACGGCGCCCGGCAGGAGGTTAAATCATGATGCGCGACGCCCTGATTTATCTGTGCGCCGCGGTGCTGTGCGTGCCGATCGCGAAACGGCTCGGCCTGGGATCGGTGCTGGGTTACCTGGTGGCGGGCGCGCTCATCGGCCGCTCGGGGTTCGGCTTCGTCGAAGACGTCGAATCCATCAAGCAGTTTTCCCAGTTCGGCGTGGTGCTGATGCTGTTCCTGATCGGCCTCGAACTCGATCCCAACCGCCTGTGGGCCATGCGCCGCGAGGTGTTCGGCGGCGGCTTGCTGCAGTTCCTGCTGTGCGGGCTCGCGCTCGGCGTGGCCGCGCGTCTCGCGGGACTCGGCTGGACCGCGGCCCTGGTGGTGGGTTTTGCGCTGGCGATGTCGTCCACCGCGATCGCGGTACAGACCATGACCGAGCGCAATTTTCTGGCCGCGCCGACCGGGCGCAGCGCCTTCGCCATCCTGCTGTTCCAGGACGTCGCGGCGATTCCCCTGCTGGCGGCCATCCCGCTGCTGGCGCATGCGGAAACACCGGACACGCCGATATGGATGGAGGCGCTGAAGGCTTTCGGCGCCATCGCCGGCGTGATCGTCATCGGCCGTTATCTGACGCGGCCGGCCTTAAGGCTGGTGGCCAACACCGGCCTGCGCGAACTATTCACCGCGTTCTCGTTGTTGCTGGTCATCGGCATCGCGCAGCTCATGCTGCTGGCGGACCTGTCGATGGCGCTGGGCGCTTTCCTTGCCGGCGTGCTGCTGGCTAACTCCGAGTACCGGCACGCGCTCGAGACCGACATCGAGCCGTTCAAGGGCCTGCTGCTCGGATTGTTTTTCATCGCGGTCGGCATGTCGATCGATTTCGGCCTGCTCAAGAACCAGCCCGGCACGGTGGCGCTGTTGCTGGCGGGATTCCTCCTGCTCAAGCTCGCGACCCTGTGGCTGGTGGCGTGGGCGCTCGGCGTCAATCACCGGCAGCGCTGGCTGTTTTCCGTTTTGCTGTCGCAAGGCGGTGAATTCGGCTTCGTGGTGTTCAGCACGGCGGGCGGCGCCGGCATGCTGACGGACGAGTGGGCCTCGCTTCTCACCATGATCGTCGCGCTGTCGATGGCGGCGACCCCGTTGCTGTTGCTGCTGCACGACGGCGTGATGGCGCGCAAAGTGATCGGTGAGGAGAAGGCGGATACCATCGACGAGGCTCCAGGACCCGTCATCATCGCGGGTTTCGGCCGCTTCGGCCAGATCGTCGGGCGCCTGCTGTTCGCCAACGGCGTGCGCGCCATCGTACTCGATCACGATCCCGACCAGATCGAAATGCTGCGCAAGTTCGGCTACAAGGTGTTCTACGGCGACGCCACCCGCCTCGACCTGCTGCAGGCGGCGGGCGCCAAGGAGGCCACCCTGCTGGTCAACGCCATCGACGACGTCGAAGACAGCCTGGCGCTCACCGACCTGGCGACCAAGAATTTTCCGCACCTGCAGATCATCGCGCGGGCGCGCAACGTTTCGCATTATATCGAGCTCAGAACGCGCGGCGTCAACCTGGTGGAACGCGAGACTTTCGAGTCCGCGCTCAAGCTTGGCCGCCACACGCTGGAGACATTGGGTGTCGATCCTTACCGCGCGGTCGAAATCGCCAACGCCTTTCGCCGCCACAACCTCGGCACCATGGACGCGCTGATTCCGCATTTCCGCGACGAGTTGCAAGTGCTGTCGTCGGCGAAAGCGGGCCGCGAAGAGCTCGAGCGCCAGTTCGCCCAGGACCGCATGAAATTCGAGGAAGAGACCGAGGAAAGCTGGGTTTAGGAGAATTCATGATTCTGTATGGAAGATATCGCTCGCCCTTCACCCGCCGTGTCGCCATCAGCCTGCGGCTGCTGGGTATGGAGTACGAACATCGGCCATTAACCGCCTGGACCCACTTAGACGACGTGCGCGCGGTGAATCCGGTTGGGCGCATTCCGGCACTGCAGCTGGATTCCGGCGAGGTCCTGTTCGACAGCGGCGCGATCCTCGACTATCTCGACCAGATTGCCGGTCCTGAACGCGGGCTGGTGCCGCCGCGGGAACCGGAGCGGCACGAGGTGTTGAAAGTGGCGGCCTGCGCCATGGGCGCGCTGGAAAAAATCGTCGCCGCGCTCTACGAGCAGACCATGCATCCGCCGGAGAAAATCCATTTACCCTGGATCAGGCACAACGAAGACCAGGCGACCTCTGCGTTGGCGTGGCTCGGCGCGCACTATATTTCGCCGGCCGTTCCGCGCGACAAAATCACGCAGGCGGAAGTGACCACTGTCGCCATGTTCGATTTCGCGCGAATCGTCAATCCGCAACTGGTGAGAGAGGGGCGCTATGCCAACCTGGATGCGCTGATCGCGCATTGCGATGCCTTCCCCGAATTCGCCGCCACTTTGCCGGTGGGCGAAGCCGACAAGGCGAATCCGGCGCTGCCGGGAAGCGGCCAGGAAGGGTCCTAGTTTCGCGCGGCGGAGCTTTACCGCGGCTGCTTGTAAATCGTCCCGTCCTTCATCACGAACGCGACGTTGCGAAGGGCGCCGATGTCCTGCGTCGGATCGCCCGCCACCGCGATCAGGTCGGCGAGCAAGCCCTGCTTGATCGCTCCAAGCTCATTGCTGTTGCGCAGGATTTTTGCGTTGGTCGCGGTCGCGGCGGTAAGCGCCGCCGCCGGTGTCATGCCATAGCGCACCATCAATTCCAGTTCGCGGTAATTGGTGCCGTGGGTGAACACCCCGACGTCGCTGCCGCAACCGATGATGACGCCGCTTTTCAGAGCAAGGCGGAACGCCTGTTCGGATTGCCGGATGCTCGCAGTAGGCGGCGTTTTGCCGGCGACGTAATGCTGGAAATATTCGGATATCGCTTCCGGCGCCGTGAGCGTCGGCAGGTAGGCCACGCCGCGTGAGGCCATCAGCCTGAACGTTTCCTCGCTGCCGCCGTAACCATGCTCGATGCTGTCGGCCCCCGCCAGCACCGACCGCCGCATGCCCTCGTCGGTCATCGCGTGGACCGCGACCGGCCGGCCCGAGCTATGTGCGGTCTCGACCATGGCCTTGAGTTCCTCCTCGCTGAACGTGGGTTGCGAGCTGCCGTCAGGGCCCCAGCGGTAATCCGCGTAAATCTTGATCCAGTCTGCGCCGCGCCCGGCCTGCTCGCGCACCGCGCGTATCGCATCGGGTACGCCGCTCACTTCCTGCGCGCCCTGCGCGTTACAACACAGGTCCGGCCGGAAGCCTCGCGGGCCGGGACCATAGGACCCGGTGGCGACAATGGCGCGTGTCGCCACCACGAGGCGCGGACCGGGAATGAGCCTGTCCTCGATCGCCTGCTTGAGCGAAACGTCGGCAAAATCCGCGCCTTCGGTGCCAAGGTCGCGCAGCATGGTAAAGCCCGCGAGCAAAGTGGCTTCTGCCTGCTTTGCCGCGCGCAGTGTGCGGTAGGGCACGGCCTCCTTCAGCACCTGGTCGTTCCACAGCGTTTCGTTATACGGGTGCAGCAGCAGGTGGGAATGCGCGTCGATCAGGCCCGGCAGCAAGGTCATGCCCGGCAACTCGACTACGCGCGCCGCTGCCGGCACGGCGAGGCTGCCATCGGGGCCCGCTGCCACGATGCGATTGCCCTGCACCAGCACCACCCAGCCGGCGTGGGGCGCCTCGCCGTCGGCAGCCCACACCTGGGCGGGCCGCAGCAGGACCGGCGGCTCCGCGTCAGGGGCCGCCGCATTCGTGTGCGGCACCGCCAGCAGCAGACACGCCGCTGGGAGCAGTTTCCGAAGTTTCGTCGACAGAAGCAGAGATGCCATTCTTCCTCCGGTGTTCAAGGCAGCAGGGTCCAACGCGCCAAGTTGTGGCGCGACAACGCAGCTAGAAATGTATGCCAAAAATAAATTTGATCACCCAGCGGTCCGATACCGTGGTCAGGCCGCGTCCGATTCCGGCGTTCAAGTCGAACTTGCCGAAATCTGCGTCGATTACACCATAGAGCATCTGGCTCTGACGGTTAAGATGCCCAGGATCACGCAACGGCCCCAGCTCGCTGTAGGTCTCGGTCCCAACCTGGTAACCGGCGTCGGTCTTGTATGCGACCTTGGTATCGACGTCGAGCGCGACCGGGATATTGACCGGGCCGGACACACCCCAGTCAAAATTCGGGTTGACCGCATAAAGCCAGCGGCCCGAGCGATAGCCATAGATTCCCTTCAGTTCCGCGTTCCACGGATCCTGCCCCACCCGCAGGCTGGTCCTGCCGATCTCGAAATTCGCGCCCCAGAATGGACCCTGCGTCTCGTCGTGGGGGGCGATGTATTTCAGGCGCAATTTTTCCCCGTCGTAATTCGGCGCGTTGCCCGGCGAGGTCGTCGTAAGCAGGTATAGTCCGATCTCCAGGGTGTCGCTGAGGCCGTAATAGAATTCCGGCGTGAAACGATAGACGTGATTGGGCGGCTGCGCACCGGGATAATCCGGCGTGGCGCTGCCCGAAGGCACGAAGTTATTGTGCAGGTCCAGGCCGAAACGCCCCGGTTTGGTCATGTCGTCCAGGTAGACCTGGATTTCCTCAGGCGCGGCGCAAGCCGCAGTGCTCGCAAGCCCGAGACTAATGGCTGCGAGGACAGCCAGGGCAACGCAGGCGCCGCGTGGAAACTGATGAGACCCGGATACTTTGTTTGACTGGCTCATATCCTGCCGGCGAAGCGGCCGGCCGCGCCGTCTAAATCCTGAATATGCGCGCGAAGCTGCGATGTCCGATTGCTTCATGCCAGAGCGCCATCAGGACATGTCCGCACAAATAGACCCACATGATCTTGGATAGGTAGGAGTGCAGGTCCATGATGTTGTGGGCAGTTGGCGTCACCGTGTCATGAGGGCCGAGCGCAAGGAAGATCGCCCCGCCGGTCAGCGCCATTGCCGAAGCGATCAGCAGGCCGAGCCCGTGAACGGTGCCGGCGAGCGCGCCGTCTTCGGGAATGCCAGTCCAGCGCAACGACAGAAATTGCTTGATATCGCGCCAAAGCGCACTTCTTCCCGCCGCGTCGATCCACGGGAAGATGCGCCCCTGCGACTCACGCTTCCAGGTAACCACGCGGTAGATCCACCCGCACACCAGGATCGCAAGCGCGGTTAACCCCACCCATTCATGCCACTGGTAGTACATGCCGCCGTCGGCGGTCATCGGCTTTTTCGCATGCGGGTGGTCCATGATGAGGCTGATCGACATCTGGAACACGATGGCGGCGGCGACTAAGGCATGCATCAAACGGATAGCGCGGCTGTAATGCACGAGATCCCCAAAGCGGCGATTGGAATGCGGAAGATATCGCGGGCATTTTACACGTCGGCCATCGCGAACGAGACGATGGGGTGGCGCTTAATTGGTATCATCCCGCGTTCGGAAACAAATTCGCGCCAAGGACCGGGATGAGCCGTAGCGAGACCATCAGCGAAATCGAGCGTTATTTCGACGACGGCGGTTTCGCCGTCGACCTCGCGCGCCGCGTCGCGATCAAGACCGAGAGTCAAAACCCGGCGCGGCGCGCCGAGCTTTCAAGCTACCTCGAAGACGAGATGCGGCCCAGCCTGCAGCGGCTGGGCATGACCTGCACCCTGTTTCCCAATCCGCTGGAACAGGGCGGCCCCTTCCTGTTCGCCGAGCGCATCGAGGACCCCAACCTCACCACGGTATTCACCTACGGCCACGGTGACGTGATTCGGGGCCAGGAAGAGCAATGGCGCGCCGGCCTCGATCCCTGGACCGTCAAGCGCGAGGGCGACCGCTTCTACGGCCGCGGCACGGCTGACAACAAGGGGCAACACACTATCAACCTCGCCGCCCTTGAAACCTTGCTCAAAACGCGCGGCAAGCTCGGCTTCAACCTGAAACTCCTGATCGAGACCGGTGAGGAAACCGGCTCGCCGGGCTTACGCGAAATGTGCGAGCAGAACAAGGCGCGCTTCAAAGCCGACGTATTGATCGCCTCCGACGGTCCCCGGCTGCAGCCGAAACGGCCGACGATATTCCTCGGCACCCGCGGTGCGCTCAATTTCGATCTGAGCCTCGATTTGCGCAAGGGCGGGCATCATTCCGGCAATTGGGGCGGCCTGCTGATGAATCCCGGCATCGTGCTCGCCCACGCGCTCGCCTCGATTACCGATGCCAACGGATCCATTCGCGTGCCCGAATGGCGGCCCGATTCGCTCACGCCGTCGGTGCGGCGCGCGCTCGCCGGGCTCGAGATCGAAGGCGGCGAGGATGGGCCGGAGATCGACGCCGACTGGGGCGAACCGGGCCTTACGCCGGCCGAGCGCGTATTCGGCTGGTCGAGCTTCGAGGTGCTGGCTTTCGTCACCGGTAATCCGGACAAACCCGTCAACGCGATTCCGCCACGCGCGCGCGCGCATTGCCAGTTGCGCTACGTGGTGGGGGTGGATGCGGCGGACATCCTGCCGGCGTTGCGGCGCCATCTGGATCGCGAGGGATTTGCCATGGTGCAGGTCGCTGCTTCACGCGAAAGCCTGTTCTATGCGACGCGCCTCGATCCGGAACATCCCTGGGTGCAATGGGTTGCGGCGTCCATCGAGCGCACCACGGGTGTGAAGCCTGCGATCCTGCCCAATCTCGGCGGCTCGCTGCCGAACGAAGTGTTCGCCGATATTCTGGGCCTGCCGACAGTGTGGATTCCGCATTCCTACGCCGCCTGCTCGCAGCATGCACCCAACGAACACCTGCTGGCGCCGGTCGCGCGCGACGCGCTGCGCATCATGGCGGGATTGTTCTGGGACCTCGGCGAGCATCCGAATGAGCCGGGAAACCGGCGTCCCTAGATTGACTTGGTGTCCGTTGCCCGCCGCCAATTCATCAAGCCGAGACCGAGGAAGATCGACAGGCCGCCGGTTACCTGATACGGCTGGACGCCTTCCCCAAGAAACGCGAACGACAGCAGGGCTCCGAACAATGGCATCAGATAGATGAAGGTACTGGCCCGGTTCGGCCCGATCTTTGCCACGCCGTTATTCCACAGCAGGAAAGCCAGTATCGAGGCAAAGACGGCAACATAAAACAGGCCCAAAACAGCCTGTGCGCCCAATCGCGGCAGCGCTTCGCCGGACTGGACCCAGACATAGACCGGCAGCATCCATGCGACGCCGGCAAGCGTGGTCGCGGTGAGCAGAACGGATTGTGGTAGATCGGCCGGGCGTTGTTTCAGGAGCAGCGAATAGGCCGACCACAAAGCCACTGCCAGCAGCATCCACAGATCGCCGGTGCCGAAGTGGAGTGCCATTAGCGAACTCAAGCTGCCGCGCGCGATCAACAGCACCGCGCCCAGGAGCGCCACGCCCAACCCGAGAAGTTGCGCAGGTGTGACGGGGTCCCGAAACACTATCCACGCGCCAAAGACCGTCAGCAGGGGCGACATCGCCAGCAACAGCAATGCATTGACGGCGCTCGTGGTTACCAGCGCCAGATAGACGCAGGTATGAAACGTCGCAATTCCGGTAAACCCCAGGGCGGCCATCAGCTTCCACTCGCGAAGAATGAGCCGCCGATGGGCCCATAACGGGCCGTATGTGAAAAGCAGCAAAACACCCAATGCGATGGCCCATCGCCAGAAGTTCAGTGCAAGCGGGGAGATGGTATCGCGCAGCGCACGCCCGACGACGAAGTTGCCTGACCAGAGGAAAGCGGCCATGGCCAGTCCTGAGTAGGGCGAAACCAGGAACCCAGCCCATCTACGAATTCCTTGGCGTGGCAAGTTCAGGATGTTGATGGCCCAGTCGCTGGCGTTTGAACCCGGGTTGGCGGGACCAAGTCGAGTCTATAGCAGTTCGGGCGGCGCCAAGACCTTCCGTCCCGCCAAGGCTTGACTAATTCATAACTGTAGAGTTATGATTAGTCCATGCAAGCCGCGTCCGACACGCTTTTCAGGACCCTAGCCGACCCCACGCGGCGGGCGCTGTTCGAGCGTCTTTGCCGCGACGGCGAGCAGACCGTCTGGATGCTGACCGGCGACTCGGGGGTCTCGCAACCCGCGGTATCCAAGCACCTCGGCGTGCTGAAACTTGCCGGCCTGGTGCAAGACCGACGTGAGGGCCGGGAGACTCATTACAGCGCCCAGCCAAAGGCGCTTGCACCGTTGATTGACTGGATGAGCCACTACGGCGCGTTCTGGCGCGAGCGCTTCGATCGTCTCGATTCTCTGTTGAACAGGATGGACCAATGACCGAAGCTGCCGACACGCGCACCGTCGTCGTCGAACGCGAGTTGCCGCACCCGCCGGAAAAAATCTGGCGCGCCCTCACCCAGGGCCCGCTGATCGAAGAGTGGCTGATGAAGAACGACTTCGAGCCTGTGGTGGACCACCGTTTCAAATTCAGCGCGGACTGGGGCTCGGTCGACTGTCAGGTCATGGAAGTCGAGCCGAACAAAACACTGTCATACACCTGGGGCGCCTTTGGCGTCGGCACCGTCGTCACCTGGACTCTCACCCCTACGATGACGGGAACCCACCTGCGCATGGAACATTCGGGCTTCGCGCCGGACCGGCCGCAGAACTATCAGGGCGCCAAATACGGGTGGCAGAAGTTTTTGACGAACCTGGAGCAGGTATTGGCGCGGATAGATTGAAGTCCGCCCGCAATTCATCGCCGCGCCCGATTGACGGGGCGGCATATCGCAAACGTGACAAACGGAGGATACCAATGAAGATCAAGTTGACCAGCGTGTATGTGGACGACCAGGAAAAAGCGCTGCGCTTCTACGGCGACGTGCTGGGCTTTACCAAGAAAGCCGATTTCAGCAACGGACCGTTTCGCTGGCTGACCGTAGCCTCGCCCGATGAGCCCGACGGCACCGAACTGCAACTCGCGCTCAATGACAACCCGGCTGCCAAGACTTACCAGCAAGCCATATTCCAGCAAGGCCAGCCGGCAGTGATGTTCTTTACCGACGACGTCAAGGGCGACTACGAGCGCATCAAAGCGCGCGGCGCTGAGTACGCCATGCCGCCGACCG
>Ga0181537_10002312_pt1 | contig 16828 bp, 11 predicted proteins | sample PEATcosm2014_Bin_39_FD_119765 | JGI IMG/M metagenome (GOLD analysis project Ga0181537, IMG submission 119765) | Peatland microbial communities from MTU Mesocosm Facility, Houghton, MI, USA - PEATcosm2014_Bin23_10_metaG | ecosystem: Environmental > Terrestrial > Soil > Wetlands > Peat | place... | reverse complement strand
TGATCACCGACACCCTGGGCTTCGTTCTCGGCAAGGACTTCGAGGTGCTGGTGAGCGATTCGCGCGCCCACGCGATCAGCCTGCTGCGCCAGCTCGATCAGCCGCCGCAGCTCGCGCTGGTCGACCTTGGGCTGCCGCCGCATCCGCATCGACCGGACGAGGGCTTCCAGCTGATTTCCGACCTGCTTGCGCATTCCGAGTTGATGAAGATCGTGGTGCTGTCGGGGCAGAACGACGAAGCCAACGCGCGCCACGCGCGCACCCTGGGGGCGAGCGAGTTCATCGCCAAGCCTTGCGATCCCGAGGAATTGCGCCGCGTACTCAACAAGGCGCTCGAAATCCGCGCCACCGAGCTGAAGCCGGCGCCGGTCGATCCCGGCGACGCCCTGGGCCTGGTGGGTGACAGCGTTCCCATGCAAAAACTGCGGGCGCAGATCCGGCAATACGCCGACTCGCCGTTCCCGGTCCTGATCGAGGGCGAGTCCGGCAGCGGCAAGGAGCTGATCGCGGCCGCCCTGCACCGGCTGGGCACGCGCGCGGCGCGCCCGCTGCTCGCGCTCAACTGCGCGGCGATCTCGCCCAACCTGGTCGAGCCGACCCTGTTCGGCTACGCCAAGGGCGCGTTCACCGGGGCCACCGCCAACAAGTCCGGTTACTTCGAAGACGCTGCCGACGGCACCCTGTTCCTCGACGAAATCGGCGAGCTTCCGCTCGAACTGCAGGCCAAGCTGCTGCGCGTGCTCGAGAACGGCGAGTACCAGCGCGTCGGCGAAACCCAGAACCGGATGAGCCGCGCGCGCGTGATCGCCGCCACCAACCGCGACCTCAGGGCGGAAACCCGCCAGGGCGCATTTCGCCAGGACCTGTATCACCGCCTGTCGGTGCTGTCGCTCACGGTGCCGCCGCTGCGGGAAATGGGCGCCGACCGCGAACTGCTGCTCGCGCATTTCCGGCGTTTCTACTGCGAACAGGGCAAGCTCGCGCCGTTCGCGCTCGACCCCGCCGCCAGCGAACGCTGGCTCAGCTACGACTTCCCGGGCAACGTCCGCGAGCTGCGCAACATCGTGATCCGGCTCGCCACCAAGTACGCCGGCGCCAGCGTCAGCCTGGATGAGCTTGAGGCCGAATTCGACGCCGGCGGCGACGCCGCGGTCGGCGCCCCGCAGAGCAGCGCGGCGGCGATCGACCTCGCGCGCAAGCACCTGCAGCAACCGGGCCGCTTCAGCCTCGACGAGGTATTGCAGACCTGGGAAAAAGCGTATATCGAAGCCGCGCTCAAACTCACCCACGGCAACATGAGCCAGGCGGCCAAACTGCTGGGTGTCAACCGCACCACGCTGTATTCGCGCATGGACGCGATCGGCAAGGACGCGATCTCGCCGGATTAGGCAGCGGGCGCCGCCATGTACCTCAATCATTTCGGCCTCAACGAAGCGCCGTTTCGCATCACGCCGCACACCGATTTCTTTTTCGACGGCGCCAACCGCGGGGCCACGCTGGAAGCGCTGCTGTACGCCATCACCCACGACGAAGGCATCGTCAAAGTCAGCGGCGAGGTCGGCAGCGGCAAAACCATGCTGTGCCGCGTGCTGATTGAGCGGCTGCCGAAAACGGTCGAGATCATCTACCTGTCGAACCCGTCGCTCGCGCGCGACGAGATCCTGCGCGCCATTGCCGAGGAACTGCGGGTCGAGGTCGATCCCGCGCGAACCACCGTGGTGCTGCGCGCGCTGCAGGAACATCTGATAAAGGTCTACGCCACCGGCCACCAGGTGGTGGTTTTGATTGACGAAGCGCACGCCATGCCGCTCGAAACCCTGGAGGAGATCCGGCTGCTGTCGAACCTGGAGACCTCCCGCCACAAACTGCTGCAAATCGTGCTGTTCGGCCAGCCCGAGCTCGATGTCAACCTCAACCTGCCGCAGATGCGGCAGCTCAAGGAGCGCATTACCCACAATTTCCGGTTGGAGCCGCTGATCCGCGACGACATCGCGCAATACCTGATGTTTCGCATGCGCGCGGCCGGCTATCGAGGCCCCGACATATTTACCAAGCGGGCGATCCGCGACCTGACGCGGGCCTCCCAGGGCCTCACGCGCCGCATCAACATTCTCGCCGACAAGGCGCTGCTCGCGGCCTATACGCAAAACACCCACCAGGTCGGCGCGCGCCAGGTCAAGGCCGCGGTGCGCGACAGCGAATTTCACGTGGCGCCGCGTCCCCTGCATCGGGGATGGGTGATCACGCTCGCCGCGGCCGCCGGTATCGTGCTCGGCGTGTTCGGCCTGCGCTTCCTCGAACCGGTGGCCGCACCCGCGGCGCCGGTCCCGGTTCCCCACGATACGGCGCCTGCGGCGGCACCGGCTGCGACAAGCGGTGCCTCGCCGGCCGTCACTACGGCCGCTGCAACCACTGTCGCTGCGCCTGCGAGCGCGGCACCTGCCACCGCGGCGCCGGTTGCACCAACCCCTTCGATCCGAGTCGCGGACGCTCCCGCGGTGGCACCCGCGACGACAACCGCCGCCACCGATGTGGCGCCGGCCAAATCTCCAAGTCCACCATCCAGCCGGCCCGTTCCCGCGGCGGCAGTGCTTGCGGCCCAAGCGGCAAGCTCGCACGCGGTTTCCGCGGAAGCTCCCCCCGCCGCCGCCGTTGAAGCGCCGCCAGCCGACGCGTTCGGTCCGCTGACGCGTTCGCGCATGGCGGCGACCGAGCCGTGGCTGAAGGAGACCCCGGGCCGCGCCTTCGCTATCCAGGTGATGGCGGTGGTGCCGGGCAACGCACGCGAACTTGAAGCGTTCCTCACGCGCGCCTCCAAGCTCACCGGGCTCGACAACATCTACGTTTATGAAACGCGTATCAAGGGACAGCCGAAAAACGGTTTCGCCGTCGTGTACGGCAGTTACCCTAGCCGCGACAAGGTGCGTGACGCCATCGACCATTTCCCGCCCGAGATCAGGACTTACCTGCCTTACCTGCGAACCGTCGACGGCATACGCCGCGAGCTCGCCTCACGCGAGACAGGCGACGATGCTCACGGCGCGCCGAAAAGCACGCCTGCAGCTTCTTCAAACTAGCCCTTGCTGCCTATTTCCTGCAGCAAATCAGTTGTTTAATTTTGGAAGCTAACGTGATAAGCTAAACTGCCCAAGTTTCGACATATCAAAACAACGATCGGGGTTTCCAGCTTGCTTAGCGGACGCACACTTAACAGGATTATCAGGGAGTTGGGTTCCATCGCGCTGTGCGCGGGCGGGCTCGGCGTGCTGCTTGCCGGCTGCGTGAGCGCGCCGCCGAAGCTCGCGACCGGGCACCTGCAAACCGAAGCCGCGGACAAAGGCAAAATTCCGGAACTGGTCGAGCAGCCGGTGCCGTTGCCGCCGCCGCGGCCGACAGCGCGCCCTGAGACCTACAGCGTGGTGGTCAACAATATCCGGGTGCAGGACCTGCTGTTTTCCCTGGCGCGCGACGCCAAGATCAATATCGACGTGCATCCGGGAATCAGCGGCACGGTAACGCTCAATGCCATCGACCAGACACTGGACCAGCTGCTGGCGCGCATCTCGAAGCAGGTCGACATGCGTTACGAGATCGACAACGGCACCCTGGTGGTGCTGCCCGACTCGCCTTATTTGCGCACCTATCACCTCGATTACCTGTTGATGGCGCGCGACGCCATCAACACGGTGGCGATCTCGACCCAATTGCAGACCACCGGCGGCGCCGGCACCGGCTCCGGCGCCGGCAGCGCCTCGACCGGCGGTGGCAACAATTCAACCACCCGCGTCACCAACACCTCGAAGAACGATTTCTGGAAGACGATCGAAAAGAACGTCAAGGACATCCTCGCCGAGACCGACAAGGAGCGCATCATTTCGCGGCGCGGCGCCGCGGTGCAGGACCAGGCTGCGGCCGATGCCACGGCCACGGCGCAGCCCGCTGCCGGCGCGCCGCCGGCGGGCGGCGCTGCCCCGGCCGCGCCGGCTGCTGCCGCGGCGGGCCCGGACCGCAATGCCGACAAGAACGACAAGGAATACGAGACCCTGTTTGCCGCTACCGTCATCGTCAACCCCGAAAGCGGCATCCTCACGGTGCGCGCCACCGAGCGGCAGCACGCGAAAATCCAGGAATTTCTCGACCAGGTGATGGCCAACGCCACCCGCCAGGTGCTGATCGAGGTGACGGTCGCCGAAGTCGATCTCAATCAAAACTATCAGCAGGGCATCAACTGGTCGCGCTTCGCGCAAGGCGTGTCAGCGTCGGGAATCACTGCCGGAACCTCGACCTCTTCGCAGCCGGGGAACGGCGGCAGTTTCACCATGACGCCGATCGGCAGCCCGCCGGGAACGCCGACGCAGGGCCTGCTCAGCATCGGCTATCTCAACCCGACCTCGCGCATCGGTAGTATCGCCGCATCGATTCAGCTGCTTGAGTCCTTCGGCAACGTGAAAGTGCTGTCGAGCCCGAAAATCAGCGTGCTCAACAACCAGACTGCGCTGCTCAAGGTGGTGGACAACATCGTGTATTTCACGATCTCGGCGCAGACCGTGATCGGCACCGCAACCTCGACCGGCGGCAGCCTGGGCCTCACCACCTACACCTCGACCGTGAACTCGGTGCCGGTCGGTTTCGTAATGCAGGTGACGCCGCAGATTGCGGACAACGACATCGTGATGATCAACCTGCGGCCGACAGTGTCGCGTATCACCGCCTACGTCAACGATCCCAACCCGAACCTGGCGCAGGCCAACGTGATCAGCCGCATTCCGCAGATCCAGAGCCGCGAGATGGAATCCGTGCTGCGCATCCCGAGCGGGGAGACCGCGGTGATGGGCGGCCTGATGCAGGACGGCATCAACAACAACAACGACACCGTGCCGTTATTGGCGTCCCTGCCTCTGGTCGGCAGCCTGTTCCAGAACCACAACGACATCACCACCAAGACCGAGCTGGTGATTTTCCTGCGGCCGGTGGTGATCCACGACGCCAGCCTCGAGGGCGACTACAGGAACTACAAAAGCCTGCTGCCGGACAGCAATTTCCTGAAAAGGCAGATCGGACCGAAGCTGCCGGTCGATCCTTTGACCGGGGCGCACCAATGAGTCTCCTGATGGAGGCGCTCAAGAAGGCTGAGCGCGCCAAGCAGGCGGCCCAGGAACGGGGAGAACAGTCCGCCGCCGAAGGCGAGCCCATCGCCGCCACAGGTGAGAACTCTGCCGGCGGCGAAGAGCTGCAGCTCGCCCCGGACGATCCCGCCGCCGCTGCCGCAGCGGAAGCCGCGCCTGCAGACACTGCCGGCCCCAATCCGCTGCTGCGCGACCCGCGGGCGGGCCGCGTCGATTTTCCGCGGCTGGAACTCGAATCCATCGACGACCGCGAGTTCGATCTCGACCCGGTGAAGCCGCGCGCCGCGCGCGCCGATGCGGATGAAACCGGCCGCGCCGCGGCGCGCGCCGTGTTCGATGCCAAGCAGACCGACACCGCGCGCGGCAGCCGGGTGCCGCTGATGCTTGGCGTGCTGGCTGCGCTCGTGCTGCTCGGCGGCGCGGGCTATTGGTATGTGCAAAAACAATTCGGCGGCTCGACGATGTTGACTCCGCAACTCGTCGCCAGCGGTCAGGTGGCGCCACGCCCCGCGCTCACCCCGCCACCGGCACCCGCGGTTGCCGTCGCAGCCGTCGCCGGACCTGCAACCGCCTCGCTCAACGCTCCCCTCAGCGGCGTCACACCGGCCGCCACCGGCGCGCCATCCCCGTTGCCGCGCGTGGAAGCCGTGGAGCCGCGGAAAAGCGATGAAACCGGTATTGCCGCGCCGAGACCGCGCGTGCGCATTGCGGGCAGCGCCAGGCCGCCGCGGCGCGTCGCCTCGGCAAGCCGCGCGACTGCGGCGCGCGACGACCCGGGCGCGGTCAAAGTCAGGCCTTCGTCGACGGCGGTCAATCCGACCCTGGAGGGCGCGTACCGGGCGTATCTCGCCGGCGATATGCCGGCGGCCAGGAGCGGCTACAACACGGTGCTCGCGCGCGACGCGGAAAATCGCGACGCACTGTTGGGCCTGGCCGGGATCGCCGCGCGCGAAAACCGCTACGACGAGGCGGAATCCCTGTACCTGCGCATCCTGCACCTCGACCCCGCCGACGCCTACGCGCAGACCGGTCTCGTCGCCATTCGCGGCCAGGCCGACCCGGTTGCCAGCGAATCGCGGCTCAAGACCCTGATCGCAAGCCAGCCCAACGCCGCCTTCCTGCATTACGCGCTGGGCAACCTGTATGCCCGGCAGACGCGCTGGAACGAAGCGCAGCAGGAGCACTTTCGCGCCTTCACGCTGGACTCCGAAAATCCCGACTATTGCTACAATCTTGCGGTCAGCCTCGATCAGATCCGCCAGCCGCAGCTCGCCCTTACGCACTATCAGCGCGCGCTGACGCTGGCCGCGCTGCGGCCGGCAAGTTTCGACGCTGCCAGGTTGCGCGCTAGAATCAGCGAATTGCAGCGGCAGTAGCGGCGGCGCCGCCGCGCCGCCTGGACCACTGACAACCTGCGCCAGTACGATGTCGCGCCCTATGAACTCGCCTTCCCCCGCTCCCGCGAAACGCCTGCAGCGCCCGATCGGACAAATCCTGATATCGCAGGGGATCTTGTCCGAGGACCAGCTGCGCATCGCGCTGCTGGAGCAGATGAAGTCCAACAAACCGGTGGGCAAGCTGCTGGTAAGCCTGGGCTTCGTCTCCGAATCCACGCTGCGCGAAGCGCTGTCGGAGAACCTCGGCCAGCAGTCGGTCGACCTGTCGCAGGTCATCATCGACCCCGAAGCGCTGAAAATGATCCCGCGCGAATTCGCCAAGCGCCACAACCTGTTCCCGCTGGCGTTCGACCAGACCAAGAAGCGCCTCATCATCGCCATCGCCGACCCCAACAACATCGTCGCCATCGACCAGGTGCGCGGCCTGTTGCGCGGGGAGATCGAGCTGGAGAGCCGGCTCGCGGGCGAGTCGGAAATCGCGCGCACCATCGACCAGGTCTACGGCCACGAACTCTCGATCGACGGGATACTCAACGAGATCGAGACCGGCGAAATCGATTATCGCAGCCTGCAGGCGACCACCGACGAATACAGCCAGCCGGTGGTGCGCCTGATCGCGGCGCTGCTGGCGGACGCGGTGCAGCGCGGCGCCTCGGACGTGCACTTCGAGCCGGAGCAGAATTTCCTGCGCATCCGCTACCGCATCGACGGCGTGCTGCGGCAGATCCGGTCGCTGCACCGCACCTACTGGCCGTCGATGGCGGTGCGCATCAAGGTGATGTCGAAAATGAACATCGCCGAAACGCGCGCGCCGCAGGACGGCCGCATTTCGCTTACGCTGTCGGGCCGCTCGGTGGACTTCCGCGTCGCCGCCCACCCGACCGCGCACGGCGAGAACATCGTGCTGCGTATTCTCGATCGCCTGAAGGGCATCGTGCCGCTGGAGGGCCTCGGCCTCGACGACAGCCAGCTCGACGCGCTGAAACTGATGATCGCGCGCCCGGAAGGCATGATCCTCGCCACCGGACCCACCGGCAGCGGCAAAACCACCACCCTGTACTCGATCCTGAACCATATCAACACCGAAGGGGTCAATATCATGACCCTGGAAGACCCGGTCGAGTACCCGATGAACCTGATCCGCCAGTCTTCGGTGTCGGATTCGGCGAAGCTGGATTTCGCCAACGGCATCCGTTCCATGATGCGCCAGGACCCGGACGTGATCCTGGTGGGTGAAATCCGCGACCAGGATACGGCGGAAATGGCGTTTCGCGCGGCGATGACCGGCCACCAGGTGTACTCGACGCTGCACACCAATTCCGCGGTCGGCGCGATCCCGCGCCTGCTCGACATCGGCATCCTGCCCGACATCATGGCCGGCAACATCATCGGCATCATTGCGCAGCGCCTGATCCGGAAACTCTGCACCGATTGCCGCCACGCGTACCAGGCGGAAGCGCACGAGTGCAAGCTGCTGGGCGTGAAACCGGGGCCTACCGCGCCCACCCTGTTCCGCGCGGTTGGCTGCGACAAATGCGACTACCAGGGCTACCGCGGCCGGCTCGCGATCATGGAACTGCTGAAGCTCGACGGCGACCTCGACGAGCTCATCGCGCGCCGCGCCACGCTGCGCGAAATCCGCAGCATGGCGATCACGCGCGGCTTTCGCACCCTGGTCGACGACGGCTTGCGGCGCGTGCTCGACGGCTCGACGTCGTTCGACGAGGCCGCGCGCGTGGTCGATCTCACCGAGAAAATGGGCTGATGTCGGCGTTCTCGTACAAGGCGATGAACCCGGCCGGCCGTGTCATCCGCGGCCAGCTCGAGGCATTGAACGCGGTCGACCTCGAAATGCGGTTGAAGCGCATGGGGCTCGACTTCATCGACGGCGCGCTCGTGCGGCAGCGGCGCAGCCGTTTCAAGCCCGACCGCAAGGACCTGATCACTTTCTGCATTCACCTCGAGCAGCTCACCCGCTCCGGGGTGCCGATCATCGAGTCGCTGGTCGACCTGCGCGACACCCTGGAGAACGCGCGCTTCAAGGAAGTGGTCGCCGGCCTGGTGGAGGCGATCGACGGCGGCGCGCGCCTGTCGCAGGCAATGGCGGCGCGGCCGGAGGTGTTCGACGCGGTGTTTTCCAGCCTGATCCGCACTGGCGAGGAAACCGGGCGGCTGCCCGAAGTGCTGAAGAACCTTACCGACAAGCTGAAATGGGAAGACGAGCTCGCCTCGCACGCCAAGAAAGTCATTATTTTCCCGGCCTTCGCCGGCACCATCGTGCTGATCGCGGTCACCTACCTGATGATCGCGGTGGTGCCGGAAATGGTGAAATTCGTAAAGGGCATGGGGCAGACGCTGCCATTTCACACCAAGGCGCTGATTTTCGTCTCCAATGCCTTCGTCCACTACTGGTATGCGATTTTTGGCCTGCCGGCTGCGCTGGTAATCGGCACCCTGCTGGCCGCCCGCAACAATTACCGGCTGCGCTACCAGCTCGACCGCCTCAAGCTGTCGTTGCCGGTGCTGGGGCCGATCCAGAAGAAAATCATCCTGTCGCGCTTTGCCAGCGTGTTCGCCATGATGTACGGCGCCGGCATCACGATTCTCGAATCGATCAAGATGACCGAGGAGATCGCCGGCAACCTGGTGGTCAAGGAGGCCCTGCAAATGGTGGGGCAGCAGATCTCCGAAGGCCAGATCGTAACCCAGGCGTTTCACAACGCCGGCCTGTTCCCGCCGCTGGTGGTGCGCATGCTGAGAGTGGGCGAGTCGACCGGCGCGCTGGATGAGGCGCTGCTCAACGTGAGTTATTTCTACAACCGCGAAGTCAATGAGGCGATCGGCAGGATCCAGGCGGTGATCGAGCCCTTCCTCACCGTGGTGCTGGGCCTCATCATGATGTGGATTGCGGCCTCGGTGCTGGGCCCGATCTACGATACCATCAGCAAGATCAAGATATGAGCCGCCGCGTCCTCTACGTCACCAGCCAAAGCGCAACCGCGTACGCGGTGCACGCGGGCAGGCTTATCGACGAAGGCGAATTCGTCGCCGACGAGAACGGCCTGCAGGCATTTTCCGCCTACCTGCAGCGCCACCACGAGGCGCTGTTCTACCTGTTGGGCGACGTGCCGGAAGAGGATTTCCAGCAGGAGAACATCCCCTACGTCACCGGCCCCGACCGCGCCGCGCTGATCGGGCGCAAGCTCGGCCAGATTTTCCGCGACAGCAAGCTCGCGCTCGCGGTGTCGCTCGGCCGCGAGGCCGGGGGACGCCGCGACGAGCGGATCCTGTTCGCGGCGTTTACCAACACCCAGTTCATCCAGCCCTGGCTGAAGGCGCTGCACGCCCATGAAATCCGGCTGGCGGGCGTGTACTCGGTGGCGCTGACCGGCGACGCGCTGGTGAAGAAGCTCGGTCTCAAGGACGAGCGGCTGCTCATCATCAGCCTGCACCGCACCGGCATCCGCCAGAACTATTTCGAAAACAGCCGCATTCGTTTCTCGCGCCTTACGCCGACGGTCGAGACCGACGCCAGGCACGCCGCCGAAGCCTGCGTGGTGGAGTCGGGGAAAATCCTGCAATACCTCGAAGGTCTGCGCCTGATCCCGCGCGACGGACCGCCGTTGAAGGTGATGGTATTCGCGCCGCACGATCACTTCGGCGTGTTCAGCGAAGTGTGCGCCGACAGCCAGCGCCTCGCCTTCGAGGTGGTCGACGAGCACGTGGTGGCGGCGAAAATCGGGCTGCAGGCGTTGCCCCCCGGCGGCGGCGCCGGCGCGCTGTTCTGCTTCCTGCTGGGGAAGCGGGCGCCCCGCGAGCAATACGCCTCGCGGCTGCAACGCCGCATGTACCGCTTGTGGCAAATGCGCCAGGGCATCCTCGGCGCCGGCGCCGCCCTGCTGGCGGCCGGGGTCCTGTTTGCAGGCTACCAGTTCTACGTCGCCGGCGACCTGCGCGCGCGCAGCAACGACGCCAGGCGGCAGACGCTGGCCGACGCGCAACGCTATGAGGAGATGCGCAAGACCTTTCCCGCCATTCCCACCAGCACCGAGAACCTGAAGGCGGCGGTGCAGCGCTTCGAGCAGATCGAGCACATGGGGGCGACGCCGGAACCCATGCTGACCGACATTTCGGACGTGCTCAGCGCCTATCCCGGCATCGAAATCGACCAGCTGGACTGGGCAGTTGTGCGTTCGCCCTCCGAGGTCGGCGCCGCCGATGAAGTGCGCGCGGCGCCGGTGGTTCCCGCCGCAGCGCCGGCGGCCGCGGCCGGCGCGCAGGACCACACGCGCTTCCAGGTGGCCTACCTCGGCGGCCGCATCACGCCGACCAACCGCATCGATTATCGCGGCGTGCTCGATTATCTCAACCAGTTTGCCGCAGCCCTGCGAAAGCTTCCCGACACGCGGGTGGACCTGGTCAAGCTGCCGTTCGACACGCGTTCCGGCGCCAAGCTCTCGGGCGTCACTTCCGAGCAGACGCTGCGTTCGCCAGCGTTCGGCTTGCGCGTGAGCAGGAAGCTCTGATGGCGGCGCGCGACGACTTCAAGCACCTGCAGGTACCGCTGACGATCGCCGCGGTGGCGATCGCGCTCGGCGCGGCGCTGGCGGCGGGCAGCCTGAAATGGACCGAGCAGGCGCGCCAGGAGCAGTTGCAGGCCCAGGCGGCGCGCGTCGAGGCCGCCGGCAAACTGGCGCGCGCGCGCGAAGAGGAACAGGAGATCAAGCACAACCTGCTGCAATACCGCGCGCTCGCCGACCAGGGCATCGTCGGCGAGGAAAACCGTCTCGACTGGATCGAACGCATCGCGGCCATCAAGCTTTCGCGCAAGCTCTACGACATCCATTACGAAATCGCGGAACAGAAAAAACTCGACGACAGCGGCGCCAACGCCAGCGGACCGGACATCATGATCAGCCGGATGAACCTCAACCTGCCGTTGCTGCACGAAGGGGATCTGTTCCACCTGCTGGGCGACCTGCGCGCAGGCACGCGCGGTTACTTCCAGGTGAGAAGCTGCCAGCTCTCGCGCGAGCCGCCGGCCGATCGCCGCGCGCTGGCGCCGCAACTCGGCGCGAATTGCGAGCTCGACTTCTATACCATCCGCGAGCGCGTGCCGACCAAGGTGGCGGGCTCATGAAGCGCGGCATGCCGGCATTCGCGGCCCGGCGCGGGAGCGCGCTGGCTGCAGCGCTCATCGCCTGCCTAGTGGCGGGCGCCGCGGCCGCGGCGGCGCCGCAGCCCAATGCTCTCGGCCGCCTGTTCATGACGCCGGAACAGCGCGAGCGGCTGGAAGCGCGGCGCCAACTGAAGACGGTGGAAGTTTCCGCTTCGCAGAGCGCGGCGGCCGAGGAAGAAGCGCCGGTCGCGTCCTATCTCACGGTGCAGGGCCAGGTGCTGCGCTCCGACGGGCGCCAGACCATTTTCATCAACGGCACGCCCTACGCCGCCGACGAATCGCCCAAGGGCACGCAACTGGTGCGCGGACGGCGCGCCGGCGAAGTCACCATCGTGCCGGCGGACAATGCGCTGCCGGTGCGGCTCAAGGTCGGCCAGTCGCTCGACAAGAACACGCTCACGGTGGACGACAGCCTGCTGCGTGCCGGCACCATCAGCATCGGCGCCGCCCACAGCAGCGCGTTGCGGCGCGCGCCGGCGCCGCGCTGAGCCACGGCCCGGCGGCCGCGCTGCGCGCAGCCAAAAACCGTTACAATGCCCGGGCAGGGCAGCCACCTACGGCAGCCACCCAGCCCGATGAACCTGATCTCGCGCCTCGCCAATGCGGGGATCGATCCCAACGACTCCGAAGACGTCAAGCTCAGCAAATCGCTGCTGATGTTTGCCGTCGGGCTGATGAACGTGGCGCCGGTGGTGTGGCTCGCGATTTACTGGAGCATCGGGGTGCCGATGTCGACCTCGATCCCGTTCGGCTACCAGCTCGCCTCCACCGCTTCGCTCGGCATCTACCTGCACAACAAGAATTTCAAGCTGTTCAGCCACACGCAGCTGGCGCTGTTCCTGCTGGTGCCGTGCGTGATCCAGTGGTCGATCGGCGGCTTCATTCCCGCCAGCGGCGTGATCCTGTGGGGGCTGCTGGCGCCGATCGGCGCCATTCTGTGCCTGGGCGCGCGTGAATCGGCGCCGTGGTTTTTTGCCTACCTGCTGACGGTCGCGCTGTCGGGCGGGGCCGACTACTACCTGTCCGATCTCAAACCCCGTCCGCTGATACCGGCGCATACCAGCGCGCTGTTTTTCGCGCTCAACTTCATCGTGATGTCGACGCTGATCTACGTGCTGATCAGTTTCTCGCAGCAGGAAAAGGAAAAGGCGCGCGCCAAGCTGTCCGAAACCAACGAGCAGCTGAGGATCGCGCAGGAGCAATCCGAGCGCCTGCTGCTCAACATCCTGCCGGGACCGGTGGCGGAGCGGCTGAAGCGCAACCATGAAACCATCGCCGACGGTTTCGCCGACATCACCGTGATGTTCGCCGACATCGTCAACTTCACCCAGATCGCCGAAGGCATGTCGCCCAACCAGATCTTCGCCATGCTGAACCAGGTGTTCTCGTGCTTCGACGAGCTCGCCGAACGCCACGGGTTGGAGAAGATCAAGACCATCGGCGACGCCTACATGGTGGCGGGCGGCCTCAATGACGACAAGGTCAACTATTCGGACGCGATCGCCGACATGGCGATCGCCATGCGCGACGTGCTGGCGCACGAATTCGCCAAGATGCGCCTGGAAATCCGCATGGGCATCGGCACCGGCCCGGTGGTGGCCGGCGTCGTCGGCAAGAAAAAGTTCATCTACGACCTGTGGGGCGATACCGTCAACATCGCCAGCCGCATCACCAACGAGTCCGTTCCCGGCACGGTGCAGGCCGACGTCACGACCTATCGTCGCCTGCGCCAGCGCTTCGACTTCTCCGCGCCGCGCACCATCCACGTCAAGGGCAAGGGGGATATGACGGTCTACGAGCTGCTCGGCAGAAGGGTCGAGACGCTCGAGGAGGCCCAGCAGGAAACCGGAAACTAGGGAGCGCTTAGTTTCTCGGCCGTTTCCGCCGCTCTTTGCCCGGCGGGATCACTTCCAGCGGCTTGTGCTGCTGCAGGGAATCGACCAACACCTGCTGCTGCAGGTCCTTGGCGAGCTGCCGCGCGTGGTCCGGCCCCAGGCGCTTGGCGAGTTCCACCACCTGTTCCGGCCCCAGTTCGCGCTGGGCACGGTCGCTCTCGCCGAACAGCAGCAGGAACAGCAGCGCATTGATCAGCACGAACGACACTTCCATGTACAGGATGGGGATGAAGAAATTGCGCTTGGATTTGTCGCCGAACAGCAGATAGAAGCCGTCGAACGACGGCACCTGCAGGCGCAGGATCGACGAGTAGGTCTCGAACGGGGGAAACAGCAGCATCACCACCAGATTGGCGATGACCATGGCGGCGATACCCTTGCGGTACAGCCGTCCCGAATCCAGCTGCTGGGTCTGCTTGTCGCCCGACAGCAGCAGCCAGGCGGTCATTACGTTGATCATCACCAGCAGCGTCTCGAGCTGCAGCAGCGACTTGTTGATTTCGCGGTTGAGCGGGTAGCCGAACACGTAATAAAAGCCGTCGAAGGTATGCGCCGTGCCGCGGAACAGCGGCACCGCGTCGAACGGCGGGAACAGCACCAGCATCGCGATATTGACGAGGCCGACGATGAGCAGGATTTTCTGGTAACGGGTCACGGTCGGCTGTCCACGGTATCCGGCGCCGCGGTAAACGCGGCTGCGTTCGCGGTGAGGGCGAAGCATACTGTGCCGTCGCGATTCGCGCTCAGCGCCAGCGTGTAGCCCTGGCTGATGGCCTGCTCCGCGGCCTGGAACAGGCCGATGCCGAGGCCGCTGTCGGAAGGCACCGGCGCGCGCAACAGCTCGCGCAGCATCGCCGCCGGCACCGCGGCGCCGTTGTCGCACACGGTGAACTCGACGCCGGTTCCGAGCGCCAGGCCGGCGACGATCTTCAGCTCGGGTTGCGCGCCGCGCTTTTGCAGCGCGTTTTGCAGCAGGTTGTCGGCAACGCTGTCGAACAGGCCCTTGGGAACCGGCCGGTCGCGCTCCAGCGCGGCCGGCGTAAATTCGACCCTGGAATGCTGGTAATTGCGTTGCAGGTTGCGCCACCACACCGAGGCCAGCACGAACTGGCCGTTCTCATGCTGCGGGCGCTTCAGCTTGTCCAGCGATTGCGCAAGGCGCTGCGAAATCTGCGGCAGCTGGCGCCGCATCAGCGCGGTCAATTCCGGGGATTCGGCGCCGCCGTCGCGGTCGGCCGCCGAGCACAAGGCGTTCAACGACTGCAGGATGTTCTTGACGTCGTGGGTGAGCCGGGCGCCGGTCTGGTGCACCGCCTGCACGTAGCTTTGCTGCTGCAGCTTCTGCTCGCGGATCTTGGCGATATAGAACTCGCGCAGCAACTGCGTCAGCAGGTTGAAGTGCCACACCAGGGTCGGGCTCAAGCGAAAGCCGGTGTACAGGGTAATCGAGAGTTGCGGGTCGTGAAACTCGGCCTGGTTGGGCCCGGGCTTGCCGAATTCGCCGCCGCCTGAGGGCGATTTCCATGCGCCGCCGAGCAGCAGCGGCAACTTGCTCATGCTGACGAAAGATTCGTCGAGGAAGCGCTGCGGGTCGGGCTCGCGCTGCGACAGCTCGGCCAGGTAGTGCAGCCACTGCTCGAACGGCAGTCCTACCGACAGCAAATAGCGCGAAAAAATCATGCCGAGCCCGGAAAAACCCGCACGCGGATTCCACACCCAGCTCAACAGCAGCAGGGTGAGCGCGATCGCCAGCATGGTCTGCACCAGCGCCGGCAGGTATTGCTCCTTGCCCAGAGTCATGAACGCCAGGCTGCCCAATACCAGCACGATCAGCAGCAAGGACACGAATATGCTGTAAAAAAAGTCGACTACCTGCGGATGTTGCGTGGCGGCGGTCTCCAGCGGGAGCACCGCCATCACCAGGAACACCATTGGCAAGCCATATCGGACGATTTGCGCGAGGTCGGCCGGGAGCGCCGTCGCCCCGACCACGTGCGGCACCACCCATACCAGCAGCAGGATCACCAGGTAGGCGAGCGCGATCAGGTGGAACACCTTGAGCCAGCGCGCCTCGAACTGGAACACCTTGCCGCCGAGGATGCCGGACAGGGCCACGATCCACAGCAGCATGAGCCACCAGTTGAGCATGGTGAACAGCACGATCGAGAAACAGGCGATCAGCAGCAGGTGCACCGCCGACAGGCGCTGTTCGCCGCGCAGGAACGGCTGCCACAGGATGAACAGGCCGAAGTGGGCGACCATGAAGGACCGCGACCACCATTGCTGGACGTCGTTGGTCGCCGCCAGGTGCAACATCAGCAACATGGCGATCAGCACCAGCCGCCAATGGCGATGGGCTGGCGCAGCGAACGACTGGACCATTGTATTGATAGAACCTCCACTACCCAGGCGGCTTGCGCTTGCGCGCCCCGCCATTTAGGATTCTCGCAGTTTCCCCGGACTGCGGTATTCTGGTATGCAGATTGCGTGCCAGTTTGCTGTCCGTAATTTCCTGTCCGTAAATCGACGCCCGACCGGCCGCGCCCCATGACCCCGCACGTATGGACCATCAGCCGCCTTACCCTGCTCGAGGCGCGGCGCAATCGCCTGATATGGCTCGCCGTGCTGGCGGCCCTGACCGGGTTGGCGCTCGCCCAGTTTCTCGCCCAGGTAGCGCTCACCGAAACCGACCTGATTCGCATCACCGTGATGGCGGCGCTTTACCGCCTGGCGGCCGCCTTCATTCTCGCCAACTTCGTGGTGGCGAGCGTGCAGCGCGAGTTCGCCGACAAGGGGGTCGAGCTTACGCTCTCGTTGCCGGTCGCGCGGGCGAGTTTCGTGCTTGGCAAGCTTGCCGGTTTCGCCCTCTACGCGCTGATCCTGGCGCTGCTGTTTACAATTGTCCTGGTGCTGGGCCCCGGCGCGCCGGTATCCCGGGCCGCGCTGTGGGGCGCCTCGCTCGCTGCAGAACTCACTCTGCTCGCTACAATGGGCACCTTCTGTGCTTTTTCGCTTGCCAGCAGCACCGGCGCCATCGCCGCCGTACTGGGCTTTTACTTGCTGGCGCGTTCGGTCGGCGCGATGCAGGTCATCGCCGCCGTGCCGTTTGCCGAAGACTTGGGCGTGATGCATACGCTGGTCAACCGCAGCGTCGATTTTCTGGCGCTGCTGCTGCCACGGCTCGACCTGTTTACGCGGGCGGAGTGGCTGACCGGCGCGGCACCCGGGCCC
>Ga0181537_10002311_pt1 | contig 16836 bp, 13 predicted proteins | sample PEATcosm2014_Bin_39_FD_119765 | JGI IMG/M metagenome (GOLD analysis project Ga0181537, IMG submission 119765) | Peatland microbial communities from MTU Mesocosm Facility, Houghton, MI, USA - PEATcosm2014_Bin23_10_metaG | ecosystem: Environmental > Terrestrial > Soil > Wetlands > Peat | place... | reverse complement strand
TTTGCCATCGCCCAAGTGGACGCGGCGGCAATTGACGAAATCAACATTCTGCAGGCCACGCATCGCGCAATGAATAACGCGCTGGCGCAATTGAATCCACAGCCGCAGCACGCGCTCGTGGACGGCCGTCCGGTCAAAACCATGCGTGTGCCACAGACGGCCATCGTGAAGGGCGACGCGCGGAGTTATTCCATCGCCGCCGCGAGCGTGCTGGCCAAGGTCACACGCGACCTGCTGATGCTGGGATTTCACGCGCAGTTTCCCGAATACGGTTTTGCGGAGCATAAAGGTTATGGCACGGCGAAACATCTGGCGGCAATCGCACAATTTGGCGCGTGTCCAATTCACAGGAAAAGCTTTGCACCGCTCAAGCAGCCGGAGCCAAAACTGTTTTAGCCACAGATGTACACAGATTTCTTAAAAACCGGAAACAAATCGCTTTGCTTCATCTGTGTTATATCTGTGAAAATCTGTGGCCAAGAAAATGAATCTTTTGGAAAAGCTCAAGGCGCGGTTTGCCGGCAAGGAAAAGCCGGAGCATCTGCGGCGGGGTGAACTGGGGGAACTTGCGGCCAAAAAACACCTGCAAAAGCTCGGCTTGAAATTTCTCACGGCCAATTTCCGCTCAGCACGTGGCGAGATTGATTTGATCTTCCGCGATGCCGACTGCCTATGCTTTGTGGAGGTCAAAACGCGTTCGTCGGAAAACTGGTCGCGGCCTGCAGCGGCGGTCAATTTAGAGCGCCGCCGCCGGCTTTCGCAATGTGCGCTGGATTATCTGCGGCTGCTGAAAAATCCGCCGGTGAAAATCCGCTTCGACATTGTGGAAGTTTTATTGAAGGACGCTAAAGTATGCGAAATCCGACATCTGCCGAACACGTTTGCGATGGCCAGACCGTTTCGCTACGGATGAATTTTGCTTGCAGGCAATGGCAAACGGGATGAATGTTGCACAACAGTCATGAGCGGAACCTTGCAAACCGTGCTAAACGCAGTCCTGTTAATCTTCGGCCTCGCGTCCATAGGCTGGATTTTGATCAGCGCATTGAAGCGCACTGAAGACCCGGCGAAGCTGCTTTTCAAAACGGCGTTCACTATCTTCTTCGTAATCTTTTGCATCCGCTTTGCCTCGCAAATGGGACCTTATGGACCGTTTCTCATTGTCTTCATGGGCGTCATTATGTCGGTGATGTGGACGCCGCACATTGCCGGAATCTTGGCCAAGCCGCTGGCGAGCTTGTATGACGGTGGCAGCGAGGAAGTCGAGCCGAAGCCGTATTATTCAATCGCGCTCTCGAAACGGAAATTGAACAAGCCGCTCGAAGCCATCGTCGCAGTCCGGGAACAGCTCGCAAAATTTCCAAATGATTTTGAAGGCGTCACGCTACTTGCCAACATCCAGGCGGAAGACATGAAGGATTTGCAGGGCGCGGAAATCACGTTCGACCACTTTTGCAAGTCGCCGAACGCGCCGGACAAGCAGGTTGCCGCCGCCTGGACGCAGATGGCCGACTGGCATTTGAAACTCGCCCAGGATTCCGATTCGGCACGCGTATCGCTGGAAAAAATCATCGCGAAATATCCGGACACGGGATTGTCGCTCGCGGCGGCGCAGCGTATCGCGCATCTGGACGGGACGGTGAAACAACTGCTCGCGCCACACGACCGCCGTGCGGTGTTCGTGCCGGAAGGCGCAAAAAACCTTGGCCTTCGCAATTCAATGGAGGATTTGATTCCCGAAGAAACAAATCCTGAGACGCTCGCAGCGGATTTAGTGAAGCATCTGGAGCAGCATCCTCTCGACACGGAGGCACGGGAGAAGCTCGCCATTATTTATGCCCGCCATTATAAGCGGCTGGACCTGGCGACGCTGGAATTGAAGCAGATGGTCGAGCAACCCAACCAGCCGCACAAGCGGGTGGCGCACTGGCTGAATCTGCTGGCGGATTTGCAAATCCATGGCGGAGCGGATTACGAGACAGTGCGCGATACGCTGTTGAAAATAGTGGAAATGTTTCCCGATATGCCGGTCGCAGAAATAGCACGAACGCGGTTAAACCACTTGAAATTGGAATTCAAAGGACAGTCCAAAGCGCCTGAAAACAAAACGCTGGGCGTTTATGAACAGAACATCGGGTTGAAATACGGCCGAACCTACGGCTCACCGAGGTAATTGGAGGGCGATTTCGGTTTCCACCTCGTGCGCCACGTCAATGTCCGTGTCGCCGAATTTCGTGCGCGCCTGCACGGTGACCTCGGTGATTTTCGGATCCACAGCCTCGACGCGAACCCAGACGTTACGGTCGTTGACCTTGCCGTAAAACGACAGCGTGGAATTAGTAGTGTCGTGCGGGATGTATTCGGTAAGCAGCACGCCGTCGGTTTTGATGGCGGCGACGGCCGCCTGATAAACCTGGTCTATCGGACGTTCGTAACGGTTCTGAAGATAATCCCTGCCAAACCAGATCGCGGGCGACTTCGTGCCGCTGACCGTGTTGACGCAACCAGCGGTAACAAGAACGATTCCCGCAAACGCCGCAAATATATTCATTTTCATCTTGGCCACAGTCCAAACAAAATCGCCGCCCGCGTCAAGCATGATTCGCGCATGCAATAAGTGAGCCGGCAGGATGAAAATCAATCCAAGCTTCTAACACTGGCTGTTTCAGCGTCAGGTGGAACAACCACCGTTTATTTGCAAACAAACAGCTTTCAGGGGCATAAACTCAAGGCGGAAATGATTTTTCCACCGCAAACACGGCGTAAGAGTGCGGCAGCAAATGTGCGTTGAAGGTCATGCGCGGCTCGGCACCCTCTCCACCTCCACGACCACCGCGTCGGCCACGACCATCATCATTGGCCGGCTGACTGGTGAGTATTTCGCCAGTGACAAGATTGCGCAGTTTTGTCGCGCTGCCGGCGACGAAAATTTTCACGTCGGTTTCAGTTGCCAGATAGGATTCGACTATGAAGCTGTTGTTGTCATATGCGAACAGCGCGACCTGCGCCGGAGCGTCCACGCGCACGGGGAATCCGCGCATTAAATAACTTTTCAAGGCGCTCGTGACTTCCACTGGCTGGCGGTAAAGGTCGTTAAAATTGTCGGGAATCGTCCAGACATAGATGATGCCTTTGGAATAACGATTCATGAACAAAATCGGATAACCTCGTCCGCTGGCCAGCGCACGGACGAGCGCCCAAGAATCGTTCGTCAGAAAATCAACTTCCGGAAAGAGCACGTCGCTGGCTGATTCGTCGCCGATGATGGTTCCGGTGCCCGCGCCGTAGCTGCTCAAATACTGGTGCGCGAGAATCTTGCGGTCGGTGCATTGCGCCTCGACAATATCCTCGATGCCTTTGCCCTGCAATGCGCGCAGCAGGCCGGAGGTGATGACGACGGATTTTCCAGCTACGAGCTGAGTTTTGATTTTGTTCACGATGTCAGCATCAAATTTCGCGCTTTCAGTGAGCAGAACCATATCTGCGTTCGTCGGAAATTCAGGATGCAGGTCAATGGGAATTCCAATGTTGCCAAGATAATTGTGGAGAAAATCCTCGCCGGTGGATTGATAGGGTTTGTAACAGGCAATTCCAATCGGATTACCAAGATTGCCGAGAAACGAATCCGCCTGTTCAAGTGAATAGCCTGCGACTTGTGCAATCGTCGGCTCCGAATCGGCAGGATTGTTGGACGACCACGCCGACAACATCTGGTTGTAATCGAAACTTGTGTGCAAATTTTCCCAGCTCGCGCGTGTGCCAGCCTGAATAGGGCGCAACATTGCCGACCATTCAAACAGCATCATTTCCGGAGCCTTGGCAAAAACTGTGTCCCAAAGTTGTTCCGCATAACGGTCAATGTAGCGGATACTATAAGTATCCACCCAGCCGCCGCCGTTGCGGCCCGGCGCGATGTTGTCGAAGTAGCGGATGATCTGGTAGCTTTCATACTGCTGCAAATTCTGGTCGGTGATTTCCGGATCACGCGTTTCCGTGCCGGTGTAGATGCCATCGAACAATTTCGGCTCCTTGTCGAGGTCGTAGCCCAAGCCTTGAAAATGCTCATACCAGTTCGGAAATTTGACCACGAGCTTCATCTTGGGATTGATAGCCTTTGCCGGCTTGATGATCAGGTTCTCCGCTACATCGTCCATCAGATCAAGGCGAAACTGCGTCCAACTCCGGTTGCCCTTGGCCGCGATATCGGAATCATATTTTGTGGTGTTAAAAAAGAAGTCGTCCTGAATCAATTCATCAAAATGCCTTGCGGCCAAATCCGCAGCACTTTGGATAAACGCGCGGTCGGCTGGGTCGGTGTAGCAAAACGTTTTGAACTGGCCTCCAATGCTACCGTCGGAAGCGGCCATGCCACCGGCGACTTTCACGCCATGATCCACAAAAAACTTTTTAACGCGTTCCAGTGTATCGTCGCTGGCCATCGTCCGGCCGCGTTGAACCTCGATGTAAACCTTGTCTACTTTCAACTGGCTGCTGATAAGGTTCCACTGATTGTTCAAAGTGTCTGGATCGTCCAGATTGCGGACTACGCCGACGGGGATGTAAATGGAGACATCGAAGTTTGTGTATTGGCCAGCCAGGGAAACAGCGGGGGAAATTAAGATGAAACAAAGTGTGGATAAAACCGCACTGGAAATTATTTTTTCATAATTATTTTTCACAAACGTTAATGTCGACGCAAATAGCGGCTAAATGTGAGCGGCGCGTTCAAAGTTTCGTCAAATGGTTCGCCGACATGCACTTCAAACCACTCAAATGTCGCTCGCACCAGAACAGCGTTCTTTGCAACCAGATATCACGGATTCTAAAACCCTGTTTTTAACCTGTTTGAAGTGGAGCCAATGGTCAGGATTGAACTGACGACCGACGGTTTACGAAACCGTTGCTCTACCACTGAGCTACATTGGCTTCCGATCGCGCCGGACAAGCTAAACGTTGAAACGCGCGAGGCAAGAAAATTTCGGTCGCGCAGGCGCTTGAAACATTTTGCTTCAGGCCGATTTCTCGCCTAGATTCTCCAATATTTAATGAAGGCAATTCTAGCTCTCGAAGACGGATCGGTTTTTCACGGACAAGGTTTTGGCGCGCGCGCCTCCGCATGCGGCGAAGTATGCTTCAATACTTCCATGACGGGTTATCAGGAAATTCTCACCGACCCGTCCTACAAAGGCCAGATTGTGACGATGACCTGCCCGCTCATCGGCAATTACGGCGTGAACTCGCAGGACGTGGAATCCTGGAAACCGCACGCGGCAGGTTTCGTCATCCGCGAATTGTCGCCGGTCGTAAGCAACTGGCGTGCAGAATATTCGCTGGAGAAATACTTGGAGGAGAACGGCATTCCAGGAATTCAGGGAATTGACACGCGAGCGCTGACGAAAAAATTGCGCGTCCGCGGTGCATTGAACGGATTTATTTCCACGGAGGAAATTTCCGAGGATGACGCCGTCAGCCGTGCGAATGAATTTATTTTCTCCGGCGTGGATTACGTTAGAGAAGTGACTCATCCGGCCGCTTTTCGCTGGGACGAAAAAGACGGGCAGAGCGCTGCTTTCGATCTGATCCGCGGAATAAAAACGGCCGCCGCGCGCAATGTTCGCAAACCGCTGCCACCGGCTGACATTCCGCTAGTGGCATTTGATTTCGGGATGAAATACAACATCCTTCGACGTTTGCGTCAGCATGGGTTTGCCACGCAAGTTTTGCCGGCGACTGCATCCGCAGCCGATGCGTTAAAGTACAAGCCCGCCGGAATTTTTCTTTCGAACGGCCCCGGCGATCCCTCTGCGCTAAATTACATCGTCCGCGAAGTAAAGGTACTTGTTGACACCGGAATTCCCATTTTTGGCATTTGCCTCGGCCACCAGATTTTGGGCCAGGCGTTTGGCGGTAAAACCTTCAAGTTGAAATTCGGACATCGTGGTGGAAATCAGCCGGTGAAGGATCTGGAGTCTGGTAAAGTTGAGATTACCTCGCAAAACCACGGTTTTTCCGTTGATCAAGAATCTTTGCCGTCAGATGTCGCGGTTACGCGAATTAATCTAAACGACCAGACCATCGAAGGCTTGCGCCATAAGACAAAACCGGTTTTTTGTGTGCAATATCATCCTGAAGCTTCGCCCGGCCCGCATGATTCGACGATGCTGTTCGCCGAATTTCGCGCCATGATTGGGGGAAAATAATTTCCCTCTTTCAAAGATTTCCGTTTGACTTGAAATCCTTCGTGACCATAATCGTTTTACCGTAATTATGGCCAAACTTGTTATCCAGAACCAAGGCATGACAGGTCGCGTGTGTGAACTGCACACGGATCGCACCACAGTCGGGCGCGTGGAGGATAATACTTTCCAGATCGCCGATGCGTCGGTCTCCAGCCATCATTGCGAAATCCATCTGCGCGGCAACGAGATTTATATCCGCGACCTCAACTCGACCAACGGAACGTTCATCAATGATGCCAGAGTCACGGAAAGCATTTTGAAGCCTGACCAGATTTTAAAACTGGGGCAGGTCGAATTGAAATTGGAGACTGAAGGCGTTGCGGCCACGTCCGTTGCGTCACCCGCACCGGCCAAAAAAGTAGTTGACGCCACAATGGTCATACCGCGCGGTGTCAGTTTAGGCGACTTGGAAAAGAGCGGCCGCCCGGCGGGTTTTGAAACCAGCACAGTTTTTTCCAAAAAGAAAAATCGCGCGAATACTTATTTCATCATCGGTGTAGTTCTGATAGGCGCCATCATCGTCGTGCTATTGATTTTCGCACTGAAACTGGCTGGCAAATAAACCGGCGGGTTATCAAATTGCGGTGTTTTCTATCAAGGAATTGAAATTATTATTTCAGAAAGTTCGTAAGTCCTAGTCACGGTGTTTATTGCCTCGCGTGAAGTTTCATTCTTGATCCAGACCATTTAGCCGACGTCTACAACACAACGAATGTTTCCGGAACAGTTAGGAAAGCTATTAAAGCACTAAAATTTGGCGCAATATTCAAAGAAGGAAACCGCAACGGGACAATGCGAAAATCAGTGTTTAAAAATAAAAAATCTTATTAAATCGCGTGAGGCGGGGTCAGACTGGAAAGGCTGCAACTCACCTGTGGCACTGCACCCACGGTGGCTGTGGTGTAAATGCCATTCGCGGGACAGGCGGGGACGCTGCTGCTCGAATTTAGTTTTATATAGGATGAAACCGTGTTGATGTCAGGAATGGGCGTGCCGCTAGTTTGACCGGTCTCCATGGCCCATTGATTGATGCCAGCTTCAATTTCGCGGAGGTTGTTGATGCACGCAGTAGCCTGCGATCTGGCACGCGCCCGCAAGAAGTTGGGAATGGCAATCGCAGCAAGCAATCCTACTATGACCACCACAATCATTATCTCTACCAACGTGAAGCCTGCTCTATGGGAAGTTTTCATGTTCGTTTTATAAACTTGGCATAAACAAAGCACCCTGCGCAGTTATCATTAGCTCAATAATTTTCACTATTCTTATGCTATAAGACTAACATATTTACGATAATGTCGAAATAAAAAATTGAATCATGTAATCTCAAAAATGTAAAAAGCCCGAAGCGGTGAAGCTTCGGGCCTTTTGAATAAGCCAAGTGTCGATTATGGCAAGAAATGTCCCGGAGTCAGACTGGAGAGACTACATTTGATTTGAGGCGTCGCACCCACGCTTGAAGTCGTGTAAGTGCCTCCCGCCGGGCAGCCGGGAACGCTGCTGGCAGAGTTCAGCTTGATATAGCCCGAGACGGTCTGGGGGTTTGTAACAGTCGCACCGTTGGACTGCCCGTTCTCCAGCGCCCATTCATTGATGCCAGCATCAATCTGACGGAGGTTGTTAATGCAGGCATTGCATTGTGATGTGGCGCGGGCACGTATGAAGTTGGGAATCGCGATCGCCGCCAACAGGCCGATAATGGCCACGACGATCATGATTTCCACCAACGTGAAGCCCGCCTTGCGGGATGTTTTGTTTGTTTTCATTTTTTGTTGTTCTTTCTTAAATTACGGTGTGAACGAAACAACAGGCGGGTTACAATTATTACAATTTCCGTTCACTGATTGCCTGTTGAAACCGCAACTAATTGACTTTAGCAAAGCCGATGCCAAAGAGCAACAAAAAATATTCACCTCATCATGCTATAGAAGCACATCAAATCAACCTAGAACAATGCGAATTCTATGCCAATACTGATTATATGTTGTCCGGTTTTGAAGCACGCTGTATTATTTTGGGACAGCCGCAAGTTCATTTGATCGATCACTTGCTATTATAGCCATGATCCCAATCCATATCTATAATTCAAACCGCAAATAAAAAATGAACCGATGTTCAACTCGACGCGCTCTTGCTTTCTATCTTTTTCCAATCCATGCTGTACATTTGTTATAAACCGCCGCATGGCGGGAATTGATTTAAATGAACACTGTTTCTGATCTCGACCTTGATTTGGACAAACTTTTCCAACCCGCTTGGGTGCAGGAAAAGCCGGCCGGCAACCGTTATGAAAAATTCGTCGGCGAACCCGCCGGACGTGAAGAACGCATTCGCGACAGCCGCCGGGACCGTTCGCGTGGAGAATCGTCCAGCCTGCGCCGCGACAGCCGTCCGCGTTCCGGCTCAAAATTCGGCGGTGGTAAAGAAAATATTTCCCGCCGCGATGACCGGAGCGAACGCTGCGGTCATTCCGAAACTCCGCTGCCGCTGCCGGAAATTGCCGTCACGTTCTTGCCCGGCGAAAACGGAGTTGAATCGCTCGCTCGCCAGATCAGGATGACCGGGCGCTGCTATCCCTTGTTTCAGATCGCGCAACTTGTGCTGGATAAGCCGGAGCGTTATTCGGTCCAGCTTGCGGTGAAGAAAAAATCTAATGGCGCAATTATCCAACAGATTTTTGTTTGTGCTCTCGACGACACACCATGGTTGTCGGAGGATGAGGCCGTCGCACACGTTCTCAAAAATCATTTTGCCACGTTTTACCAAGCCGAACGCACAACCACCGAGCCACCAAAGGGCACTTACACGTTTGTCGGACAATGCGGCATGAGCGGCGTCATTTTCGGACCGCCGAACCATCACGATTATCAAAACCAGATTCGCAAACTGCACACCGAACGGTTCGCGCGAATGCCGTTCGATGTTTTCAAGTCACGAGTAAAAATCGTGAAGGACGAAGCGGTCGTAAAAAAATGGATCGAGGAGCAAAGTTTCAAGACGGAATACGCCGTCCTCAACGTGCCCGAGCCGCTGAAGCTCGTGACTCTCGATGAAGTTGAGAAACACTTTTGCTTCACACACAAGGAGAACATCATCAAGTCCGTCGAAACTCTTGTGATTGCCGGTGTGCCGAGCCGAAATCTGCGCAGCCGCGGGTTGCAGCAGCTTGTCCGCGCCGAGTGGGAGCAGCAAAAGTATTTTCCTCTGCAGCTCGCGACGAAACTGAGCCATCAGTTCGCGTCCCATGGCCTGCAATTTTTCAAGGTCAACAAGACCTTCACGCACGTCGCCGTCGCACGCCCGCAATTTCTCGATCTTGAAGCCACGCCAGTTTCGGAAACCATCAAGCGCATCGTGGAGTTTATCAACAATAATCCGAAATGCACGCGACGGAAGTTAATCGAGACGCTTGCGCCCACGCCGACAACAATTGAGGTCAAACCGGGTGAACAAAAATCCGACGAGCCGACGCCGGAACAAACTGCCATCATCGCCGATTTGCACTGGCTCGTGCATCAAGGTCACGTTTTGGAATTTGCCGACGGCAAATTGGACACCGCCAAGAAGCCGTCGCCTAGGCCACCGAAACCGGAAAAGAAAAAGCCGGCAGCCGAAGGTGAGGTTGCAGTATCAACTGAATCCGGGCCACAAGCTGAAGTTGCGATTGAACCGGTAGCAGAAACTTCAGTTTTAGCTGAAGCTGAAATTCCCGCACCCGAACCTGCATCAGTCATTGAGCCTGTTCCTGCAGATGAACAGCCAAATCAAATTGCTTCCGAGCCGCCGGTTTCCTGATAGACTTCAAAACATGAGTTTTACCGCTCTCGGACTTTCTGAGAAAATCCTCGAAGGCGTCAAGGCAATGGGCTACATCGAACCGACGCCCATCCAGTCGCGCTCGATTCCGCTTGTGCTGTCGGGCCGCGATGTCATCGGCAGCGCGCAGACCGGCACCGGCAAGACCGCCGCGTTCGCCCTGCCGATGCTCTCTAAGCTTGGCCAGCACGCGTCCGGCCCGCGAGCGCTCATCCTCGAACCCACGCGTGAACTCGCCGCGCAGGTGGAAACCGCCATTCATGATTACGCGCGCTTCACCGATTTGAAAACCACCGTCGTTTATGGGGGTGTCGGCTACGGACGGCAGACGGATGAATTGCGCGCAGGAACTGACGTTGTCATCGCCACGCCGGGACGGTTGCTTGACCATCTGGAACAAGGCACGGTGCGTCTGAACAAGGTTCAATTTCTCGTCCTCGACGAAGCAGACCGGATGCTTGACATGGGATTTTTGCCCGACGTTCGCCGCATTGTAGAAAAATGTCCGCGCCAGCGCCACACCGCATTGTTCTCCGCCACCGTGCCGCCGCAGATTGAAACGCTCATCCAATGGGCGATGAACAATCCTGAAACCATCGAGATCGGTGCGCGCCGCACGCCAGCCGAAACCGTCAAGCATGTCATCTATCCAGTTTCCGATTCACAAAAATCCGATCTGCTCATCCAGTTGCTCGAGCGTGTGAATTACAATTCCGTGCTCGTTTTCTGCCGCACAAAGCACGGCGCGGATCGCATTGCAGGTTTGCTCAAGCGCGCAAATCATGCGGTGGCCGTTTTGCATTCCAACCGCACGCAGAAAGAACGCGAGCAGGCTCTGGAAGGTTTTCGCGAAGGTAAATTCGAGGTGCTCGTCGCCACGGACATTGCCGCGCGCGGTTTGGACATCGCGGACGTCAGCCATGTCATCAACTACGACGTTCCACAGCATCCCGAGGACTACATACATCGCATCGGACGTACGGGCCGCGCGGAACACAGCGGTGACGCCTTTACCATCATGGTTGCCGAAGATGCACCCCACGTTTTTTCCATCGAACGATTCATCAGCCAGAAAATCCCGCGCGTGAAGCTGGAGAATTTCGATTACCGCTATACCTCGTTGTTTGAAGAAGCCAAGCCAGGCCAGCCCACAGGCGGTTTTCCCGGAAAAGTGCGCGGTGGTCGCGTTCATGGCGGCTACCATTTTGCGCCTGGCGGCCGGAGAAGGTAATTTTCTCCGACGAAATTTGCGGAGCTTGGTTTGCTTTAATCCTGATTCTCCAAACATGTCGTGCTACGGCGTTCCTAAATGCTTTAGCAGGATTTGAAAAACGTCTGTTGAATCAATCTGATCCGCACTCAAAAATTCCGGTTGTTCTGTGATGAGCACCGGCCAGTCTTTTTTTTCCACCGGACGTCGGCCGTGCGAACCTTTCACCAAAGTCGCGTCGAGTGGAATCACGTCCATCAGCATCCGCATGCCGAGTTTCTTCTGCAGCAGCCGCCACGCGATTTTCAGTTTCACCGCTGGAATTTTCGGGTCGAGAAACAATTCCGCCGGGTCGTAGCCCGGCTTGCGATGGATGTCCACCGTCCGTGCAAAATCCGGCGCGCGCTCGTCGTCGAGCCAGTAATAATATGTGAACCACGCATTTTCCCGCGCCACGGCAATCAAATCGCCTGCGCGCCGATGGTCAATGCCCGCCGCGATTTTCTCCGTCTGGCCGAGAATTTTTTCCACGCCGAAAGTTTTTTCCAAAACTTCGCGTACGGATTTTTCCAGCGACGGATCGTTTAAATAAATGTGCGCGACCTGATGATCCGCCACAGCAAAAACCTTGCTAGCGCCCGCATCGAGAATTTCCAAACCGAGTTCGTTTTTCAAAGTCAACCAGTCGCGCTCGCGGAAGATCCGGTTGGGATGAATCGGCGAATTCACATTCGTGATGCCGTATTCGGAAAGCAAAATCACCAGCACGCCTTGCTTGCAAAAGAAATCAATCAAGTCGCCGACAATGGCATCGATCTCGCGGAGGTCACGGTGGATGGCGGGATTGATTTCGTAGCCGCATTCGTGAGAACGTGGATTTTTGGACGCGCCCTCCGCAGCTGTCTGCGACCTCACGTTCGCGGCCACGGAAAATGGCCCGTGCCTTTGTAAGTTGTAATCCAGATGCGGCAGGTAGATCAGATTCAGCGTCGGCGAAAATTTGTTTTCAATCCACTTTGCGGATTCGGCAATCCAACGCGAGGCGGCATTGGCTTTGCCTTGCGGCGAATCAATTCCAGCCGCCGGACCCCAAAAACTGAAGAAGGGAAATTCGCCCAATCCTTTTTTTATTTCTTCGCGGATGGAATATGGCCATGAATAAATGTCGAAAAACTTTCGCCCGTCGGCGGGATACATCGGGCGCGGCGTGATGGCATAATCCACGCTTGAATACATGTTGAACCACCAGAAACAGTTTGCGGTCGTGAATCGGAGTTCATCCCAGATTTTTTTGCCGTGAACAATGTGATTCGACTGCTTCCAGAACTGGTTCTCGGCAAGCTCGCGGTTATACCAGCCATTGCCGACAATCCCATGCTGCGATGGCGTTTTGCCGGTGAGATAATTGGATTGTGCAGTGCAGGTGACGGCGGGAAATGCGGGCGTGATTCGCGCGAGCGCGCCATGCTTGCGGAATGCCGCAATGCGCGGCGTATGTTCGCCAATGAGCGTTTCGGTAAGGCCGACGACGTTGATGACGGCAAGGCGATTCATTTTATCCCGGCGCGTTGACGAAGCTCGTGAATGGATTCGACAATTTTTGCATGATTTATTTCATTAACTTCCATGCCGCGTCCAATTTCCTTGAGCAACGTGACCGTCAGTTCGCCGCCGAGGTGTTCGCGGAACTCATCCAAGCCGTTCAGAACTTGCAGCTTTCCATCCGTGCCAATTTTCAGCATTTCGTTCGCAAACAAAACAAAGCCGAGCCGTTCGAGCAATCTCAAAATGCGTTCGCAGGATTTGGCGTCAAGCAAATCGGCGTTACGCGAATAAATCACGTCGAGCGCGATGCCGATGGCGACAGCTTCGCCGTGGGGAATCATGAAATTGGAAAGCTGCTCCAGTTTGTGCGCGGACCAATGCCCGAAATCCAACGGCCTTGCCGAACCCATTTCAAACGGGTCACCGCTCGTGGCAATGTGGTCAAGATGCAGTTCGGCGCAGCGAAGGATCAAATGTTTCATCGCCGCAGGCTCGAAGGAAATCAATTTTTCGGCATCGCGCTCGATCTCGTCGAAGAGTTTTGCGTCGCGGATGCAGGCGACTTTCACAGCTTCGACATAACCAGCGCGTTTGTCGCGCGGTTTGAGCGTGGCGAGCAGGTTGAAATCGTTGACGACGGCAAATGGCGGCGCGAATGTGCCGATGAAATTCTTTTTGCCAAAAGCGTTGATGCCATTTTTCACGCCGACACCGGAATCAGCCTGACTCAAAGTTGTCGTTGGGATGCGGACGTGGCGAATTCCGCGATGCGCAGTGGCGGCGGCGAATCCGGCCACGTCCAGCAGCGCGCCGCCGCCAATTGCAATCAAATAGGAATGGCGGTCAATGTGGTGGCGGTCAATTTGCGAAAGGATTTCGGTGACGGTGGCGGGAGAGTTTTTTGACGTCTCGCCGCCTTTGATGACGATTGGCGGACAAACGAGCGGCAATTGCGCGACGTACGCGGAGAAATAATTTTCAATCTGGCGCTCCGATTGTGGCAGCGCCTGCGAAAGCGAATCTTCCAGCAAGACAAGCACTTTGCGTGACGCGGCGTCGGCGAGAGCGTCGCGCAAGCTTGGATTGTCCGCTGAGAAAACGTCTTCGGTGAAGAAGATGCGCAGTTGCCAGCCGACTTGAATGGAACGCTGAATCACGGACATGATTCAATTTGGAAGCGTTGACGGAAATTTTCGAGTTTTTAATTTCGGCCCGTGAATACGCTCGTTCCAAAAAAAGTTTTTGCGGCAAGATGTCGCAAAAGACACGCAGGACTTGTGCGTTTCAGGAATCAGCTTCCGACTGCTTTGTCTTCGGGGATTCTCATGCAATAGAACGAGCGATAGACGAAGACGAGCGCGACGACGAAACAAACGCAGCCAATCCACGGACTCCAGTTCATCGCGGATGGATCGCGCTTCAGGCGTCCCTGAAAATTTTGCGTCATTTCCACCGCAATTTCCGTGGCGAGCAAACCGAAGAGCGTGGTGAACTTGATGATCGGATTCATCGCGACGGATGACGTGTCCTTGAACGGATCGCCGACGGTATCGCCGACGACGGTGGCGGCGTGGAGCGGCGTGCCTTTTTGTTTCAAGTCAACTTCGACAATTTTCTTGGCGTTGTCCCACGCGCCGCCGGCGTTGGCCATGAAAATCGCCTGGAACAATCCGAAGAACGCGATGCCGACGAGGTAGCCGATGAAGAAATAAGGATTAAAAAATGGCAGGCCGAGCGCGAAGGAAAAGACGACAACGAAAATGTTAACCATGCCCTTTTGCGCATAGACGGTGCAGATTTCGACGACCTTCTTGCTGTCGGCGAGCGACGCGGTGTGCTGGTCGAGGTTGAGGTTTTTCTTGATGAACACAACCGCACGATAGGCACCTGTGACGACGGCCTGCGTGCTCGCACCAGTAAACCAATAAATCACCGCGCCGCCCATGAGCAATCCGAAGATGACCTGCGGCTGCACGAGGCTCAAGTGCGCGATGGCGTTGCCAAATACTTTTTCGAGCAGCATGATGATGCCGAAAATCATCGTGGTCGCGCCGACAACGGCGGTGCCGATCAAAACCGGCTTGGCGGTGGCTTTGAACGTGTTTCCCGCGCCATCGCCCTTTTCCAGTTCGAGCTTGGCATCGGCAAAATTCGGCTTGAAGCCGAAATCCTTTTCGATTTCGGCGCTGATGTCGGGCTGCGATTCAATGCGGCTCAATTCATAGACTGACTGCGCGTTGTCGGTCACGGGGCCGAAGCTGTCCACGGCAATCGTCACCGGCGCCATCGCGAGAAAACCGAATGCGACGAGGCCGAATGCGAAAATTGGAGCGGCGAAGGTGAATTGCGCCGGCATGAGCGCGAGCATCGCGGGATTTTGTGAGAACAAATATGCCACGAACATGAGCGCCAAAATCACCAGTCCCATCCAGAACGCGGAGAAATTTCCGGCGACTAGGCCGGACAGGACGTTGAGCGACGCGCCGCCGTGGTCGGAGGCGTTGGTGACTTCGCGGACGTGGCGCGAGCTGGTGCTGACGAAAATCTTCGTGAACTCCATGATGAGCGCGCCCGCCAGCGTGCCGCATGCGATGATGGCCGACAGCACCCACCAGAGATTCGGCTGCGCCGCGCCGGTCGCGTCCGTGAAATCGCCGAGCAGCAGCTTGCTCGCGATGAAACAGACGATGATAGAAACGATGGACGTGATCCAGACGAGGTCGGTCAGCGGCGCTTCCCAGTTGAAATTCTTTTTGCCGCCGTAACGCATATTGGCGACAACCATGTTGAAATAAAACGAGCCGAGAGACGCGAGCACCATCAGACCCTGGATTGCGAACAGCCAGATGATGAGCTTGCCGCAAAGAATGGGCGACGCGACTAATGCCAGCGCAAGAAACGCGATCAGCGCCACGCTCGTCACGCCGTAGGTTTCAAAGCCGTCCGCTGTCGGGCCGACGGAATCGCCGGCGTTGTCACCGGTGCAATCAGCGATGACGCCGGGATTCTTGGGATCATCTTCGGGCAGGTTGAAAACAATTTTCATCAGGTCCGAACCGATGTCGGCAATCTTCGTGAAAATTCCGCCGCCGATGCGCAGCACCGAAGCGCCGAGCGATTCGCCAATCGCGAAGCCGATAAAGCACGGCCCGGCCAGTTCCTTGGGTATGAACAGCAGGATGCAAATCATGCACGCCAACTCCACGCAGACGAGCAGCAGGCCGATGCTCATGCCCGCCTGCAGCGGGATAAACAGCGTTTTCAGCGAATCGCCTTTCAGCGAGGCGAACGCGGCGCGCGAATTTGCCGTCGTGTTGATCCGAATCCCGAACCATGCGACGCCGTAGCTACCGAGGATGCCGACAATCGAACTCGCCAGGATCACCAGCACCGCGCCAAGCGGCTTGTCCTGCAACCCCTTGAAATAATAAATCATGCAGACGGCGATGAGAATCCACAGCGCCGCGAGAAATTTTCCCTGCTGAAACAAATAAGTTTTGCACGTTTCCCAGATGATGTTCGAGACGTCGCCCATGCTTTTGTGGACGGGCAACGCGCGGGTTTGCTTGTATTGCATCAGCCCGAACGCCGCGCCCACGGCGCAGATGACAAGACCCAGATACAATACGCCGTGGCTGCTCACCATGCCCTGATAAAATGAAACGTCATCCAGCGCCGGCAGATTGATGTCCGCGTCACCCGCGAAGGCATTCGCCGCGCAAAAAATTGCGGCGAACAGGACTGCCAGGCGGAAAATTGATTTTCTTTTTGCCATAAATGAACGCATAGCCTGCCGAACCCGAGGTAAAATTTCCAGCATTTTCTAGTTGTAAATGCAGGGCGCGCTTTTCAAAAACAAATGTGCCACGGCTCCAAAACGAAGGCCGCCGGAACGATTTTCCGTTCCGGCGGCGTGTGAAACTGCGATTTGAAGTTGGGTTACTTTGTCGGCGCAGGTTTTTTCTTGTTTGTCTTTCCGGTGGAGCGTTCGCTCTTGCGAACGTAGCCCATCGCCTCATACAGCTC
>Ga0181537_10002310_pt1 | contig 16837 bp, 20 predicted proteins | sample PEATcosm2014_Bin_39_FD_119765 | JGI IMG/M metagenome (GOLD analysis project Ga0181537, IMG submission 119765) | Peatland microbial communities from MTU Mesocosm Facility, Houghton, MI, USA - PEATcosm2014_Bin23_10_metaG | ecosystem: Environmental > Terrestrial > Soil > Wetlands > Peat | place... | reverse complement strand
CGCCGCGCACTGCTCGACCGAGCGGCTGACGCGAAACTCCTCCCAACCGTCGAGCGTCATGCCGCCACTGACGATTGTCAGTTCCTCTTGGTCAGGCGCCAGGTTTGCCACGTCAGCGGCGCCAGCCGTGCAGAATCACAATTCGCAAGCCGAAATCGTCTTGCTTTGCGGTGAGCTCGACCGACCAGCGGCCGAGCACCGCGGCGTATTCGGGGCAAACTTCACGCAGGGCGACAAGCTGCTCCGCTGACAGCCACTCAAGATCGATCCGCGCGACCGGCCTGCCGTGCACGACGAAGGTGCCGCGGGGCTCAGTCGGCGAAATCCACGCGGCCGCGACGATCTCGCAGCGCTTCCCCGCCGGGTCGACATAGCCAGGGTTAAGCTTCGGGTCGAGGAAATAGAAGTCGGTGATATCGCCGTTGACGAAAGGGCCGCCCGGCACAGCGGCGGGCGCGGCCGGGTCCGCGGGGAGCGCGCCCATCGGGATCTGACTGCGATTGACGCCGGGCACGTTAGCCGCCGAAAGGCCGGCGTCTCGCCTCGCCGGCCGCGATGATCCGCGCTGCCAAAGAGCCGGCTGCTGGCTGCGCCGGTGCGATCGACGAGCCAGCACCGCTGCGCCGACGGTCGCCCGCTTCGATAACCTGCCTCGCGGTCGCGATCGGGCGCGGCTGCGGCGTTTCAAATTCGGCGCTGTCGGAGCTCGGCAGCGACGACGGCAGCGGCGACAACGAGCGCGTCGGCGACGCGGGCGCGGCGCGACCGACCGGCACCGCCAGCATCGCGAGGAGCCGGTCGAAATCGGCGCGATCCTCGGCGCGGCGTGCGGCCTTCTCTTTCGCGGTTTCGGCTCGGCGCGCTGGGGCGGCGGGGCGGGGCGGCGGTGATGCGGGGGCGGCGACGCCGGCGCGCTTCGGCGGTGCCGACGGCGCGAGGTGCACGAAGGGGGCGAGGCGGCGAGGGACGCCGTTGGTCAACACTACGAGTGTCATCGGATTTGCACCATCTGCTGTTGCCCGTGGGGATGGCGCAGCGTGACGCAGGCATAGGCGTCAAAAGGCCAATTTTCGCCGCCAGCCACTAGCGGTAGGCGAAGCGCGATTGCCGCTAAAAGAATGCCGTAGACGTTCACCGCGCCGGCGGGCTCGCGCCGGTCTAAGAAATATCCTTCGGCCTTGAAGCTTAACTCTCGCAGGCTGAGTTTTTTATCTGGCGCTGCTGTCGCCTCGTTCATTAAAAATCGGCACGCGCCGGCGAAATTCTTTGCCAATTCATCGCGCCAGACTGACTCGGTCAGACCGGGCGGCGCCTCGATTTTTGCTCTGGGCGCGACGATCGCCGCGTGCGCCAGTGCCTCGCGCAGCTCCAGCTCCATGCGCTCGGCGTCCGGCAGGAGACGTTCGGCCGGGATGAGCGTCGTGGCCGTCGCGCCTTCGGGCCGGGCCCTTACCGGCTTCGGCGCCGGCGGCTGCGCGGCTTCCAACACCTCTACGCGAGCCCGCAACGCCGCGAGGTCAGCAGCCAATTCGTCATTGGTCATTCGCCGACTCCATTTGTAGGACGCGGCGCCTCACGGCGCTGCCTGGGTGTGCACGCCCTGCTGGGCATGCCGTGGTGCGGCTCTCCGCGTATCGTACGCCTGATCCGCCCGTCGAGATAGGGCGCCGTCGTCAGCTCCTCCAACACCGCCCCCATGCGAGCTGGGGTCCTTCGTGTTGGACGGTCCCCCTCGCGGGCCGGAGCACAGTGGCCCCAGGGGGTCTCGCGTGTTTTTCAGCGCCCCGATGGCAACCTTTACACCGGGGCACCCCGGACACCCCGCGAGTGGTCCGGCCACGCCGGTGCCCCGGCGAAGCTCCAAAATTGCAGACATTCATTGGCTTCGCTGCTCTAGCAGGCGCAAGACGGCTTCCGCCAAACCCGGCGCGTCGCGTGCGACAGCCTCGACCATGACCGCGTACCAAAACGGGGTTTTGACCTGGAGGTCGACGAGCCGATCGGCGATGTGGTTCTCGACCTGGGCCAAGTCGAAGATGCCCGCGGCAATCGCCTCGCGGCGGGCCGCGCAGAACAGGATAAAGAACCGCTCAGTCGGCGTCGGTGGCGCGTTGAGCCGGTCGATCAGTGCGTCGAGCGAAATGCCGTCAGCCATCGCCATTTCCTCCTCGCGCGTGCCCTTGCGCCGGCGGCATCGCCGTCAGGCGGGCGGCTCATATCCGTCGCGCGCCTCATTAAAACCGCGACACCACAGGACTTCGCGATCGGGCGTACAAAACATATTTCCGGGTATGTCCTCGTGGATCATCCACCCGCCGCCGTGCATATGCCCGGCATCGAGCGGCAGAAGGCCGTCAGCGGCGCGCATGATGAAATCGGCGCGCGCCTCGGTGGCGACGCCGAGCCGCACCATCGCCGGAAAGAGGGCGCTGGTTAAGACCACGCGTTTCGGGCCCACCACCTCGTGTAGCGCGCGGTGAAGCAGCTCCATCTCGAGGTCCGGCCGGATCGAACTGTCGGCCAGCCGAGCCGCAAAGTCCGCATCTTCGAGTTTCGTCAGCTCGTACAGCGTTCGCCAGGAAGGCGGCAAATGTTGCCCGTGGGCATCATTTGTCAGCTTGTCATCAGAGACGATCGCCATCAGGCGAAAGGCCGTGCTCCGGTGAAACGGCACCTCGCGCTTGCTTTCGATCATGGCGATGAACTCGCCGTGGGGGAGATCGGCCTTGGCCTCGACTAGCAGCCGGCCCGTCTTAAAGATCGCGTCCAGGCCTTCGCGCCACGCCTTGCTGATGCCTTTTGCCCATCCCTGCCGCTTAGGCGAGATGACGTCGCCGCTGTTGTGGCCGGGCGCCGGGCCGCGATCGATCCTGTCGAGCAGGTCCGCCAAAGCGCCTCCGGGCGGTTTCGGGATCGTCCCGGCCCGCGCCATTTCCTCGCGGCGATGCGATTCAGCGCGGGCGGTGGCGACCACCTTGAGGATTTTCTCGACGGTGCGGCCCGACACCCCGGCGAACGCGCCGATCTTGTCGACGGCGCGGCCGGACCCTTGCGAAACTTTCGCGGGGGTTCCCGCAACCATCCGTGTCTTTGCCGCCGCGGCCTCGGCCGGCCCTGCCGCCTCTGCGAGCGCGCCGATCTCGGTTGGCAGGAAGCCTTTGCGCTCCATTAACCGGGCCCGATCGGCAGCACGGTGCCGGCCTCGTCGCGCAGCTCGACGGTCCACGCGGCCACCGACTCGCCCCGCGCGAAGCCGGCCATCATCCGGTGAGCCGCAGCCCGCGCCGCCCCGATGTCGTCGAAGGGGTGCGACACGCCACATCGGCCGCTCGTCGCGTTGCGCGGTGAGGGTGTAGGTCGCTGACATCAATGCCCCGCTCTTGGGTCACAGCGGCAATTGCAGTTGGCGCGGCGAGCCATCGTCGGCCTCATCTAGGGCCCGCGCCACGAGCTCGATCTCGAGCCGCGCGACGAAATCCGCTGTCGTGGCTTGCCCGCCCGAATTGTCGGCGTGCCCGGCGCGAGCAGCGGCCAGCACACGCCATATGTCGGGCGTGGAGGTCTCCGAAATCATCTGTCGGGGGCCGCCGAAGACGGTAACCCAGTAATCGCGCATGACTGCCCTCCTTTCGGCCTAAAACGCAATCTGTGGCAGGCCATCTTCCTCGAAATATTCCGACGCACCTGGCTGTCGGCGTAGGCGCTCTTGCTCCGCCGCTGGCAGCGTCACCCACCGCTCGCGGGTGATATGCGCCACCTCGGGGAGCGGCTGCGGCTCGGCCGCGATTTCATCGTCGTCATCGGCGTCAGCCGGGGCCTGGCCCTTCCAGCAGTCACCGTCGAGCCAGCGGTGAACGTGTTTCATAAACTGGCGCTGCGCGGGGTCCATCTCGACGAGGTGAGCACAGCGCTCGGCGCCGGCGATGATTTCGGCCGGGTCCGCGCCGCCCGCGACGACTGCCGCAAATCGGCTGGCCGCCGTCGATCGAGGATCGCCCGGGTCGCGATGCGGATAGACGTGCCAGAGCGTCTCGAACCAGGCGGGCGAGGCGCCGTTGCCCTCTCGTATGCAAGCGGTACCGTCGACGGCGCGGGGGGGTTGGGGGGGAGCTGGTGCTGCTGCTCTATCCGTGCCCCCCTTCTGACGTCTGTGCCCTTGGCTCCCTCCTTGGCTCGCTGCGCTCGCTGCTTGGCGCCGATGACCTCTGGCTTCTTTCTCGGCTAGACGATCCGCTTCCTTCTCGGCCCATTCTTCCCCTTCGCGCACGCGCGCGTCTTGTGTGGGCTGTTCCGTATGGGCTGTTCTTATGGGCTGTTCTAGAGTCGCGCGAGGCGTTTTGAGGACACCAAACGGCTCGTCCTGAGGACACCAATCAGCATTTTTTGAGGACACCGCGCCTGCATCTTTTGAGGACACCAAATTCGATTTTGATGTCCTCATAGATTTGAGGACACCAACGTCCCGGTAAATGAGTCGGTAAGCGGTGATCGCCGGTCGGCCGTATTCGTCTTTTTGGCGCTCGCGGCGAAGAAGGTCAGCCGCTTCTAACACGTCGAGCAGGCGGGGGATGTTCTTTCTCGCGAACCCGGTCTTGCCGGCCAGTTTGCTCATACTCGGAAAGGCTAGGCCGGTTTTGTCGGCATAGCTCCCGATGGCGACCAGTAGGAGGACGGCGCTGGGGCTGACCTTTGCTCTCAAGACTTGAACTGGCACGCGGGAAAATCGATCGCTCATTGATCACCTCGCGATAGTGGTGGGGCGGCGCCGCTCATGGCGCCGCTTCGTCGAGTGCGTCGGGATGTTTCGCGCGGATCAGTTCAACGACTGCCGCACTCCATCGGTCATTGAGGTCGCGATTGCGCCACTGGACGGCAGCGGCGTACTGCCGCTTGTCGTTGATGACGTGATGGCGGCCATCACTATCGATGACGGGGCGCGCCGGGAGCGCTGCCCAGGCCTTGCCGCGGGCGACGAAGACTGAAACGTCCTTAAGGACGAGACCCGAAGGCAGTTCGACGTTGCAGAAACCGCGCAGGCTTCCTTTGACGACGGGTCGAAACGAGATGAGCCGCATTCGTTTCGGTGGCGGGCGGTCGCCGAAGCCCACGGCCGTCGCCGCGTCGCGGGCGATACCGACGGCGCTCATCGCGGAGCGCCGATCGAGGTTGCGTCAGGCGCAACCTCCTTATACGATCGGCGGGCTTTCGCGGCTCTGACAGGGACGTCTTGAGCAAGGGGGATGTGGGCGTCTGCTCGCGCCCACCCCCCAACCGCTCTAGGCGGCGGGCTGCCTCGCGGCGATGTCGACATAGATCGCCACCAGCATCAAGAACCGGATGCCGCGAGCGGCGGCACTGCCGATCCGGGCTCACTATGCGCGGCCTTGCGCGGGCGACCGCCGTGTCCTTTTGCAGGCCCGCGCCGCCCACGCGCCGGTGCAGGTGCGACCGGCGTAGCGGGCGGCGGCGATGCGGGTTCGAGCGCCGTAGCGGGCGGCGGCGCAGCGGCATCATCGAGTGCTGGGCCAGCGATGCGCCGAGCTGCAATCCGCTGCGCTACATAGGCGTCGACTTCGTCGGCCAGCCAGGCCACAGTGTTCTCGCCGAGATCGACATGCATCGGAAAATTGCCACGCTTCTCTTGGCGTCGCACATGCTGCCGAGTCCACGGAACGCCGGCCTTCGGCTTCAGTTCCTTATAGAGGTAGAAGCGCATCGTGGGGGTTCTCCAGTATCAACGGAGCCCCATTAAACTAACGCCAGTTCACCAGCGGCCGCTACTACTTTAAGCGCGCGCACCAAAATTGCGTGACACGCAACTTTAGTGTTCGCCGTAGAAAGTTTCGTTGCCCCGTAACTTAGGCTGTTGCGTTTCACGCAACCGATTGTAGTCGAAAACTAAAATGGCCTTGCGGGGGGTCGCGGCGGTGCGGCATCGGCCGATCTGTTACCCAAACCGTTACCCAAAACCCGATTTGGTGCCTGCCGGCTTCGATGAATGTCCTGTAAGTCTTTGATTTGTTGGTGGGTGCAGTAGGACTCGAACCTACGACCCGCTGATTAAGAGTCAGCTGCTCTACCAACTGAGCTATGCACCCCACCAGGCGCGAGCGGCGCGGACTATACGGGCAACCGCCGTCGAGTCAAACGCTTGGATCAATCAGCGTCGCTAAGCTGGCCGAACGGTGGTTTTGTTTTGTTCAGCGCCCGCCCGCGGCGCGGATCCAATCGGAGATGCGCTGCACGACATCCGCCTCGATCCCGAGATAGCCATGCGGCGCCATCGCCTCGCAGGAGTCGGAGCGCTGTTCGCTGCTCTCGACATAGATGATGTCCTTCCTTGGCGAGCGCGCGAGCGCGGCGAGGATTTGCGGTGCAAAGCTCGGCCCGGCGATCGGGCAGGTATCATTGCGATTGGCGACGACAAGCGCCGGCACCGCGATCGCACCGAGATCGCTGCTGAATACCGATTCGCCCGAGGCTTTATTCGGCGCGGCGACGGAGGAGGTCAGCACCACGCCCGCGACCCGTCCCGGCAAATGCGCGGCCCCATTGGCCGCGGCGATCGACCCCATGCTGGTGCCGACCAGCCAGACAGGCACGTTGGTCCGGCTGCGCACGAAGTCGATCGCGCGCGCGATGGCGTTGGCATAGGCTGGCGTGCTTCGCTGACCGAGCAGCGATGACGAGGAGCCCAGCGTCGCGAAAGCGAAGCCCTGAGCCAGCCACATCGGCTCGGTCCGCAGCAGAAAATTGCCGCCGCCCTGGGTGATCTGGTTTGCGCTGTTGAACCCGACGATGCCGGGCCCGCCGGCAAACACGAATACGATGGCGCGCGGGTTTTCCGGGCCGGCGAGCAGCACTTTCTCGCCTGTCGGCAGATCCTGCACAATCGCCTGTGCCGCAGCCGGCAGTGCAAACGTGAGAAGCGCGATCGCGCCAAGCGCGAGCCGCGCGAAAAAGCCGGCCGCGGTCAGCTCAGATGCGGCCAACTTAGATGCGGCCGTGACAGTGCTTGAACTTCTTGCCCGAGCCGCAGGGGCATTGCGCGTTGCGCGGTGTTCCGGCCCATGGTGCGCGCGGTCCGGCGGCCTGACCGCCGCCGCGCTGTGGAGAAGCGGCATTGCCGCTCCGACGCGGCGCGGGGCCGGGTGGGGGAGGAGGCATCGCGGGATAGCCCGCGTCGGCCATCGCCGGTTCGCGCTCATGCAGTTCGGCGAATTGCGGGGGCGTCGGCATTGGCGGCGGTGCTTCGTAGCGCAGTTCGATATGGCTCAAGACCGAGGTCACCTCGTCGCGCATCTGGACAAGCATGCCCTCGAACAGCTCGAACGCCTCGCGCTTGTATTCGTTGAGCGGGTCGCGCTGCGCATAGGCGCGCAAGTTGATCCCCTGGCGCAGATGGTCGAGCGACAGCAAATGGTCCTTCCAGGTCTGGTCGAGGATCTGCAGGAGCAGGCTCTTCTCGGCCATGCGCATCATGTCGGCGCCATAATTGGCGGTCTTCTCCGCCATTTTGCGATCGGCGGCGGCGATGATCCGCTCTTCGATCTCCTCGGCATTGACGCCTTCTTCCTTGGCCCAATCGGCGAGCGGCAGATCGAGCGCGAGAAGACGCAGGCACTCCGCGTGCAGCGCTTCGATATCCCATTGCTCGGGCAGCGAATTGGCGGGAATCGCGATCGTAACCGCGGCGGCGACCGTTTCGGCGCGCATGTCGGCGACCGTCGTCGCGACATCCGAAGCGTTCATGATCTCACGGCGCTGCTCGTAGACCACCTTGCGCTGGTCGTTCATCACGTCGTCGTATTTGAGCAGCTGCTTGCGGATGTCGTAGTTGCGCGCCTCTACCTTTTGCTGGGCCTTGGCGAGCGCTTTGTTGACCCACGGATGGATGACCGCTTCGCCCTCCTTGAGGCCGAGGCGGGACAGCACCGAATCCATGCGCTCCGAGCCGAAGATGCGCATCAGATCGTCTTCGAGCGAGACAAAGAATTTTGACGCGCCGGGGTCGCCCTGGCGGCCCGAGCGGCCGCGCAGCTGGTTGTCGATGCGCCGGCTCTCATGCCGCTCGCTGCCGACGACAAAAAGGCCGCCGCCAGCCATGACGATCTCACGCGCGGCGGCGATCTCCTCGCGGATCGCGGTGGCACGCTGCGCGCGCTCGGCTTCGTCTTCGATCCCCGGCAGCTCGGCCTTCAGCCGCATCTCGAGGTTGCCGCCGAGCTGGATGTCGGTGCCGCGACCGGCCATGTTGGTCGCGATCGTGACCGCGCCGGGCCGGCCCGCCTGGGCGATGATGTAGGCTTCCTGCTCGTGATAGCGGGCGTTCAGCACGTTGTGCGGGATCTTGTGTTTTTTGAACAGCTCCGACACCGCCTCCGATTTCTCGATGCTGACCGTGCCGACCAAGACCGGCTGCTGGCGCTTGCGGCACTCGATGACCTGCTCGGCGATCGCGGTGTATTTGTCGCCGGTGGTGCGGTAGACCTCATCGTCGCTGTCTTCGCGCCGCACCGGCTGGTTGGTCGGAATATCGATAACATCGAGCTTGTAGATGTCGCCGAACTCCTCCGCCTCGGTCATTGCCGTGCCGGTCATCCCGGACAGCTTCGGGTACATGCGGAAATAGTTCTGAAAGGTGATCGAGGCGAGCGTCTGGTTCTCGTTCTGGACGGTGACGCCTTCCTTGGCTTCGAGCGCCTGGTGCAGCCCCTCCGAGTAGCGCCGCCCTTCCATCATGCGGCCGGTGAACTCGTCGATGATGACGATCTTGTCGTCCTTGACGATGTAGTCGGTGTCGCGCGCGAAGAGCTTGTGTGCCCGCAGCGACTGGTTGACGTGGTGGACGAACGAGATGTTGTGGATGTCGTAGAGCGTGCCGGTTTCCATCAGCCCGCTATCGCGCAGCATCGCCTCGACCCGCTCGACGCCGGTTTCCGTCAGCGTGACAGTGCGCTGTTTCTCGTCCTTCTCGAAATCGTCCTCGGTCAGCGGCGGGATCAGTTTGTCGATGCGGTTGTAGAGCTCGGAATTGTCCTCGGTCGGGCCCGAGATGATCAGCGGCGTGCGCGCCTCGTCGATCAGGATCGAATCGACCTCGTCGACAATCGCGTAGCTGAACGGCCGCTGGACCATGTCCTCGAGCCGGAACTTCATGTTGTCGCGCAGGTAGTCGAAGCCCAATTCGTTGTTGGTGCCGTAGGTGATGTCGCAGCGGTATTGCTGCCGCCGAGTGGTGTCGTCGAGATCGTGGACGATGCAGCCGACAGTCATGCCGAGCGCGTTGTAGATCTGGCCCATCCACTCGGCGTCACGTCGCGCGAGGTAGTCGTTGACCGTGACGACATGGACGCCGTTGCCGGTCAGCGCGTTGAGGTAGACCGGCAGAGTCGAGACCAGGGTCTTGCCTTCACCGGTTTTCATCTCGGCGATCATGCCGCGATGCAGGACGATGCCGCCCATCAGCTGCACGTCGAAATGGCGCTGGCCGAGCGCGCGCTTCGCTGCTTCGCGTACCGTCGCGAAGGCCTCGACCAGGAGGTCGTCGAGTTCAGCGCCGTCATCGAGCCGCTGGCGGAATTCGGAGGTGCGGGCACGCAGTTCGTCCGCCGACAGCGCTTCGAGCTGGGGCTCGAGCTCGTTGATCTGCGCGATGAGCGAAGACAGACTCTTGACGTAGCGATCGTTGGCGGAGCCGAACAGCCGCCGGGCTAGGGCGCCGAACATGAGGACCTCGAGGCGGTGATCGGAAAGGTAAGAGCGGTGCGCACGGCGACAGGTGAGAGATAGGTCCGCGAGGCCGGGGTGTCAATTAAACGCACTTGTCGCAGGCATGATCGTCAACCGCTGGTCTAGCTCCCACCTTCCGGCGAAAAACGTTTTCGTTTATAGCACGTTCCATGACTGGTGATGCGCAGGGGATTCAGCCGCGACGCCGACGCCGCTTTCTTCGCGGCGATGCATCCGCGCGTTCAAGCGACCGGCGACGACGATAGGGGACAACCCCCACCGGGCGGGCTTTCGAACCGTAGCGCGTCGCACCGCCGCCGATCGACCGGCGGCTTTTTTGTCTCTTAGCCTCAACAAACAGGCCTTATTCTGGTCTTGCCAAAGGAGCCACACCTAATGCCCGATATCTCGCCGCTCGCCCCTGCCTCGTTTCCGGCCATGTCGCCGATCGCCGGGGTACGCTTGGCGTCTTACGCAGCGGGTATCCGTTATCAGGGCCGCGACGATGTGATGCTGGCCGAGCTGGCGCCGGGCAGCACGATCGCCGGCGTCTTCACTCAATCGACGATGCCGGGCCAACCGGTGATCTGGTGCCGTGAATGCCTGCCGCGCGGTAGCGTGCGCGCCATCGTGGTCAATTCCGGCAATGCCAACGTGTTCACCGGCCGCGCCGGCTGGCAGGTCTGTGAAAGCACGGCGGCGACCGCGGCGCGGCTGTTCGGTTGCGACCCGGCGGACATCTATCTCTCCTCGACCGGCGTCATCGGCGAGCCGCCGCCGGTCGATCGGATCAGTGCCGCGCTGCCCCATATCATGCCTCTGCTCGATGCCGGAGCCTGGGAGAAGGCTGCGCGCGCGATCATGACCACGGACACCTTCCCCAAGGGCGCCACCGCGACCGCGTCGATCGACGGGAGCGCGGTTCGCATCAACGGCTTCTGCAAGGGCTCGGGGATGATTGCGCCGAACATGGCGACCATGCTTGCCTATCTCTTTACGGACGCCGCCCTGCCCGCGCCGGTGCTGCAAAACCTGCTTGTCGAGGCGAACGAGGTCTCGTTCAATTCGATGACCGTCGATGGCGACACCTCGACCAGCGACACCGTGCTGCTCTGCGCGACCGGCCAGGCGAACAACGCGGCGATTGCCAGCCCGAGCGATCCGCATCTCGCCGAATTCCGCCAAGCGCTCCATGACGTGATGACCGACCTTGCGCAGCAGATCGCGCGCGACGGAGAGGGCGCGCAGAAATTTGTCACGATCGATGTTGTCGGCGCCGAGAGCGACCGCGCGGCGCGGCATATCGGGCTTGCGATCGGCAACTCGCCGTTGGTCAAGACCGCGCTCGCCGCCGGCGACGCCAATTGGGGCCGCATCGTGATGGCGGTCGGCAAATCTGGCGAGAAGGCCGACCGCAACAAGCTCGGCATCGCGGTCGGCGGCACGCAGATCACCGCCGATGGTGGGCCCGTCCCTAACTACAACGAAGGCCCGGTCGCCGAGCACATGAGGGGCCGCGAAGTACAAATGACGATCGATATCGGCATCGGCGCCGGCAAGGCGAGGGTGTGGACCTGCGACCTGACCCACGGCTATGTCGACATCAATGGCAGCTATCGCAGCTAGTCGAGGCTGAATATAGGCCATCGCGTCCTTCGAGACACCGGCCTTGCCGGCTCCTCAGGATGACGGATTTTCTTGATGCCAGCCGAAACGCCCCGTCATCGTGAGGATGGGGCGTAGCCCCCGTCTCGAAGGACGCACGATGAGTAATGCAGCCCACTCCATCATCCTCGTCGCGGCGGTAGCGCTGATCGACGCGGACGGGCGCGTGCTGCTCGCCGAGCGGCCGGCCGGAAAGCATCTCGCCGGCCTATGGGAATTCCCCGGCGGCAAGGTGCAGGCCGGCGAGACGCCGGAAGCGGCGCTGATCCGCGAGCTCGACGAGGAGCTTGGTATCAGTGTGCATGAAAGCTGCTTGGCGCCGTTCACCTTCGCTTCGCACGGCTACCCCGAGTTCCACCTGCTGATGCCGCTCTACGTGTGCCGCAAATGGTCGGGGATTGTTACGCCGCGTGAAAGCCAGCGCCTCAAATGGGTGCCCCCCGCGCAGCTTACCGACTATCCGATGCCGCCCGCCGACAAGCCGCTCGTCGCGATGCTGCGCGACCTGCTTTAGGCGATCCGTCGCCGTGGACCCGGACGCGGCGTCGGCTGACTCGGATGCGGCGCCCAGCCGGTCAGAAACAGGATCTCGAACGTCGCGGTGATCCGCTCATCGGCGGTGCCAAAGCGTTCGGCGTAGATCGCACCGGCGCGGGCGAGCGTGGCTCGGCTCAAGAAACGGCGTCGGGCAGCGAGGGCATTGGTCTCGCCCATACCACGTAAATCGCGCATTAGCGCAAGCATGGAGGGGTAGGTGACAGTGATGCTCTCGCTGTCTGCGACCGGCATCGCAAATCCAGCGCGCTGCAACAGCGCCGCCGCGTCGCCGAGTTCGACTGTCGGCGAGACGCGCGGACTGACCCCGCCTTCCTCGGCAAGTTCGGCCTCGAACAACGCCGTGCGCAATTCGACGAGGGTGCTGCCGCCAAACAGCGCCGCGAGCAGCAACCCGTCGGGCTTCAGCGCGCGCCGCAACTGGATCAGTGCGCCCGGCAGATCGCCGCACCACTGCAGCGCGAGGCAGCTTGCGACAAGGTCGAAACTCGCATCGCGAAACGGGATCAGCTCGGGGTCGGTACAGACACGCGGCGTCGGCGTCCTGGCGAGCAGTTTTAGCGAAGGCTCGGCGGCGACGACCGTCGGGCGGGCCGGGATTTCGGCAAGGGCTCGCGTCAGCGCGCCGTCGCGGGCGCCGAGATCGAGCGTCGCGGCAAAATCGCGATTGACCAGATCGAGCCGGTCGATCAACCGCGCCGCGACCTCCTGATGCAGGAAATCGGCACCCGGCACGGCCCGGTCGCGGTGGGCGCGCCAGGCACGGCGATCGAAAAGCGAATTGGCGGCTTGTTCCATCCAGGTTGCGGCTTGACGCCCAGGTTGTGGCTTGACGCATCGCGCGGTGCTTTGATGATGAGCGGCGATGCAGTTCGCGGCAACTCTTCCCACCCAGTTGCGCCGGTTGGGGCGCGCCGTGGTCGACGGCGTGCTGCCGCCACGCTGTCTCGCGTGCGGTGCAACGGTCGACGATATCGATGCGCTGTGCGGCTCGTGCTGGGCGGTGATGACGTTTTTTGCGCCGCCGTGGTGCGCGATATGCGGCCTGCCGTTTCCGCATCCGATGGGCGAGGGCGCGATCTGCGGCGACTGCGCGCGCCAGCAGCCAAGCTGGAACCGGGCGCGGTCCGTATTGCGTTACGATCGGCACAGCCGCCGCTTGGTGCTGATGCTAAAGCATGGCGATCAGACCCATCTCGCCGGCGCCTTTGGGCGTTGGATGCAGCGCGCCGGGAGTGACGTGCTGGCCGGCGCCGATTTGCTGATGCCGGTGCCGCTGCATTGGACGCGGCTGTTTGCACGCCGATTCAACCAGGCGGCCTTGCTCGCCCAGGCGATCCATCGCGCGGGCGGGCCGCCGGTCGCGGCCGACTGGCTGGCGCGGCGGCGCCGGACGCCGTCGCAAGGGAGGCTCGGACCGCTGGCGCGGGCGCGCAACGTGCGGGGCGCCTTCGCGTTGCGCCGTGGCCGCGATGTCAAAGGCAAGCGGGTGGTGCTGATCGACGACGTGCTGACGACCGGCGCCACCGCCGAGGAATGCGCCCGCGTGCTGCGCCGTGCCGGGGCCGCGTCTGTCGGTGTGCTGGTCCTGGCGCGCGCCTTGCGGGCGGGGAGCTGAGCCATACCGAAAAGGCGCAACTGCGCGTTTGCCGCGCTGCGGATTTAGCGCCATATGTTGAGGCAATTGATCGGGTTGAGGACGTGACGATGGCCGAAATCGATATCTACACGACGATGTGGTGCCCGTATTGCGCGCGCGCCAAATCGCTGCTCGAAAAGAAGGGCGTCGCCTATCACGAGATCAGCCTCGACGAAGAGCCGGGGCGCCGCAGCGAGATGATGCAGCGCGCGCATGGCGGCCGAACCGTCCCGCAGATCTTTATCAATGGCGAACATGTCGGCGGTTGCGACGACATCTATGCGCTCGACCGCGCCGGCAAGCTCGACCCGAAGCTCGGTATCGCGTGATGGCCGGCGCCCCGTTCACCGTCGCCTGCGTTCAATTCACCGCCGGTCCGGATTCCGAGCCCAATATCGCGACCGTGTCCGAGCTGATCCGCCGCGCCCGGGACGCCGGCGCTGATTTCATCACCACCCCCGAGGCCAGCAATTTTATCGAAAGCGGCCAGAAGCGGCGCGACAAGGCGCGGCATGAGGCCGACGACCCGTTTCTCGCCGCGATGCGTGAGCTGGCGTGCGAGACGGGGGCATGGATCCTCGTGGGATCGCTCGTCATCGATCCCGCCGGCGAACCCGGCGCCGCCGAAGGTGAGAACCGGCTCGCCAACCGTTCGTTCCTGCTCGACGCGCAGGGCGGGGTCGTCGCCAAATACGACAAGATCCATCTGTTCGACATCGATTTGCCAAACGGCGAAAGCATCCGCGAGAGCAATGCCTACCGCCCGGGCGATCGCAGCGTCATCGCCGAGACGCCGTGGGGAAAACTTGGCATGACGGTGTGCTACGACGTGCGCTTTCCGCATCTCTATCGGTTGCTGGCGCAGGCGGGCGCGGATTTCCTGTCGGTTCCGTCCGTTTTTACGGTGCCGACCGGCAAGGCCCATTGGGAGGTACTGCTGCGCTCGCGAGCGATCGAGAACGGCGCGTTCCTGTTTGCGCCGGCCCAAACCGGTGAGCACACCGCCGGGCGCAAGAGCTACGGCCATTCGCTGATCGTCGATCCGTGGGGCGAGGTCCTGGCTGAGGGCGGCGAGGGTGTCGGGATCATCACCGCCAAGATCGACCCCGGCCGCATCGCCAAGGTGCGCGGCGGGCTGCCGTCATTGCGGCACGACCGCGCGTTCACGCCGCCGGAGCTGGTGTCTCGTCCGCTCGCCGCTGAGTAGCGTCGACCGGCTCATTGTCCAACAGGGGTAGCTGACCGACAGGACCGTTAACGGCGGCAATGCGCTGGATCACGGCGGGAGAGGGCAAAGCAATTTCGCCTTGTTCGAAGGCGACGATGGTCAGGTCCGAAAAGGCTTCGAGCAACTCGCCCGGACGCAGCAGAAAATCGGGGTTGCGCGGGCGTCCGAAGCGCTCATTGCCCAGGGCGAAAGTCTCGTAGATCAGCGCTCCGCCCGGCGCCAGCGCGCTCGCGATCGCCGGCAGCAGGGGCCGATGCAGGTATTTTACCACGATGATGCCGTCATAGAGGCCTTCGGGTCGCCGAGAGTCGCCCGTTTCGAGGTCGATCGCTTCCACCGTGCAGCGCGGGCCGGCCAGGGGTATCAGCGCTGTGATGTCGCGATCGATCGCGTGGACGGTATAGCCGCGGTCGATCAACAGCCGCGTATGACGACCGCCGCCAGCCGCCAGATCCAGGACGCGACCACCACGCCGGATCAGCGGCAGGAACCGCAAAACCCAAGTAGAGCAAGCGTCTTTACGACTCGTTAGCACTAAAGGACCACGATTGCTACGCGCCCCAGGAGCGGTATAGATTGCGGGCCGAGGAGGTCGGTTTGATGATCCGGTTTTCGCTCCGCTGTGCTTCGGGTCACGAGTTCGAAGCATGGTTTCGCAATGGCGAAGGGTTTGAGGCGCAACAGAAGGCGGGCGAGATCGCCTGCCCGGATTGTGGCGACTCGCATATCGAGAAGGCGCTGATGGCGCCGAGCATCGGCCGCTCGCGCGAGGCCGGCCCGCCGATGTCGCCGGCGCAGCTGCGTGCCGCGCTCGTCGAACTGCGGCGTCAGGTCGAAACCAATTGCGACTACGTGGGCCCGCAATTCGCCGAGGAAGCGCGGCGCATCCATTACGGCGAAAGCGATCCGCGCGGCATTTACGGCGAGGCGACCGAAAGCGAATCGCGCGAACTGGCCGAGGAAGGGATCAAGGTCGGCCGCATTCCGTGGATCGCGCCGCCCGACGCTTAGTCGGCTGATGTCGAGCGGCCTCACCGCTTTACCGCCATCACCAGATAATTGACCGACAGATCCTCGGAGAGTGCCCAATCGCCGGTGGTCAGGCGGTAGCGCAGCCCCTTGAGACCGGTCGCGCTTAGGCCGGCGCGGCGCAGCCCCATCACGAATTCCGACGGACGCAGAAAGCGCCGCCAATCATGCGTCCCGCGCGGCAGCCAGCGCATCACATACTCGGCCCCGACGATGGCCAGCGCATAGGATTGCGGCGTGCGGTTGAGGGTCGCGCCGATAAACGCGCCGCCGGGTTTGACCAGCGCGGCGCAGGCGCCAAGCAGGGCATTCGGGTCCGCGACGTGCTCGATCAGCTCAAGCGCCAGCACGACATCGAATTGCCGCTGGTCGGCGGCCAGCGATTCGGCGGTTTCGCTACGATAGTCGATCGTCAGGCCACCGGCGGCGGCATGCTCGCGGGCGACGGCGATCGCGTCGTCGTCGGCGTCGATCGCGGTCACGGCAAAACCAAGCCGCGCCATCGGCTCGGCGATCAACCCGCCGCCGCAGCCGACATCGCACAAGCTTAGCCCGTCAAACGGCGTCAGCGATCGCGGATCGCGGTCGAAATGCGCGATCAGCGCGTCGCGGATAAAGTCGAGCCGCGCCGGGTTTAATCGGTGCAGCGGACGAAAGCTGCCCGCTGGATCCCACCAATTCGCGGCCTGCGCCGCGAAGCGGGCGATTTCCGCGGGGTCGATCGTTTCACCGGTTGCCTTCATGCCGCCCTTTTTTAACGTCGCTGATATGGCCGCAGACGCCGCAAAGGAGTATGCGGAGGGGATCGATCGCCGACAATCTCGGCATAAAACAGCGCAACGGGATTTGCGACACACAATGGCGCGTATCGTCCAAAAATTTGGCGGCACCTCGGTCGCCGATATCGAGCGGATCAAGAACGCCGCGCGGCGGGTCAAGCGTGAGGTCGACGCCGGCAGCGAAGTCGTGGTCGTCGTCTCGGCGATGGG
>Ga0181537_10002309_pt1 | contig 16846 bp, 16 predicted proteins | sample PEATcosm2014_Bin_39_FD_119765 | JGI IMG/M metagenome (GOLD analysis project Ga0181537, IMG submission 119765) | Peatland microbial communities from MTU Mesocosm Facility, Houghton, MI, USA - PEATcosm2014_Bin23_10_metaG | ecosystem: Environmental > Terrestrial > Soil > Wetlands > Peat | place... | reverse complement strand
TTTTTGGCGAGAATTTCTTACGACGTGACGACGATGCCCTCGTTCGATTCGGGCTTGACGACGCGCTCGGGCTTGCGGGTGGGCGCGCACAGTGAACGACGCCAGGGCACCATCCAATTATATTTGCAGTTCAGCGATACCGTACGAATCGCGCTGACGTCGGACCAATTCAGCCAGTTGCGGAATTTAATCAGCCAGGCGAAAACTTCGCTCGACACAACGCGCAGCAAAAATTCATCGACGTAACACGGTGTCGCGTTGCGCGTATTCCGGATTGGCATTGGGAAAGTCCAGGTTGTAATTCAGTCCGCGGCTTTCGGGCCGCGCGAGGGCGCAACGCACGATCAATTCAGCCACGGTTGCGATGTTGCGCAGTTCCAGTAAGTCGCTGGTCACGATAAAGTTCCAGTAATATTCCCGGATCTCCTCCTGCAAATTCGCGATGCGGGTTTGCGCGCGTTCCAGTCGCTTGTTCGTGCGGACAATGCCGACGTAGTCCCACATGAGGCGGCGGATTTCGTCCCAGTTGTGTGAGACGACGACCAGCTCATCCGCATTGGTGGCATTACCGGATTGCCATGGCGGAATCGTAAAACTCGCGGGCGGTGTCTGTGATTGGCCCATCACTTTTTCGGCGGCGCGATGCGCGCAAACCAGCGCTTCCAAAAGGGAATTGCTGGCCAACCGATTCGCGCCGTGCAGGCCGGTGCAGGCGGCTTCGCCCACGGCATAAAGTCCCGCGACATCCGTTTCACCATCGATATTTGTCACCACGCCACCGCATTGATAATGCGCGGCGGGCACGACGGGAATCGGCTCTTTCGTAATATCAATGGCGTAGCTCAGGCACGTGCGGTAGATGTTTGGAAAACGTTCGATGATGAATTTGGCAGGCTTATGCGTGATGTCCAACAGCACGTGATCAGCGCCGGTGCGTTTCATCTCGCTATCAATCGCCCGCGCCACAATGTCCCGCGGCGCCAGGGATTTTAAGGGATGCACGCGGTCCATAAATTCCACGCCGTCGAGATTTTTTAATACGCCGCCTTCGCCGCGTACGGCTTCACTAATGAGAAATGACTTCGCCTTGGGATGATACAGGCACGTGGGATGGAACTGGACGAACTCCATATTCGCCACGCTGGCGCCCGCGCGATAGGCCATGGCCACGCCGTCGCCAGTCGCGATGTCGGGGTTGGTCGTGTAAAGATAGACCTTGCCACAACCACCCGTGGCCAGAAGCGTCACCGGCGCGGAAAAGGTTTCGACACGATTCGCTTTCTTGTCATAAACGTAGGCACCGAGGCAGCGGTTGCCGTCGTGGATGCCGAATTTCCGGCTGGGAATCAGGTCAATCGCGTGATGATTTTCAAAAACGGAGATGTTCGGATGTTTGGCAATGGCGTTGAGCAGGGCAATCTCGATCTCATGGCCGGTCATGTCCTTCGCGTGCAGAATCCGGCGACGCGAATGACCGCCTTCACGTCCCAAGTCCAGCTCACGCGAGCCGTCGTCAGCACGGTTTTCCGATTCGGAAAACTTCATCCCCAGCTCAATCAGCTCGTGGATCCGCGCCGGGCCTTCCTCAACAATCGTTCGCACCACCTTTTCATTGCAGAGGCCCGCGCCGGCTTCGAGCGTGTCGCGCACGTGCAACTCAAACGAATCGTCCTTGCCCGTTACAGCCGCAATCCCGCCCTGGGCGTAATTGGTGTTCGACTCCGCGCGGTCCTTTTTCGTGACGATGGCCACCTTCCCGCGTTGCGCCACCTTGAGCGCGAACGAAAGCCCCGCAATGCCGCTGCCCAGAACGAGATAGTCAAATTGTTTCATTTTCGAAATCAAAGGCGTCTTCCCAATCATGCGTAATTCTTGCACCAAACATCGAAAGCTGACCTTCGTCCAGAGAACGTCCCCAATTAAAAATATTTAATTCAGAAAGGTGTTCAAATAATGGAAGAAAAGTATTCATCACCGCCATATATTTCTTAACGTCCAGACGTTTCCACAAAATTTGAATCGAGCCCAAGTCTGAAAATTCTCTGTGAGCACCAATATTGTTTCGAATTTGCGTTAGCTCTTGGCGAACCGGATCTAAGCCACGCCAAAATTCTTTAGCGAGGCGCTTTGTCTCAAGAAGTTCCCGCTTAGTAATATAGCGAAAAGGAGCAGACTGTCCTTTTACTAAGCGAGGAGAATTAACGGCAATTTTTACTAGTTCCGACAGTGGATCAAAAAGAGATAAAAATTCTATTATAGTATATTTGAATAAAAGCTTTTCGGTAATAACAGCGTTTTCTGAATTTTCTTTTAGCCACAGTTTATTTAGCGTTTGTATATCGCTCCAAATATGCCTCAAATGAACTATGAGATCAGCCGCGCGATTGCTTGGATACCAAGCATCAGCAGCCTCGTTGTAAACGGGAATATATGCAGTACTCATAGTCTCTCGTTATCAATCAATCGGGTCTTGCCTACAAAGACCGCGAGCGCCATTTGAGTTCCGGCTGTGACTTCGGTGACAGCTACCAGCGTTTCCGGGTCGAAAAATTCGATGTAGTCCAATCGCGCGTCCGGCTCGCTTTCAATCAGCTTTTTGAGATTCGCTTTTAACTTCGCCGCTGAAATCTTCCTGGCCTTCCTGACTGCCGCTCGCGTGGCATCAATGGCACGGCGCAGCACAAGCGCCTGCCGCCGCAAGTCGCCTTCCAGGTATTTATTGCGTGAACTCATGGCCAGGCCGTCTTTCTCGCGCACGGTCGGGGCGACGATGACGCGCACCGGGAAATCCAAATCGCGCACCATGCGTTGGATGACTGCAGCCTGCTGGAAATCCTTCTGCCCGAAGATTGCGACGTCCGGCTGGACGATGTTGAACAGTTTGGCCACAACCGTCGTCACGCCACGAAAATGCGTGGGCCGCGACACCCCTTCCATCGTTTGCGATAACTTTTCCTCGACCACATAGGTGCTGTAACCAGACGGAACGGGGCTTCGATCAGGATACATTTCCTTGTCCTCTGGTGTGAAGACGACATCCACGCCGCAGGCGCGAAGCATTTTTAAATCGCGTTTCAGGTCGCGCGGATATTTTGAGAAATCCTCCGTGGGCGCGAATTGCGTCGGGTTCACATAGATGCTCACGACCACCCTGCCCTTTTGGCCAACGCGCTTTCGCGCGTCGCGCACCAGGCTCAGATGTCCCTCGTGCAGGTAGCCCATCGTCGGCACGAAGCCAATGGCCGCGCCCGCCTGCCGCCATTTTTTGGCGAGGCGTTGCATGGCGGCGATGGAGGAAACCGTTTGCATAACGGGAGGTTAATTCGCTTTCAGGGAACAAACAAGCCGCGCTCTTCCCTCCCGTGGACAGGAGCAGAGAATGAAGCGAAAAATAAATTTATTTTTTCGCCTGACCCAGCCTGACTTGACCTGACTTAGCCTGTTCCAGCCTGTACTGAGGCTGTATCGAGAAGTTGAAGTTTGGCCGGGGGATATAAGTTTTGTTCATCATAAAACCGGGAAATTTTTCTTTGTTTCTCATTGGATGACAATAGCTTGCAAGGCAAATTGGGTTCGTTTTGCAATTTCGACTTTTATCTCGCTGCATCCGAACTTGAGAAAATGGGTTCGTTTTTTGGGCCAAAATGGCCCGAGGCTTTTGTGCTTCTGAATGATTGGCATAGATTTTCCGGATTTTACAAAATGGGTTGGTTTGGCAAAATTTAAGTTTTTTTAACTGCGAAACCCTGTGAACTGTGCGAGACGCGAACATCCGAGGAAGCCGAACGCGATGGGAAAGCGGCAAGGGACAGGCGCAGTCCAAGGCGGCAGGCGAGGTTCGACAAAGATGGACGACATGGACAAAATGGACATGGACTGCCATAGACGAACCAGGACGCATTCGGCGAGACGCCGAACGCAGTGACCGGGACGGTCGCGCTCCCCATTTTCGTTTGAGAGGCCGCTGATTGAAAATCAATCATGCGGGCAGTTTAGCAGAGAAGTGGAAAAATCGTTAGTTCGTCACTACCCCTAAATTCAAACGCGGATGGAGGATGGAAAATGGACTGACACGGACGAGCACAGACCAATGGAACTCATGGAAGGAATGGGCAATTAGGGCACTAAAAAACGCGAAAGCTTTCGCCTTCGCGTTTTATGTTTAAATATTTGGTTAGTGGCGGAAATTGATGCCGGCGGTCTGCGGCATTTCATGGGCGCAGGGCTGGTTGATGGGCGCGTCGGGGGCGCGATGGTTTTGCGTAACGATATTGTTTGCCAGCATCCAGGCTTCCACTTCTTCGCCGCTGATGTCCGCGAGCATCTGGCCGTTGATTTCCACGCAGGGGCTGAGCATCTGGCCGCTCTTCTCGATCATCTCCTGCCGTTGCAACGGGTCGTTGATGATGTCGCGGTCTTCATAGGGCAGGTCGTATTTGCGCATGACGGCGCGCACGCCCTGGCTCCAGCCGCAACTCGGTTTCAAATAAGCAATGATTTTTGGTTGGCTCATAGTTCGTAAAAATTGTTCCTGTTATAACAATAGAATGCCACATGACGGAGACGGGTGCAAATGTTTTAACATTTGGGCAGGACCTTCATGTAAAATAGGTTACTGCTTTGCAGAAACTCACCCTCACCCCCAAATGGGGGAGAGGGTGTCTGACAAAACATTCGTTACTAATAATGCCCACGCCTTTACTGTGTTATTACACGGTAAAAGCAGCGGGCCGTCGCGCCTGCCTCCAAATCATAATAGTAATAATCACCGGCATCTCCGGATGGCAGGGCCGTGCCGACGGTCGTCCAGTTTTGCAAATCGGTTGATTCCTGGATGGAATAAGTATGGGTGGGATCCGCCGAAAAGGTGAGAACGGGAATTTGGTTCTCCACATTGATGACAAGGGCGGCCACGGGTTCGAGGGGGTGAGTATAAAGATCCGGAATCCGGGTGGCGCGATAAACCAAATTGCCGATATAAGTTGAGCTGGTGTTGGTGTAGTTCCACATGGCCAGGTCAAAGACCACCTTGGGAATCGGGTCATGAGTGTATTCCTTGATCCGGGGCATGCTTCCATCCGTGTCCAGGGGGTTGGGAGCAACTCCATTGACCCACTGAACGTAACCAAAAGTGACGAGCACATGTTGCGTTTGCGGAAGCCATTGCGCCTTGCCCACAACGTCCGAAAAGAGCCGGTCCTGGTTGGTAGCCCACTCGGAATTCCACACTTCGGACACCTGCATGTTGGTTTCATCGAGGCTAAATTCCTCGGCGCTGCCATAATTGTTGGAGTCAGCGACGGGGGTATTGAAAGGATCGGCCCGCCAATCACCATCGTTGTACATCAAGATTGTGCCCTGAGGTGTCAGGGTGGGCCGATGCTGGCCCCAATTCCAATCAAAGGGCGTGCCGACAGGCGTAAAGAAGTATTGTTGAAAGCCGGCCGACCAATTGGTGGGGGAGCCAAGAATCCATTTTATTTGCCCGGTCAAACGGGAGAATTTCATCACGGCGTTCTGATCGCGCATGGAGACAATGATGGAGTTGTCATTGGTATCATCAATGATCGCGTTGGCGTGGATGTTGTCCAGGCCATAGGAGGTATCGTAATCACCAGTCAAGTAGCTCACGCGAGTAGGATCGGTCATGCCCACCATGGACCAGGCGTTGACCAGGGCGCCATTGGTGGCGGAAATTTCAACGACGGGGTTGTCATCAATGGTCACCGTTTCCAGCGGCGGATTGGTATCGGTCATGTTATTGCGAGGAAGAATGCTGGGGAAATTGGGAACGCTCACACTAACATCACTGATATACAAAATGGTGTTACGGGAGGTCACGACCGCCTCATGCAAATTGACCGGATATTGCGCCGGAGGATGCAGGACGTTGACTGTTTGCCCCAGCATGTTTATTTCCAGGAAGTCATTGTTGGGCAACTGTTCCTCGAGGAGCAGATCTCCGTTGTCCAATTGCCGCACATCAGCGTCGGCATATTCGGGGGTTTGTTTATACCAGACCACGTTCCCGGAATTATCCATGATGGTGGTATAGCCCACCTCGGCATTCCGGTTTTGAACGATAAACAAGGTGTACCCCGGTTCCATTTGGGCCGGAAGGTTGGTTAGCACCGCATAGACAGGGAAATTGGAAGGCAGAGGAGCGGTAATAAAGGTCCAGGGCTGCGGGGCGGTCACGGAATTTTGATTTTCATCATAAACGGTGACCGTGATCTGGTTGGCTCGATTCGGCTTGAAACCAAGCAAAATCTCGGAATGGTTTGTGGAAAAATCGTAAAAATCCCTTTCCTGAGTGTTTGTGCCATCATTGATAAAGACACTGATTCTTGAACTCACATCAGTGGTGATTTGCAAAGTTCCGGCCAGAGGGGCTCCGGAAGCCGGGGTAAAGGTGGGTCCGGACAAAATGCTAATTGCCTGGACGGAGACGGAAGCGGTGAGGGCCAGCACCGTGGTTAGGCCCATTACAACTCTTTTTTTCATGGAATAACTCCTTCATAACTATCGTTGGGATGAGGGGATCAAAATTGACGTTATTTTGATCCCTTGTCTTGCGCCCACGCATCCTTGCCAGATGGATTCGGCCTCCGACGTTTAAGAAGCCGAACTGACGTTTTCCCGGCAATTTACGCAGTTTTCGCAAGGTTTTCGAGTTTAAGACTATGCAAGTAACCGGAAGGTTACAAGTTTTTTTTATTTGGCTGGGCCTGCCAACAGACAGTTACTTTAACCGTTGCTGTAACTGTTCCGCTACGGCCATGAAGGCCTTGCCGGCCGGATGGTTGGGGGCAGAAACTACGATGGGGGTTCCGGAATCGCCGCCCTCGCGGATTTCGGTAAAGATGGGGACTTCACCCAGGAAGGAAACGTTCTGACGCGAGGCCTCCTGCCGGCCGCCGCCGTGTCCGAAAATTTCCACGCGGTCGCCATTCGGCGCGGTAAAGTAGCTCATATTTTCCACGATGCCCAAGATAGGCACGTTGACTTTCTGGAACATGGCCACGCCTTTGCGCACAACTCCGAGCGACGCTTCCTGCGGAGTCGTGATGATGACGCCGCCATCCAGCGGCACGGTCTGGCAGAGCGAAAGCTGCGCGTCGCCGGTGCCTGGCGGCAAATCCACGAGCAAAAAATCCAGCTCGCCCCATTCGACGTCGCGAAGAAATTGGTGGATGGTTTTGGTAATCATCGGCCCGCGCCAAATCACCGGTTGGTCGTCCGTGAGCAACAGGCCGATGCTCATCACCTTCACACCATGTCCCACGGGTGGGACGAGCTTTTCCGCCGCGCTCACGGTCGGCTTCGCATGCACACCCATCATCAAGGGCACGCTCGGTCCATAAATATCGCAATCCAGCAGGCCGACTTTAGCGCCGAGATGTTTTAAGGCGCATGCTAAATTGACCGCGCAAGTGGATTTACCGACGCCGCCCTTGCCGCTCGCAACGGCGATGATGCGCTTGAGACCGGGAACCCGCGCCTGATTATCAAAGGGATTTTTTCCGGCAGGCGGCTGACCGGCGGCGGGCATTTTGATGTCCACATGGACATGCGTGACGCCGGACAAACCTTTCAGGACGCGCTCGATTTCGGCTTTCATCTGCTGGGAGGCTTCGGGATTGGCCGAAGTCAATTGTAGCGAGACGCTCACCGCGCCGTTCGCGGCCTTGACCTCGCGCACGAGACCGAAGGAAACGATGTCGCGCGAATAGCCGGGATATTTCACCGTGCGCAGGGCGTCCAAAATGCCATTTTGAGATACCATTGAACCTGTAAAATGCCAGCGCGGGGAAGGAACGCAAAATTTATTTCGAGCATTTTCGTAAATACTCCAGCGGAAAAGCTGGAATTGTCCTTGTTATCCAACGATTCATTGAGACATTTGAGGTAAGTGAAAAAGAAGATCAAGCCATTGGACGCGCCGGACCATTTTCGGGTGCAGGCCGCGGAGGGATGGCTTGGCCTGGGCGATGTGGAATCCGCCAGCAGCGAGCTCCGGGAAATTGCCCCGGCTCTCCAAACGCATCCCGTGGTCCTCGCGGTGCGTTACCAGATTTATGCGCAGGCCAAACAATGGGACAGTGCCGTGGAGTTAGCCGATGACCTGGTAAAAATGCTGCCGGACGAGCCGTTCGTTTGGATCAACCTGGCCTATGCCACTCGCCGGAAAACCGGCGGCAGCATTCCGGAAGCGAAGAAAATTCTCCTGAGCGCGGAACCGAAATTCCCGAGGCATTATTTATTTTTCTACAACCTGTCCTGCTATTGCTCGCAACTTGGCGAATTGAAGGAGGCGGAGCAATGGCTCAAAAAGGCGGCGAAAATCGACAACGCCGCCGTCCAGAAAATGGCCGTGAACGATCCCGATTTAAAACCGCTTTGGGAAAGCCTGGGCGGAACACTGTGGGAGAAGGAGTAGCAACTGATTCGCGGCAATACGTGCCAATTCGGGTCTAAATTTCATTTGCACAATGCCTCATTGCATGAAAAGATTAGTGTTCGGTTGAATTAAAGATATGACGCAAAATTCCAGCGAAGCGCGGATTGTCGAAACGTTTCGGTTGGCTAGCCCCGCCCCGGGCCAGCCGCAATGGCTTGCGCCCCTGCGCAGCGCCGCTATGGCCAAATTCATCGAACTCGGTTTTCCCACGCTGCGTGACGAGGACTGGCGTTTCACGAATGTCGCACCCATCGCGGGATTGTCCTTTCAACCCGCCTCTGCCGTGACTGCCAATGGCGCGGAAAGCAAGCTGTTGAGCGAAGCGGTGTTTGCCAAATTGGCCGGCACGCGGCTCGTTTTCGTGAATGGTTTTTTTGCGCCTAAACTTTCGCGCATCGAAAAAATTCCTAATGGCGCGAGGGTTGAAAACCTTTCTACTGCGCTGGCCAAAGATTCCGCGCTGATTGAAAAGCATCTTGGCAAATATGCCCAAACCACGAACAACGCTTTCGCCGCGCTCAACCAGGCTTTCTTCGCGGACGGCGCGTTCATTTCCCTGGCGGACAATGTCGAAATCGCCGAGCCGATTCAGTTGGTCTACATTTCTTCAGCCAAACAAGCCGGTGAGACGATCCAGCCGCGCAATCTCATCGTCGCCGGCGCGAACAGCAAGGCCACCATTGTGGAAAGTTATTTGAGCACGGGCGACACGGCCTACCTCACGAACGCCGTTACGGAAATCGTCGCGGGCGATAACGCCGCAATCGAGCACGTTAAATTACAGGACGAAACGGCCAGCGCTTTTCACATGGCGACCACTGCCGGCGAATTTGGCCGCGCCAGCAACGTCAGCCTCCATTCCTTCGCGCTCGGAGCCAAACTCGCGCGCAATAATATCCGCACCAAACTCGCGGGCGAGGGCCTTGAGTGCATCCTGAATGGCCTGTACCTCACGCGCGGCGAACAACTCGCTGACCATCATATGATCGTCGAGCACACACAGCCGCATTGCGCCAGTCACGAATATTTCAATGGCATTCTCGACGACAAATCGAAGGGCGTTTTTCACGGGCGCATTTACGTCCATCCCATCGCGCAAAAAACCGATGCCAAGCAGACGAACAAGAATCTGTTGCTCTCCGACGACGCCACGGCAGACACCAAGCCGCAGCTCGAAATTTACGCCGACGACGTAAAATGCACGCACGGCGCGACAATCGGCCAGTTGAACGACGAGAGCATTTTCTATTTGCGCTCGCGGGGCATTCCCGAGTCCGCGGCGCGTCGCATGTTGATCCACGCGTTCGCGGGCGAAATTGTGGAGCGCGTCAAATGCGCGCCGGTGCGCGAGGAGTTGGACAAGCTCGTCTGGGACCGCCTGGAAGCCAATCACCACCTCGCCGGCGCTAAATAGGATTCCGGTATGTTCGAAGACATCAATGACCTTTATCAGCAGGTCATCCTTGACCATTGCAAGAAGCCGCGCAATTTCCACGAAATGGCGCAGGCCTCGCACTCGGCGCAGGGTCGTAATCCTATCTGCGGCGACCAACTGAAATTATTCCTGACGTTCGACGGCGATAAGATTGCGGACATTAGCTTCGTCGGTTCCGGCTGCTGCATCTCCAAGGCGTCGGCATCATTGCTCACGGAATTTGCCAAGGGAAAAACGAAGGCCGACGTGGAAACGATGTTCGGCCGCGTGCATGAAATGGTCATGACGGGCAAGGTCGAGGGCGATGTCGGCAAGCTCGCCGTGTTCGCGGGCGTCCATAAATATCCCGCGCGTGTGAAGTGCGCGATTCTCTCCTGGCATGCCGTCATGTCCGCGCTCAAAGGAGAAAACAAGCCGGTAACGACCGAGAGCGAGCAGAATTGAATGCAAACGGCCAGCAAAATGGTGTTCCGCGTGCCATGGAGTTATTGGCTTTGTGTAGGCATGTTTCTGGCGATGTTTGGAATATCAACTGTCTGTGCTTTGTGTAATGAAGACGAAAAGGATCGCAGGATTGAAATCGCGAGCAGCGTTGTTTTCCTGTCATTTGGTGGTGGTGGCCTTCTCTGGCCAATTCTCCGTAAAAAGGAATTCGCCGCAATTCGAACAGAATATGTTCATTCGTTTGAGATGCATTGCGAAGCCGTTGTATTCCCAATGTCACGCGTTAAACAATTCATAATTATCGGTAGCGCAGCGGTATTATCAATTGGAGCGGGCGGATTAACCTTTTTTGCTGATAACAATGAAGCCAGGGTGAAAGGGATCATCGGCTTTATTTTCTGTGTTTGTATTGTCATCCTAGGAATGAAATCTTTGTTAGCCGGAAGAAAGGGAATTTTTCTCGTTCCAGACGGAATCATTTGGAACGAAATGTTTCGTGCGCCATGTTTTCTTCCGTGGGAAAACATCAGCCAATCAGCATTTTTTCTTAAAAAAGAAAAAGGCTCATTAAAGCCCGTTTGGACTTTTGGAATAAATGTCTCCGACCCCGCGTTGGTTCAGACAAGCTATTGGAGTAGAAAAAAGCTTTCGGAATCCAAAATGCGGCATGGTTGGTATTTTTATTTTTTCCAGGAGACCATTCTATTCCCACTCGAAGTTGTTGCAAAAACAGTCGAGTTTTATTGCCAACACCCCGAAACTCGAGGAGAAATCGGAACCAGCAATTCCTTGGCTAGAATTAAAGCGTTTGAAGAGACAACATTATCATCGTGAAGCATATCACGCGGTTAGCCCTCTTTTAAACGCTTCTCAAATTCGTTAAGCGTGAGCCAATGCGATGGGTCTTTATCATTAAGCCGACGCTCAATCTCAGCCTGATAGTCCGCATCATCTTTGTGGCGAATATGAAATAGAAAAGCAGCTATTTCCGCCTGTTCATTGGCGGAAAGCGCGGCCAGTTTCTTTTTTAGTTTTCCCATACTCACGTTTTTACATCTATTCGTTCGCCTTGAGTTTTGCAAGCGTCAAGCACCTATTTGCGCGCTTTCCGAAATTCTGCCAGAACGCCACGCAGCAGGGTGAAAGATTTTAAGCGCCGGGGTCTCTCAGAAAAGATTTGAATTCCGCTTTTGTTTTTGCAGAATCAGACTTAAGGAATGTTTTCCTGTTGAACATGCCATTTTCATTTCGCCCGAAGCTTCTCGACACGCTGAAGGATTACTCGGCGCGAAGTTTTTATTCTGATTTGGCAGCGGGCATCACCGTCGGCATTGTCGCGCTACCGCTCTCCATGGCCCTGGCCATCGCCTCAGGGTTGCCGCCCCAGATTGGTTTATTCGCCGCCATCATCGCCGGGATTTGTGTCTCCGCTTTTGGCGGCTCGCGCGTCCAAATCGGCGGACCGGCAGGAGCCTTCGTTCCCTTGCTCGCCCCTATTGTCATGAAGCACGGTCCCGAAGCCCTCGTTGCCTGCGCCCTCATGGCGGGCGTCATTTTGATCGGCCTGGGCGCCTGCAAAATGGGTTCGCTCATCAAATACATCCCGTTCCCCGTCGTGACCGGCTTCACCAGCGGCATTGCCATTATCATCATGAGCACCCAAATCCGCGATTTTTTTGGACTGCCCATTAAATTGCCGTCCGACTTCATCGGCAAACTCGCTGTGCTCACCCAAAATTTTCATCCCAACTGGCCCACCGCCGCCCTCGCCCTGGCCTGTACGCTCGCCATTTGGTTCTGGCCCAAAAATATTGGACGCCATGTTCCCGGCTCCATCATCATCGTCGTTTTGGCGGGCGTTGCGTCGGCCCTGTTTGACTGGCCGGACAAATTGGGGATTCAAACCCTCGGCACTCAGTTTGGCGAAATGCCCCGCAGCCTGCCCGCGCCCCACTGGCCGGCGCTTTCCTTCGATGAATGGCGCTCCCTCGTCCCGGCCGCCATGACCGTCGCGGTGCTGGGGGCCATTGAATCACTCCTGTCTGCCGTCGTCGCTGATGGCATGATCGACGATCATCATGATTCCAACCAGGAACTCATGGGGCAAGGCATCGCCAATATTGCCATGGGCATTTTCGGCGTCATGCCTGCGACTGGCGTCATCGCGCGCACGGCGACCAATGTTCGTTGCGGCGGCCGCACCCCGGTGGCCGGCATCATCCATTCCTTGACGGTCCTGGTCATTTTGATGGCCGCCGCTCCCCTGGCCAAACACATCCCCATGGCCGCCCTCAGCGGCGTGCTGATCGTCGTCTCCCTGCGCATGGGCGAGTGGCACCAGTTCCGGCGCGTGAAACATTGGCCCAAAAGCGATGCCGCCGTTTTTCTTTGCGCCTTTATCCTGACCGTTTGCGTGGACTTGCCCACGGCCGTGGGCGCTTCCCTCATCCTTGCGTCCGCTTTGCTGGTGAGGCAACTCTCTGAACTGACCCATGTCCGCCAGGAAGAAGAGGTGCCCGCCAGTGGCGGCAGCCGCCAAACCATTGAAGGCCGGGAACTGCCCAATGGCGTCATGACCTTTCGGGTTTTTGGGGCGTTCTTTTTTGGCGCGGCCGATAAATTGGAAAGTTCGCTGCGCCGGGCGGGCCAACTGCCCAACGTCCTCATTTTGCGGATGCGCGACGTGATGACCCTGGACGCCACCGGGCTGGATGCCCTGGAGGATTTACTGGAAAAACTGCGCCTCAAGAAAAAGGATTTAATCATGTGCGCTCCCCGGGCCCAGGTCCTCTTCGTTCTCACCCGCTCCGGTTTCCTGGAAAAAATCGGGGAAGAAAATATTTGTGGCGACATCGACACCGCGCTTGCCCGCGCGCGGAAGATCCTGGAGGCCAAAGGCCATCATCACAAAAGTGAATGAATTCCCGATGATCAAAACGACGGGTTGGCAGCTTTGCGCAAAATTAGCCTGTGAATTCCGTTACCGTCACTGCTTAGTATTGATCGTAGTAGCCCCCAAAGACGGTTGCTTTCCCTGCCGTTTCAAGCGATGATGTTAATGCATTATTATTTATGTCACCTAACGAAGCAAAAACATTGACTCGCGATGTCGAGGCGTCCGTCGTGCCCGTGGGCACGAAAGTCACACTGCAAAAAGGCGGGCAGGCCTATATCACCCAATCTCTCGGTGGCAGTTACACGGTCATCGTCAACGGCAACATGTTCCGCATCGACGGCAAGGATGCCGACGCGATCGGCCTGGAAATCAAGACCGCCCCGGCCACCGCAGTGACCGGGCCCATGACGCAGGAACAATTGGAGAAACAGATCTGGGACGCGCTCAAGACCTGTTACGATCCGGAAATCCCCGTCAACGTCGTGGACCTCGGCCTCATTTATGATTGCCATCTCACCGCCGCCGGCGAAAGCAGCTTCAAGGCAGACGTAAAAATGACCCTCACCGCCCCCGGTTGCGGCATGGGCCCCGTGCTCGCGCAGGATGTGCAAAACAAATTGCTCTCGCTCGAACCGATTGACGAAGCCAACGTCGAACTCGTCTGGGATCCGCCGTGGAACCAAAGCATGATGACCGAGGCCGCCAAACTCCAGTTGGGCTTGATGTGATTTTAAACTGTGGACAAACGCGAACCTATTCTTTCGGTTGCATTCTTCCGAACAGAAACGGGACGTGAGCCAGTTCGCGCGTGGTTGAAATCATTGCCACGTGACGAACGAAAAATGATTGGCGAAGATATCAAGACGGTGCAATTCGGCTGGCCTTTGGGAATGCCGCTGGTACGGAAATTGGATGCAGAGCTTTGGGAAGTTCGCTCTCGCCTGACGGAGCGCATCGCGCGTGTTTTTTTCACGGCAGGTGCAGGCAGAATGATCTTACTGCACGGTTTCATCAAGAAATCACAAAAGACTCCCGCCGATGATTTGGCGCTGGCGAAAACTCGGCTACGAATGCTACAATAATGTTATGAACGAGAAACACGTTGGTTCTGATTTCGACGATTTTCTGAAGCAGGATAACCTGCTTGCGGAATGCGAAGCAGGCGCGCTTAAACGCGTCGTGGCATGGCAAATCGAGCAGGAAATGAAGCGCCGTCGCATTACGCGGGCGAAACTCGCAAACCGCATGAATACCAGCCGTGACAAATTAAACCGCCTTTTTTCTGAAAACAACTCCACAGTATCGCTTCAACTTTTGGAAGAGGTCGCGCTGGCGCTAGGGCGAAAACTCAAAGTAGAATTAGCGTAAATGGCCAGGCTTCAGTTGGGGTTGATGTAAGTTCTGATTGAAGATGGAAACGATTAATGAAGAGAGAAAGCCTATAACATCCGCTGAAGATCCTCGAATCAAGCGGGTGTTAAAGCGTTATTTGAAAAATAACGAATTCGTTGACGCGTCGTTGGAATTAACCGGAATTAGCCTCGAAGAATTACAATCCATGTGCAATTGCTCCGCCGACGGCTTCAAAAAGCCACGAGAACTTGATGGCCTTGTGTTGGTTCATTTTACAAATCGCATGGGCATGTGTTTTGATGCCAGCAAATATGATTACTTTGTGCATTTCTATGCCAGACGTGAGTTTTGCTTGCCGGACAGAGGGGTTCCAAACGGGCTTAACTTCCCCTGTGAAGATGGTCCACCTGCAAAAATACCGTTGCAAAAGGGTCTGCACTGGGTCTCCGCACGACCGGATAAAGATGGGCTGGAAACATGGGTTGGAGTTGAAGATGATTTGCCTCCAGTTGATGGGTGATTTTTATCTGTGTGCATTCGTAGTTATCGACCGGCTTTCCACACTCACCCTTGCATCTGCTGGCGCTGCTCATTAGGGTAACGCCGTGCAAGGAGAGTCATCTCTCATCTTCCTTATCGCGATGGGCCTGGTTTTTGCCTTTCTGGCCGGGTTCGTCGCCGTCCGCCTTCGGCTGTCTCCCATCATCGGCTATCTCGCCGCCGGAATTATCATGGGCCCTTATACACCGGGCTTCGTTGGCGATGCTCACCTGGCGAGTGAACTGGCGGAGATCGGCGTCATCCTCCTCATGTTTGGCGTGGGCATGCACTTTTCCGTGGCCGACCTTTGGGCGATGCGCTCCATCGCCGTGCCGGGCGCCGTTATTCAAATCGCCGTGGCGACGACCCTGGGAACCTGCCTCGCCCGCTTCTGGGGCTGGACATTCAGCGCCGGTCTGATTTTCGGCCTGGCTTTGTCCGTGGCCAGTACCGTGGTGATGCTGCGGGCGATGGAATCGTCCGGGCGCGTCAATACTCCGGACGGCAAGATCGCCATCGGCTGGACGGTCGTCGAAGACATCGTCATGGTCCTGACCCTGGTGCTGCTTCCCGCGTTCTTTGGCCAAACCAGCGATGCCGCGGTGGAAGCCGGCCACACCGACGGCGCGGTTTGGCTCTCGTTCGTCATCGCGTTGGGCAAAGTGGCGTTGTTTATCGCCCTCATGCTCATGTTGGGTACGCGTGTCTTTCCCCGGGTGCTACAAATGGTTGAACGCACTGGCTCGCGCGAATTGTTCACGCTGGCTGTCGTGGCGCTCGCCCTGGGCATCGCCTATGGCTCGGCGGTATTGTTCGGTTGCTCCTTTGCCCTCGGCGCCTTCTTCGCGGGTGTCGTCATCCACCAATCTGATTTCCACCATCGCGCGAGCGAAACGTTACTTCCCCTGCAGGACGCCTTTGGCACTCTGTTCTTCGTCGCCATCGGCATGTTGTTCGATCCCATGATCCTCGTGCGCCAGCCTCTTCACGTGCTCGCCGTTGTGGCCATCATCGTCGTCGGCAAATCCGTCGCGGCCTTCGCCATCGTCCTGCTCTTGCGCCGCCCACTTTCCACGGCTCTTATTGTCTCAGCGGCATTGGCGCAAATCGGTGAATTTTCCTTCATCCTCGCCGCGCTGGGAGTTGCCTTTGGCCTGATTTCACACGACGCCGAAAACCTCATTATCGCCGGCGCGCTCATTTCCATCCTGCTAAATCCACTGGTCTTCCTGGCCATCTCGCGCGTGCGCGTGGTCAAAGTCACGGCAGGATAATTTTACTTCCGCACCAATCCGTGCTTTAATATCTATCCGATGACTGCCGCCCCCACGCCAGATTGGTCCGCGCTCCGCAAGGATTTTCCCATCCTTGACCAGCAGATCCACGGCAAACCGCTGATCTATTTCGACAACGCCGCCACGTCGCAGAAACCCCGCGCCGTGATTGACGCCCTTGTCCATTACTATGAGCGCGACAACGCCAACGTCCATCGCGGCATCCATGAATTGAGCAACCGCGCCACCACAGCGTTCGAAGAGGCCCGCATCCGCGCCGGTAAATTCATCAACGCCAAAAGTTCCGAAGAAATCGTTTTCACGCGCGGCACGACCGAAGGCATCAACCTCGTGGCCAGCGCCTGGGGCGCGAAAAATCTCAAGAACGGCGACGTCATTCTCCTCACGGAAATGGAACATCACAGCAATCTCGTGCCCTGGCA
>Ga0181537_10002307_pt1 | contig 16850 bp, 10 predicted proteins | sample PEATcosm2014_Bin_39_FD_119765 | JGI IMG/M metagenome (GOLD analysis project Ga0181537, IMG submission 119765) | Peatland microbial communities from MTU Mesocosm Facility, Houghton, MI, USA - PEATcosm2014_Bin23_10_metaG | ecosystem: Environmental > Terrestrial > Soil > Wetlands > Peat | place... | reverse complement strand
GAGCAGGCTTTCCGTTGTTAGGCGCTGTCGCCGCATTAGCGGCAGGTTCTTCAATTTCAACTAAAACTGCTCCTGGACTCTCGGACTTTCCAATGTGAGGCACTCCAATGTGAGGAACTTCGATTCGAGGAACCTCGATTCGAGCAACTTCGATTTCAACCCCCTCGCTTTCAGAACCTCCTGTTCCGTACGTCTCGAACTCAGAGTCCTCGATTTCAATCTGCACCTGCACTGGGCTCGCAAGCTTCGCCCTGTGCCCCTCGACTACAACCGGCTGCGTCGCCATCCGGCTTTTTGGTGAATTCTGTTTTAGTTTTCTCTTACGCCGCTTTGTACCCATATAAGGTTTGTTGGAGAGTCACCGGGAATCCTCTCGTCCAGACATCTCGAGCTGGACAACTAGTATGCGCCTTGTTTTGCCACGGCGTATCGCATTCAGCACGCTACCCAAAAGGAGGTGTTCGGAGCCTCAAATCGAATTCCTGAACTGCAGAAGCTCGCGCTATCGGTGTAGCATTTTCCACTCTGATCCGGGAGAAGGGTTTTTCGCAGCCAACACTGGCTGTCGAAATGAGGTCGAAGAAATGGTGTCCGCGGGAATGATGGAGCCCGCCAAGGCGTCGTGTATCGTTATGTTTCTAAATGAGTTAGAGGGAGTTTTCGTCCATCGTTTGGATTGCTAGCCCTAAATAGACTCATACACTTCAAAGTGAGGTTATGTGAATAGGTGTTATACGGGAGGGCAGAAGGCAGTGCGAACTGGGGACACAGAGCGTGATAGTCACATGGCAACGGACCGCATTCCGCCTCATGCTACTGCTGCCTACTGATCGTCCTCTCGATATCCCATAAGCTGTATGTCATGGACTGCAAATACTCAACACATTTGTTGACTACCAGGGAAATACCTGTCACGATTCATGCCAGGGGACCTTGGGGAAAATGTTGTGCGCCCTGGTACTTCTGATCGAGCATGACCCTCTCACTGCCGCACGCATTCACTCGGCATTGGATGCGGAAGGCGGTAGCTCGTTCGACGTCGAATGGGTTCAGACACTTTCCAAGGGCCTTGCGCGCCTGCGCGAACCCGGAATTGCCGCGGTTTTGCTTGATCTCTCTTTACCCGAGGTCCACGGTATCGAGTCGTTTGATGCGTTGTTCTTAACCGCACCTAATGTCCCTATTCTGCTACTTGGCGACGTTCCGGAAGAAGGGTTGGCCAAACAAGCCGTGGCCCGCGGTGCACAAGACTATCTTCTGCCGCAGCACCTCGACGCCTATTCATTGCCCCGCGCGCTGCGAAATGTCATTGAACGTACTGCCTTGGGCGAAGCTCTATATGTTGAGAAGGAACGCGCCCTCGTTACTTTGAACTCCATCGGCGACGCGGTGCTTTGCACTGACATTTTCGGCAACATCACCTATCTCAATTTCGTTGCGGAAAACATGACCGGGTGGAGCCGCGAGGATGCCATCGGCCAGCCGCTGGCTGCGGTCTTTCGGATTATTGACGGTGTCTCGCGCAGACCGGCTCGCGATCCCATGGAAATGGCAGTCCAGCAAAATAAAACCGTTGGACTCACCGTCGACTGCGTGCTGATCCGCCGTGACGGAGTTGAGTCCGCCATCGAAGATTCCGCCGCGCCCATCCACGACTGCTTTGGCAACATCATCGGGGCCGTCATCGTGTTCCATGACGTCACGGCGAGCCGTGCCATGTCCGACCAAATGGCGCACTTTGCACAGCACGACGCGCTCACAAATCTGCCCAATCGTCTGATGTTGGATGATCGCATTACCCAAGCGATCGGCCTGGCCCGCCGTCAGAACGGCTGTCTCGCGGTCCTTTTTCTTGATCTGGATCGTTTTAAATACATTAATGATTCCCTCGGCCATGGTGTGGGAGATCGCCTGTTGCTGGCCGTCTCGAAGGACTTGGTGGCGGGTGTCCGCAAATCTGACACCGTTAGTCGTCAAGGCGGCGATGAATTTGTAATCCTGCTTTCCGATATTGCCGAGCCGCAAGATGCCGCTCTGCGAGCGAAGAAGCTCCTTCATTCTCTCAGCGCACCACATGCCATCGAGGGCCAAGATTTGCGCATCAATGGCAGCATCGGTATCAGCATCTATCCCCAAGACGGAGAGGATGCCCCCACCCTCATCAAGAATGCCGACACCGCGATGTACCAGGCCAAGGAGCATGGCCGGAACAACTTCCAGTTCTTTAAGGAAGAAATGAATTTAAAGGCTGTTCAGCGGCAGTCCCTCGAAAGCGGCTTGCACCTTGCTCTTCAACGCGAGGAATTTCTACTCCATTATCAGCCAAAGGTGAACCTTGCCACCGGCAAAATCACCGGCGTGGAAGCCTTGATTCGTTGGCAACAACCGGGGCGTGATCTGTTGCTACCCGCATGGTTCATGCCCGTCGCCGAGGATTGCGGTCTGATCATCCGCATTGGCAGGTGGGTTCTGCGCGAAGCCTGCCGCCAAGCCCAGGCTTGGCAGGTGGCCGGCCTGCCCCCTTTACCCATCTCCGTAAACGTCTCCGCTACCGAGTTCCGCCACGAAGGATTCGTTGATGGCGTCCGCACAATACTTTCGGCCACCGGCTTGCACGCGAAGTATCTCGAATTGGAACTCACCGAAGGTGTGCTAATGGAAAATGCCGAAACCAACATCGCCGTCCTTCAGGAGCTCAAAATGATGGGCGTACATCTGGTCGTGGATGACTTCGGCACTGGTTATTCGAGCCTCAGCTATCTTCAGCAGTTTCCGATCGATGCCCTGAAAATTGATCAGTCTTTTGTCCAGCGCATCACCTCCGATCCCGATGACTCGCCGATCGTCCGGGCCATCATCGATATGGGCAAAAATCTGAAGGAGCTCGTTATCGCCGAGGGTATCGAAACGATTCAGCAACTCACCTTCCTTGCGGCACAGCGTTGCGAACAAGGTCAGGGTTTCTTTTTCAGCCGACCCTTGCCAGCCTCACAATTTACCGAGCTAATTAACAAAAGCCTGAGGGAGGCCACGGCCCACTCAAGTGGATGAAATCAAATCATCCTCGGGGATTTTCCAAAACAGTACCGTCAGCATTTCGAGTTCAGCCCGCGAGGCACTAATGTCAGGGCCCTCAAGGCACATACATCCGCAGCATCGAGATCAGCAAATCCGCCGTATGACCACGTCAGTTCTGCTGCATCTGATCGCTGTCGTCATCCTCGTCGCAACCCTCCTCATCTTGCTAATTAAGTAACGGAAGTTCTCCCACCGCGCACCGGAGGAGTCGGCTTCAGAGTGCTGATACTCTGGCTACGGGACAGGTGGCCATCGTGGACTTGAATGATGTGTCAGCTTTTACCTTGTGCGGCAACTGGGGAATACGCTGGGGGTTACGGCAGCCACGGTGATCTTCGATCACCGGCAGACGCTGCACTCGGCGCGACTGGTGGACGTGGCCAACCGGCTGAACCAGACGGTGCAGGCGACGCTGGCGCAATATGCGGGACTGATTGCGCGCGATGGGGGAGCTGGCAGTAACCCCTCACTGGGTGCGGTGCAGCTCTTGCAGGTGGGTGTGATTACCCAGAGTAAATTGCTGGCGTATATCGATATCTACTTGTGGTTGGCGGTCATGAGCGTGGTGATCCTCCTGTTGCTCGGGTGGGCGCGAATCAAGCACGTGCCCGCAGAGGTGCGGACCCATTTTCATTGGTGGTGAATGCGTTGGATGCCACCCCTCCATTATTTTAAATATGCCAAGTCCGAAATGATCAATGCCCTGGGTCTTTGGCGCGAGTCCGGTCCGAAGAATCGCGAGAGGCGAAAAGGAAACGGCTCAGTTGCCGTTCGGGGTGACTAGGGAGTTGCCCCAAGCCACTGAGTTGCCCCACACCACCGAGTCACCCCACACCACCGAATTGCCCCAAGTCACGGAGTTGCCCCAGACCACGGAATCGCCCCAGACGACGGAGTTGCCCCAGACCACAGAGTCGCCCCAAACGACAGAGTTACCCCAGATCGAACTGGCATTGCTAACGATCGAAACCATGTTATTCGAAGGATTGTAGACCGCCATCGGCGACTTGGCGGCGCCGAATGTCGACGGGGCTAAATCGGTAGAGTTTAGAGCGGCCACCGCGTCGACTGCTCCGGCGCCGGTGGCAAATATATCTTGTTCAATCGGGTAGTTAAAGCCGGTACCCTGATCGGTTGCCGTGGTGTAGCGAGAAAAGCCCTTCCAAGCAGACTTCATTAAACGGGCTTTGACCTGGTCTGGCGTAAGACTGGGGGTCTTCTGAAGCAGCATGGCCGACACCCCGCTGACCACGGCGGTCGACATGCTCGTTCCGCTCAAGCGCATGTAGGAGGCCGGGCCGTACTGCGGGCCGCAAGAGGTCGCGTTGGAGTTACAGGGATACACGGAAATGAAAGGATACTGAGACGTGAGGGTGGTATTGGCCTGCACCCTCCGGGAAACGATCTGATTTCCCGGGGCCACGAGGTCAGGCTTTACGATGTGATCCAGTGCGGTTGGTCCCTTGGAGCTGAAGCTCGTTATCGTTTGTGAAGTTTGCGCGCCCGTGCCGTGGGTATTGGTGGCGCCGACGGTGATGATATAGGGATCGTTGCCGGGCGCGCCCACAGTGGCATAACCATTGATGAACCCGAAGTTGTATTCGCCCATGTTGCCGGCCGCGGCCACGACGACGATGCCGGCCCGCCAGGCCGATTCCACGGCCTGACAAAGAGGATCCCTGGTATAGCTCTCGTAAACGCCCCGCCCCAGAGATAGATTCAGGACGCGAATGTTATAAGTGTTTTTGAGAGCGATGGCCTGCTGAATGGCGGCGATGATGTTGCTGTCGAATCCCGCGCCGTTGGAGTCCAGCGCGCGGAGATTGACGAGCGTTACGCCGGAGGCTACCCCGTGGTACACCGCTGGGTAGGTGGCTTCGTTGGCGGAAATGCCGCCATTGCCGGCGATGATGGTGGCGACGTGGGTGCCGTGACCATAAACATCGTTGGTGGTGTTCTCGTATGTGACGAAATTCTGACTGTACTGCACACGGTTCGTATTTGAGTAGGCCGTTGTAGCCAGATCCTGTACCGCACCAATGCCGCTATCGATTACCGCCACCCCGACGCCCGTGCCATCCCAACCGTAATAGGATGCGATGTCGGCGTTGACGGCCGAGACGGCCTTGTCCAAGGCGCCACGCACCGGCCGATCCGGCGAGATGTACGCGACGTTGGAGTGGGCCGCGAGGCTCGAGAGGTCGGAGCCTTTGACCGTGACGAGTTGTGCGTTCACTACCGGAAGGTCGGCTTTTTTGTTCAGGTTTTCGTCCGCGAGCTCGGAGTCCGTGGGCGGCTGGCGGAATTGCACGATGACGTCGACGGGCTTATTCGGGTCGGCAGACTGCAGGTCGGGAGAAAGCTTGGCGGCAACCATGGCAGCTTGTGCGGCGGGATCGAAAGCCTGCGCCGGAGCGGGAGTGCTGTTGCTATTGGCAGCGGGCTGAGGGGCTTGGGGACGAGCGCTCAGGGTGCTGTCCGTTGGAGCAAAAAGTGCAGCGACCAAAGCCGAGAATTCCGAGTGCTGGGATTGCGAGGTGCCTGAAGAAGGGTCGCTCGAATTCTGTGCAATAGTGGCGCCCGTCCTTGCAGCATCTTGGGAATTCGGAGAGTATGAGCCGAGAACGTTAATGGGCCGCGTAGATTGTGCGGAACGGCTGGCGGACAGGGCTGGGGCACCGCTGGGCACAGGAGTGGTGCGGTGCGAAACCCCGAAGATGGCCGCCGCAAGCGAAAAAGCGATCAACGCGCCCCAGGTGGTGGTCTTGAGAATGCTATCTTTCTTCGAACGTCTGCCGTTCTGGTCCGAAGTCTGCATTTTGTCCGATCTCCTGAATACGCAGTTCCGGCGACACCCGGTCCGTTCGAGACTGCTGGTGTCTTCGCCGAAGCTAGTTTTGGTCCTGAGGTGGTAGGGGTCGATAGTACGGGGGTAGGGGCAACCTAGTACCACAGGTGCGGATCGTGGCCGGGCCAAAAATCACCCAGGAAATTTTATCTAATCAACATATTGCATCCCTACACATAGTGGTAGGGCGAATTCTCGCGCTCGCCGTGGCACTTGCGACAAAACAGTCCAACAGTACTATTCGCAATTCCGCTCTAAGCCTTCAGGCTATAGGAACACTGAAGGTCGGGCTGCGGCCCAAATAAAGGTGTGCGTCGCGTGTCAGGCTCTATGAACTGGCAAAGAACCTTGGTCGGTTTGCGACAACCGCGCCACCAATCGCGCAACTGGCGGGCGCCCATTTTGATGTTCGGTCGAAGAATCGCAACGCGATGAAAGACAAATTACGGCGATGACAAAGTTGCGAAAAACCTTTAGTATCCCTGGCCGCGAAGGCGAATTTCTCGGGTGGCCGGCATTACTGTTTATCGGCATACAGGTGGTGGTCGGCCTGCCGTTGCTGCCGTACGCGCTGTGGCATTGGCATTCCGATAACTTACTCCGTCTTGGATGCTTCGCCGCGGTTGCCATGGGCGCCTCGCTCCTCAAGGTCCAGCTGCCGGGAATTCAGGCCACTATGTCGGCCAACTTCCTGTTTATCCTGGTGGGAATTCTGGATCTGTCGTATTCGGAAACCCTGCTGGTGGGCTGCCTCGGCGGGCTGTTGCAATCGACGTGGCAAGCGCGGTCGCGTCCGAGAATCATTCAGGTGCTGTTCAATTTCGCGAATCTATCTATCGCCATTTCTGCGGCGTACGCGGTGTTTCACAGCCACTATGCCTTTACGCTGGGAATGCGTTGGCCGCTCTTACTGGCAGCCGCGTCCTCCGCGTATTTTGCCGTGAATACCATGTCCGTGTCGGCGGTCATTGCCATCACCGGCCGGCGCAATCCCGTGCAGGTGTGGAAGGAATGCTACCTGTGGTCCTTTCCCTACTATTTGCTGGGCGCCGTAATCGCCGGTGGGGTCAGCGTTGTGAATCATGCCATCGGATGGCAGGTGGCGATTCTGGCGGTGCCCATCGTTTACTGGATTTACCGTTCCTACCGGACCTATCTGGACCGGCTCGAGAGCGAGAAAAAGCATTCCGAGCAGATTGCCGATCTGCATATGCGGACCATCGAAGCGCTTTCGCTCGCCATTGAGGCGAAAGATCATACAACGCATGACCACCTGAAGCGCGTGCAGACCTATGCGGTCGAGATTGGCAAAGACCTGGGAGTGACGGAAGCAGAGTTGAATGCTGTGCGCGCCGCCGCACTGTTACACGACATCGGAAAATTGGCGGTGCCCGAACATATCTTGTCGAAACCCGGGCGCCTCACCCCCGAAGAGTTTGACAAGATGAAGATTCACCCGATTGTGGGGGCGGAAATACTAAGCCGCGTGCAGTTCCCGTATCCAGTGGTGCCGATTGTGCGGTCGCACCATGAGAAGTGGAACGGCAGGGGCTATCCAGACGGACTCAAGAGCACGGAAATTCCGATGGGCGCGCGCATTCTTTCTGTGGTGGACGCCTTCGACGCTCTCACTTCGGAGCGCCCGTACCGGCGGGCAATGTCACCGGCGGAAGCGATGAACTTGTTGCGCTCGGAGAGCGGGGAGAGTTACGACCCGCAGGTGGTGGAGTGTATCGAGCGGCGTTACGACGAACTGGAAGCGGCGGTGAAGCTGGTGGAAGTGCGGGAGAGGATCCTGCCGTCGATTGCGCTGCTGCGAAGCGAGGCGGCGCCGTCCGCGGGTTTTTCCAACTTGCCGGGGAAGGCCGAGGTGCGCGCGACATCGTTCCTGGCATCCATCGTTTCGGCGCGACAAGAGGCGCAGCTGCTGTTTGAGCTGGCGCAAACGCTGGGAAATTCGCTCAGCTTGCGCGAGACTCTCTCGGTGGTGGCGGTGCGATTGAAAGAGATGATCCCGCACCAGTCGATCGTGTTTTTTGTGGTGCGAGAGGACAAGCTGGTGCCGAAGTACGTACACGGGCTGGACTACAACCTGTTTACGTCGCTGGAAATTCCGTTGGGACAGGGGATTTCTGGATGGGTGGCGGTCAACCAGAAACCGATTATGAACGGCGATCCGGCGGCGGAATCCAAATATCTTGGAGATTCCATGGCGGTTTCAACGCTGCAATCGGCATTGTCCGTGCCGCTGCAAGGGCGCGATAGCGTGGCGGGGGTGCTGACGCTTTATATGTCCGAGAAGCACGGGTTCACCAACGACCACTTGCGTTTGCTGCTGGCGGCCAGCTCGAAACTGGGGTTATCGGTGGAAAACGCCATGCAGTTTGAACACGCGGAAGATACGGCCAGCACAGACTTTCTGACCGGATTGCCGAACGCGCGAGCGATCTGCGCGCACATGGAAAGAGAATTGGCGCGCTGCAAGCGGACCAACGGGCAACTGGCCGTTTTATTGTGCGACCTCAACGGATTCAAGAATGTAAACGATAAATTTGGTCACATCGTCGGTAATAAACTGCTGCGTGAGGTGGGCAAAAAGTTTAGAGGGGCCAGCCGGGAATGCGATCAGGTGGGGCGTCTGGGCGGGGACGAGTTTGTGCTGGTGCTGCCGGATTGCACGGCCGACGGCGTCGAGGAATTGAAGAAGAGGCTAGAGCAGGCGGTGGACGCGGCGTCGGTCCTGGTGTGCGGAGATAGCGAGGTATCGGTGAGCATCGGTTCGGCGTTTTATCCGAACGATGGTGCGTCGGTGGACGAGTTGCTGTCGCAGGCGGACCAGACGATGTATTTGTTCAAAGCAGCGCACTATAAGGAATCGGAAGAGCAGTCACGACTGCAGCTTGCGGAAAAGTAGAAAAAGGCGCGCGGCGGCTAACGCCGTAAACGGTTCTAACGATGAGAACTTGGTGGCCCAGACTTGTGCGTAAATTGCTGGCGCTGACGGCGTTGGTGATTTTGGGCGGCTTGGCGTCGGCCACGCTGGTGCGTTTTGCGCCTGGGTATGGCGTGGATGAGCGGGAACTTGATCCGCGATTGAGCGGCGCAAGCGTGGAAGCGATGCGTGCGGCGCATCAGCGAGAAGCAAACTTGCTGAGTTACTACGCCGCATATCTTCGGCACGCGGCCAGCGGGGATTTGGGGACATCGGAGAGTTTGCAGCGGCCCATTGCCGAATTGATTCGGCAGCGATTTGCCGTTACCGCCCGCGCAGTGTTGCTGGGAACGACGATCGCATGGCTGGCGGCGCTGTTGACGGTTACATTTGGGCATTTTTTAAGCGGATGGATCTTTGAAACTTCAAGCTCGCTGCTCAGCGGATTGTTGCTGGCGTTGCCGGCGACGGTGGTGGCGCTGGTGTTTGTGTGGCTGCGCGGACCGATCTTTCTGGCCATTGCGTGCCTGACGTTTCCGAGGCTGTTTCGTTTCCTGCACCACCTGTTGCGGCAAGCGAAGGATCAGCCGCATGTCCTGGCCGCTCAGGCCCGAGGCATAAGGCCAGGGCGCATTTTTTTGCGGCATGTGGTTTTGTTCGCGCTGCCGGCGATGGTGGCGCTGCTGGGAGTATCGGTTAGCATGGCGTTTGGCGCCGCGATTCCCATAGAGGCGCTTACGGATACGCCGGGTCTCGGGCAGTTGGCGTGGTATGCGGCGATCAATCGGGATTTGCCGCTGATCATCAACGTGACGTTAATCGTTACGCTGGTGACTGTGGCGAGCAATTTTGCGGCGGATTCTTCGTGCCGGATGGCGTTGAGGTTGGCGTGAATTGGCGAAACAAGGTGCGGATGGCGCTGGCGTGTTTGCTTGGGACATTTTTTCTGCTGGCGCTGGCGTCGGAGTTGGTAGCGCCGTATTCCTACGCGCGGCAATTTCGAGATCTACCGCTGGCGGCGCCGTCGGCCGCACATCCGTTAGGCACTGATGCGCTGGGGCGGGACGTTTTCTCGCGCGTATTGTATGGCTCGCGCGTGTCGCTGCTGCTGGCGCCTGCCGCGGCGTTGCTGGCGACGGTGATCGCCGGAGTATCCGGCGCGCTTGCTGGTTTGCGCGGAGGATGGTGGGAAAAAACAATTCTTGCCAGCGCGGACTTGATGATGGCCTTGCCCCTGCTTTTCGTGTTGCTGGCGCTGCGGGCGACGCTGCCGCTGGATGTTGCGCCGCTGCTTTCGGCGGCGGCCACGTTTGCACTATTGGGTCTGCTGGGATGGCCCGCGTCGCTGCGCGTGGTATGGGCGGCAACACGAAATATTCGCGAATCGGAATTTCTGACGCTGGCGCGTGCTCAGGGGATTGGCCCGGTGCGGATGGTCCTGCGTCACGTTCTGCCGAATGTGCGGCCGGTACTGCAGGCGCAGTTCTGGGTGACGATTCCGGTGTTTATTCTCGCCGAAGCGACGTTGAGCATGCTGGGACTGGGAGTGATGGAGCCGCTGCCATCGTGGGGCAATCTTTTGCGCGGGCTGGAAGATTTATCCGCACTGCGGGCCAATCCGGGGCTGCTGTCCCCGCTGGTTTTGCTGATTTTGGTGGTGCGCGGCCTGCAGATGCTCTTGCCGCCGCGCGAGGAGTTGGCGTCATGAGGCGTTGCGTACCAGCGGGGATGCTGGTTTTGTTGTGCGTAGCGGCGCCCGCGTGCGCGCAGAACGGCGGCGTGCTGCATTTTTGTTTGCATGGTGAGCCAAAGACGTTTAATCCGATTTTGGTGGACGACGAAGCCGCGGAGAATATCCGCTACCTGACGGGTGGTGTGTTGATTCGGCTGAACCGGCAGACACAGACGCTTGAACCGGGGCTGGCGACTTCGTGGAGCGTATCGAAGGACGGGCGGACGATTCGATTGAAGCTGCGCAAGGATTTACATTTTTCAGACGGGACGCCGTTTTCTTCGGAGGATGTGGCGTATACCTTCAAGACGTTGATGGATCCGCAGGTACATTCGCCGACGGGCGATGCGTTCCGTTCGGGCGAAGGAGCGGTGGAGATCAAGACGCCGAGCGTGGACAGCGTAGCGATTACGTTTCCGGCGCGCGTGGCGGGTTTGGAACAGTTGCTTGATCAAGTGGCGATCATGTCCGCACACTCAGCGAAGAAAGAGATGGCGGTGCTGGGGCCATTTTATGTTTCGGAATATAGAGCTGGCTCGTATGTAGAGCTGGCGCGAAACCCGAACTACTGGAAGCGCGATGCGAAAGGTCAGGCGCTGCCTTATTTGGATGGGATTCATCTGGATATCCAGCGGAATCGCGATATTGAGCTGCTGCGGTTTGAACGCGGCGAATTACAACTAATCAACCGGCTGGATGCGCAGTCTTATAAACGGCTGGAAAAGGAGAACGCGGCGGAGGTGCACGATTCCGGCGCGGGGCTGGACTCCGATCAATTGTGGTTCAACCAGAATCCGAACGCGCCGGTGCCGGAGTTTAAACGGGCCTGGTTTCGCGCCACGGAATTTCGCAGGGCTGTGTCGCTGGCCATCAATCGTGAGGATTTGATTCGCATCGTGTTCGGCGGATACGCGAAGCCGGCGTATGGGCCGGTATCCCCAGCGAACCAGTTCTGGTTTAATTCCGCGCTACCGGCACCGAGATTCGATCCGCAGGGTGCATTGCGGCTATTGGCACAGGTGGGATTCCGATTTGCGAACGGGGAATTGCGCGACAGAGCCGGAAACGCCGTGGCGTTCACGCTGGTGACCACTTCTGGAAATGCTATGCGCGAGAAGATGGCGGCGATGATCCAGCAAGATCTGTCGCAAATCGGCATGAAGGTGTCCATCGTGACACTGGATATGCCCTCGCTGATTGAGCGCATGACGCGGACGTTCGACTACGAGGCGTGTTTGCTGGGCCTAGTGAATACGGACCTGGACCCAAACGGACAAATGACCGTGTGGCTGAGCTCCGGCGATAATCACCAGTGGAACCCCAACCAGAAGGCGCCAGCTACGGAGTGGGAAGCACAACTCGACAAGGCGATGCGCGAACAAGCCAGCGCGGCGACGGAGCAGGAGCGAAAGAAGAAATTCGATGAGGCGCAGCAGATTATTTACGAGCAGCAGCCGTTTATTTACCTGGTGAATCGCGATGTGCTGACGGCGTTTGCGCCGACGCTGGTGGGCGCGGCACCCACGGTGCTGACGCCGCAGGCCTTCTGGAACGCTGAGGAACTGCGGTTGGCCCCGGCCACCGCGGGTAAGGCAGCGCAGGCCGCGGCGCAACAGTCGGCGGTGCAACATTGAAACGGGACGCTCTATTGTTGTCGCTGCGGCTGTCGGTGGATTACTCAACCAAGCACGGCGTGCTGCGAGATATTGCGCTGAACGTGGAGCGCGGCGAAATCGTTGGGTTGGTCGGGCACAGTGGCTCCGGAAAGAGCACGCTGGCGCTGGCGATTCTGCGGCTCTTGCAGACGAAAGGCGCAAAAGCCCGGGGGCAAATTATTTTCCGTGGAGCGGATCTGTTTTCGCTTACGGAAAAGGAGTTGCGCGCGCTCCGCGGATGCGACATCAGTATCGTGCTGCAGAGTCCGCTGACGTCTTTGAATCCAGCGCTCACCATCGGGACGCAACTAAACGAGGCTTGGCATGCGCATGCGAATTCATCGTCCGCGGAAAGGTTAGGCGCCATTCAGGAAGCTCTGCGCAATGTGAGTCTACCGGCGGAGCGTGAGTTTCTGAAGCGGCGTCCGTCGCAGCTGAGCGTGGGCCAGGCGCAGCGGGTGATCATCGCGATGGCCATACTGCACCGGCCGGCGCTGCTCATCGCGGACGAAGCGACCAGCGCGCTGGACACCATTACGCAGTCGGAAATTCTGGCTTTGTTCGCGCGGCTCAATCGCGAGCTAGGCATGGCCATCCTGTATATTTCGCATGACCTGCTTTCTGTGGCGGCGTTGAGCCATCGCATCGCGATTCTGCACGACGGAAAAATTTTGGAGACTGGAACGCCGGAAAAGATTTTTGGCGCGCCGGAGCACGAGTACACGCGGAAACTAGTGGCCGCGCTGCCGAACAGGCCGAAAGGACTGTCTGGCGAAACGGCACCGGCGCCGTCGCAGAGCGAAGAGCGGCTGCCGGAGAAGATGTTCGCGACTTAGACAACGCAGTCTCGTAAGAACCCGAAGACCCCGGAAATAACTTTCGGATTATGGAACGACGGAGATGAGTTGGCCGCTGTACGAGACAATTTTGTTCGGTTGTTCGCTGGGAGCGATGCCTGCCCCATGTTGGTCCTCTACCACCACAATGCGGAAGGTTCGCTTTTGCAACATCCCCGGGAAAGTTCCTTTCCGGCCGCCGATGGTTAACGTTTGTTTGGCATCGTCCCAGTGCAGCGGGATCACGGCGTACGCGCCATTCTCGTAGTTGTAGGTGTCGTTCTCGTCTTCGTACAACGCGAAGTCCCCGTCGGCGCCCCGGTAGATGCGCAGTTCGAGTGCATCGGCGGGCTTCTCGTTCGCAAATTCTTCATCAGGCCCCATCGGCAGAATCGAACCGGCGCGGACAAACAGTGGGACACGCTCGATGGGCGCCTCGGCATCCACCGCGCGGCCGCCCTCCAGGGCCGCTCCAGTCCAGAAATCGTACCATTTCGTTTTTGGAAGGTAGAGATGGCGCATCGTTGCGCCTGGCTCCGTGACCGGGTTCACGAGAATGGCCGGGCCGTACAGGAACTGGTCGCCCACGTTCAGCACACGAGGGTCATTGCGAAAGTCCATTACCAGCGGGCGCATCGGCGTATACGACTCGCTGGTGATTTTCCACGCCACGGAATAAATGTAGGGCAGTAGCCGGTAGCGCAATCGGTCATAACTAGCGAGGATCTTTTGGGCTTCCGCCCCATACGACCAGAGCTCATTCTGATTGGTGGTCCGCGTACCGTGGACGCGAAAGATCGGACAAAAGGTCCCGAACTCAAACCAGCGCACAAACAATTCGCGATACGCCGGGTCGTCGGGATTGCCGGAGACAAATCCTCCAATGTCCGTGGTCCAGTAGGGAATGCCCGAAAGAGAAAAATTTAATCCCGCGGGAATCTGGCGTTTGTAACTTTCCCAGTCGGAATTGAGATCGCCGGACCAGGCGGTGACGGCGTTTCGCTGAATTCCCGCGAAAGCCGAACGCGACAAAATGAAAACGCGCTTATCGCTGCTGGCGCCGCGCTGGCCTTCGTACACCGCCGAAGTGTCGAGCAGCGGATATAGATTTGCGAAGCGTGCGCCGCTGCCGATGGCCAGTTGATGATGCAGCAAGGAATTTTCTTCCTGGCCCTCGGTTTCGGGCTCCGTTGTATCCATCCACCAGGCATCAATACCAATCTTGAAAAGCGCTTTGTCCATGAGGTGCCAGTAGTATTGGCGCGCTGCTGGATTGCTGGCGTCGTACACCGCCATGCCGGCCGCGTGATACGGCGGATGAGCGACTTTGGTGCGATCGATGAACCAGCCTTGCTTGTCCATGTAGTTATATTCGGCGGAGCCCGGCTCAAAGAATGGCCACACGGAAATCATCAGATGCACATTTTCCTTGTGCAGAGTGTCCACCATCCCCTTGGGGTCCGGATAGTTCTTGTTGAAGACGTGCTCGCCCTTGCGATTCCACCAGAACCAGTCCTGCACGATGTTGTCGAGCGGGATGTGTAGTTGGCGGTATTTTGCGGCTACGCCCAAAATCTCGTCCTGCGAGGAATAGCGATTCTTGCACTGCCAGAACCCGTAGGCCCACTTTCCGAAGAGTGGCGCCGTCCCCGTTAACTCGCGATATTCGCCGATGATGCGGTCGGGCTCCGGGCCGTAAAGAAAGTAGTAATCGATAGTGTCGGCGACTTCGGAACTGATGAACAGATAGTGGAGGAAGCGATTGTTGAAACGACTGCGGGAAGAATTGTTCCAAAAAATTCCATACCCGGCGCTCGACTGCAGCAGCGGCACCGCGATGTTCGTGTTGTCCTGCGAAATATCCACCGATTCGCCGCGGTAGTTCCACACGCCCGCCTGATGCTGGCCCAAGCCATAGAAGGCTTCCGGTGAGCCATAAACGTTGATATCGCTTTCCGACCGGTAGGTTTTCTCGCCGTTCACTTCCACCGGCGTCATGCGTCGGCCGCCGTCCAGCATCAGGCGCTTGCCGCTGGTGTCGGAAAACTGGATGGCGCCGTCCACCCGGTGTACGGTGGCAGTGATGCTCGAAGTCGCCAGCGTCACATCTTGGCCGCCCGTCTCCGTCAGCGTCCAGGTCACGGGCGGCCAGTCCGTTTTTGTGACCACGTACTGTGGAGCCTCAGGAAAAATTCCGGTCGGCGAATACACGACGTGAATAATCGAATCGGAACAGATCTGAATTTTCAGCGCACCCGTTTCCATCGTGAATACCACGCTGTCCACCTGCTGCTGAAAGCTCTCGACGGGGTTTGGCGCGCTCCACTGCGCGCCGACTGGACTGGCAGCCGCTAGAAATACGGCGAGGAAGAGGAGCGGGATGTGCAATCTTCGCATTGGATAGTGCCCGCGCAGCCGGCACGACAAACATTTTGTAAACGAAGCGACGTTCGTCCGATTGGAAAACGCTGCCACTCTGGCACTCGCGTGCCGCCTTGTCAAATTCTCTTGCGTCTTACACTTTCGTCGAATCTTACACCGCGTGGCGAAGCACTAGACCACGGTCGAAATCTGCTTCAGCGCCGGATATAGTTTGCGATATTCCGCGTACTGTCTGTTCATAAGCGCACCGCATTCCGCGCGAGGATGCACCGCAAACGCCACCCGCACGGCCACATCGCACGCCGCCTCCACGTCGCTCCAAACTCCGATGCCCACCCCGGCAAGCAACGCCGCGCCGTAAGCGCCGCCTTCGTCGGCTGCAATCATTTCCACCGTGCGGCCATAAACATCCGCCTGAATCTGTCGCCATAATTCCGAGCGCGCCCCGCCCCCGCCCAGCCGGATGGACGCGATGGGAACTCCCAGGTTCGCGAAAATCGTCAGCGAATCACGCATGCTGAAGGCCACCCCCTCAAGAATGGCACGAATGATGTGGCCGCGTGTATGTTGCGCGGTTATGCCAACTAGAGCCGCGCGTGCAAGCGGATCCAGATATGGTGTGCGTTCACCCATGAGATAGGGAGCCCATAGCAGGCCATCGGCTCCGGGTGGCGTGGCGGCAGCTTCGCGCGTCAAATTGTCGTACGCGTCCGGCGAATCTTCTTTGCCCGTGCCGAACTGGTCGCGAAACCAGCGCAACGAAAGCCCCGCGCCCTGCGTGACGCCCATGACATGCCACCTCCCAGGGAGCGCATGGCAAAAGGTATGAATCCTGCCCAGCGGTTCGATCACCGGATCGGCGGTGGCCGCAAAAACCACGCCGGAAGTTCCAATAGTTACGCTCACGGCACCGGGCCGAACGATGCCCATGCCCACTGCGCCTGCGGCTTGGTCTCCCGCGCCAGCCACGACCGGAATGCCGGAGCGCAAACCCGTGGCCCGCGCACCTGCTTCTGAAACCGCCCCGGTAATTTCCTGCGACTCAAAAACCTGCGGCAAAAGTGACTCGTCGACGCGCGAAACCTCCAGCATCTCCGCGGACCATTTCCTTCCCCGCACGTCCAGCAGCAACGTGCCGGAGGCATCTGCAACATCGGTTGCTTTTGACCCTGTGAGTCGAAACCGCAAATAGTCCTTCGGAAGCAAAACGCTGCGAACGCGCTTCCAAACTTCCGGCTCATTTTCCCGGACCCACCAGATTTTCGGAAGGGTAAAACCTGTCAATGCCGGATTCGCCGTCAACTCGATGAGTTTCCGCGCCCCGACTTTCTCGGTGATTTCTTCGCATTGCTTTTGCGTCCGCTGATCGCACCAGATGATAGACGTT
>Ga0181537_10002306_pt1 | contig 16854 bp, 17 predicted proteins | sample PEATcosm2014_Bin_39_FD_119765 | JGI IMG/M metagenome (GOLD analysis project Ga0181537, IMG submission 119765) | Peatland microbial communities from MTU Mesocosm Facility, Houghton, MI, USA - PEATcosm2014_Bin23_10_metaG | ecosystem: Environmental > Terrestrial > Soil > Wetlands > Peat | place... | reverse complement strand
CGACGGGTTGCGTGCCAGCAGAGCGCGCAAGGTTTTGAGTTCGCGCGCAAGCGGGTCGCTGCGCGCAATGCGCGCGCGCTCCAGCACCTGTGCGTCATCGCCCGGCATATAAGGCGCTGCGCCTGCGGTGGAAACGCACAGAACCGTAACACCCATCACCACCAGCAATAGTCTCATCATGCGATGCGCCAAAAAAAGCGGGAGGGCTGCCCGCGGCATGCCCTCCCGATACCGGCCGGTTTTGTGTCCCGGTTGCGTCACAGCGCAACCGGGACGGCTTACATGCCTACCACGACGGTGCTGATATCGGCGGGTTGGGCCGTGTCTGACGCACCGACGGCGATCGTGCTGATATCGTCGGGTTGGCGATTGGACGTCGTTCCCGCTTTCGTGACAACGGTGTTGAAAAACGCCTGGGATGCATCGGGCGGCGGCGGCGGCGTGCTGCTGCTCGAGCCGCCGTCGCCGCCCCCGCAGGCGGCGAGAATTCCCAGCGCGGGAAGCATCGAAATTTTCTTGAGTATGCGTTTCATGGTTTTCTCCTGGGCGCAGGCGTCTTACAGACCGCTGTAAGGCGAGCCGCTGACCGGTGTCTTCAGGTACGGAAACACCGCGTTGAAATCCGCGCTGGCGCCCGCTCCCGCCGCGGCGCCGGGCAGTTGCGCGCCGTCGTTGATGAGGTCGGCCGCGGCAGGATGGTTGGAACCCGACGGATTCAGCACCCCTTCCGCGACACGCAGCGTGATATCGACCACGTCGTCGATGGGCCTGCGTCCGTTGGGGAATCCGGCGGGATCGCAGCCCGGATTGGATAACGTAAGCGTGCCGTTGACAAAGCACTGCAAAGCGCCAAGATCGTTTTGCTGCGCCGCTGCAGTAGCCGGTATCGCAGTGTTAAGACGCAGCATTTCGGACGCCACCACGCCCGAAGGCTGGTTGACGCCGGCAACACCGGTAAGAAACACCGCGACCAGGTCGTTGCGGGGAGCCGCGGGCGGGGGCACGCTGTACAGGATCTGGACCAGCGCCGGAAGCGTCGGATTGGTGACGTAAGTGGCGAACTGGCCATCGTTCTTCGGCTGCGAGGAATTGAACAGGTTCTTGTCTTTGAGCCCGATGACCAGCTCATTCACAAGTGGCATGCCCAAACGCGAAACCTGCGCCCATGCTCCGCCCTCCTTGGCCGGCGTGGAAAACGTAGGCGCGATGCCGTCGATCAGGCGCGCCTGGCGCAGGCTGGCCGCGGTCCAGCCGCCGATGATGGTCGAGCTGCCCGCGGTCAGGCAGGATGCCGGCACCTCGAGCGCGAGCGTGGTGACGTTCTTGTTGGCAAGCGTATTCTGCCGAGAATTGCGCGCGCCGAGCGGGTTGTAGTTGAACAGGTCGAACACTTCGCCCAGGTTGACGTAGAACGGATCCTTGCGCTGGCCGACGAACACCCGTGCATTGGTGCCATTCGGCGGGGTGCAGCCGGGAATCTTGACGTTGTAAATGTATTGGTTGGCGTAGGCGTCGTAGGCGGGCAGCGACTTGGCGCCGATATAGTCGACGGGCTTGGTAAACGTACTGGTGCCGTCGGCCGCATTGGTGATGGGCATGGCGGTTCCCGATCGCCGGTTTCCGCTGACCAGGGTGAGGGTGTAAGTCTCGAAGCGGTTCAGGGAGGCGTTGTTGCCCGCGGCAATGGCGCCGAAGTTGATCAGCGGAATGGCAACGTTGGAGCCGCCAACGGGCAGCGCGGTCCCGCTTCCATTAGGCAATTGCGTGCTGAAGCGGAACTGAAACGTCAGGTGCTCGTTCGCGTCACCGACGTTGTCGATGCTGATTTCGTACAGCGCATCCGCATCGAGCGCGAAGTAATTCGGGCCGCCGTAGGCATCCTGCAGCGGCAGATAATTTGCGATCAGCGTAACGAAACCCGCACGCCCCGTCTCGTAACTGTTGAACATGTAGAAATCGGTCCCATCCACCTGCGGATGACCCGCGATGAATGGCGCCTCGCGGTGACTGGAAGCATGTGCGGCGGGTCCCAGGGCGGCGGAAATAGCCGCACCGAGCAGCGCGGCCCGGAGCAAGGTGAAAGTCAGATGCTGTCGTTTCATTTCGTTTCCCCTCTTGAAAGAATTACACGTCGACGATGACGAAGTTCGGTGGCACAGAGGGGTCGTGCGTGGTTCGGACACCCCTGCGCGGACACGCATCGTAATTACGGGCGTCGTGCGCGCACGGATGCGTGGCGCCGCGCGTCGAGGTCAACTATATTTTTTGCGGAAACCGCATCCACTGGCGCCGCGCCTACGTAGGCGGCGCCTGGAACTTCGCACGGGCTCGGCGAAATCATGGGCGCGCGGCGCCCCGGCCATCGGGCTACCCAGGTCAGCCTGCAAGTAGGGCTAGGGCCGTACCCGTATAATCCGGTTTCCTATGCATTGATAAAGGAAGCGCCATGCTCCAACTGCGGCCGAACTGCGAATGCTGCAACAAGGATCTGCCGCCGGAAGCGGTGGACGCCAGGATCTGCACTTTCGAATGCACCTTTTGCGCCGGCTGTGCCGACGGGGTGCTCAAGGGTGTGTGCCCGAATTGCGGAGGGAATTTTGTGCCGCGCCCAATCCGGCCCAAGGCATTGCTCGCCAAATATCCTGCATCCACCGAGCGGGTATTCAAGCCGGAGGGTTGCGGAAAGGCGGCTTGAGCAGGGACTAAACCACGTTGCGCTGACGCAAATCCGCTATATCGGCGTCCGCGTAACCCAGTTCCCGCAGAATTTCATTCGTGTGTTCGCCGAGGCTGGGTGTCGCGCGAGTGAGGCTGCTGGGTGTACGCGATAGCGAAACCGGTTGCGTGACGAGCCGCGTGGTGCCGGTTTCCGGATGCGCGACCTGCCCGGCAACACCCAGGTGCTTGACCTGGGGATCGTCGAACATCTCGTCGACTTTATAGATCGGTCCCGACGGCACGCCCGCTTCGTTCAATAGCGTGATCCATTCGGCCGATGGACGCGCCTTCGTCACTTCCGCAATCAGCGCGTTTACGCGCTTGCGGTTTTTTGAGCGCAGCGCACCATCGGCAAACTCAGGATCGCTAACCCATTCCGGATGCCCGAGCACCTGCGCGACGCGCTCCCAGATCGCCTGACCGGCGGCGGCAATATTGATATGCCCGTCGGACGTCGGAAACACGCCGGTCGGGATGCTGGTCGGATGATCGTTGCCCGCCTGCCCCGGTACCTCGCCCTTCATCAGAAAACGCGCAGCCTGGAAATCCAGCATCGCGATCATCGAATGCAGGAGCGAGCTTTGCACCCATTGGCCCTCGCCCGATTGCTCGCGCTCGAGCAAGGCCACCAGGATGCCGAGCGCGGCGTACAAGCCGGCGCTGGAATCGGCGACCGCGATCCCCGCGCGTACCGGCCCCTGACCTGGCAGCCCGGTAATCGACATGAGCCCACCCATGCCCTGCGCAATCTGGTCGAAGCCGGCGCGTGCGCGATACGGCCCGTCCTGGCCGTAACCCGAAATGCTCGCGTATACCAGGCGCCGGTTAAGCGGTTTCAGCGATTCGTAATCGATGCCAAGACGGAATTTGACGTCGGGCCGGTAATTCTCGACGACCACGTCGGCACCGGCCGCGAGCTTCTTGAAAATCGCCACGCCGTCCGGGCTCTTGAGATTCAGAGTCAGACTGCGCTTGTTGCGGTGCAGGTTCTGGAAATCCGGTCCCTGGCGCGGCCCGCCCATGCCTTCCTTGTCGTCAACCCCGGGCGGGGTTTCGATCTTTATGACGTCGGCGCCCCAGTCGGCAAGCTGCCGCACGCAGGTCGGACCCGCGCGCACCCGCGACAGATCGAGCACTTTGAATCGGCTAAGGGCGGTGGACGCGCTGATTTTGGGCATGGCACTGAGTCGGAAACGATGCGTGCGCTATGTTCGCACAAGGCGCGCGGCCTTGCTGAGCCGGCGCCGTCCCGTGCGCAGCGCGCGCGTCTTTAGCGACGCGTCAAACCAGCGGAATGATGCCGTGCCGAATGGCGAACTTTACGAGTGAAGGCAGATTCTTCAGGCCGAGCTGGCGCATGATGCGACTGCGATAGGCTTCGACGGTCCGGATCGACAGGTGGAGAATGGCCGCGGCCTCGGCGTTCGATTTTCCTTCTGCGATCAGTTGCAGGATCTGGCGTTCCGGGTGGGTGAGCCCGGCGAGCACGTCCGCACCGAATTCCTCGTTGAAGCCGCTGCCGATTTGCTCGGCAACCCCTTTGCCGAGGAATCGTTTCCCCTGCGCGACGGTCTTCACCCCCCGGATCAATTCGTCGCTGATCGAGTCTTTCAACATATAGCCGCGCGCGCCGGCGGCAAATGCGCGCATGATGACGTCCCGCGCAGCGTGCATCGACAGCATCAGCACTTCGGTGTCCGTCATTTGCGCGCGCAACTGCCGGGTCGCCTCGATGCCGTTCAACCTGGGCATCGAGACATCCATCACCACCACGTCTGGCACCAGATCCATTGTCTTAGCCACGGCTTCGCCGCCGTCGCTTGCAATCGCAATGACTTCGATATCCTCGACGACGCCCAGTATGCTGCGCAATCCGTCGCGCACGATTCCGTGGTCGTCAGCTACTAATACTCGCGTCGGCATATCTAACTATTCCCTGCAGCTATTCAGACTCCATAACCCATGGAGGTTACCTGCCGCAGAGCACACTGCCTATCGTGGTAATACGATACTTTCCAAGGTGTTTTTGCGATGCGAGAAAAATTTCCCGGGCGTGCCGCATCGGCTCGATCAAGCCGGGCACTACGCTCACATAGGACGCATGGTCCTCGTAAAAGCGGATGATATGAGAATCCATATTCCGGACACCTCTCATCACGCAACCGAGTGCCGCCACTATTGCCGGGTCGATCTCAGCCCCTCGCAATGCAGGAAAGGGGCGGCGCAGGGACGCAGGAACAGTCTATTCCCACGCCGACGCGAAATAAAGCGAGGATAGCCTGCGCGCGCTAACTGATTGTAACAATGGAATAATGCTAAGACGCAATACTGAGGGCAAAAGCTCGGGACGGCTTGCGTAGGACAGGAAGCTCGCGCGCCCAGGCGGCCGGGCCTTACTCTTTAACGGCCCCGGTCATTCCGGAAACGTAGTATTCGACGAAGAAGGAATACATCACGGCAACCGGGATCGAGCCCAGGAGAGCGCCTGCCATCAACGCGCCCCAGTGATAAACATCGCCTTCGACGAGCTCGGTAACCACGCCCACCGGCACCGTCTTGTTTTCCGAAGATGAAATGAACGTCAGCGCGTAAATGAACTCGTTCCACGACAGAGTGAAGGCGAAAATGCCCGCCGAGATCAGCCCCGGCACAGCCAGCGGCAGCACGATTTTCACCAGGATCTGCAGCCGTGTCGCCCCGTCGATCAAAGCGCATTCCTCAAGTTCCAGCGGAATGCTGCGGAAATATCCCATCAGCAGCCAGGTGCAAAACGGAATCAGGAAAGTAGGATAAGTCAGGATCAGCGCCCAACGCGTGTCGAATATGCCAAGGTTGAATACGATGTATGCGAGCGGAATGAACAGGATGCTGGGCGGCACCAGGTAGGCCAGGAAAATCGACAGGCCGACCGGGCGCGAACCGGTAAAGCGCAGGCGCTCGATGGCATAAGCCGCAAGCACCGCGGCAAACAGCGAAGCAAACGTCGAGACCACTGACACGATCACGGTGTTCCACATCCAGCTCGGGTAGGCGGTCTCGAACAGGAGTTTGTGGAAGTGCGTCAGCGTAGGATTGATCACCCAGAACGGATTGCCCTCGCGCGTCAGCAGTTCGGCGTCCGGTTTGATCGAGGTGACCGCCATCCAGTAAAACGGAAACAGCAGAATGAACACGAAAATACAAAGCGGCAAATAGACCGTCACCACTCGCCGCGGCACGGAAGTGACGAAATCCATGCCCTGGGTTTCGCTGTTGACATCCTTGGCGCTCATTTGTCCGTCGCCCCCTGCTGCCAGGCGCGCCGCTGCAATCCGTAGTAACTGAACAGGATCGCGGCCAGCAGGAAAGGAATCATCGCGGTCGCCAGCGCTGCGCCCTCGCCCAAGGCGCCGCCGGATATCGCGCGCTGGAACGACAGCGTCGCCATCAGGTGCGTGGCATTCAGCGGGCCGCCGCGCGTGATCACGTAAATCAACTGGAAATCGGTGAAAGTGAACAATACCGAGAACGTCATCACCACCGCAATGATCGGCGTCAGCAGGGGCAGCGTGACGTTGTAGAAGCGCTGCCACGGCGATGCGCCGTCGAGGGCGGCGGCTTCGTACAGCGAAACCGGGATGGTCTGCAATCCTGCGAGCAGGCTGATTGCGACAAAAGGCACGCCGCGCCAGACGTTGGCCGCGATCACCGAAAATCGCGCGAGCCAGGGGTCGCCGAGAAAGTCGATGTACTGGTTGATCCAGCCGAGTTTCATCAGGGTCCAGCTGATGATCGAAAACTGCGAGTCGTAGATCCACCAGAACGCGATGGCCGACAATGCAGTCGGCACAATGAACGGCAACAGCACCACGGCGCGGAAAAATGACTTGAACGGCAGGTGCTGGTTGAGCAGGATCGCGAGCCACAGCCCAAGCACGAACTTGATGACGCTGGCGACAAAGGTATAGAACAGCGTATTGAACAGAGCCAGCCTGGCGACCGCATCGCCAAACAGGTACTGGAAATTTTCCAGACCGACCCACTCGCCGGCGCGGCCGATCTTGGTGTCGGTGAACCCGAGCCAGGTGCCAAGGCCGAGCGGATAAGTCAGGAACAGCAGCAGCAGCGCCGCGGCCGGCAACATGAATACCAGGCCGAGGAAATTGCGGTTATCGAGGAGCTTGTTCAAGGCGGAAGGCGTATTCCAGAACTAGACATGACAAGAGCCGTTCATGGTTCGATGCTTCGGCTAAGCTCAGCACCACCACGAACGGCTCTCGAGTTTTCGGAAGCAGCGAATCAGGTCTTGTAATAGCGTTCTGCGCGTTTTTGCGCGCGATCGGCGGCTTCCTGCGGCGTTTTCGAGCCGGTCGCCGCTTCCGCCACCATGTTGACGATAATGAAGTCGGCCATGCACGAGGCCGACGCATTGCCCATCTTGCCGGCGTAGCCGTTCGGGATCATGGTCTTCATCGCATCGCGGTAAGGCGTGTGCTTGGGGTCCACGGTCCAGATCGGGTTGGATTCATAAGCCGCCAAAGGCTGCGTCACGTAGCCGATGGCCGCCTGCTGCCAGGGCTCGTATTGCTCCTTCTCCATCATGAACTGCAGATAGGCTTTGGCCGCGTTCGGGTACTTGCTGTACTTGAACAGCATCATCGGGAATACAAGGTTCAGCACCGTAGGATGGCCGATCGGTCCCACCGGGAAATGGGCATGCTGGATATCCAGCGCCATCGCCTTCAATTTCTCGTCAGTCGAGGTCTTCGCCGCGTAATAGATCGAGATGCCATTGGCGGTGAGCGAGATCTGGCCGTCGAGGAAGGCTTTGTTATTGTTGGGGTCGAGCCACGACAGCGTGCCGGGAATGAATGTCTCGTAGAGTTTCTTGCAATATTCGAGCGCCTTGATCGTCTCCGCGCTGTTGATGACGACTTTGTTGTTGGTATCGACCATCTTGCCGCCGTGGGCCCACAGAATCCAGTGGGTCCATGCGTTGGCGTCGCCCGTCGCGTTGCCCAGCGCAAAACCCGCGGGCGTACCCTTGGCTTTCAGCGCCTGGCAAAGTTTCAGGAAGCCGTCGGTGTCCTTCGGGAAACTGCTGAACCCGGCCGCCTTGAGATGGCTTTCGCGGTAGACCATGGCGTTGCCCGCGCAGCCCATCGGGACCGCGACCCATTTGCCGTCGTGCATGCCATACGCTTTCGCCGCCTCGTACCAGCCGCCATATTTGGCGCCAAGATAATTGGCGAGGTCGGACACGTCGACCAGCTTGTCCGGGTATTGGTGCGCGTCCTCGAAAGTGCCGATGATGATGTCGGGCCCGCTGCCGACGTTGGCCGCAACCGCCGCCTTCGGACGCACGTCTTCCCAGCCCTCGGCGTCGACGCGGACTTCGATGCCGGTCTTCTCGGTGAATTTCTTGGTGTTGGCGGCCCACAGGTCTTCGTCACCCTGCACGAAACGCTTCCAGCGCAGCACGCGTAATTTCGCGTCCTTCTCGGGAACCGGGTTGAAGGCGGGAACCTGTGCATCAACCGGCAACGACAAGCCGGCGCCCACCGCCGCGGCTGCGCCCGCGCCGGTTTTCAGAAAATCGCGTCTGGAAAAATTCGACATGCCACTCCTCCTGTTTGAGTGAAACCCTGGCGTGATTGGAACCCGGGAGTCTGCGCTCCCGCTGCCGCCGCAGATCTGTATTTTTTGTGCGAGGATGCTAGCACACTTCGCCGCAGGGGTCAGCGGCGAAGCGGCTGCCGCCGCTCAGATTACGCGGGTGAGAACGGGTTTCCCCGCGAAATGGGCGATGAGATTGTCATAGGCGAGGTTGCCCATCGCCATGCGGGTTTCCGTGGTCGCGCTGCCCACATGCGGGTACAGCACGACATTTTTCAGCTTCATCAATGCTTCCGGCACGTTAGGTTCGTTAGCGAACACGTCGAGGCCCGCCGCCTTGATGCCGCCGCTTTGCAGTGCAGCAATCAAAGCCGGCTCGTCGATCACCGAACCGCGCGCGATATTGACGATCGTGCCCTTGGCGCCCAGTGCGGCGAGCACCTCGGCGTTGACCAGGTTCTTCGTATCCGCCCCACCCTGGCAGGCAACCACCAGGAAATCCGATTTTTCCGCGAGACCCTTGAGCGTCGGGAAAAATTCGAAATCGACGTCGTTTTGTTGCTTGCGGCCGTGGTACGCGATTTTCATGCCGCAGGCTTGCAGCCGCTTCGCAATCGCGCGGCCGATGCGGCCCAGTCCAAGAATGCCCGCCGTCTTGCCTTCGATCTTGGTAGCAAGCGGCATCGCGCCTTTGCTCCACGCGCCGGACACGACGTATTCGTGCGCCTTGACGAATTCGCGCGCGGTATTGAGCACCAGCGACAACGCGACGTCGGCGACATCTTCGGTCAGCACGTCGGGCGTGTTGGTCAGGATCACGCCGCGTTCCTTGCAGGCCGCGAGGTCGATGCCGTCGTAACCCACGCCGACCACCGCGATAATTTCGAGTTTCGGCAATTTACGGATGAGCGTGCCGGGCACCACGCTGGAGCCGAAGCAACACAAGCCGCGCACAGTGGGAGCGACCGACGCCACGAACGCGTCGGCATCGGATGCGGCGGTCATGTCGTGAATGGTGAACGCCGCGTTGAGTTTCGCGTCGAGGAACGGCGGGTACTTCGCGACTTTGAGCACTTCCGGTTTCATGGCGCCTCTACCTGATATCGATGATTTCTGAATTAATGGATTTCCGGGTCGGATATGGGCGCCGTGCCTTCGAGAAAATCGAAGTCGCAGCCCAGGTTCGCCTGCGTAATGTGGCGTTCGAACAAGGCGCCGTAGCCGCGCGGGTAGTTGCGGGCAGGCGGTTTCCACAACCGTTTGCGGCGCGCGAGTTCCGCGTCGTCGATCAGCAGTTCGAGGCGGCGCCTCGGCACGTCGAGCGTAATGCGGTCGCCCTCCTCCACCAGTGCCAGCGGTCCGCCGGCAAACGACTCGGGCGCCACGTGCAGCACGCAGGCGCCGTAGGACGTGCCGCTCATGCGCGCGTCCGACACCCGCACCATGTCGCGCACGCCCTGCTTGAGCAGCTTCTTCGGAATCGGCAATTGTCCCCACTCCGGCATGCCGGGGCCGCCGAGAGGACCAGCGTGCTTCAGCACGATCACCGAATCCTTGTCGATCTCGAGGTTGGGGTCGTCGATGCGCGCCGCCATGTCGTTGTAATCGGCGAACACCACCGCGCGCCCGGTATGCACCAGGAGATTCGCTTCCGCCGCAGCCGGCTTGATCACCGCGCCGTCCGGACAAAGGTTGCCGTGCAGGATGGCCAACGTGCCGGATTCGACCAGCGCGGTTTCCGGGGTGCGGATGACGTCTTTCTCGTAGACCTTTGCGCCGGCGATATTTTCACCCAGCGTCTTGCCGTTGACCGTAAGGCACGCGGGATCCAGCGCGCCCTTCACCTTGGATAACTCCGACATCAATGCGCGCAGGCCGCCTGCGTAATAGAAATCCTCCATCAGGTATTTGCCCGAGGGACGGATGTTGGCAAGCAACGGCGTGCGACGCGAAATCTCGTCCCAGCGTTTAAGATCGAGCTTGACGCCTGCCCGTCCCGCCATCGCGACCAGGTGAATCACGGCGTTGGTCGAGCCGCCGAGCGCCAGCACGGTTGCGATGGCGTTGTCGAAAGACTTTGCGTTCAGGAAGTCGCGCGGCTTCAGGTCTTCCCACACCATGTCGACAATGCGTTTCCCGGTCAGTGTCGCCATGCGTGCGTGGCCCGAGTCGGGCGCGGGAATCGAAGCCGCGCCCGGCAGCGTGAACCCGAGCGCTTCCGCCGCGCTGGTCATGGTCGAAGCGGTTCCCATGGTCATGCAATGTCCGGCCGAGCGCGCAATGCCCTCCTCGATTTCGGCCCAGTCTTGCTCACTGATATTGCCGGCGCGCAATTCCGCCCAGTATTTCCAGGTATCCGAGCCGCTGCCCAGGGTTTCGCCGTGCCAGTTGCCGCGCAGCATCGGACCAGCCGGCATGAAGATCGCCGGTAGGTTCATCGAAATTGCGCCCATGATGAGCGCCGGCGTGGTCTTGTCGCAGCCGCCCATCAGCACGCAGCCGTCGGCAGGATAGGACCGCAGCAACTCCTCGGTCTCCATCGCCAGCAGGTTGCGGTACATCATGGTGCTCGGTTTCTGGAACGGCTCGGCGAGCGTGATCGCCGGCATCTCCACCGGAAAACCGCCGGCCTGCCACACGCCGCGCTTGATTTCCTCGGCGCGATCGCGGAAATGGCTGTGGCAGGAGTTGATCTCGCTCCAGGTATTGATAATGGCGATGACCGGCTTGCCCGCGTAATCGGAGCGCGCATAACCCATTTGCAGGGTGCGCGAGCGATGCGAGAAGGAACGCAGATCGGAGGTGCCGTACCAGCGATGGCTACGCAGATCCTCGGAACGCTTTCTGGGTTTTGTCATATCCGCCGGCGTCTCAGGCAGCCTTGGCCGCGAGCTTGCGGTCGAACGCGAGCAGCTCGCGCGCCGCCGCGCCGACGCGAGCGTGATGTCTTTCGTCGAGGTTGGACAGTAGCGGCAGCATCGGCCCCATGTCGGCGATACCCGCGAGCGTCACCGCTTCGTGCAGCACGCGAATCGGGCTCAGCTCGTCGCGGCAATCCTCGAGCGGGATGTAGGCGTCGCGCAGCCTTGCCGCGGTCGCGTAATCCTTGCGCTTCAACGCCTCGAGCAGCGAGCGCGAGCCGTTGGGCCCGACGCAAACCGAGCCGGAGGTGAACGACTGCAGGCCGAACTCCTGCAAATGCACGATCGCCGGCCGCTCACCGATGCCGCTGATGATGTAACGCTTGTCGATGAGCCCGCATAACCGCACGAGGAAAGCGTCGATGGCGGAATTTTCGCGCACCACGGCGTACTTGATGGCGGCGACGACGCCGGAGTCGACCAGTTTTTGCACGGCATCCGGCGTCAGGTAATTCTCGGCCTTGAGATAGACGATGACCGGGCGCCCGAAGGCATCGGCGAAACGGCGTATCCCCTCAGCCGCGCCCGCGACCGTCGCGGGAAACACTTGCGGCAGCACCATCGCGGTCGGAAACGCTCGCGATTTCAGGATCTCAGCCTGGTCCACGAGCTTGCCGAAATCCGGGCCGGCGGAAGGAATGAGCCAGGAATCCGCGCCGGCCGCCTCCGCCAGAAAATCCAGCACCGCGGCGTATTCGTAGAGCCCGATGTTGTAGAAATTGGCGTTGCCGCCATACATCATGGTCGTGACGCCGCCGTTTTCGAGGTGCCGGATGAGTTGCAGGTTGGCGGCGCGGTTAACCGTCAGGTCGGGATTGCGCGCGAGCGGCGGCACCGCCAATACCGAACGCGAAAGGTCGTTGAACGTGACGTCGGATGTCTTCATGGGCGGCCCCAGGGTTGTCTGTCCCGCATTGCGTCCGCGACGCGCCTACCGCGCGCAAAGCAGGCGATTTTTCGCGCCAAATATACAGCAAAACTGGTCTGACCACCTTACCGCGAACCGGCACGCACGGCCTGCCTGTGCTATTCTCCGAAGCCTCTCGCGGCCTCTGCCTGGCCCGCATTGCAGCACTGCTGCAGTCTTATCCTCGGAGGCTAAATGAACCAGATCGACCTCAAGGGGCGCTGCGCCGTGATTACCGGCGGCGCGCGCGGAATCGGCTACGCCGTCGCCGAGCGCATGCTTGAATCCGGCGCCGCCGTCGCGCTGTGGGATGTCGACGGCGCTGCCGCCCATGCCGCCGCCAAGACCCTGAGTTCCGGCGGCAAAGCGATCGCGCTCAGCCTCGACATCACCGACGACGCCGCGGTGGGCACGGCAGCCGCCGCCACCATCGACCAGCTTGGCGCCGTGGACATACTCGTCAACAACGCGGGCATCGCGGGCGCCAATCTCAAGACCTGGGAATACACGCCGCAGGAATTCCGCCGCGTGCTGGAAGTCAACGTCGTCTCCCAGTATCTGTGCAGCCGCGCCCTGGTGCCGCATATGATGTCGCGCAAATACGGCCGGATCGTGAACGTCGCCTCGATTGCCGGCAAGGAAGGCAACCCCAACGCCTCCGCCTACTCGGTATCGAAAGCGGGTGTGATCGGGCTCACCAAGTCGCTCGGCAAGGAACTTGCGACTCACGGCATCCTCGTCAACTGCATTACGCCGGCCGCGGCGAAGACCGACATTTTCAAGCAGATCACCGAGCAGCACATCCAGTACATGCTGTCGAAAATCCCGATGGGCCGTTTTGTCGAGGTCGGCGAAATCGCCGCGCTGGTCGCCTGGCTGAGTTCCGAAGAGTGCTCCTTCACCACCGGCGGTGTGTTCGACATTTCCGGCGGCCGGGCGACCTACTGATGAGCGCGCTCACGGGACAACTCGCCTGGATCACCGGCGCGGGCAGCGGAATCGGGCTTTCAGCCGCGAACGAACTCGCCGCGTCCGGTGCCACTGTCGTACTCTCTGGAAGACGGCCGCAGCCACTCGACGACGCCGTTAAAACCATCAAGGCGGCAGGCGGCATCGCGCACGCCGTCGCGCTCGACGTCGCTGACAAGGCCGCAGTTGCAGCGGCGGCTGCCGCCATCGCGTCAAAACATGGCGTGGTCGACATCCTCGTCAACAGCGCCGGCACCAACGTGCGCGAGCGCTACTGGAAAAATGTGACGGCGGAGTCGTTCGACCAGGTGTTCGCGATCAACGTGCAGGGCGCGTTCTACACGATCGCCGCGGTGCTGCCGGGCATGCGCACAAAGAAGGCCGGCACCATTGTCAACATCTCGTCGTGGGCCGGCATGTTCGAGAACAGCCTGACCGGCCCCGCGTACAGCGCCAGCAAGCGCGCCATGATCTCGATGAACCATTCGTTGAACGTCGAGGAATGCAGCAACGGCATTCGCGCCTGCGTGATCTGCCCCGGCGAAGTGGCGACACCCATACTCAAGTCGCGGCCGGTGCCGCCGAGCGAAGCCGACATGGCGAGAATGCTGCAGGCCGAAGACTTGGGGCGCACGATACGCTTCGTCTGCGAATTGCCGCCGCGCGCCTGCATCAACGAAATCCTCATCAGCCCGACCTGGAACAGGCTGTACATGACGGCGACCTGAGCGCGGCTCGCCCGGCCTGGATCACCCGATGCAACAGCCCGCAGACTCGTACGCGAGAGAAATCCCGCTGCTCGCGCTTGCGGCGTTTTCCAGCGCCATCGCATTGCGCGTCTGCGATCCCCTGCTGCCCAAGCTCGCGACCGACTTCCAGGTAACGCCCGGCCAGGCCGCGCACGTCATCGCGTATTTCTCGGTGGCCTACGGTTTGCTGCAAGTGTGCTTCGGGCCGCTTGGCGACCGCTACGGCAAGTTTCGCGTCATCACTTACGCCACGCTCGCCTGCAGCATCGGCTCGCTCGGCGCCGTGCTGTCGAATTCGCTCGACGCCCTGGTCGCGAGCCGCATCGTCGCCGGCGCGACCGGCGCCGCCATCATCCCGCAGTCGATGGCCTGGATCGGCGACCATATTCCCTACGAGCGGCGCCAGGCCACGCTCGCGCGCTTCCTGATGGGTCAGATCATGGGCATCGTCGGCGGCCAATTGCTGGGCGGCTTCTTCGCCGATACCCTCGGCTGGCGCTGGGCGTTTGTGATGATGACAGCGCTCTACATCGGCGTCGGCCTGCTGCTTCTTGGCGAGCTACGCCGCAACCGCGGCATCGACACGGTTTCAGTGTCGCAAACGACACCTACGGGGACCGGCAGCAAACCGCCGCCTTTGTGGCGGCAATTCCAGATCGTGCTGGGTGCGCGCTGGGCACGCTATGTGCTGATCGCGGTATTCCTCGAAGGTTTCCTGGTGTTCGGCGCGTTCGCTTTCGTGCCGACTTACCTGCATTTGCAATTCAGTGTCTCGCTCACGGGGGCCGGAGCGATTTTCAGCGTGTACGGCCTGGGCGGTCTCGCCTATACCGTCGTCACCAAACGGCTGGTCGCGAGTTTCGGCGAGCGCGGGCTTGCCGCCGGCGGCGGAGCGTTGCTATGCGCGGCCTTCCTGCTCCTTCTGTTCGGGGCGACCTGGGCGTGGGCGATTCCGGCGAGCTTCATCGCCGGCTTCGGTTTTTACATGCTGCACAACACGCTGCAAACCAACGCAACGCAAATGGCGCCGGACGCGCGCGGCACGGCGGTATCGTCCTTCGCCTCGTGCTTCTTCACGGGGCAGGCGGTAGGTGTCGCCGGTGCCGCGTATATCGTCGATCACGCCAGTACCGCCTGGGTTTTCGGCATCGCCGCGCTGACGGTGCCGCTGATCGGCGCCTGGTTCGCCTACGCGCTGCGCTTCAGGCCGGCGTAAAGCGCGCGCGTCGATAGCGCCGATGACTTGCGAGCACGCCCGCAAGTCATCGGCAACCTCAGGCGCCGAAGTGGAGTTGATACATGGCGCCGTTCGAGAACACACAGGCGCCGGTGCCCATGGTGGCCGCGGTCAGCGCGTATTCGCAATTGACGTAGCCGCCGTGCGCGCCCGCGGCGTTGGCGATACCGCGGCGTCCCTCCGGCATGCGGCCGTCGCCATATACCTGGCGATGCACCCGCCCGAAGCCCGATGCGTCATTGGTTACACGCGTCGCCTCGCCCTGCATGGTTTCGCCTTCGAAATTCACATAGAACGTGGCGTGGCCGTTCAGCGTGTCGACGACCGTCGCGCTGAGTGCGCCGATTCTGCCCGCGACGTCGTTTGCGGGATACAGCCGCGCCTGCAGCGTGACCGGCAGCGGTTGCGGCGCGGGCAGCGCGACCTGCGCCGGCTGTGCCACGTAAGGATGCGCCGGGTCATAGGGATAGCGCGCATCGATAGGTACGACATAACAGCCGGACAGGGTGGCCGCCGTCCCGACAGCCAGGGTCCAGGATAGAAGCGATTGGCGATTCATACTTTCCCTTTCGGTTGATGTGGTCACGTGACCACGACGCGCACTATCGCGATGCGGCGCAGCATATTCAACCTCAGCGGGCGTAGTTGTAAGAATCAGCCATTCCAGTATCATTTGACGCTACTTTCACGCTCCCGAGGTGTCGCGCCATGTCCTCAACCTTCGTGTTCGAAGCCCTCAAAATGCACCTGAAATCGCGCGGCATGACCTACGCCGACCTGGCGCAGGCGCTCAAGATTTCGGAGGCGACGGTGAAGCGCATTTTCGCCACGCGCAACTGCACCCTGGAGCGCCTCGACAGCATTTGCGAGCTGATACAGGTGGATTTGAAGACGCTCGCCCGCGCGGCGCCACGCGAAGGTCGCCTCCTCAACCAGCTCACGCTGGAACAGGAAGAAGAACTGATGGCCGACCCGGCGAAATTCCTGGTCGCGGTGTGCGCCATGCAGCAAATGCGGCTGGAGGAAATCGTCGCCGCCTACGAAATCGACGAGGCGCGCTGCGTGGCGCTCCTGATCCAGCTCGAACGCATCGGTTTTCTCGAACTGCACGAGAACAACCGCATTCGCCTCAGGGTCTCGCGCACCTTTGCCTGGATTCCCGATGGCCCGATCATGCGCTACGTCATCGCGCAGACCCACGATTATTTCGGCGACAAATTCGACGGCCCGGGCGAGTTCATGCGCATCGTCAACGTGCGCGTATCCGCCGAAGCGCGGCAAGCCCTGCTCGCGCGCATGGAACAGCTCGCGCGCGAATATTCGGAACAGCACAACGCGGATTCGCGCCTGCAGTTCGAAGAACGGCATTCGCTGAGCGTGTGCCTTGCGGTGCGGTCCTGGGAGCCGGCGTTGTTTAAGTCGTTGCGGAGGAAGACGGCAGAGGCGCCTGCGGGATAAGCCATCTGCCTTAGTCGAAGCCGTCAGCGTGTACGACCCGCTTGCGCGAGAATGAAGGCAACAGCCGTTGTGGTTCGACAGGCTCACCACGAACGGGAGTTACGTCACCCCCATCCCAACCTTCCCCCCTCGAGGGGGAAGGGGTTGATTAGCCGTTGTGGTTCGACAGGCTCACCACGAACGGGAAAGAGGGAAAGTCGACGAGCAGGGGGATTTAGATTTGCCTTCCCCATGAGCGCCGCCGAGGAACGGAGACCGGAAGGGAGAAGTCCGCGAGCACTGTTTGAGCCCCCGCAGGGG